>Ga0075426_10003028_pt1 | contig 12002 bp, 10 predicted proteins | sample SoiMethybrSBSTD5_FD_75304 | JGI IMG/M metagenome (GOLD analysis project Ga0075426, IMG submission 75304) | Bulk soil microbial communities from a Populus tree surrounding site in Tennessee, USA - Soil MetaG P. TD hybrid SBSTD5 | ecosystem: Environmental > Terrestrial > Soil > Tree plantation...
CGTCTTGTTGAAACCGAAGCGCTCTTCGAGGACGAAGGTCGAATAGATTCCGGTCGGCAGGCTAGCGGCGCCGAAGATGAACGCGACGGCGAGGCAGAAAATGATGTCGTCGGCGTGCGCCCAGGCGGGGAAGTGACGCGCGAGATTCCGCACGATGCTGTCGACCGCCGGCAGCACGCCGCCGAAGAGGATCCAGAAGGCTACCAGCGTAAGATAGATCGAGCTCCAGCGCTGGAAGCGCCCGCGCGCGAGCGTGTAGGCGATCGATTTCCCGTACTCCTCGCCCGTCATCGCGCCGTCGAAGAAGGCGGGAATCTCCGCCGAGGCGCGCGCTCGCGCGTGCGCGAGGTTGAGCTCGTTGAGCGCGAATTCGACCGCGAACTCGAAGAGGAAAAGCGCGAGAAAAAGGACGGTGATCGTCTCGGGCGTCACGGCGCGCCGGACTTATTTGTCGGCTGCGGCGGTTTCGAGCGGCGGGTGGCCCGCGTCGACGATGTTGAAGACGAGGGCGCCGTCGCGCTCGTCGACCTCGACCGTGCCGCCGCCCTGGAGCTTGCCGAACAGGATCTCGTCGGCGAGCGGCCGCTTGATCTCGTTCTGGATGAGCCGCGCCATCGGGCGCGCGCCGAAGATCGGGTCGTAGCCCTTGCGCGCGAGCCACTCGCGTGTGCGCGGCGTGATCGCGAGCGCGACGCTCTTCTCGGCCAGCTGGTCGTTCACCTCTTTGACGAACTTGTCGACGACGTTGAGGATCACCTCGAAGCTCAGCGCGTTGAACGCGATGATCGCGTCGAGGCGGTTGCGGAACTCGGGGCTGAAGGTCTTCTCGATCGCTTCCTTCCCCTTGCCGAGGTTCGTGATCGCGCCGAAGCCGAGCGGCGAGCCGCTCATCTCGCGCGCGCCCGCGTTGGTCGTCATGATGAGGATGATATTGCGGAAGTCCGCCTTGCGGCCGTTGTTGTCCGTGAGCGCCGCGTGGTCCATCACCTGCAAGAGAATATTGAACAGGTCGGGATGCGCCTTCTCGATCTCGTCGAGCAGCAGCACCGCGTAAGGCGTGCGGTTCACCGCGTCGGTCAGAAGGCCGCCCTGGTCGAAGCCGACGTATCCCGGGGGCGCACCGATCAGCCGCGAGACCGTGTGCTTCTCCATATACTCGCTCATGTCGAAGCGGATGAACTCGACGCCGAGAATGCGCGCGAGCTGCTTCGCGACCTCGGTCTTGCCGACGCCGGTCGGGCCCGAGAAGAGAAAGCAGCCGGTCGGCTTCTCGGGATGCGACAGACCGGAGCGCGAGAGCTTGATCACGCTCGCCAGGCTCTCGATCGCCTTGTCCTGCCCGAAGACGACCGCCTTGAGATCGCCTTCGAGGTTCTGGATCTGCATCTTATCCGATGCGGATACGCTGCGCGGCGGAATCTTCGCGATCTTGGCGACGATGTCCTCGATGTCTTTCAGGACGACGACCTTTTCGCGCTGTTCTTCGGGCGCGAGCTTGACCTTGGCGCCGACCTCGTCAATCACATCGATCGCCTTATCGGGGAGCTTGCGGTCGTTGATGTGCTTGGCGGAGAGATCGACCGCGGCCTGAATCGCGTCGTCGGTGTACGTCACGCCGTGGTGCTTCTCGTAGTGCGGCTTCAAGCCGGTGAGGATTTGGTAGCTCTCCTCGCGGCTCGGCTCGCTGATCTCGATCTTCTGGAAGCGGCGCGCGAGCGCACGGTCGCGCTCGAAGTAGCTCTTATAGTCGTGGTACGTCGTCGAGCCGATGCAGCGGAGCTCGCCGGAGGCGAGCGCCGGCTTCAATATATTGGATGCGTCGAGCGAGCCGCCGCTGGTCGCGCCCGCGCCGACGATCGTGTGGATCTCGTCGATGAACAGCACCGCGTTGCGGCGCTTCTTGAGCGCGTTGAGCACGCCTTTGAGGCGCGCCTCGAAGTCGCCGCGGAACTTCGTGCCCGCGAGGACGGCGCCCATGTCGAGCGCGTAGATAACGGCGTCTTTCAGCGCCGCCGGCACTTGGCCTTTATGGATTTGGAGCGCGAGCCCCTCGGCGATCGCGGTCTTGCCGACGCCTGGATCGCCCACGTAGATCGGATTATTTTTGCGGCGGCGGCAGAGCACGTGGATCGTGCGCTCGATCTCGTTCTCGCGGCCGATCAGCGGATCAATCTTGCCTTCGCGCGCCTGCTTGACCAGGTTGACGGTGAACGCCTCCAGCGGGTTGCGCGTCGGCGCCGGGCGCTCTTCGTCCGGCGCCTCGGACTGCGGCGGCATGTCCTCGTCGCCGACGGCAGTCTTGGAGATGCCGTGCGAGACGTAGTTCACGATGTCGAAGCGCGTGATGCCCTGTTCCTCCAATAGATAGACGGCGTAGGAATCCGGCTCGCGGAAGATCGCGACCAGCAGGTTCCCGCCGTTGATCTCTTTTTTCTCGGCCGACTGCGCGTGGATCACCGCGCGCTGCAGCACGCGGTGAAAGCCGATCGTCTCCTGCGGCTCGTGCTCCATGCCTTCGCGGAGCGCTTCGAGATGCGTCGTAAAAAAATCTTCCAGCCCCTTTTTGAGCTTCGCCATGTCGCCGCCGCACTGGACGATCGCCGAGCTCGCGTCCTTGTCCTGCAGGAGCGCGAACAGCAGGTGCTCGACGCATACGAACTCGTGCCGGCGCCGCTTCGCTTCGGCGAAAGCGAGGCTCAGAGTAGCCTTCAGCTCTTTGGTGAACATCTTCACGCTTCTTCCATCGAGCACTTGAGCGGGTACTCGTGCTGGCGCGCCAGGTTCTCGACCAGCGCGACCTTGGTCTCGGCGACCTCGTAGGGGTAGACGCCGGCGACGCCGATGCCTTTGCGGTGGACGTGCAGCATGATCTGGACCGCCTCCGTGTGCTCCCTGTGAAATACGTACTGCAGCACCTGAACCACGAACTCCTTGGTCGTGTAATCGTCGTTGTGCAGCAGCACCTTGTAGAGCGGCGGCCGCTTGAGCTTTTTCTCGGTCTCGGTGACAACCTCGTGGTCGAATTCTTCTCGGCGGCTCATGCGGCGGCGCGCTCCGGCTTACAACTAAAAGTAACACGCTTCCCAGGGGGAGGCAATGCGGTTTTTTCGCGTTTATCGCGTATTTTACCTCTGCACCGGACGTTGCGGCCGGCCGTGCGACAATGAAACGCGCGGCGGCCGGAAAAGCGCCAAAAGTTGCCAACGTTTACAGCCGCGCACTCTTGAAGCGGTCTGTGAAAAGAGAGATTATTGAATGCGCTCTCCTAAATTTCTCTCCGGAGCGGAACGCCATCCTAAGGAGGGTCTCTCATGCTGTCCAACAAGGTAGGCGAGATCATGACGCGCGACATTCTAACCGCGGATATCTCGCGGAGCGTCTTCGACGTGATGCAGTTGATGGGCGCGAACAACGTCGGCCGCGCCGTCATCACCGAGAACGGCAACTATACCGGCATCTTCACCGAAAAAGACGTGCTCAAGCGCGTGCTCAGCCAGAAGCTCGACGCGAAGGCGACGAACATCAAGAAAGTCATGACGACGCCGATCCGCTCGGTGCCGGAAGACACGCACATCATCGAGGCGCTGGGAAAAATGTACCGCTCGAAGTTTCGCCACCTGCTCGTGCGCGAGCGCAAGGGCAGGATCGCCGGCATGGTGACGATGCGGCGCATCCTCGAGCTGGCCGTCGAGCTGGGCGAGCGGCTTTCCGACACGCAGATCGTGGGCAAGATTCTCTTGAAGGAGCCGACCAAGGTCGAGGCGTCGCAGACCGTCCGCCAGGCTATCGACCTCATGATCAAAAAGGACACCGGCTGCGTCGCCGTGATGAGCGGGGGCGAGCTCAAGGGCATCTTCACCGAGCGCGACCTGCTCAAGCGGGTGGCGGTCGCCGAGCGCGACCCCGACCGAACGGAGCTCCAAAGCGTGATGACAACGAACCTCGATACTCTGCCCCAGAGCGCGCTCGTAAGCCAGGTATTAAAGGAGATGCGGAACCGCCGCTTCCGGCATATGGTGATTCTCGACGACAAGGGCAAGCTCGCCGGCATTGTGTCTATGCGCGACGTACTAAAATATGCAAAGGCTCTCGATGTCGACGAGACCGTGCGCAGCACGTGGAAGGAGATCGAGGAATTTTGGGAATCCGATGAGCACTATACGCCGGGGTAAAGCGGACCGTTTTGTTGTTTTTCGGGTCGATTCCTGATAGGTTAATTATCTTAAGGAGGAGAGGTAAGTTCGCGGTTCGATTATGGAAACACCCACAATCAACGATCTTAGTATATCCATAGCGACGGAAAACGGCACCGGCAGCGCCTCCGCCAACAACATCCTGTTCAAGGCGATTTTCAAGATGGGCATCCCGTGCTCGTCGAAGAACATGTTTCCGTCGAACATCCAGGGACTCCCGACCTGGTACCAGATCCGCGCCTCCGCCGACGGCTACATGGCGCGAAAGGACGTCATCGACGTGATCGTCATGTTCAACGACGTGACCGCGGCGAAGGATATCCACAGGGTAAGGGACGGCGGCGTCATCGTTTACGACGACTCCACGCCGCTCTCGCCGACCCTGAAGCGCGACGGGATCACCTATTTCGGAGTCCCGGCCAACAAACTTATACAAAAAATCGTCCCCGCCTCGCCGCTCCGCATCAAGCAGAGAAACATGGTCTATGTCGGCGCGCTCGCCGCGCTGTTCGGCATCGACATGGAGACGATCAAGGCGGTCCTCCAGGACACCTTCGGCAGGAAGCCCGCGGTCATCGAATCGAACCTGGTCTGCATCGAGGCGGGCTATAACCACGTCAAGGAAAAAGGCTACACGCAGAACATCGCGATGCTCCAGCCGATCCCGAACGGCAACAAAGGCAAGATCATCACCGAGGGCAACACCGCCTGCGCGCTCGGCGCGATCTACGGCGGCGCCTCGGTGATCGCCTGGTATCCGATCACGCCTTCCAGCTCGCTGGCCGAGGCAGTCGAGCATTACATGCCGCGCTTGAGGAAGACGAACGGCAGCGCGCCCTATGCGATTGTTCAGGCGGAGGACGAGATCGCGGCGGTCAGCATGATCGTCGGCGCCGGCTGGGCCGGCGCGAGAGCGATGACCTCGACCTCGGGGCCCGGCCTCTCGCTCATGAACGAGGCGATCGGCCTCGCGTATTTCGCCGAGATCCCGACCGTCTTTTTCATCATCCAGCGCGGCGGCCCCTCGACCGGCCTCCCGACCCGCACGCAGCAATCCGACATTCAGCTCATGTACTACGCCTCGCACGGCGACACCCGGCACATCATCCTGATCCCGCACGACATGAAGTCGTGCTTCGACCTCTCGCGCAAGAGCTTCGACTACGCCGACCGCTTCCAGACTCCCGTCTTCGTGATGATGGATCTGGATCTCGGCATGAATCTCTGGTCGTCGGATCCGCTGGAGCTCAAGAAAGAGCCGTTCGACCGCGGCAAGCTCTTGACCTCGGCCGACCTCGAGCAGTGGGAGAAGCAGGGCAAGAAGTTCCGCCGCTACTTCGACCAGGACGGCGACGGCATTCCCTATAGGACGATTCCCGGCAACCCGAACCGCAAGGCGTCGTATTTCGCGCGCGGCTCGGGCCACGACGCCGACGCGAAGTATTCCGAAGACGAGAAAGATTACAAAGAAACGCTCGACCGCCTGCGCAAGAAATTCGAGACCTCGCGCAAGTTCGTGCCGAAGCCGATCGTCGAGACGCAGGAGGGCGTTAAGACCGGCATCATCTGCTTCGGCTCGAGCTACGAGCCGGTGCGCGAGGCGCGCGACCGCCTGAAGGCCGCGGGCTTGAAGACCAATCATTTATTGCTGCGAGCGCTGCCGCTTACCGAAGAAACGCGGAAATTCGTCGCGGCGCACGACGTGATCTATCTCGTCGAGCAGAACCGCGACGCGCAGATGGCTTCGATTTTCAAGGACGAATGGCCGGATCTCGCCACGAAAATCGTGAGCGTGCTCGTTTACGACGGCCTCCCGGTCACCACGCTGGAGGTCGTGCGCCAGATTCGCCGGCATCATGACGGAGAAACCACAGAGGAAACGCAATGGCAGGAGAACAAAAAACTAATCGCGTCAATCTAACCGAGAAGGACTACGAGGGCGCGCCCTCGACGATGTGCCGCGGCTGCGGCCACGACGCGATCTCTGCGTCGGTCATGCGCGCCTTTTACGACAGCAGCGTCGACCCGCGCAAAGTCGTCAAGCTTTCCGGCATCGGCTGCTCATCGAAGACGCCGGCGTATTTCCTGAGCCAGTCGTTCGGCTTCAACGCCGTCCACGGCCGCATGTCGGCGGTCGCGACCGGCGCGAATCTCGCAAATCATACCTTAATACCCATCGGCGTCTCGGGCGACGGCGACACCGCGGCGATCGGCCTCGGGAATTTCTGCCACATGATGCGGCGGAACGTGAACATCACCTATATCGTCGAGAACAACGGCGTCTACGGCCTGACCAAAGGTCAGTTCTCGGCGACCGCCGACAAGGGCAGCGTGATGAAGGGCGGCAAGATCAACGACATGCCGGCGCTCGACATCGCCGAGCTGGCGATCGTCCTCGGCGCGACCTACGTCGCGCGGAGCTTCTCCGGCGATAGAAAGCAGCTCGCGCCGCTCATCGAAGGCGCCCTCGCGCACAAGGGCAGCGCGATCCTCGACGTCATCAGCCCGTGCGTCACCTTCAACAACCACGAAGGCTCGACCAAGAGTTTGAAGTACGTGAAGGAGCACCTCGACCCGATCCACGACGTCGACTTCATCCCGTCGTACGAGAACATCGAGGCGGACTACAAACCCGGCACCGACCATATGGTCACGATGCACGACGGCTCGCGCATCCTGTTGCACAAGCTCCACGAGGACTACGATCCGACCAACCGCATGCAGGCGATGCAGATGATCCACGCCTCGGTCGCCGAGGGAAAATTCCTGACCGGCTTGATTTATTACGATCCCAACCGGCCCGACTTCGCCGCCGAGCTCGGGCTCGGCGACAAGGCGCTGGCGGAATTGGGGCAGGATATCCTCCAACCGCCGCCGGAGGCGCTCGACCGCATCAACGCGGACTTCATGAAGTAATAAAAAAAGCGCCGGCCGCGATTCCCGCAGCCGGCGCTTTTTTGCGTCCAGCGAATTTTAAGTTAGATTCCCGCCGCCTTTTTCTTTCCCAGGCCTTCCCAGGTTTTCATAATTTCCGTCGAATCGGCGACGAGGCCGAAGTGGCGGCGCATGTTGTCGAGCGTTCCCTCGTGCGATTTGTCGTCGTAGGCCGCGGAGCAGTCGCCCACCATCGTGACGTAGTAATCGAACATGTAGGCGTCGCGCGCCGTCGTCTCGACGCAGACGTTGGTCGCGATGCCGGTGACCATCACGCTCTCGATGCCGCGCGCCTTAAGAACGGTGTTCAAATCGGTGTTGATGAACGCGCTGTAGCGGTGCTTGTTGACGACGCGCTCGCTCGGCAGCGGCTCGATGCCCTCGTAGAACTCGGCGCCCCAGGTGCCTTCGCGGCAGCTGTTGAGCGCCTTCTCCTGCGACTTGCGGTAAATCCAGCTCGGCGTATCGGTCCACGGGCCGTGAAGCGTCTGAATGTAGATGATCGTGAGGCCGACGCGGCGCCCGGCCTCGATGAACTTCACCAGCCGCGGCACCATCGCCTGTGAAGCGGTCATGTCCTCGCCGCGGAGCGCCGCTGCGCCCTTGGAGCTCGCGAAGTCGTTCTGCACGTCGACGACGATGAGCGCCGACCAGCGCGGATCCCAGCGCTCCTGCGGAGTTTTCAAGACCATCATAGCTCGCTCCTTTCCGGCTGAAGCCGACCGCCGCTATTTATCAGTGATCGTGCTTTTTCTGCAAGCCGCCTTCGCCCATCGCGACGATGTCGCGGCGCTCGATCTTTTCGCCCGCGAGGAGGCGCGGCAAAAGCACGTCGAACGCGGTGAACGGGTCGTGCATGACGCAGCCCGAGAGCCCGAGCACCGGCGTCCCGTCCAGATAGGCCATCAAAAACATCGAGCCCGGCAGCACGGGAAAGCCGTGCGAGACGACGTCGGCGCCGCTCTGGCGGATGCCTTCGGGCGTCTTGTCGTCGGGATCGACCGACATGCCGCCGCTCACGAGGATGAGATCGGCGCCGGCTTGTTTCGCGTCTTTGATATGTCCCGCGATCACCGTCGGGTCGTCGGGCGCAAGCTTGGTGTCTTCGAGCTCCGTCCCCATGTTCGCGAGCTTCTGTGAGACGACCGGGCCGAAGCCGTCCTTGATCCTGCCGGTGTAGACCTCGCTGCCGGTGACGATCAGTCGCACGCGGCGCGGCGGGATCGCCGCGATCGTCACGATCGGATTTCCCTTGCAGATTGCCTCGGCTTTTTTAACCAGCTCTTCTTTGACGAATACCGGAATCGTGCGCGTGCCAGCGATCACTTCGCCCTTTTTCACGTAACGGTCGCCTGGAAGCGTCGCGAGCATGAGATCGCCGAGCGCATTGAATTCATATAGCCGCTCGGCGTCGATCTTGAGCAGTCCGGAAATCTCGGAAATGAGATTCACGCGCCCCTCGACCGGCTCGGTCAAGCGGATGTTCATCCCGGCGGCGGCGCGCGCAAGCCTTCGCGCCGCGTCTTCCTCGTGCACTTCATCGGCATCCAATTCCATCACATAGATGTGCGCCTTGCCGACGTCGAGGAGCTTCGAGACGTCCTCCGGCCGGATGATGTGGCCGCGGCGGAACGCCGGCCCCTTGTGCTTTCCCGGCACGATCTCGGTGATGTCGTGCGCCAGCGGCAAACCGACGGCTTCTTCTACAGGAATGACTTTGAGCATTGCTGTTCGTCCGAAAAAAATTTATACCCCTCTTTTTTTGGGTTTTCCACCGGTGTCACCTCCCTTCGGCCGCCGCAAAGGAAACCGCAACGGTGAATCCGGCGGTGAAGGACCATGGGGGCGCCGCGCCGGCAATGCCGCGGCGGATACCGGCGTCGAGAAAGCAATTCCGCCATGGGGTCTTCCAGATGGCGCCGAGCAAGCCGGAGGCTTCGCCGGCGCGATGGCTCACGCTCTCGCCGTTGAACTCCGCCACCAGCCGGAGGCGGGGATGGAGCGGCAGCTCGCCGATGACGCCCCAGTTGAGAAAACCGCGGCTCTGCCGGTTCAATCCGCCGCCCAGATTCAAATGGTAAGTCAGAGCCGCAAAGCGACCACTCAAGATAGCGAGGCCTTTGACGCCGACGCGGCGCTCATCCGCCGCGCCGCCCGGCAAAAGCGGTCCCGCTTCGACCGCGAAGCTGGGACCGCTTTTCTCCTGCAGCGCTCCTTCCCTTACGACGGCCTTCAGGGACACGGCGGCATCGCCGACGCGGGCGCGATCGCGCGCGTCCTCGCGAACGACGAACTCGCCCACGGCTTCGATGCGCGGCAGAAAGCCGTAGTTGAGCACGACCGTCGGAACGATGAAGTTGTTTCTGCCTTTCTCCCGCTCGAGATTGAAATAGCCGAGCTCGATCTCCACTTCATGGACATCGGCCACGGCGGCGTCGGTGGAGACGAAGGGGCGGTAGGCGTAAGCGCGCGCAGGGAAGAGAAACAAAAAGGCGAGAGGAAGAAACCCCAGGCGCTTCACGGCAGCGCTTCGTACACGCGCACCTCGGCCCTTTGGCCGCCGCGATGCGGCACGGCGAGATAGAGACGATTCAACTCGGGGACGAACAAAGCCGTGCGAGCTCCCGCCGCAGTCGGAATCTTCGCGACCGGATCATAACGATCCGCGTCTTTTTGCTGAAAAATAGCTATCGAGCCTTCGCCTCCCGAGACGTAAACACGCCGGCGCGCGCTGTCGTAGAAGATATCGTCGGCATCGCCGGGGCTGTCGAGATTGGCGACAACTTTGCCTGACCCGGTGTCGTACACTGTGAGCTTCGCGGGCTTGCGAAAGCCGACGAACAGCCGGCGATGCTCTTCGTCGAGTGCCATCGGGTAGTTCGCCGAGGCGCCGCCGGTGGTCCAGGCCGCGGTCACCGCCCGTTTCTCCTTATCGACGACGGCGATTCTTTGCGCCGTGGGGATGTTCACGAAAATGCGCGGGCCGTTCTTTTCCAGTTGAAACGATTCCGGGTGGCCGTCGAGCTTGACGTCGCCGAGCCGTTCGCCGCTCGCGGCGTCGAGGACGCCGAGCGCGCCGTCGCCGTAGCCGACGTAGACGCGGCCGGCCGCCGCGTCGTAGCGTACGTTGTCGGCGTCGTCGGAAAATTTGACGCCCTTGATCCGCTTGAGCGAGGCGCCGTCGAAAATATCGCAGGCTCCGCCTTTCGCGTTGGCGACGTAGAGCTTGCTCGATTCGGGAATAAAGCCGACGCCCTGCGGCTCGCGCAAGCCGGTGATCGTGTGGACGCGGTCGCCCGCCTTGAGGCTTATGACCTCGACCGTGTTGTTGCCCAGCGCGGCAACAAAGAGTCTTTGCCCTTTGAGATCGACCGCGAGGTGATCGATCCGGCCTTCAACACTGGGCAACGGGATGGCTTGTACGAAGCGCAGCGGCGCCGTTTCTTGGGCCTCGATATCTCCGATCGGCGCCGTTGCCATGAGCGAAATTAGACTCACACAAAAGATGCGCCGCAGCATGAAAAATCTCCCTAACCTTTAAACCGTTTCGCGGTGATCCGAAAAACGTTTTTGCCGCGCCGCCCGCGCTCGCGCCGCCGAAGCTTCGACGACGTAAGGCACCGCGGATTCGGGATAGGGCGCGACGCTGCTGACGTTGATTTCGCAGAGCACGTACGTGTCCTCGCCGTCGTCGCCCTTCGGACCGAACAGGAAATCGCAATCCCAGAGAATCGGAAGACTCTCCCTCTCGATGTCCAATAGGCGCTGCACGTCGGGCATCCACTCGTCCTCGAGCTTGCGTTTAAGCGCCTGGAACTGCGGCATCGACGGCGGATGGTACAAGCGCGGCCCGGGCTCGGGCGCTTCCGTTGCGCCCGGCGGCGCGGGAAACAGAGCATTGATCGCTTGGTGTCCGAAACCAACGACCTTATCGTGCGCTAGATAGCAGCGGATCGTGCCGTCCGGCAGCCGCTCCTGATATTCTTGATCGATCATCCGGCCGCCGCTGGAAAAGTAAGGCTCGCAGCGGCGATAGAATTCGCCGAGCGCGATGCGCTCCTCGCTGCAGCCGCGCTTCGCGTGCCGGACACTGACAATGGTTTCGAGCCGCGGCGGCGCCGCGCCGCGCCGACCGTCGTTATTCGTGGAGCTGTCCACCGGCAGCTGGATTTTCCATACGCCGTTGCCCCCGTTGCCGCGATATTGCTTGAGCACCCGCGCCTTGCCGGCCGCGAGACGCAAAGGGAGTTCACGGATCATCTGATCCATGGTGTTGTAAAGATGCGTGTCGGAGCCCCACTCGAGATTGCGTGTGCGAAAGAGAACTTCTTTGGTCCCCAGCTTGAGAATGATATCCGGATGCGCGCTGACAAAAATGCCTGCGCCGGCGACATCGCGCAGCATGGAATCCAGAATGGATCTGTTCCGTTCACCCTCGATGGGATTAACCCACACCAGGACGCCGTCGACACGCATCAACTGTTCGCGAACCTCGTCGCAAAAATCGTCGCGGTATATAGCGGGCTCGACCTGAATTCCCCTGGCGGCGAAGGCGGCGAACAAATCCGCGAACCGGCTGTTCTCGCCCGTTGCCTTCCTCCTCGCCTCGCGATCTCCGGGAGAAAGAATCGCCAGTCGCGGAGCACTTTCTCGTTCCGTGGGCCGTTTGCCCGGTTTGGTCATTTCTTTTGCGTGTCGAGAGCGGCCTTTACGCCCTTGGCCAGGTCGCTCGGCGCACCGACGCCCCAATAGTGCAGGAAAACGATGCGGGGAGATTCGTTCTCTACGTGATTGTGGATCGCGACCACGTTGATTCCCGCGCCGCGAAGCGCTTTCAGCACGCCCTGGAGCTCGCTTTCGAGCACGACGAAGTCG
>Ga0075426_10003031_pt1 | contig 11998 bp, 9 predicted proteins | sample SoiMethybrSBSTD5_FD_75304 | JGI IMG/M metagenome (GOLD analysis project Ga0075426, IMG submission 75304) | Bulk soil microbial communities from a Populus tree surrounding site in Tennessee, USA - Soil MetaG P. TD hybrid SBSTD5 | ecosystem: Environmental > Terrestrial > Soil > Tree plantation...
TCCGGCCATCAGCCCGGCATTGTACGCTACCATCGCGTGATGACGCGTCTGGCCGGCATCCTCGCATGTGCCGCACTCGCCGCCGCGCCGGTCTCACGCGCGCACGCAGCCGACGATCCGCTCGCAAAAGCCCGTCAGTTGTACAACCAGCGGCAGTACGAGGAGGCGATCAACGCGGCCGAGCAGGCGCGGCTGATCCCGCAGCGCGCCGATGCCGCCGATCTCGTCGCGGCGCGCGCGTACCTCGAACGGTTTCGCAACAGCGCCGCGTCCGACGACCTCACCAACGCGCGCGATCGCCTGGCGCGTCTCGATCCGCAGCGGCTCGCGCCGCGCGAGCGCGCGGAATACATCATCGGGCTCGGGGAAGCGCTGTATCTGGACGGCGCGTACGGAGCCGCCGCAAACGTGTTCGATTCCATCCTCAACAGCGGCGACATTCAGTCCTCCGGCGGCCGCGAGCGCGTCGTCGACTGGTGGGCCGATTCGCTCGACCGCGATGCGCGTCCGCGCCCGGACATCGATCGGCAGAACGTCTACCGCCGCATCCGCACACGAATGGAAGAGGAGATTGCCGTTCGCCCGGGCAACGGCACGGCGTTGTACTGGCTCGCGTCGGCCACGCGGGCGCAGGGCGACCTGCAGGCCGCGTGGGACGCCGTGGAGGCCGGCTGGGTGCGCGCGCCGCTCGCCGGCGACCGCGCCGCGGCGCTGCGCGACGACCTCGATCGGCTGATGCTGCGTGGCATCATCCCCGATCGGGCGAAGGCGACCGGTCAGCCGCCGCAGACGCTGCAGGTCGATTGGGAACGGTTCAAGGAACGCTGGAAGCGGTAAGCGTCGCGTCAGAAGCTCTTGAGCGCGTCTTCCTCGGAGTCGAACGCCTCGAACACCGTCAACAGCTTGGTCACGTTCAGCACCTCGAAGCTGCGCAGGTGAAGGTTGCACAACTTCAGGCGTCCGTTGTGCCGGCTGAGCGTGACGTACTTACACGCGATCAGCCCGATGCCGGCGCTGTCCAGATACGTCAGCCGGTCCATGTTCAACAGGACGTTCGTGCGGCCATCCGCGATGAGCCGATTGAGCGCCTGACGCAGCGGCTCGAACCCGTCTTCGGCGACCAGGCGGCCGTCGAGATCGAGGATCGCCACCTCCCCGACCGTGCGCTGCTCAATCTTCATCAAGGCGAATGACTCGGCCAAAGATTATCCGATTACCGATTGTGCAATTAGCCGATTATCCGATTGCGCGATGTCGCGATTCGCCGTTCCGGGGCTTTACGATTTGGCTTCTTTCCAGTTCTCGCCGGCGCCGATGTCGACCGTAAGCGGAACCTTGAGCGGCGCGGCCCCCTGCATGTGCGTCCGCACCACTTCGGCTATTTCGTCTGCCTCCTCCCGTGGGACTTCGAACAGTAGCTCATCGTGGACCGTGAGGATCATCCGCGCGCGCGCGTGCGCCGCCAGCGCGGCGTGTACGTCGATCATCGCGCGCTTCAGGATGTCGGCCGCGGATCCTTGAATCGGCATGTTGACCGCGATTCGCTCGGCGGCCGAGCGCACCTGGAAGTTGCGGCTGTTCAACTCGGGCACGAGCCGTCGCCGTCCGTACATCGTCTTCACGACGCCGGTCGCACGCCCCTCCTCGAGCGTGCGATCGATGAACGCGCGAACGCGCGGGAAACCGGCGAAGTAGGCGTCGATGAACTCCTGCGCCGCTTCCTGCGTGACGCCGATGTCCTTCGACAGCGTGTAGGCGCTCTTCCCGTACAGCAGCGCGTAGTTCACCATCTTCGCAATGCTGCGCAGCTGATGTGGATCGCGTACGATCCTCGACGCCGCTCCTGAGCCTGTCGTCCCTCGACCTTGCTCGGGACGACCCTGAGGCGCTCGCAGGGTCGAAGCGCCGGTACCGGCGCCGAAGATCTTGACGGCCGTCCGCTCGTGAAAGTCGGCGCCCTCGCGGAACGCCTCGAGCAGCACCGGGTCCTCGGACAGGTGCGCCAGCACACGGAATTCGATCTGCGAATAATCGGCGGAGATCAAGACGTGCCCCGGCTCGGCGATGAACGCACGCCGGATTTCGCGTCCGAGCTCGGTCTTGATCGGGATGTTCTGCAGGTTCGGATCGCTGCTGCTCAGACGTCCCGTGGCGGCGACCGCCTGATTGAAGCAGGTGTGCACGCGCCCCGTCTCGGGGTTGACCAGCTGCGGCAGCGCGTCGATGTACGTCCCTTTCAGCTTCATCAGGCCGCGCCACTCCAGAATCATCCGCGGGAGATCGTGGGCGAGCGCGAGCTCCTCCATCACTTCAACGGCCGTCGACGGCGCGCGTGACGTGCCGGTCCGCTTCAGCACCGGCAGCTGCATCTTGTCGAACAGCACCTCGGCGAGCTGCTTCGGCGAGTTGATGTTGAACTCGCCGCCGGCCGCCTCGTAGATGTCCTGCGTTCGTTTCGCGAGATCCTGCTCCAGCCGCTGAGACTGCGATGCGAGCGAGGGACCATCGATGCGGACGCCCGCCCGCTCGATGGCCACCAGCACCGGAATGAGCGGCTTCTCGAGCGTCTCGTACACGTCTGTCAGCTGTTCCTTGGCGAGCATCTCGCGGAAGATCGGCGCGAGCTGGAAGACCAGATCGGCGCGCTCGCCGGCGTACGTCACGGCGGCCTCGACCGGCACTTCGGCGAGCGACACCGATTTCGCGCCGCGGCCGCAGACGTCTTCGTCCTTCAGCGCCTTGTAGCTCGTGTACTCGAGCGCGAGATCTTCGAGCTTGTGCTCCGAGCGCGTCGCGTCGATCAGGTAGCTCGTGAGCATGGTGTCGGTGCCGAAGCCCTGCAGCGTCACGCCGTGGCGGGCGAGCATGATCGCGTCGAACTTCAAATCGTGCCCCGACTTCAGGATCGACGCGTCCTCGAGCAGAGGACGCAGCACGGTGAGCGCCGTCTCGATCGGCATCGATTCCAGGGCGCCGAGCGCGCGATGTCCGGTCGGCACGTAATCGGCGACGCGCGCCTCCGTGGAGAAAGCGAGGCCGACGATGGCGGCGCGCATCGCCGAAGGCTGATCCGGGAGCACGCGCAGCACGAACGATCCGGCCGTCTTCAGCCGCTCGACGAGCGCGCGCAGATCCGCCTCGGTGTTGAGGACGCGGTAGGTCTTGGCAATCGTATCGGCCGTCGGCGCGTACTCGGCCACGAACGCGCGGAACCCGAGCTCGTTGAAAATCCGGAAGCACTTCTCGCGCGAACCGCCGCGGAACCGCACCGCCTCGGGATCGAACTCGACGGGCACGTTCGTCCGAATCCGCGCCAGCTCCTGGCTTTGCCGCGCGTCGTCAGCGTGCGCCTGCAGCCCTTCGCGGTAGCGCTTGTTCTTCACCTCGCCGGCGTGCGCGATCAGGTTCTCGAGCGTCCCGTAGACCGCAATCAGCTCGCGCGCGCCTTTGTCGCCGATGCCGGGCACCCCTTTGATGTTGTCGATCGTGTCGCCCATGAGCGCCATCACGTCGACGACCTGCTCGGGCGTCACGCCGAATTTTTCCTTGACGCCGGCGGCGTCGTACCAGGTGCCTTCATCGCGCGGATTGAAGACGCGGATCCCGTTGTGCACGAGCTGAAAAAAATCCTTGTCCATCGTGACGATGACGACGTCGAAGCCGGCCGCCGCCGCCTTCGTGGCGAGCGTTCCGATCACGTCGTCGGCTTCGTAGCGTTCGGACGTGAGGATCGGCACGCCGAGCGCCTCGCACGCCGCGTGCACCATCGGAATCTGCTCGGCGAGCTCGTCCGGCATCGGCGTGCGGTTCGCCTTGTAATCGGTGACGAGATCGTCGCGGAACGTGCGGCCCGGCAGATCGAACGACGCCGCGATGTACTCCGGCTTGTGCTCGGCCATCAGCTTCCGCAGCATCGTGACGAAGATGTAGACCGCGTTGGTGGGACGCCCCTGCGCGTTGCGGAGGAATCCGCCTTCCGCGGTGCGCACCGGCGCATGGAACGCGCGGTACATCTGCGAGCTGCCGTCGATGAGATAGACGATCGGTCTGGAGGCCATCAGCGAGGGGAAATTCTTACTATATCATTGGGGTTTATGCGCCTTCGCGGGATGCGCGCAGGATCGAACGCCGAGCTCGCAGGGAAATCGTTGCTTCAACCCTCTGTCGTTCGAGAGCACGCCGAATGCCGCGCGGTGTCGGCGAGGGTCGCTCGACGAAAAGAGTGCGTCCGCGTGTGCTGCGTTCTCTGCGTGCTCTGCGCTTCATTCGTCTTCGAAGCCGGATGCAGCGGCATGCGCCTCTTCCGGCAGTACGAATACGAGGAGGATGTCTATCTCTCGCTCGACGGCAGCGCGACCGTCTACGTCAACGCGTCTCTGCCGGCGCTCAACGCGCTGCACGGCACCTCGTTCGACGTGAGGCCGACGGCGCGCGTCGACCGCGACGCCGTTCGCGCCTTCTACTCGGCGCCCGCGACGCACGTCGCGTGGGTGCGGTCGTCGCGCCGCAACAACCGCCGCTTCGTGCACGTCCGGCTCGACGTCGACGACATCAGACGGCTGAACGCCGTCTTGCCGTTCTCGTGGTCGGCGTATCAGTTCTATCGAGACGGCGATCGCTACGTCTTCAAGCAGGCGATCGGTGCGCCGCCGGGAGCGGTTGCTCGAGGCCCCGGCAAGGGCGGGCATGACGGCGCCGCGGCAGGCAGCTGGAACGGCCGCGAGCTGGTGGCCTTTCGCCTGCACCTGCCGAGCAAGATCGACTCCAACAACTCCGGCGGCGACGTCCACCGCGGCAACATCCTCGTCTGGGAGCAGACGCTCGCGGATCGCCTGCGCGGCGCGCCGGTCGACATCGAAGCGCGCATGCAGACGCAGTCGATTCTCTACAGGACGCTGTGGCTCTTCGCCGCCACGTTCGTCGCCGTGGCCATCGCATTCCTCTCGGCGATCTGGTGGATCCTGAAGCGCGCCCCGGCGCGGGTCGACTCCGGTAGCGTCCCGCGAGAGAAAACCCATGTCAGCTGATGATCAGTTCGGTGCGAAGCCGGCCGTCCTGCGCTGCTCGCGGTGCGGGAAGTTCGTCGACTGGGAGGAGGCGCACGTCCACATCATCTGCACGTGCCGGCCGCGCATCAGCCTGCCGCCGGTTCTCGTCCGCGAGGGAACCGACGACGACCGCCGCGCGGTGCGGGCGCTGTTCGAGCAGGATTTCGGCCGAACGAAGATCGTCGCCTTCGGCGAGGTGATGGACATCGATCAGATGCCGGCGCTCGTCGCCGTCATGTACGCCGATCCATCGGGTGCGCTCGCGTACCGCCTGCTCGGCGACGCGCTGCACATCGTCGCCCTGGCGACCGATCCGATGTGGCAGCGATCCGGAGTGGGCGGCCACCTGCTGGCCGAAGCGGAGCTCCTCGCGCGCCGCCTCAATCTGAAGCGCCTGGTCGTCGCGACGACGAACGACAACCTGCCCGCGTTGTATTTCTATCAGCGCCGCGGCTACCGGCTGACCGATCTCGTCCCGAACAGCGTCATCGAGCACACGCAGCAGGAAGTGGCGGGCTTTGCGGGCATCCCTGTTTGCGACGAGATCAGGCTCGAGAAGAGGCTGTAGGTCTGACGGGCGTGATCATTAAAATACCTTCGATGCGTTTTCTGATGATGGCCGCGGTCGTGGCGCCGATCACGTTGTCGCAGGCGGCGTCGCGCGCGCAGTCGGCGGCGCCGGTCGTCGTCGAGCTCTTCACCTCCGAGGGGTGTTCGAGCTGCCCGCCGGCCGATCGGCTGCTCGAGCGGCTGACGGCCGGGCCTGCCGACGGCGCGAAGGTCGTCGCCCTCGGCGAGCACGTCGACTACTGGGATCGACTCGGCTGGCGCGATCGGTTTTCTTCGGCCGCCTTCACGAACCGTCAGGAGGTGTACGCGCGGCGCTTCAATCTCGACAGCGCGTACACGCCTCAGATGGTCGTCGACGGCCGGGCCGAACTGGTCGGGAGCGATTCTGCGGGCGCCGAGCGCGCGATCGCGAAGGCGGCGGCTGCGCCGCACGGAACGATGACGCTTGTGGCGCGGCCCTTTCAGGGCCGCGATTCGGGCGGGCGTGAAAGGCCGCTCTCACCTGTCTCCGTCTCTGTGAACGTCGCGAATCTCCCGCCGATCGGCCGCGGCGATCGCGCCGACATCTTCGTCGCCGTGACCGAGGATGCTCTGCGCTCCGACGTGAAGAGCGGCGAGAACCGCGGACGCACGCTGACGCACGCAGCCGTCGTCCGCCAGCTGACGACCATCGGCGAGGCGACCGGTCCGGCCGCGTCGGCTGAGACGACGATTGCCGTGCAACCGGACTGGCAGCGCGAGCGCCTGAATATCGTCGCGTTCGTCCAGCAGCGGCGCGATCGCGGGATCGTCGCCGCGGCGTCGGTTCCGCTGGTCGGGCGCCCGTGAACGAATACGCCTACTGGCTCGACACGATTCCCCCGCCGAGCGAATCCCGAAACCCGACTCCTGAGTCCCTTCCCCGAGAGGCCGAGGTCGTGGTTGTCGGCGCCGGCTACACCGGATTGTCGGCGGCGCGGCGGCTCGCGATGGCCGGCGCATCGGTGCTCGTGATCGAGCGCGAGACCGTCGGCTGGGGCGCCAGCTCCCGCAACGGCGGCCAGGTGCTCGCGAGCCTCAAGCTCGACGCGCAGGCGCTGGTCGATCGCTTCGGAGAAGCGCGCGCGCGTGAGGCCTTCGCGGCCGCGCTTGCTTCGATCGCGCATCTGGAAACCGTGATCGCGCAGGAGTCCATCGACTGCGAGTACGAACGGACGGGCCACGTTCAGGCCGCGTGGAAGCCGCGGCATTTCGACGCGTTCCGCGTCGAGCGGGCGCTCGTCGCCCGCGTGTTCGGCCACCGCGTCGAGCTCGTGTCGCGCGCCGAGCAGCGGTCCGAGATCGGCACCGACGCCTATCACGGGTTGCTCGTCGACGAGCGAAGCGGTTCGATCAATCCAGCGCGGTACGTGCAGGGGCTGGCGTCGGCGGCGCGGCGACGCGGCGCGTGCATCGCAACCGGCACGGGCGTCACGAGGCTCGAGCGCCGTGGAGCGCGCTGGCGCGTTGCGACGACGCGCGGGGATGTCGACGCTGCGGACGTGGTGCTGGCGACCAACGGTTACACCGGCGCGGCGTCACCGCCGCTCCGGCGTCGGCTCGTTCCGATTGGCAGCTACATCATCGCGACCGAGCCGCTCACCGCGATCGAAGCATCGGCGATTCTGCCGCGCCGGCGCGTCGCGTTCGATTCGAAGCACTTTCTCTATTACTTCCGTCTGACGTGCGACAACCGTCTGCTCTTCGGCGGCCGCGCGGAGTTCAGCACGCCGTCCGCCGCATCGACCCGCCGCGCGGCGGCGATTCTGGGCCGCGGTCTGGCGCGCGTCTTCCCGCAGCTTGCGGGCAAATCGATCGAGTACGCATGGGGCGGCAACGTCGCCTTTACTCGCGATCAGATGCCGCGAGCAGGTAAGCTCGAAGGCGCGTACTTCGCGGCCGGCTACTGCGGCCACGGCATCGCGATGGCCACGTACCTCGGCGACTTGATCGCGCGGCGCCTCGCCGGTGAATCCATCGAGCATCCCCTGATGGACGATCGCTTCGCGCCGATTCCAATGTACCGAGGGAATGCCTGGTTCCTGCCTCTGGTAGGAATGTATTACCGCGTCCGAGATCTCATTGATTGAGCAAATGCCCCGAAAAACCGCGGCGAGCCGAAGCGCCCGCGGTTCGAGCGAACGCGACGCGGGAGTGAGGCGAGCGTTAAGGAGCCGATGGATCTCGAATTCTCTCGCGACCAGATGCGCGAGATGGCCGATCAGGTCGTCGCGCGGTGCATCGATCACATCGCCACGCTCGATCGCCAGCCGAGCTGCGGCGACGTCGACGCGGCTCGCGCCGGCGATCTGTGCCGCGCGATGCGCGAAGCGGCGCCGGAGCGCGGCACGCCGCTCGACCAGCTGCTCGATCCGCTGTTCCGCGACTGGATCCCTCGCTCGTTCACGTCCGCCGGGCCCGGCTACATCGCCTACATCCCCGGCGGCGGCCTGTATCCGGCGGCGCTCGCCGATTTCATCGCCAACACGACCAACCGCTACACCGGCGTGTGGCAGGCGGCGCCGGCGCTGGTGCAGCTCGAGGCGAACGCGCTCGACTGGCTGCGCGAGTGGATGGATTTTCCGCCGGAGGCGCGTGGCGTGTTCACCACCGGCGGGTCGATGGCCATCTTCAACGCGATCGTGTGCGCGCGCGAGCGTCATCTCGGCGCCGACATCCGCCCCGGCGTGCTGTATACGTCCGATCAGGCGCATCACTCGGTGCTCAAGTCGGCGAAGCTTGCCGGCATCATGCCCGACCGCGTGCGGGTCATCGAGTCCGATGCGCGTTTCCGGGTGCGGATGGATCGTCTTCAGGAGGCGATTGCCGCGGATCGTCGCGCTGGCCTGACGCCCTTCGCCGTCGTGTCGAGCGCCGGCACGACCAACACCGGCGCCGTCGATCCGCTCGAGGCCATCGCCGATCTCTGTGCACGTGAAGGGTTGTGGCACCACGTCGACGGCGCGTACGGCGCGTTCTTTTATCTGTGCGCCGACATGCGCGCGACGCTGCGCGGCCTGGAGCGCGCCGACTCGTTGACGCTCGATCCGCACAAAGGCATGTTTCTGCCGTACGGGACTGGTGCGCTGCTCGTCCGTGACGGCGCCGCGCTGCGGGCCGCGCACGAGGCGACGGCGGCGTACCTCCCCTCGATGCCGCACCCCGAGGATTTCTACGATCCCAGCCAGCACAGTCCCGAGCTGTCGCGCGGCTTTCCGGGACTTCGCGTGTGGCTGGCGGTGAAGCTGTACGGGTCCGCGGCGTTTCGCGAAGCGGTCGCCGAGAAACGCGCGCTCACGCTCGATACCTTCCGCCGCGTCGCCGCTCTTCCCGGCATCGTCATCGACGCGCCGCCGGAGCTGTCGCTGTTCGCGTTTCATCTGACGTGGCCCGGCGCCACGCGCGCCGACGAAGATCGGGCGACCAAAGCCTTGATGGATCAGGTGACCGCCCGGGGCCGCGTGATGGTCACCGGCTGCACGACGCACGGACGCTATCTCGGCCGCGTGTGCATCCTCAACTTCCGGACGCACCAGCGCCACGTCGACGCGCTCGTCGACGATTTCGCGGCGTCGATCGCTTCGATCGTCCCGCCCGAGACCGCGCGGCCCGGCCGATGACGAGCCAGCGCGAGCAGCTGCGCGCGATTGCGGTGGCCGCGATGCGCGCCCGCGGCCTCGAGCCCGACTTTCCGTCGCCGGCGCTCGCCGAAGTGGCCGCGCTCCACGGACCGCCGCAGCCGACCGACGGCGCGACGCGCGATCTCCGCGGGCGGCCGTGGTGCTCGATCGACAACGACGAGTCGCGCGATCTCGATCAGCTGTCGGTCGCCGAGCCGTCGCCGAACGGCGACGTGAAAATCCTCGTCGCCATCGCCGACGTCGATGCCGCGGTGCACAAAGGATCGGCCCTCGATCGGCACGCCGCGCAGAATACGACGTCGGTGTACACGCCGGCCGTCATCTTTCCGATGCTGCCGGAGAAGCTGTCGACCGATCTCACGTCGCTCGCCGATCAGCAGGACCGCCTCTCCATCGTCATCGAGTACCTCGTCGGCGAAAACGGCGATGTGAAATCGTCCGACGTGTACGCCGCGCTCGTGAGAAACCGCGCGAAGCTCGCCTACAAGAGCGTCGGCGCCTGGCTTGCGAACGAGGGTCCGCTGCCGGCGGCGGCCGCGGCGGTGCCGGACATGGAAGAGCAGCTCCAGATTCAGGACCGCGTGGCGCAGGCGCTCGACCGACTTCGTCACGCGCGCGGCGCGCTGGAGTTCGAGAGCGACGATGTGGAGCATGTGTTCGACGGGGAGACGCTCCGATCCATCGAGCCCGCGCCCTCGAATCGCGCGAAGACGCTGATCGAGAACCTGATGGTCGCGGCCAACGGCGTCACGGCGCGGTTCCTGGAAGGACGCGGATTTCCGCTGCTGCGCCGTGTCGTGCGATCGCCCGAGCGGTGGGATCGGATTCGCGCGCTCGCGCGCCAGCTCGGCGACGATCTGCCGCCGACCGCCGATTCGGCGGCGCTTGGTGCTTTTCTCTCGCGGCGGAAGGCGGCGGCGCCCGATCAGTTCGCGGATCTCTCCCGAACGGTGATCAAGCTGCTCGGCTCGGGCGAGTACGTGGTCGATCCACCGGGCGTCGAGTCGCCGGGTCACTTCGGCCTCGCCGTGCGCGACTACACGCATTCGACCGCGCCGAACCGCCGCTATCCGGACGTCATCACGCAGCGCCTGATCAAGGCGTCGCTTGCGGGGAGGCCGAGCCCGTACTCGATCGAGGAGCTCGAGTCGCTGGCGTCGCACTGCACGCGTCAGGAGGATGCGGCGAACAAAGTCGAGCGTCAGGTGCGGAAGGCCGCGGTGGCGATGCTCGTGGCGTCGCGAATCGGCGACGTGTTCGACGCGATCGTGACCGGCGCGTCGCCGAAGGGCACGTTCGTACGCGTCGCGACGCCGCCGATCGAGGGGATGCTCGTCCAGGGCACGCATGGCGTCGACGTCGGCGATCGCGTGCGGGTGCGGCTGGCCGACGTCGACGTCGAGCGCGGCTACATCGATTTCGTGCGCACCTGAAGCCCTACGGTTCGCTTCTGCCGTGCTTGAATCGATATCCGATGATCGCCTTGAGGATCCACTGCTCGCTGCTGCCGGTGAGACCCTTGCCGACGCCGAAGTTCAGCTCCCAGTCGGGTGACACGTTGAGGTCCGCGGCGCCGAACAGGATGTGATGTTCGTCGCCGAGCGGATCGAAATGCTTCACGGTGCCGGTCTCGGCGTAGTACTCGATGCCGGCGTTCACGTGCTGGGTGAAATCCCAGCCGACTTTGAAGTTGGGCTCGAACGCCGGCGCCGATCCCGCCTCGGGCCCCTTGGTGGGGACCGATAGATCCGGATTGATCGACAGGTACAGCCGGCCCAGCTCGCGCTCGAAGATCGGCCGGATCTCGAGCGACTGCCGGTTCACGTCGAAGCCCGGCTGCGTGAACGCGTACTCGAAGCTCAGGCTGACGTGAAACGGGAACTCCTTGAATTCAGGAAACCTGAAGCGCGGACGCACGTGCCAGCCGGTGAACCTCGCGCCGACGCCGGGCACGTACGGCGCGGTCTCGATGTAGAAGCCGGTCTCGAAGTTCTTCGTCCAGCCGTGCGTGATCTCGAGCGTCTCGTGGAACTGCCGGTGGTTTCCGTAGACGCCGTTCTCGATCCCTTTCGATCCGCTCGGCGTGAAGTTCGTGTGGAACTCGAACATGGTGACGCCCGGCGGGACCGTCTCGTACGGATAGACCTGGATTTCGAAGAGGTCCTGCGCGGCGGCCCGCGACGGCCCTAACAGCGTGCACACGACACACGAGACGCGAAGTACCCGCCAGAATGAAGGCATGTGTCGGCGAAACGATAACACGAGTGCGATCGTGAGGAACCGCTTGCAGCGTTGGACAACCGCCGAGATCGCTGAGCACGCAGAACAGGAAACCACAGAGGCACCGAGACGCGGAGCGCCTCGGTTTGGCGGCGTCGCGAAGCGACGCGTCAGCCGGCCCGCCTGCGGCAGGCCGGCCGCCAAACCGATCGGCGTCCACTCTGCGTGCTCCGCGATATCTGCGTTAGCTTTTTTCGGTGTCTCTGTGTCTCGGTGGTGAATTTCTCTGTGTCTCCAATGGCCTTCTCAGTGCTCTCTATTCACGGTTGCCGATCGCTGGTCGTCGACGTTGGGGTGCGCGCGGGAGCGTCGGGCGGCACGGCGTTCGCGTTGCCGTCGAGATATTTCTCGAACCAGTACACCTGCCACTCGATGCTCTCGACCAGATGCTTCGGCTCGCCGGTGCGCGTCAGGTTGTGGTTCTCGCGCGGGAAGAACACG
>Ga0075426_10003032_pt1 | contig 11996 bp, 9 predicted proteins | sample SoiMethybrSBSTD5_FD_75304 | JGI IMG/M metagenome (GOLD analysis project Ga0075426, IMG submission 75304) | Bulk soil microbial communities from a Populus tree surrounding site in Tennessee, USA - Soil MetaG P. TD hybrid SBSTD5 | ecosystem: Environmental > Terrestrial > Soil > Tree plantation...
GCTCCTCCTTGGCCGTCCCGAGCGTGCACAGCGTGAGCGCCTGGGTCTGGCCGCGGGTGAAGAGCGCCGACCCGTGCGTCCGCGGCATCACGCTGACCGACGAGGTGATCCCCCGGATCTCGGTCTCGGAGCGCCCGTCCGGCCGCCGCTTGTCGACGGCGATCTTGGTGCGGACGATCTCCTTGTAGAGCTTGTCGCACGCGGACAGGACGGCGCTTCGGGTGACCGCGTCGAGCGGCCCCTGGCCGCCGCCGTCAGCCTCGATGCGGGACGGGAACGGCAGCTGGATCGTCGCGGCGATGCGCTCGTAGAGCGCGTGCCGCTTGGCCGACTTCAGGTCCTTCGAGTCCTGCTCGGCGTCGGTCAGCGCCCGGATGGCGTCGCCGAACTGCTCCTTGACATGCGGGTAGACGGCCCCCTCGCGCACCTCGGTGCCGAGCTGGACGAACCCGAACTGCACGCGCTGGCGGCGCAGGACGTCTGCGTCGGTGGAGTCGCCGCCGATCTCCGGCAGCTCGCTCTGCATCACGGCGTCGATCCGCCCGGGAAGCGCGGCCAGGCCGCCCTCGCGGACGGCGGCGGCGAGCGTCGCGCCGTGGGAGGTGCGGAGCGACTCGGTGACGGCGCCGTCGGCCCACTTGGGCTGTCCGGCCCGCTCGGCCAGCTCGATCTGGAGCTGGCACAGCTTCTTGATCTCGCCGTGGGCGAGCTCGAGCGCGGAGATGAGCTCCTCCTCGCCGATCTCCTCTGCCCCGGCCTCGACCATCGTGATCGCCTCGGGCGTGCCGCAGACGATCAGGTCGAGCGTCGAGTCCTTCAGGTCGGGAAGCGTCGGGTTGACGACGAGCCGGCCGTCGATGCGGCCGATGCGCACGGCCCCGACGGGGCCGAGGAACGGCATCGGCGACAGCATCAGGGCCGCGGACGAGCCGTTGATCGCCAGGATGTCGTGCGGGTGCACCTGGTCGGCCGAGAACGTGGTCACGATGACCTGGACCTCGTTCTTGTAGCCCTTCGGCCAGAGCGGCCGGATCGGCCGGTCGACCATGCGGGCGGTCAGGATCGCCTTCTCGCCTGCGCGGCCCTCGCGCTTGAAGAACCCGCCGGGGATCTTCCCGGCGGCGTAGCTCTTCTCCTCGACATCGACGGTGAGGGGGAAGAAATCCGCTCCCTCACGGCCCTCGGTGCGGCCGACCGCGGTGGCCAGCACCACTGTGCCTTCCTGCTGCACCAGAACGGCGCCGTGCGCCTGCTTGGCGACTGCGCCCGTCTCGAAGCTGATCTCCTTCTCGCCGATCGTGACGGCCAGACGTGTTGCCCCGGGCTCCACTGCAATGCTCATGTTCTCTCTCTTCTCTCCTCGGGCCCGCGCTTCGCGGGCCATCCTCCGGTCTGGTCGTGCGCCCTAGCGGCGCAGCCCCAGCTCCTTGATCAACGCGCGGTAGCCCTCCAGGTCGTGCCTCTGCATGTAGGTCAGCAACCGGCGCCGCCGGCCGACCAGCTTGAGCAGGCCCCGGCGGGAATGGTGGTCGTGCTTGTGCACCTTCATGTGCTCGGTGAGCTCGCTGATCCGCTGTGTGAGCAGGGCGATCTGCACCTTGGTGGAGCCGGTGTCGGCGTCGCTTGCCCCGAACTTGCCGATCAGCTCCTTCTTCTGTTCCTGCGTGAGCGGCATGCGCCCACACCTCCTTGCCTCGAAAGTGACATCGTCGCCGGCATCCCAGAGCCCCGTCGGCAAGCTTCGCAGGCTCCGCGGTGCGGCCGCTCGGCAGGGTAGCAGACGGGTTATTTCTCCCCCGGTATCTCTGGAGATGGAGCAGTGCTGGGGACAGTCCCCGGAACGCCGGGGACTGTCCCCGGTTTTGGGTGGGCGATGTACGCTTGCGCCCGATGAGCACTGCAGTCGTGACCGGCGGCGCCGGATTCCTGGGTTCGCACCTGTGTGAGTACCTGCTCGACCGCGACTGGCGGGTCATCTGCCTCGACAACCTCGACACCGGCAGCCTGGAGAACATCGAGCGCCTGCGCGGCGACACGTTCGACTTCCGCTACCACAACTGCGTCGAGTTCATCGACGTCGCCGAGCCGGTCGACGTCGTGTTCCACCTGGCCTCGCCGGCCAGCCCGGTCGACTACCTGCGGCTGCCGCTGGCGACGCTCAAGGTGGGCTCGTACGGGACGCACAACGCGCTCGGCCTGGCCAAGTTCAAGCGGGCGCGGTTCCTGATCGCCTCGACGTCGGAGGTGTACGGCGACCCCGAGATGCACCCGCAGCAGGAGGAGTACTGGGGCAACGTGAACCCGGTCGGCCCACGCGGCGTCTACGACGAGGCCAAGCGCTATGCCGAAGCGATGACGATGGCGTACCACCGCCAGCAGGGGGTCGACACGCACATCGCCCGGATCTTCAACACGTACGGCCCGCGCATGCGCCAGCACGACGGCCGCGCCATCCCGAACTTCCTGCGCCAGGCGCTCGAGGCCAAGCCGATCACGGTCTTCGGCGACGGCAGCCAGACGCGCTCGTTCTGCTACGTCGCGGACCTGATCGAGGGCCTCTTCCGGCTCGCGATGAGCGACTACCACCTGCCGGTGAACGTCGGCAACCCCAACGAGATGACGCTGCTCGAGCTGGCCGAGAAGATCGTCGCCCTGACGGGCACGCGCTCGGAGATCGTGTTCGAGGGCCTGCCAATCGACGACCCGAAGGTGCGCCAGCCCGACATCACCCGCGCCCGGGAGATCCTGGGCTGGGAGCCGAAGGTCAGCCTCGACGAGGGCCTGCGGCGCACGATCGAGAGCCTCGGCCGCACGCCGGTCGCGGCCTAGCGGCCCATGGACGTCGAGGGGTTCCTGCGCGCCCTGCCGGCGGCGTTCGCCGACTTCCCCCGCTCCGAGGTGCCGCTCGACCGCTCGCTGCGAGCCGTGCTGGATGCGGTCGACGGCCTCTCCGAGGAGAACAACCTGGCGCTGATCGGCCTGGCCGCGCGGCATCTCGAGGCGGGCGAGGCCTACGTCGAGGCGGGCACGTACCGCGGCCGCAGCCTGATCGCGGCGGCCCTGGCGGGTGAGGCCGAGTGCATCGGCATCGACAACTTCTCGTTCGACGACTCGGACCCTGCGGCGCTGCAGGCGAACCTGGAGCGCTTCGGCGTGGCCGCCCGCGCGCGGATGCTCGATGGCGACGCGGCCGCGGTGCTGCGGGCCGCCGAGCTGCCGCCGGTCGGCGTGTTCTTCTACGACGCCGACCACTCGACCGAGGCGACGCGAGCGGCGTTCGAGGCGGTCATCCCCCACCTGGCCGGGGACGCACTGATCGCGGCCGACAACGCCGACTGGCCGAAGGTGCGGGCTGCGATCGACGCGTTCGTCGGCGCGCACGCCAAGGCGGAGCTGGCCCTACGCATCGCCGGCCGCGAGGACGGTCAGCCGTGGTGGTGGGACGGCATGGATCTCATCGCCTGGCATGGGGACAGTCCCCATGCGGGGACCGTCCCCGCGGTCTGACCCCGGTCATTCAGCCAGCTTGCGGACGGCCTCGACGTCGCGGCCCAGCTGGTCGAGCAGCGCGTCGACCGAGTCGAAGCGCAGCTCGTCGCGCAGCCGGTGGGTGAGGTCGAGCCGGATCGGCGAGCCGTAGATGTCGGCGTCGAAGTCGAGCAGGTAGGCCTCGACGCGCACATGGCTGCGGTCGTCCGTGAAGGTGACGTTGTAGCCAACGCTGATCGCGGCCGGGTGGCTCGAGCCGGGCAGGTGAGCGGTGCCGGCGTAGATGCCGATCCCGGGCATCGGCGAGCGCGGGACGAGGGCGAGATTGGCGGTCGGGTAGCCGAGCTCGCGACCGCGGCCGTCGCCCCGCACGACTGCGCCCTCGAGCCACGGCGGGCGGCCGAGCATCCGGCCCGCCTCCTCGACGGCGCCGGCGCCGAGCAGCTCGCGGATGCGCGACGACGAGATCGTGCTGCCGCCGCCCTGCAAGAGCGGCTCGACGTGGACGTCGAAGCCGAGCCGGGCGCCGTCCTCGGCGAGCTTGGCCGGCGTGCCCTTCGCGCCCTGGCCGTAGTGGAAGTTCTCCCCCACGCTGACGCTGCGGGCGCCGAGCGTCTCGGCCAGCACCTGACGCGCGAACCCTTCGGCGTCGATTGTCGAGAAGGCCCGGTCGAAGCGCAGGATCACGAGCTCGTCCACGCCGAGCTCGGCGACGAGCGCGGCCCGGCGGCTGAGCGTCGAGAGCTGGACGAGCCGGACGTCCGGCCGAAGTACGGCAATCGGCGGTGGATGGAAGGTCATCACGGCCGACTTCAGACCGCGCGCCTTCGCCTCGGAGACGGCGTTGCCGATCACGGCCTGGTGGCCGCGGTGGACGCCGTCGAAGCTCCCGAGCGCGACCGCCCGCTCGCCCGGCGGGACGTCCGCCAGGCTCTGGCGCACGATCACAGCACCACCACCGGCTGGAGGCGCTCGCCGCGGGGTTCGGCGACTGCGCGCAGCTCGCCGTCGTGCACGAGCCGGGTGAACCCGTCCTCCCCGTGCCGCGCAACGGCGCGGCCGTGGGAGACCTCGCGCCGCTCGGCCTCGTCGAGCGCGCGGGCGGGCAGGTGCGGCAGGGCGTCGGCGGCCGAGCGGTACCAGCGCCCGAGCGGCTGGCGTGCCACCTCCTCGGGCGTCCCGGCGTCGGCCAGGTCGAAGTCCCCGACGGCCGTCCGCCGCAGCTCCAGGCAGTAGGCGCCGGCGCCCGTCGCCGTCCCCATATCGGCGGCCAGCTGGCGCACGTACGTGCCCTTCGAGCAGCGCACCGAGATCGCGGCGCGCTGTGTGCTCTCGTCGAACCCGTTCACGTCCAGGCGGTGGATCGTCACCCGCCGCGGCGGCGGCGCGACGGCCTCGCCGCGGCGCATGCGGGCGTAGGCGCGCTCGCCGTCCACCTTGACCGCGGAGGCGGCCGGAACCGCCTGCACGATCTCGCCGACGAGCCCCGCCGCTGCGGCGGTCACGGCGTCCGCGTCGGCCGCCGGGCCGGCGGGCGTGATCTCGCCCTCGGGATCGAGCGTCGTCGAGACGGCGCCGAACTGCACGACGGCGTCATACCCCTTGTCCAGCCCGGAGAGATACGTCGCAAGCCGGGTGGCGCGTCCGGCGACGACGAGCAGCAGGCCGGTCGCGAAGGGGTCGAGCGTACCGGCGTGGCCCAGCTTGCGCCCGAGCGCCGGCCGCAGCCCGCGCAGCACCCCGAATGACGATTGCCCCGCGGGCTTGTCGACGAGGAGGAGGCCGGTGACCTCGGGCATGGCCCGCCGCTACGCGGCCGGCTCGGCGAGCTGGGCGCTGACCTCCGACACGATGAACCCGCGGATGTCGTCCACGCTGCCCGGATGGGAGAACCCGGCCGCCTGCTTGTGCCCGCCGCCTTTCGAGAGCCGCGCGATCGCGGAGACGTCGATCAGACCGCGCGAGCGCAGCGAGACCCGGTTCGGCGTGATGCTGCCGTCGGCGAGCGGCACCTGCTCGCGGATCAGCCCGGCGACCTGCACGCCCTCGACCGCCCGCAGGTGGTCGATCAGGCCCTCGGTCGTGGCCTCGTCGCCCTCCACCAGCGCGAGGTCGTCTCGGGTGACGTGCGAGATCAGGAGGCGGCCGTCGCAGTAGGGCACGGCGTGGTCGATCACGCGGCCCAGCAGGCGCAGCTTGCCCGGCTGGACGCTCTCGAATACCCGCTCGAACACCTTGTGGACGTCGACGCCGGACTCGACCAGGCGCGCCCCCAGCCGTAGCGCCGCCGGGCTCGTGGTGCGGTACTGGAACCGGCCGGTGTCGGTCACGAGGCCGACATAGAGCGACTCGGCGATCTCGGGCGTGATCTCGGCCCCGAGGCCGTCGAAGATCCGCACCAGGATCTCGGCCGTCGACGACGCGCTGCCGTCGATCAGGTTCACCTCGCCGAAGCGGCTGTTGTCGTGGTGGTGGTCGACGTCGATCACCGGCGAGCAGCGCGACAGGAGGTCGGAGTGCTGGGCGCCGAGGCGGCGCTCGTTGCCGCAGTCGAGGGCAAGCAGCGTCCAGCCCTCGAGCGAGTCGGGGTCGACGGTGCGCTCGAGGCCCTCCATGTCGAGGAACGCGACCTCGTGCGGGACGGTCGACTCGGGCTCGAGGTACGTGCGCACCTCCTTGCCGAGCGAGCGGAGCGCGGCGGCGGCCGCGGTCAGCGAGCCGACGGCGTCCCCGTCGGGGTTCTCGTGGGTCGCGATGATCACGCGGTCGGCCGCACGAAGAGCGGCGACCACGGCTGCCAGGTCGTTTTCCAGGGTGATTTCGGTCATTCCGGAGTCAGGCCCGACCAGCTCGTGCTCGCGGCGGATCAGCTGCTCGAGCCGCATCGCCTGGTCGAGAGTCTCATCATAGTGGAAGGAAAGCTGCGGAGTACGCTTGAGATGCAATTCCCGCGCGATTTGCGCCTGGAGCACGCCGTGGGCGCGCTCGAGCGCGCGGAGCGACCGCGCCCGCCGCTTCTCCGCGCCGAGCACGCTCACGTAGACGGCTGCCTGGGACAGGTCGGGCGCCGCCCGCACCGCCGTGACCGTGACGAAGCCGAGGCCGGGATCGCCCAGCGCCTCGACGCCGTCGGCGATCGCCTCGCGTAAGACCTCGTTCACGCGCCGCATCCGCTGGCCTGGCATCAGCTAGTGGGCCTCCTCGTGATGTTGGGCTCGTAAATGGCGAGCGAAAGCCGAGCGATGCGAGGACACCGCAGCGCGACGGTTTGCAGCCGCCAGGATAGGTCAGACATTGCGAGGAGTCCCACTGAGCCCCACCGGGAGGTCGCTCTCCACCGAGAGCACGGTCCGCGTCGAGCCCACCAGCTCGTACTCCTGCACGCTCAGGTAGCGCTCGGCGTCGACGAGCGCCTGCTGGACGCTCCCGTGCTCGCGGCGCACGATCGCCATCGTCAGCCGCGAGCGCTGCCAGCGGTCGTGGTAGTCGACCTCGGCGACGGAGGCCCCGAAGCGGCGCTCGAGCTGCGCCTTCGTGTGCAGGAGGTGGCGGCGCTTACCCTTGAGCGACCCGCCGTCCGGCAGGTGCAACTCGAAGCTGAGGATGCCCACGAAGCCCGCCGCCATCGAATGACGGATGGTATCGGAGGAGGTCGATCCACTAGAACCCGAGGGGTGAGGGAGCTCAATGACTTCGCGCTCGTGCTCGCCATCATCTCCGGCGGGCTGTGGCTGGCGCTGGTCTCGACGCGGCTCACCACGCGGCTGCGCATCCCCGCGCCGGTCGTCTTCCTGATCGCCGCGACGGCCATCTCGGACATCTTCCCGGGTCTCTCCCATCCGGTCTCGACCCGCGACGTCGAGCGCATCGGCGTGGCCGCCCTGATCGCGATCCTCTTCGACGGCGGGCTGCAGGTCGGCTGGCGCCACCTGAAGCCGTCGCTGCGGCCGGTCGCCCTGCTCGGCATCGTGGGGACGTTCCTGACTGCGGCGCTCGGCACCGTGGCCGCCCAGGTCATCCTGCCGGTGTCATGGACGACCGCCGCGATCGTCGGGGCGGCGCTCGCGCCGACCGACCCGGCCGTGATGTTCTCGGTGCTGGCCCGGCGCGACGTCGGCGGCCGGGTGGCGACGATCCTCGAGGGCGAGGCGGGCGCGAACGACCCGGTCGCGATCGCGATCGTCATCGCGATCGCCGAGTACGCCACGACGGGCGCCTCCGGCTGGGGCGGCGCGATCGACATCGTCGTCGAGATGGTCGTCGGCGCGGCGGTCGGGGCCGCCGGCGCGATGCTGCTGGTGCGGGCCATGCGGCGCACGCCGCTTCCCCGCGAGGGCCTCTACCCGCTGCGCACGCTCGCGATCGCCGGCCTCATCTATGGCGTTGCCACCCTGCTGCACGGCTCGGGATTCCTGGCGGTGTTCATCGCCGGGGTCTGGATCGGCGACGCGCGCATGCCGTTCAAGACCGAGATCGAGCGGTTTCACGCCGCGCTCGGGTCGCTGGGCGAGATCGTCGTCTTCGCGGCGCTCGGCCTCACCATCCACCTGTACGACATCGGCTGGTCGACCTTCGGCTACGGCGTGGCGATCGCGGCCGCGCTCGTCCTGGTCGTGCGGCCGCTGGCCGTCTATCCGCTGCTCGCCGCCGAGCGGATGCGCCGCGGCGAGAAGGGCTTCATCGCCCTGAACGGGTTCAAGGGTGCCGTCCCCATCCTGCTGGCCTCCCTCGTCCTGCTCGAGGACGTGCCGGACGCGGAGCTGATCTACCGGCTCGTGTTCGTCGTCGTGGCCGTCTCGGTGGTCGCGCAGGGACTCGCGCTCGAACCGGTCGCGCGCCTGCTGGGCGTGCGGATGACGATGCGCCGCCGGCCGCGCGGGTTCGCCCTGCGCATCCCCCTGCGGCACGAGCCGGAGGGCGTCGTCCGGCTCACCGTCGCGGCCGGCTCGCTGGCCGCCGGGCGGCGGATCCGCAGCCTGCCGATCGGCGAGAGCACCTGGGTCGCGCTCGTCGTGCGGGGCGGGCGTACCGAGCAGCCGCGCGGCTCGCTCGTCCTCGAGCCCGGCGACGAGGTGGTGCTGCTCTCGGATCCCGGCGACGAGACGGCCCTGCGGCACGTGTTCACGCGGTCGCGTTCGGGCTAGGCCGAGCGGGCGACCTCGCGGACGGCGTACACCTCGAGGATGTCGCCCTCCTTGATGTCGTTGTAGCCGTCGACCGTGAGGCCGCACTCGAACCCCTGCGTCACCTCGCGGACGTCGTCCTGGAAGCGCTTGAGCGTACCGATGCGGCCGTCGTGGACGATGGTGCCGTCGCGGACGATGCGCACCTGCGCGCCGCGCTGCACGGCGCCCTGGGTGACCATGCAGCCGGCGATCGTGCCGACGCGGGAGGCCCGGAACGTCTGCCGCACCTCGACCTCGCCGAGCACCTCCTCGACCTTCTCGGGCGAGAGCATGCCGATCAGCGCCCGCTGGATGTCCTCCGTCAGCTGGTAGATGACGCGGTAGGTGCGGATGTCGACGCCCTCGCGGTCGGCCAGCGCCTTGGCCTCGGCGTTCGGGCGGACGTTGAAGCCGACGACGATCGCGTTCGACGCCGCCGCCAGCATGATGTCCGACGCGACGATGCCGCCGACGCCGGAGTGGATCACCTGGACGGAGACCTCCTCGTGATGGATCTTCGCGATCTCGTCGACGGCCGCCTCGACGGAGCCCTGAACGTCGGCCTTGATGACGAGCGCGAGCTCCTTGACGGCGCCCTCCTGCATCTGGCCGAACAGATCCTCGAGGCTCACAGCCTTGCTGCGCTTGGCGAGCATCTCGGCCCGCTTGCGCTGGGCGCGCTGCTGCGCGGTCTGGCGGGCGACGCGGTCGTTCTCGACGACGCGGCACAGCTCGCCGGCCGGCGGCGGCTTGTCGAAGCCGAGGATCTCGACGGGCACGCCCGGCCCGGCGTCCTTGACGCGCTTGCCGTTGTAGTCGTTCAGCGCCTTGACGCGGCCCCAGGAGTCGCCGGCGACGACCGCGTCGCCGACCCGGAGCGTGCCGCGCTGCACGAGCATCGTCGCGACCGGGCCGCGGCCTACGTCGAGGCGCGACTCGATGATGACGCCGCTCGCGTCGGCGGCCGGGTTCGCCTTCAGCTCGAGCACGTCCGCCTGGAGCAGGATCGAGTTCAGGAGCTCCTCGAGGTTCGTCTTGGCCTTCGCCGAGACGTTCTCGAAGATCGTGTCGCCGCCCCACTCGGCCGGCTGGAGGCCCTGGTTCACGAGCTCGGTGCGCACCCGGTCAGGGTTCGCGTCGGGGCGGTCGATCTTGTTCACGGCGACGAGGATCGGGACGTTCGCGGCCTTGGCGTGGTCGATCGCCTCGATCGTCTGCGGCATGACGCCGTCGTCGGCGGCGACCACCAGCACGGCCACGTCGGTGACCTTGGCGCCGCGGGCGCGCATGGCGGTGAACGCCTCGTGGCCCGGCGTGTCGAGGAACGTGACCTTGCGCCCGTCCGGGACGTCGACCTGGTAGGCGCCGATGTGCTGGGTGATGCCGCCGGCCTCGGTGCTGACCACCGACGACTCGCGGATGGCGTCGAGCAGCGTCGTCTTGCCGTGGTCGACATGGCCCATGATCGTGACCACCGGCGGGCGGTCGACGAGGGTCGTGGGATCGTCCTCGAAGACGACCTCCTCCTCTTCCTCGTCGTCCGTGTGCTGGATCGTGATCTCGCGGTTGAGCTCCGTCCCGATCAGCTCGACGGCGTCGTCGGTGAGCGAGACGGTCAGCGTGACCATCTCCCCCAGGCCCATCATCAGCGTGATGATCTTGGCGGGCGAGATGCCGAGCGCCTCGGCGAGATCCTTGACGGTGATGCCGGACGGCACCTTGACGGGCCCGGTGGGCACCTCGGGCTCGCGCTTCGGCTCCGTTCGCGGGGCGCCGCGCTCGCGCCGCTGGGCCGGCTTGCGCCCGGCCTGGGCGTCGATGACGACCCGGCGCTTGCCCTTGGGCGAGGCGCCGCGCTGCGGCCGCGGGGCACGGCCCGGCTGCGCCGGCTTGTCCTCGGAGGGTGCCGTCGCCTTCGCGCCGAACTCGCGCCGCATTTCCTTGTCGTCTACCGGCTCTTCCGCCATGTACCTGTCAATCCTTCCACGCGGCATCGTGCCGCTCAACTGCCACCCGCTCCTCCAGATCGGGCGGCACCGTCACCGAACATCGTAGCCTTCTCGGGATGGCGCCCCGCCGACGGGCCTGGGCGACACAACTCGCCTCGGGACAGAGGTACACCCCGCGCCCCGGCAGGCGCCTGTCGGTCTCGACGACGAGCACGCCCTCCGAGGCAACCATCCGCACCAGCTCACGCTGCGGCCGGCGCCGGCCGCAGCCGGCGCACTGCCGCATCGGCATCGTCACCGCGACGGCGCGCGTCCCTCCTCGGCCGCGGCCAGCGCCACGTGCGCCGGGACGCCGCAGTAGCGGCTCCCCTCGAGCGCCTGGTTCGGGCAGCGCTTGCCGGACGACGTGACCGCGATGCAGCGGCCCGGGAACTCGTCCTCCTCGCCCTCGGCACCGGTGTACGGCTGGTCGGAGTCGTCGGTGTAGTACTCGGTCTCCGAGACGATGTCGATCCGCCACCCGGTCAGGCGATGGGCCAGGCGGGCGTTCAGGCCCTCCTTGCCGATCGCGAGCGAGAGCTCGCCGTCGGGTACGACGACGGTCGCCTGGCGGTTGTCGTCGTCGACGTAGACCTCGCGCACCTTCGCCGGCGCGAGCGCCTTGGCGACGAACCGGGCCGGCTCGTCGTTCCACGGGATGATGTCGATCTTCTCGCCGCGGAGCTCCGACACGACCATGCGCACGCGCGACCCGCGGGGGCCGACGCAGGCGCCGACCGGGTCGACGCCCTGCACGCGCGACTCGACTGCGATCTTGGCGCGGTAGCCGGGCTCGCGGGCGACGGCGCGGATGTTCACGAGGCCGTCGGCGATCTCGGGCACCTCGAGCTCGAACAGCTGCCGGATCAGCTCGTCGGAGCGGCGCGAGAGCACGACCTGCGGCCCCTTGCCCTCGGCCCGCACCTCGATGATGACGGCCTTGATCCGGCTGCCCTGCTCGTAGCGCTCGCCGGGCACCTTCTCGGAGCCGGGCAGGATCGCCTCCATGCGGCCGAGGTCGACGAACGCGTAGCGGTGGTCGTCCTGCTGGACGATCCCCGTCACGATCTCGCCGACGCGGTCGGCGTACTCGTCGTACATCATCGAGCGCTCGGCCTCGTTGATGCGCTGGCGCAGCACCTGCTTGGCGGTCTGGCCGGCGATCCGGCTGAAGTTGTCCGGGGTGACGTCGACGAGCACGTTCTCGGTGAACCAGTCCCACTCGATCTCGGGCTCGGGCTCCTCCTCGACCGGCTCCTCGCCGGGCACGGACGGTGCCTCCTCGACGGCGGGAGCCTCGGCCAGCACATGGTGATGCGGGTGCGCGTCGAGGTACGCCTTCCAGGCGTCGTCG
>Ga0075426_10003033_pt1 | contig 11995 bp, 5 predicted proteins | sample SoiMethybrSBSTD5_FD_75304 | JGI IMG/M metagenome (GOLD analysis project Ga0075426, IMG submission 75304) | Bulk soil microbial communities from a Populus tree surrounding site in Tennessee, USA - Soil MetaG P. TD hybrid SBSTD5 | ecosystem: Environmental > Terrestrial > Soil > Tree plantation...
AGCGCTTCTTCAATCAGCACGTCCGCCAAGGCGGAGATCTCCACCGTGGTTTCCGCCAGCGGCGCGATGCCCAGCACGTCCCGCAGCATGATGCGCACATACTCCCGCCGCTTGAAGCGGGCCAGCACCAGGCTCATTTCCTCGGTGCCCGCCGCGACGGTTTGCCCCGAGCTGGTCCCCGCCGGCATCAGCCCGGGAGCGGCGCTGCGCGCGCGAAAGCGGGCAAAGGCCTCGTGCAGTTCCTCAGGCGCGTAGCTGCGATCCAGCACTCGTTGCTTAAGGAAATTGTGCAGCAGTTCGGGATTGCGAATCAGCGTGTCGCCCAGGAACCGGCTGTAGCCGAAGACGACCAGCGCGTAATGAACCAAAAAGCGATGGCGCTCGACCAGGCGCGCCAGCTCGCGCCCGCCGCTCTCCACCAGGCGCTCAAAGGAAGTAAGCGCGCCGTCGGGATCGGGCGAGTCCGGGAGGAGCGTGATGAGGGTTTCTGCCGTGCCAGCGGGCACTTGACGGACGACGCGGCCCAGGATTGCGCTCGCGGCTTGCGGATCGCTGAACTCCGTCCGCGCCACCACTGCCGCGATTCCGCTTTCCAGGCTTGATTTCAGTCGCGATCCGCTCTCCGACAAGGCTCCCCCGCCCCGCGCACTTCAGCATAACAAACCGCGTGTTGGGAGGGGGCACCGCCCGGTCCGTGCAAGCGATGCTCACATTCGCTGCCGTTCGCGGACTACGGTAGGATGTGCATAATGCCCGCCGGACTATCCACCATTGAGCACATCGTCGTGGTCATGCTGGAGAACCGTTCCTTCGACAACGTAGCCGGCTTCCTCTACAACCAGAACACGCGCCCGCGTCACTTCCTTCCCGCCGGCGCCGACCCGCACTACAACGGCATGCCTCTCGATTACTCCAATCCCTCCAATCCGGATTACTTTTCCGGCGGCGGCCCCGCCAATCCGGTCGGTGTGCAACGCGGCGCTGACAACTCTCAGGTGCCCAATTACGACCCGCAGGAACTGTTTGACGATATTACCTTCCAGATTTTCGGCACCACCACACCCACTCCCAGCCAGGCACCCTCGATGAACGGGTTCCTGGTCAGCTACCAGCGGGTGGCGAAAAAAGACCCGGAACAGATCCTGCAGTGCTATACGCCCGAGCAGTTGCCGGTCATCAGCCAATTGGCGCGCAGCTTTGCCATCTGCGACGCCTGGTACTCCTCCTGCCCGTGTCAGACCTTCCCCAATCGTGCCTTCGTGCACACCGGCACTTCCTGCGGCGAGATCAACAACTGGCCCTACGATCCCTTCCATTACGACGTGCCCACCATCTTCAACGTGCTCACGGAAATGAAGGTGGACTGGGCCGTGTACAACGACAGCATTCTTCCGGCGGCCACTGAGCTGCAGTTTCCCGGGCTTTGGGATCTTCTGCTGCAAGCTCACTTCCGAGGTTTCGACGACTTTCAGGAGGCGGCCCGCCAGGGCAAACTGCCCCGCTACTGCTTTGTCGAACCCAGCTTTCTAATTGATCCGCACGACGAGCACCCGCCCCACGACATGCTGCTGGGAGAGCGCTTCCTGTGGCAAGTGTGGAACGCGGTGGCCAGCGGCGCGCATTGGGAGTCCACCCTGCTGCTCATTACCTATGACGAGCACGGCGGCTGCTGCGACCATCAGCCCCCTCCCTGGGGCGCTACTGCTCCCGATGAACGCCGCGGCAATAACGGCTTCAGCTTCGACCGGTACGGTGTGCGTGTGCCGGCAGTCGTTGTTTCTCCCTGGATCGAGGAGGGCACGGTGTTCCGCTCGCCCACAGCGTACCCCTACGATCACACTTCCCTGCTGGCCACGTTGCGCGACTGGCTGCAGATTCCCGCCGACCGCATGCTCAAAAGCGCGCGTATCGCCGAGGCGCCCACGCTGGCGCAGGTGCTCACCCGGACCGCCCCGCGAAGTGCAATCCCGGCAATCTCCTACCCAGCAGGTGACCCGGTAAAACACCCGCTGACTCTCCCTCCGAATCACTTTCAAAGAGGTTTGGCCATGGCCATGGCCCACCGCGTTGGCGTCCGGGGCGCCGTCAAGATGGTCGAGAATTTCGCCACCCGCCAGCATCTCGCCGACTTCTTCGCCCAGCACAAGCGATGATCTGGGGTATCTGGGGGCAGGCTCTCGCCCGGGGTTGCCGTTTTGTCCCAAATTGGGAATCCATTCCCGAAATATTCTCGCCCCGTGATGCCGGTCACAAAGGCTCACCTCCGGCCTGACGTAGCGTAGTACCCGCATACTCCGGCCCTCTAACTCACCCTGATCCTGGAGGTAAACTCAATGAGGTGTTTGAAGTTCGCTGTTCTGCTGTCTCTGCTGGGCGCCAGTTTGCTGGCCATCGCGGCCGACGACCAAGCGTTCACCATGCCCCCCAATCCCGAAAAAATCGCCATCGCACTGCGCAAGCGGGGCGTTATTCCGGCCACGGCCACTCCCGCGCAACAGGAGGCAGCCGTCAACGCCTACCTGCGACTGAAGATGAAAAGGCCGGACAAGGGCAATCCCCTGGCCCGCCGCCGGGTGGAAAACAATGAGAACGCGCTGAACCGCATGCCCAGCAACCTGCGTGGCCGCAAGTTGGGCAACAGCTTCGACGTGGCTCCCTCCGCGCCGCAGTTTCAGGCCGTGCAGGGTTCCGGCAAGCTTCTGCTTATCCTGGTGGAGTTCAGCAATTCCCCATACACCTGGACGCCGGTCGGGGGCGCCTCCAGGACGGCCTCTGGACCCCTGCACAACCGGATTGCCGCGCCCGACAATAGCTTCGATCTTTATGTTCCCGATTTCAGCACCCAACACTTCGAAGACATGCTGTTCACCCCCGGCGGCTGGAAGATGCCCTCGGCTGCTCCCCGTTACGCTGGCGAGCATCGCGGCAGCATGCACGACTATTTTCTGGAACAGTCCTACGGCAAGTACACGGTGACCGGCAAAGCCTATGGCTGGTTTACGGTCAACAAGCCGGAAGCTTATTACGGCGATGACAGTGCCACGGGTGGTCACGATGACGTGGAACCCGGCACGCCGCGCTCGCTGATCGCTGACGTTGTGAGCGTCATCAACTCGCAAAATGCCATTAATTGGACCGATTACGACACCAACGGCGACTGCATGATTGATCATCCCTTGTTCATTCATGCCGGCGCCGACCAGTCGGGAGGGGGTGGCGCGCAGGGCGACGATGCCATTTGGGCGCACAGTTGGAGCACCTGGGTCCAGGTAGCTACTACCAGCTCATGCCCTCAGGGACTTTTCATCTACAACTACACCATGATGCCGGAGGATGGTGGCGTAGGCGTGTTTGCTCACGAGTTCGGCCATGACCTCGGCCTGCCTGACGAGTACGACACCGCTTATAGCGGCCGCGGCGAATCCGTTGCTTTCTGGAGCCTGATGTCCAGCGGTTCCTGGGTTGGCCGTCCAGCCCAGACTCAGCCCACCGACATGAGCGCCTGGGGCAAGTACTCGCTGGGCTGGCTGGTACCGGGTAAGAATCTCGCCGTGACCGACATCGCTCAACTTCAGACCCTTGGTCCCACTGCGGTTCGCCTGGAGCAGGCGGAGCGCTGGGGAGGAAGCGGCACCCTCAATGGCCTGCTCATCAACCTTCCCAACAAAATCACTCGTGTGAACACGCCGCACAGCGGCAGCAACGAGTGGTTCGCCGGCAAAGCGGATGAGATTGACACCACTTTGACCCGCACCGTAAATCTGACTGGGAAGACCAGCGCCACGCTCTCGTTCTGGACCTGGTACGACACCGAAGAGGGCTGGGATTTCGCCTTCGTGCAAGTCTCAACCGATGGCGGCGCAACCTGGACTTCTCTGCCCCTTGCTGGGACAACGAACGTGATGGACCCCGGCGGCTATCCCGCTATCTCGGCCAACCTTCCTGGATTTACGGGTAACAGCGGCGGCTGGGTGCAGAAGGGCTTCGACCTCGGCGCCTATGCGGGCCACACCATCCAACTGCGGTTCCGCTACATGACGGACTGGGCCACCACCCTGGCCGGCTTCTATGTCGACGACATCTCAGTGGTCGCCAATGGCAGTCCGCTGTTCCTCGACACGGTGGAAAGCCTCGACCCAGGCTGGACGGCATCGGGCTGGACACGCAACAGCGGTGCTCGGTCTACCCCTCAGTACTACCTCGCCGAATGGCGTAACTCTAAACCATTCGAAACTCCCTATGCAGGCGCCAGTATCGTCAATTTTGACGCCGGCCTCGGGAACGTGTACCAGTTCGACAGCACCGGAAACGAGCCCAAGTACTTCTCCTACAATGCGCCCGGGCTGGTGCTTTGGTATCGCGACAAGTCTTATGAGGACAATTGGACCGGGGTTCATCCCGGCGGCGGCTACCTCCTGGTGGTGGATGCGCACAAGCAGGCCTTAATGCGGCCTCCCCTGCCGGGCACCGGCAGCCTGCCTTGGAATACGCGGGTACAGAGCTACGACGCGGCCTTCAGCCTTGTGCCGGCGCCCACGCTGGACCTGATGTACTGGGGCATCGAGCGCATTGATCCTGGCCTGAACGCCGTGCCCAACTTCAACGACACCCTTAGCTATTGGAGTAGCGCGGCTTCTGCCGCGAGCGTTAAGACTCCCAACTACGGAGTGCAGTTCCGTGTGCTGGGCCAGGCCGCCGACGGTTCTGCCGTATTGGTTGGTTTGGGCGTGAAATAGAGGGCCTTTTTTATCTCAGGAGCGGGCTCACGCCCGCTCCTTATTTTTTTCAGCCAGCCTCTCGCCGGCTGTCCCGAGGCCTCCTGCCCTCTGTTGCAAGCTCCTCCTGTTGACATCCCAATGGAACTGTCCTATGCTCCGTTTGGTTATCTACAGGAGGGCAGGTGGCGGAAGTGCTGCAGGGCACCCTCGACCTGATGGTGCTGAAGACCCTGGAATCCATGGGCCCGCTGCACGGCTATGCCATTGCCCGGCGCATTGAGCAGGTTTCCGGGGACCTTCTGCACCTGAACCAGGGCACGCTCTACCCCGCTCTCCTGCGACTGCAGCAGCGTGGCTGGATCAGCGGGAAATGGGGCAGCTCGGAAAATAATCGCCGCGCCCGTTTTTACGGAATCACCCGCGCTGGCCGCAAACAACTGGCGGCCGAGGCAGCGGACTGGGAACGGATGGCGGCTATCATCGGCCGCCTGCTGCAAACCCCTCAAGGCACCTGACCCGAGGTGGCACATGCCGCAAATTCGCGTTTGGCTCGCACGCCTGTTGGGCACTTTCCAGCGCCGCCGTCTGGAGCAGGACCTGCAGGCGGAACTCGATACTCACCTGGATCTGCTCATTGAAGAAAATCTGCGCCGCGGCCTGAGTGCTGGCGAAGCCCGCTACGCTGCCCTGCGGGCGCTGGGAGGCGTCGAGCAAGCCAGAGAAGCCTTCCGCGATCAGGCCGGCATGCTCTGGCTGCGCAGCCTGGGCCAGGACCTGCGCTATGCCCTGCGCCTTCTGCGCCGTAATCCCGGCTTCACCGCCGTGGCCTTGCTCTCCCTGGCGCTGGGTATTGGCGCTAATACGGCGGTCTTCAGCATTCTGAACTTCGCGATTCTGCGCCCTCTGCCCGTCTCTCATCCGGAACAGCTGCTCACCATCGCCCACGGCAGTAAGAATGCCGGCCCTGACCAGTACGACGCCAACATCTCCTATCCTGAGTACCTGGAAATCCGCGACCACAATCCCGTGTTCTCCGGCGTGACCGCTTTTTGGGCTGCCGGCGTCCTCTATGGCCGTGGCGCCCATAGCCGGTCGGTGGCCGATTTTGAGGTTTCCGCCGATTACTTCGATGTACTTGGAGTGAAGCCCATCCTGGGCCGCTTCTTTTCTGGAAATGAAGGGCGGCTTATAGACAGCAACCCGGTTGTGGTAGTGGGCTACAACTTCTGGAAATCGGTACTCGGTGGCGATCCGAACATTCTCGGCAAGCTCATTCCCCTCAGCGGCCATGCCTTCACTGTAATTGGCGTTGCCCCGAACGGCTTTATAGGGACCGAGCGCATTCTGGCGGCAGATCTCTGGGTGCCTGTCACCAATCATGGCCTGCTTAATCCCGGGTCCGACACAGCGGGATGGCTGGACAGCAAGCGCAACCGCAGCTTCTGGAATGTCGCGCGGCTCGGGCCCGGTGTAACCCCCGCTGCGGCGGGAGCGTGGGTGGAGAAGTGGGGAGCGAGCCAGGCAGCCCAGGATCCACGTTATCGCGAACTTCGTTATGGGGTTGCGCCCCCGGGACTGCTCAGCCCGGAATTCCGCTCCGCAGTTAGCACGTTCACGCTTATGCTGCTCGGCGTGGTCAGCCTGGTACTGCTGCTGGCCTGCGCCAACATCGCCAATCTGCTGCTGGCGCGCAGCGTGGAACAGCGGCGCGAGCTGGCCATTCGCCTGGCCATCGGCGGCAGCCGCGCGCGACTGTTTCAGCAATTGCTCGCTCATAGCCTGCTGCTTTCCTTCCTGGGCGGCGGCGCCGGCCTGCTGCTGGCCCTGTGGCTGGACCGTCTCGTGCTTTTGCTTCAGCCCATGATTGCGCTGCCGCTGGCTTTTGACCTGCGCCTGGACTGGCGCACGCTAAGCTTTGCCATTGTGGTTTCTTTGGCTACCGCCATTCTGTGCGGGCTGATTCCGGCAGCGCAGGCGGCACACGCCGATCCCGCGCCCGCTTTAAAGTCCGCCGCCTCTCTGGGCGAGCCTCGCCGCTACTTGCTCAAGCACGCCCTGGTGGCCACGCAAGCCGCTTTGTCTCTGCTGGCCTTGGTGGCCGCCGTGCTCATGGTGCGTTCTTTATGGGCCGTGCAAGGCGCCGGGCCGGGATTTGATGCGGACCACGTGCTGGCAGTCACCATGGACCTTGGCCAGCAGGGTTATAGCGAAAAGAATGGCCGCGCATTTTATGCTTCCCTGTTGCGCGAAGCTTCGCGTCTGCCCGGCGTACAAGCAGTCAGCCTCGCCGGCTATCTGCCGCTCAGCAACACCGATGAGAGCGACACGGAGGCGCAAAGTGCAAGCCGGTCCAAGCCGGTAGTCAGCATCATGTCCCCGGTGGCACCCGGGTACTTTCAGACCATGGGTATTGCTCTGCTTGCCGGCCGCGACTTCGATTCCACCGACCGGGACAGTTCAGCGCCGATAATCATCATCAACCAGTTCCTGGCGCACCAGTTGTGGCCAGGACAGGATCCGATCGGCAAGATTGCCCATCTGGATGGCCCGAAGGGACGTGACTACCGCGTGGTGGGCATCGCCGCCAATGGCAAGTACGAAACTCTGGGCGAAGACGGCACTGGTTTCGTGTACCGCCCGTTAGCTCAGGAATACTTGCCGCACATGAACCTGCTGCTGCGCACTGCGGGGCCTCCTCTCGCCTATACCGAGGCCGCCCGCAAGCTGGTGGCCGACCTCGATCCCAACCTGGCCGTTAGCGGCGTGCGCGCCATGGGCGATTACGTAAATGTGGCGCTGCTGCCGGCGCGATTGGCCGCCATTCTGCTAGGTAGCTTCGGCTTGCTGGCGCTCGCCCTCGCGGCGATTGGAATTTATGGCGTGGTTTCCTACGCCGTGAACCAGCGCACGCGCGAGATCGGCATCCGCATGGCCCTGGGGGCGGAGACGGGCAACGTTCTGACGCTCATCGTTCGCCAGGGCATGGCGCCGGCGCTGCTCGGATTGGGCCTCGGATTTGCCGCCGCCTTCGCTGCAGCGGGTGTGCTCGGCGCTTTCCTATACGGCATTGCGCCGCGCGACCCTGTGGCATTCGCGAGTGCGCTGGCGCTGCTGATGCTGGTCGCGTTTTTCGCAGCCTATGTGCCTGCCCGGCGCGCCGCCCGGGTGGATCCCGCCGCCGCCCTGCGGTGGGAGTAGCTCCTCGCTCCGCCCGTGCGTAGGACGTGGCTCAGTGCCCGTGTGGGGAGGGGCTCTGCCCCGTCCAGGGCGAGCGAAGCTCGCCTTCTCGAAAAAAGGGTGTGCAATAAAAAAGGGAGGCAGGTTCGCCTCCCTTTGTTTTGACTTTGGAACTTCTTAGTACAGCCGGAAGTTCACTTCCACGTTGATTTGCACCGCCACCGGCTGCCCATCTTTCATAGCCGGCTCGAACTTCCAGTTGCGGACCGCTTCGATCGCCTTCTGGTCGAGTCCCATACCGAGCGAACGCGCCACCTTGATATCGTGCGGGTGGCCATCCGGGCCTACGATCAGCCACAGCACGCAGGTACCCTGATATTTGGCTTTGCGGGCTTCCTCGGAGTACTCCGGATCAGGCGTATAAACCGCGCGCGGAGCGGAAACGCCGCCGCCCACACGGAACACGCCGCCGCCAATGCCGCCGCCCCTGCCCGGACCCACGCCCGGACCGGTGCCTGACCCCACACCTCCGCCCGAACCCGATCCAATACCGCCACCGGAACCCGTGCCATTGGAGGGCGGGCCCGCCGGAATCACGGCTTTAGGATCGCCGAAGTTAGGCAGGTTGTTGGCCGCCAGCTTCACCTGCGGGGGGACCACTACCGTCGGTTCCGCCGTAAGCTTGGGATGATCGTTGCGCACCACCATCGCCGGCGGGGTAATTTGCTCCATCGCCAGCTTGGGGAGTTTGCCCTTGGGGGCCTGCATCTTGTCGCGGTCGCCGCCACCGCCGCCACCGCCAATCGTGTCGTTCTTCTTGGTCGACAACGGCGTGAAGGGCGAGAGATCCGGCGCCACCAGGGTCACCGTTTCATGCTTGACTGCCTGCTTGACTACCCGAGCGCCGGCAAGAGAAACCGCCACAATTCCACCGATTGCCAGGCAGTGCACCAAGATGGATCCCGCTGCACTCCTTTTCTTGTAGTTGTACTCGCCCCAGATCTCCTTCACGGGAACTGGCTTCGAGGTCAAGTGCAACGGCGGCAGCTTCGTAGGATGCCGCCACTCATGGATGCTCTCCCGCAGCGTTTTCCACCACGGCCGGTCGAGCGTTTCCGATCTCAAAAGCAGGTCGAGTTTCGGCTCTGCTTGCGTTTCCTGCGTTGGGGGGACCATTACGTCATTAGCCATATGTTCGTCCCGGCTGGGTACCTCTCGGGTGGGCAGGCTCAATAGCTGCCATTAAACGAGATGAGCACATGAAGTGCCAAGTTGCTTTTTGGATTCGAGTGCTTTCTCCCTTAATAGCCGCCATTTTGCCGGCAGGTTAGCATCCCCACACCTTCCAGAGGTACTTTGGATACCCACATTTAGATGCTGGTATACCCAAAACGTCACTTAAAAAGAAAATCCTACACGGTTATGACGGATAACCTATGGGGTTCCAAACTGGAAAGGTGTCGGGAGGCGTTGGACTGCCGTTTCCCTGCTCCCTATAATGAAAGAACTTTAACACGGAAGGTCAAGCGCGCGTGGCCCTGGAGCTGAAAGCTACCCTCAACCTGCCCAAAACCGATTTTGCCATGAAGGCGAACCTGCCTCAGAACGAGCCCAAATGGCTGGCCCGCTGGCAGGAAATGGGCATCTACCATCGCCTGCGCCAGGCCCGCGCCGGCGCTCCCGTTTACATTCTGCATGACGGGCCGCCCTACGCCAATGGCCCCATCCATTTGGGCACCGCGCTCAACAAATCGCTGAAGGATTTCATCGTCAAATCCAAGAATATGGCGGGATTCGACGCCCCCTACATTCCCGGTTGGGACTGCCATGGCCTGCCGATCGAAATCAAAGTAGATGCCCAGCTGGGAGGTAAGAAGCTGGCCATGCCTCCACTGGCCGTGCGCCGCGAGTGCCGCAAATACGCGGAAAAGTACCTCGATTTACAGCGTACCCAATTCAAGCGCCTGGGGGTATTCGGGCGCTTCGAGCAGCCTTATTCCACCATGGCTCCGGAGTACGAGTCGGTGGTTCTGGGCACGTTTTACCACTTTTTTGAGAACGGCTTCGTTTACAAGGGCTTACGTCCGGTTTACTGGTGCATTTTCGACCGCACCGCGCTCGCCGAAGCCGAGGTTGAGTATAAAGACCACACCAGTCCCAGCGTCTGGGTGAAATACCGCCTGCAGTCGGACCCGCGCGACCTGGATCCCGAGTTGGCCGCCAAGCGCGTTTTCGAGGGTAAGCCGGTTTACACCGTCATCTGGACCACTACCCCGTGGACCTTGCCGGCTTCCATGGCGGTCGCCTTCCATCCTCACGAGGAGTATGTGGCCTTAGAGGCGGGCGGCGAGATTTACATTGTGGCCGAAAAGCTGGCCCAGATGACCGCCGAAAAATGCGGATTCAAGGACTGGAAGATTGTTGCCAAGTTCCCGGGCGAGAAGCTGGAGCATCTGTACTTCTACCATCCCTTTCTACCCTGGGAGCAACGCAAGATTCTGGGCGTGCTGGCGGATTACGTAACCATGGATCAAGGCACGGGCGTGGTGCACACCGCGCCTTCGCATGGCGCTGAGGACTTCTACACCGGGCAGAAGTACAAGCTCGATCAGACGTGCAATGTGGATGCCGAAGGCCGCCTGCACAATGGCCTGCCCGAATATGAAGGCAAGACTATTTTCGAGGCCAACCAGCCCATCATCGAACTGCTGAAGTCCCGCGGCGCACTGCTCCACACGGAGAAGTTGGAGCACTCCTATCCCCATTGCTGGCGCTGCCACAATCCCGTTATCTTCCGTGCCACCGAGCAGTGGTTCATCTCCATGGAAACGCCCGTGGAAGGCGGCACACTGCGCTCGCGTGCCCTGGACGAGATCAAAAAAGTTCGCTGGGACCCAGCCTGGGGGGAAGAGCGCATCTCTAACATGATTGCCACCCGTCCCGACTGGTGCATCTCCCGCCAGCGGGTTTGGGGCGTCCCCATCGCCGTGTTTTTGTGTTCGGGCTGCGGACAGGCGCTGAAATCGCCGCAGGTGAACCGCGCTGTGGCGCAGATGGTAGCGCAAAAAGGCGTGGACGCCTGGTACACGGCGGAGGCTGATAGCCTATTGCCTCCAGGAACTCGCTGTGCCGGATGCGGCGGCTCTACCTTTCGCCGCGAGATGGACATCCTTGACGTCTGGTTCGAGTCCGGCTCCAGCTATCTGGTACTGCAGCAGCAGGAGCCTGGATATTCCTGGCCTGCCGACCTTTACCTGGAAGGCGGAGACCAGCATCGGGGCTGGTTTCACTCTTCCTTACTCTGCGCCATCGGCGCCCGCAATTCGGCGCCATATCGTGCCGTAGCCACGAACGGCTGGACCCTCGATGAGCAGGGACGCGCGATGCACAAGTCACTGGGGAACGATGTTGATCCCGTGGATATTGCCAATCGCCTGGGCGGTGAAATCGTCCGCCTTTGGGTAGCCTCGGTTGATTTCCGCGAAGACGTCGTGGATTCCGAGCAACTCATGCAACGGGTGGCGGAGAATTACCGGAAGCTTCGTAATACCTTCCGCTACATCCTGGGCAATCTCGACGGCTTCGATCCGGCGCAGCACACAGTACCCTACTCACAGATGGAGTCTCTTGACCGCTACATGCTGCTGCAAGCTGCGGAACTGAGCGAGCAGGTGCGCGGCTGGTATGAGCGCTTTGAGTTCCACAAGATTTATCAGCGCATGAACCAGTTCTGCGTAGTGGACCTGAGCGCCTTCTATTTCGACGTGCTTAAAGACCGGCTTTATACCTACGCACCCGGTTCCCGTGGCCGTCGTTCTGCCCAGACCGCCATCTGGCGCATTGGCGAGGTCCTGGTGCGGCTCCTCGCGCCCATCCTCAGCTTCACCGCCGATGAAGTGTGGCAATACCTGCCCAAAGTTCCGGGTCGGCTGGAAAGCGTGCACCTGGCCCTGTTTCCCAGCCAGCAGGAAATTCTTGGGCTTGCGACCCCGGAGCGTAGCGGCGAATCCAATGAGGAACAGCTCCGTTCCGACTGGACCCTGCTGCGGGGCGTGCGCGACCAGGTGCTGAAATCGCTGGAGGAGGCTCGCAACCAGAAG
>Ga0075426_10003038_pt1 | contig 11987 bp, 10 predicted proteins | sample SoiMethybrSBSTD5_FD_75304 | JGI IMG/M metagenome (GOLD analysis project Ga0075426, IMG submission 75304) | Bulk soil microbial communities from a Populus tree surrounding site in Tennessee, USA - Soil MetaG P. TD hybrid SBSTD5 | ecosystem: Environmental > Terrestrial > Soil > Tree plantation...
CCCATTTGGTCGGGGTCGGGCGCGATCCCGGGTGCCCGGCGCGCGGCGCGGCGCAACGCATCGGGCAGGATCCATGTGACTTCCGGCGCTCGTGCTTGAAGCAGCGAGCCGAACATGCTGTCGGCTTTGGTGAGCGCGGCCCGTCGCTCACCGAGGAGCGCACCCCAGCGAAGCGAGTCTTCCGCGACGATGAGCGTGAGCGGCAGCACGGCCACTTGCTGCGCCGCGATGCCGGCCGTGGGGAGCGGCGCCGTCGGCTCGGGAGTGGGTGTCTGAGACTTTCCCCCGCACCCCACACACACCAAGCACCAGACCCCTAACACCAAGATTCTCAAGGAATTAGTCACCGTTTTCAAGAAGCGAGGGTCAGCCCGCCATCGACGATGATCACCTGTCCGGTGATATGACGCGCGGCTTCGCTGCACAGGAACGCGATCACGCGCGCCACGTCCTCGGGCTCCGCCACGCGCCCCAGTACGGATTCGTGTTCGGCGCGCTCGAGTACCTCGCGCGGCAACGTCGAGAGCAGATCCGTCTTGACGAAGCCGGGCGCGATCGCATTGACGTTGATGTTCGACGGTCCCAGGTCGACCGCCGCGGATTTCGTGAGCCCGATCAGCGCGGCTTTGCTCGCGGCGTAGTTGGCGATCCCGAAGCCCGGACGGAACGCCTGATGGCTCGCGATGTTCACGATCTTGCCGAAGCGCTGAGCGCGCATCGGGCCCGCCACCGCCTGAATGCAGTTGAACGCGCCCGTCACGTTCGTGTCGAGCACCTCGCGCCAGGCTTCGGTGGTCAGCCGCCACAGGGCGCCATCGTGCGTGACACCCGCGTTGTTCACCAGGAAGTGGATGCCCCCGAGCCGCTCGCGCACCGTGGTGACGAACTTCTCCACGTCGTCGCGACTGCGGACGTCGCAGCGCGCGCAATAGACGGGCACGCCGAGCGCGCGGATGGCCGTCTCGGTCAGCAACGCCTGGGCGGCGACGTCACGGTCCGGGAGGTCAACGTAATTGATCGCGACCGCGGTGCCGCGCTGGGCGAACTCGAGCGCGGTGGCCCGCCCCAGCCCAGTGGCACCTCCGGTGACGATGGCGACCCGGCCCTGGACCGTCTCGGCCAGGCGCTGGGGATCGGAGCGCGTCTCGGTGGCCGGCGCGCCGACGGCGTTCGCCGCGCGCGGTGCCATGAGCCAGGAGGCAGTCGGTGTCAAGCGATTTCGAACCTATGTTCGAAATTGATCATCGGCAAGGCACGGCGTAACTTACGCCCCATGAAACGGCTCGCCTCCGTGCTCCTGTGGGGCGGGGTCTCCGTCCTGGGCGCGGCCGCCTTTGGCGTGCTCGCCCTGTCGCGGGGAGAGACCGTCAACGCCGCCTGGCTCCTGACGGCCGCCGTCTGCACGTACGCCGTCGGCTACCGATTCTATAGCCGCTTCCTCGCCACCCGCGTCTTCGGCCTCGACGACCGCCGGGCGACGCCCGCCGAGCGGTGCAACGACGGCCGCGACTTCGTCCCGACCAATAAGTGGGTGCTGTACGGCCACCACTTCGCCGCCATCGCGGGCGCCGGGCCGCTCGTGGGCCCCGTGCTCGCGGCGCAGTTCGGGTTCCTCCCGGGCACCTTGTGGCTCGTGATCGGCGTCGTGCTCGGAGGCGCCGTGCAGGACTTCACAATTCTGTTTTGCTCGCTGCGACGGAACGGCAAGTCCCTCGGGCAGATGGCGAAGGAAGAAGTGAACCCGGCCGCGGGCGCCACGGCCATGCTCGCGGTCCTGTTCATCATGATCATCCTGCTCGCCGTGCTGGCGTTGATCGTGGTGAACGCGCTCAAGGCCTCGCCGTGGGGGCTGTTCACGATTGCGTGCACGATTCCCATCGCGCTGCTCATGGGATGGTGGATGAAGTCGTGGCGGCCGGGGCGTGTGGGCGAAGCGTCCGCGGTTGGGGTGATTCTCTTGATCGCGGCGCTCGTGGGAGGCGGCGTGGTGGCGGGTCACCCCACGCTCGGCGCGGCGTTCACACACACCGGGCCGGCGATCACCTGGATGATGATCGGGTACGGCTTCGTGGCGAGCGTGCTGCCCGTCTGGATGCTCCTCGCCCCGCGCGACTATCTCTCCACCTTCCTTAAGATCACCACCATTCTCGTGCTGGCGGTGGCGATCCTCGTGATCCTGCCGCCACTCCGCATGCCGGCGCTCACGCCCTTCGCTTCGGGCGGCGAAGGACCCGTGTTCGCCGGGAAGCTCTTCCCCTTCGCCTTCATCACGATCGCGTGCGGGGCCATCTCGGGATTTCACGCGCTCGTCTCCTCGGGCACCACGCCCAAGATGATCGCGCGCGAGTCCGACGCCCGGTTCATCGGGTACGGCGGCATGCTGATGGAGTCGTTCGTGGGGGTCATGGCGATGATCGCGGCCTGCACGCTCGATCCCGGCGTCTACTTCGCGATGAACACGACTCCGGCGGCGCTCGCGCAGGCGTCTCAGGCCCTGACGCAGGCGGGCTTCGTGGTCACGCCGGACGCCATGCACGCGCTGGCTGCCCGCATGGGAGAGACCACGCTCGTCGCGCGCTCGGGGGGCGCACCGTCACTCGCCGTCGGGATGGCGCAGATCTTCGCCGGCGCCACCAGCGTCCTGGGCGGGAAGACGCTCGATGCCCTATGGTACCACTTCGCGATCATGTTCGAGGCGCTGTTCATCCTGACGACGATCGATGCCGGTACGCGCGTGGGTCGCTTCATGCTGCAGGAGATCGTCGGGCATGTCTGGCCACGGTTCGCGGAGACGTCCTGGTACCCAAGCGTGATCGCGTCGAGCGCCGTGATCGTGGCGGGGTGGGGGTATTTCCTGTATCAGGGTGTGGTGGACCCGCTGGGCGGGATCAACTCGCTCTGGCCGTTGTTCGGGATCGCGAACCAGCTCCTCGCCGCCGTGGCCCTGTGCGTCGGCACCACCATTCTCATCAAGATGGGGCGGGCGCGATTCGCGTGGGTCACCGCGGCGCCGCTGGCTTGGCTCGTGACGGTGACCATGACCGCCGGATGGCAGAAGGTGTTCTCCGCCGATCCACGGCTAGGGTTCCTGGCGCATGCCGGGTCGCTCGCGGGATCGACCAACGCGGACGCGGGCCGCCTGATCTTCAACGACCGCCTGAACACCTTCATGGCTTTGCTCTTTATGGCGGTCGTGACGGTCCTGATCGTCACGTCGCTGCGCGAGTGGTGGCTGGTGATCTCGCGGCGCAAGGTGGCCGTCATACACGAGGCGCCGTATGAGGAGAGTGCGTATGCGGCGGGAGACTGACACGGCGGCAGGGCGGCAGGGCGGCACGCCTCCAGTCGTGCAGCGTCTTCTCCGAATCGTCCGCCGGATCATCGGTGCTCCAGATTACCAAGCGTACCTCGAGCATTGCCGCACCGCCGGGCATCCGCCGCGGCTCACGGAGCGGGAGTACGTCGATCAATTCTTCGAATCGAAGGGAAAGGGCGTCCGCTGCTGTTAGCGGCCATGCAGGCTCCCCGTGGCATCCCTCGGCTGGACGCGCCGGGTCGGCAGATGCTTGCGTTCTGGGCGTTGCTCGCGGTCACGGTCGGCGGGAGCGCGGCCATCACCTATTTCGGGTTCGAGACGCTCTCCGCGGTACGCGCGTACGTCGGCGGCGAGGGACTGTGGTCCAAGGCACAGAAGGACGCGACGTACCGTCTGGTCCGCTACGCCCGGTCCGGCGATACCGTGGAGTACCAGCACTTCCGCCAACTGCTCGACGTGCAGCTCGGCGACCGCCAGGCGCGAGTCGAGCTCGACCGCCCGCGGCCCGACTACCAGCTGGTGCGGGAGGGATTCCTCCGCGGCCGCATCCACCCCAAGGACGTAGATGGCCTCGCGTGGTTCTTCCGTCGGTTTCGGCACGTCAGCTACGTGTCGGAGGCAATCGACATCTGGGCGGCGGGCGACAGCGGTATCGCGGACCTGGCGGCGCTCGGCGACTCGATTCACGCGGAAGCGACACGCGCGCGGCCGGACGCCGTCCGCCTCGCGGGCTTACTCGACCGCGTCGACCGCGTTGACGCCCGGCTGGCGGCGCTCGAGGACCGGTTCTCCGACACGCTGGGGGCGGGCGCGCGCTGGGCCCGGCGCGTCCTCTGGAGCGTGATCCTCGGGACCGCCGCTTTCCTCATTGCTGTCGGCGCCACGCTCTCCTGGCGCCTCGCGCGCCATGCGCGGGCGACGGAGATCAACCGGCGCGCGCTCGAGGGCCAGCTGCGGCAAGCACAGAAGATGGAAGCGATCGGGCAGCTGACCGGCGGAATCGCCCACGACTTCAACAACCTCCTGACGATCATCCTCTCCAATGTCGAGCTGGTGAAGAGCGACGTCCCGATCGGCGAGGAACCCGGGCCGGACCTCGCCGAAATCGAGGCGGCGGCCAGGAAGGGCGCGGCGATGGTCCGCAAGCTCCTCGCGTTCAGCCGCACCGGTCAGCTCGAGCTGGGGCCGGTCGAGCTCACGCGACTCGTGCGCGAGCTCGCGGAGATGCTGCGGCGCCTGTTGCCTGAGACCATCGAGGTGGGTGTGACCGCGGCCCCAGATTGCCCGCCGGTGCTGGCCGACCCGGGCGCCGTCGAGCAGATCTTGCTCAACCTCGCCACCAACGCGCGCGACGCCATGCCGCACGGCGGTGCCTTGAACATCGTGGTGGAGCCCCGGTCCCTCGACGACAAGTACCGTGACGCGATGGGCGATGGCAGGGCAGGTCTGTATGTGTGCCTCACGGTATCCGACACCGGCGCGGGAATGGATCCCGCCGTGCAGGAACGGCTGTTCGAACCGTTCTTCACCACCAAGCCACCGGGCGTGGGCACCGGCCTCGGCATGGCCATGGTGTACGGTCTGGTGCGACAGCACGGGGGCTTGGTGAATGTCGAATCGGCACCCGGTCGCGGGACCGCGGTTCGCGTGTATTTCCCGGCGGCCACGCGAGCCGTGGCGGCGCCTGCGCGCCCCCGCGCCGCACCGCCTCCCGGCGTCGGAGGCTCGGAAACGATCCTCCTCGTGGAAGACGAGGCGGGCATTCGTCGGGTGGCGCAGCGCGCACTCGAGCGCGCCGGCTATCGCGTGCTGACCGCCGAGGACGGCGTCGAGGCGCTCGACGTGGTGCGGGTCCATGCCAAGGAGATTCGTCTGGTAGTCTCGGATGTCGTCATGCCGCGGTGCGGCGGACCCGAGCTGCACGAAGCGGTCGTGCGAGCGGGCCACTCCATTCCGTTCCTCTTCATGAGTGGCTACGCGGCGCGGGGCGCGGAGTCGGCGGAGAAGCTCGACCCCGATCTCCCCGTGTTGCACAAGCCCTGGTCGGTGGCCGACCTCCTCGGCCGGGTGCGGCAGATGCTCGACGCCAAGCGAGGCATCTCAGCCGCGTGAGCGGGGGCTTCGGGGTGCCGTGGCTGGTGCTGTGTGGGGCGTTCGCGATCCACGTCGCCGACGAGGCGCTTACCGACTTTCTCTCCGTGTACAACACCACCGCACGGGCGATACGGGCGCGATTTCCTTTCCTGTTGATCCCGACCTTCACGTTTCGCGTGTGGCTCACCGGGCTCGTCGTGGTCGTGCTCGTGCTGGCGAGCCTGACTCCAATCGCGTTTCGGGGGGCGGCAGGGCTGCGGCCGGTGGCGTACGTGTTTGGACTCGTGATGGCGGGGAACGGGGTGCTGCATCTGGTGGCGTCGGCCTATATGAGGAGAGCGATGCCGGGAGTGTACTCGGCGCCGCTCATTCTGGCGGCGGTGATTTACCTCCTGGTATCCGCTGCTCGGCCGTCGTAATTCGTCAGCCTGTTGTCGCCATACACTCGATCTCCACCCGCGCGCCCAACGCGAGGCCGCTCCCGGCCACCGTGGACCGCGCGGGAGGATCCTTCGGGAAGAACGTGGCGTACACCGCGTTCATCGCCGCATAGTCCTTGATGTCGGCGAGGAACACCGTGCATTTCACCGCGCGGTCGAGCGAGCTCCCCGCCGAAGCGAGCACTGTCTTGATGTTCTCAAGCGCCTGCCGTGTTTGCCCCGCGATGCCGGTATCCGCGAGCTCGCGCGTGCCGGGCTTATTGCCAATCTGCCCCGACAGGTAGAGCATGCTGCCTACCCGCACGGCCATCGAGAACGGCAGCCCGCTCACCTCGCCCGGGCCGTGAAGCACCTGGCGGTCCTGTGCATCGAGTGCCACTGGAAGTAGAAAGACAGCGAGGGCGATCGAAGCAATTCTCATGGTTCCCCCCGTTCACGTGTGGAGACCAGCGGCCAGACAATAACGAGCGCAACTCCCCCGACCGCGCTCGCAAGGAACGCGGGGCGAGCCCCGTACGCCTGGAACACAGCACCGAGCGCGACCCCTCCCACGAGCGCCGCAAATCCAGTGATCCCGTGATACATCCCAAACCCGCGCCCTTGGTGGGAGCCGGCCAACCGCGCCACCAGCGTCCGCTCCGGACTCTCGGTCAATCCTGCCACCACCCCGAACGCCAGAAACCAGCCCCACGCGGCCGCTGCGGTGCCCGCGCGCGCCATCCCGACCGCGAGGATCGCGTAGACGAGCCAGCCCACCCACATCGTCTGCCGAGGCCCGAGCCGGTCGGTCGCGGACCCGCCCAAAAAGCTCGAGGACGACCGCACCACGTGCACCGCCGCCCACAATAACGGCACGACGGCCACCGGCACACCGAGCTGCTGCGAGTGCAGGATGATCAGAGTGTCGGGCATGCGCAGGAGATAAAAAAAGGAGATGGCGAAGAGGGACGGCGGTAGAGGTCGGTAGAGGTCGGTAGAGGTCGGTAGAGGCTTGGTCCTCGGCGCCACCTCTACCGACTTCTGCCGACTTCTACCGTCCTCTACCGCCCAAGCCGCCAGAACCAGGACCAGAATCCCAGGGAGGATGCTCGCCGCGATCACGCTCCGCAGATTCGCGCTCCCCGACGCGAGCAGCCACCACGCGAGGATCGGACCGAGCACCGCGCCCGCGTGATCCATCCCCCGCTGCAGGCCGAAGGCGCGCCCCCGGAGGTCGGCGGGTGTGACATCCGCGATCAGCGCGTCGCGCGGCGGCGTGCGCAGGCCCTTCCCCAACCGATCCACCACGCGGAGTCCGATCACCTGCCACGCCGCGCCCGTCACCGCGATGATCGGCCGCACGACGACCGCGATGAAATAGCCGAGCACGATCAACGGCCCGCGGAGCGGCACGCGGTCCGCCAGACGCCCGGCGCCGAGTTTCACCAACGCCGCCGCGAACTCGGCGGCGCCGTCGAGCGCTCCCAATGCCTGCGGCCCCGCTCCCAGCACTCCCGTGATGAACGCGGGGAGGAGCGGATAAATCATCTCGCTCGCGAAATCGTTGAGGAGAGAGACGCAGCCGAATAGCTTCACCTGCCGGGGGAGACCCCCCGGGTCCCTAGGCGGCATTCAAACCCAATCCCCAGCGCATCAGCGTGACTGGCAGGCCGCCGTAGCGCAGGATCGCATCGTGGAAACCGCGGAGCGTGAACGCGCTCCCCCGCGCGGCCCTGAAGTCGTCACGCAACGCCAAGATGTCCCGCCGCCCCACCGCGTAGCTCAGCGGCTGCGCCGGCTCGGCGCAATACCGCCGTACCTCCGCCTCCGCGTTGGCCCGATCCACGCCCAGATGAGCGACGAGATAGTCCACCGCCTGGGCGAACGTCATACCGCGCGTATGCAAGCCGACATCCAAGAGGACTCGCACCGCGCGCCAGAGCAGATGGACCCGCTGGAAGAATTTCTCCTCTTCCGAGCGGTAGAAGCCCTCTTCTCCCATCATGTCCTCGCAGTAGAGCGCCCAGCCCTCGACCGTGAGCGGCGTCCAGACGTTCTTGCGCGTGTCCGAGGGCTGCTGCTGCGCGTGCACCAGGTGCAGGTGATGACCAGGATAGCCCTCGTGCAGCGCCGTGGCGGCGAGCTCGTAGCGGCAGTGATCGCGCAGGATGCGCTCCTGCGCGCCCGCGGGCAGCGAAGGATCGGGCAAGGTCACGTAGAACCAACCGGTGCGGTCCTTCGAGTACGCCCCGGGACTATCGTAGGCAGCGAACGGAATGACCGGCCGCATGAAGGCCGGCGTCGGCACGACATCGAGCGCCGCTTCCGGGATCGGCGCCAGCCCGCGCGTGGCCACGAACTCGCGCGCCCGGGTCATCTCCCGCGCGTACGCCTCCACCAGCTCCGTGGCCTGGGGATGATCGGCCCGTAGCCGGTCCGCCACGTCCTGCCAGCGCTTCCCTCCGTCCAGACGCCCCGCCCGGGCCGCCAGGTCGGCTTCGACCTCTTCCTTCAGATGATGTCCGTACCGCCACAGCTCAGGCGCCGTATCGCGGAGGGCGTGCTCGTAATGGAGATGGAAGTTGAAGTCCTCTTCGCCCAGGGCGAACTCGTCGGAGGCGGCGTCGAGCCGGCGCTCGAGGTCGCGCGAGAACGCGGTCATCGCATCGATCGCGCCGGCGGCCGCTTTCGCCACGCGCTCGTCGAAGCCCGCGCCGACTTCCCGAACCAGCGCCAGCCCGCCCGCGTTGACACTCAGCGCCGTTTCGACGAACACGCGTACCGGTTCCACGAGCGTCGCGCGCGCGTCGTCCAGGAGCCCCGGGACGTCTTCGAGCCGCCCCGCGAGGGCCACCGCCTTCTCCTCGGGCGTCCGATCTCGACGGCCCAGGAGGAAGTGGAGTCCCCCCAGCAAATGGGCGAGCCAGAACGCCGGATTCCTGGCCTGGGGCCGCTCGCGCTCGAAGCGCCGCAGCGTCACGCGCAGCTCGTTCAACAGCGCCGTGCGGTCGATTTCGTCTTCGAGCTGATCGGCAGTTACTTCTTCGAGCGCGGTGGCGAGGGACTTGAGCGCCGCCAGGTGGGGGGGGAGCGCCGTGGGTCCGTACCGCCCGTAGCGGTGATCGTACCGTTTCACCCCGGCCTGCGTTGCGGCCACCGGATCGAGGTGCCACCGCAGGTCAAGGTACGCGCGCTCGATTTCCCGGAACGTCCCTACCGCCATGCCGCGTGCTTGAGCAGCCGGTGGCACTCTTCGTCCGAGAGCACGCGGTCGGTCCGCTTCGCGGCTTCGAACAATGCCCGGCATGCCGCCTCGTCTTCCGCGTCGTACCCGTGCGTCTCGAGCCAGTATTTTACGTTCGAGAGTCCCGACACCGGCGAGATCTCGATCTTCTGCTCGAGCCCGAACTCTTCCGCCGGCACCGAGCTGTAGACGCGATCGGCCAGCCACGCGTGACCCTTCCGCTTCGCCTTGATGATCGCGGCCGCGTGCACCCCCGTCCCCGTACGGAAGGCGTCCGCCCCCATCACGGGATAGTTGACCGGGATCGGTACGCCCACCGCGTCCGCCACGAGCCGGCAGTAGTCGGGCAAGCGTCGGATGTCGTGGCGGTGCGCGCCCAGGAGCTTCAGGTTGACGATCAACAGGTCCATCTCCGCGTTCCCCACCCGCTCCCCGACGCCGAGCGCCGTGCCGTGCACGCGGTCCACGCCCGCCTCGATCGCGGCCAGACAGTTGATCAGCCCCATGCCACGGTCGCGGTGTCCGTGCCAGTCGATCTTGACGTCGTGCTGCTTGACGATTTCTCCCTTGACGAATTTGACCAACGCCTTCACGCCGTCCGGCGTGGCATGGCCGACCGTATCGGCCAGGCAGATCCGGGTCGCGCCACACTCTATCGCCGCACCGTACAACGCCTTGAGCGCCTCGGGCTTGGCTCGGGTCGTATCCTCGGTGACGTACATGACGGGCAAGCCGTGCTTGACCGCGTACGTCACCGCCTCCTCCGTCGATTTGACGATCCGGTCGAGGGTCCAATCCTCGGCGTACTGACGAATCGGGGAGGAGCCGATGAATGTCGCGGCCTCGATGCGAATGCCGACCTCTTCGGAGATCCGCACGATCGGGTCGACGTCCGCGATCACGGTGCGCGCGGCGCAATTCGGGGCGATCGGAAGCCTGGCGTCGCGGATCTCGGTCGCGAGCGCCCGGACCTGCTCCACCACCCGCGGGCCCGCCCCGGGCAGGCCGATGTCCGCGGCCACAATCCCCAGGTCGGCCATGAGATGCAGCAGCCGCTTTTTGACGTCGATCGAGGGGTCGCGCACCGAGGGAGACTGGAGGCCGTCGCGGAGCGTCTCGTCGTTCAGATCCACCCGGGCGCGCGACCAGTCGAAGGCCGCGTTCCCGGCGGCCCGATTCCAGTCGTGGATCAGCTCGCGCTCGTCCATGCGGGTAGGTTCACCCTCTCGCCCCCCAGCGTCAAGCGGGTTAGTGTGAAAGCCAATGGATCACGCGGTCTCCCGCCTCCTCGCGCACGAACGGATCCGCGCGGCGCGCCATCATATCGAGCGCACTGACGAAGTCACGCTCGCCCGGCAGACCGCGCTCTCCGCCATTCCGGCCCCGACGGGGGCGGAGGACCGGCGCGCGGCGCGCGTGGCCGAGCTGTTCCGGGAAATCGGGCTCGCCGACGTCACCGTCGACCACGCGGGCAACGTCCACGGCTGGTTCGGCAAGAACGGGGACGGCGCGGCGCCGGTCGTCCTGGCGGCGCATCTCGATACGGTGTTCGGCGCGGATGTGGACGTCAGCGTCGAGCGACGCGGCCACCGCCTCGAGGGCCCCGGCATCTCCGACAACGCGCGCGGCCTCGCGGCGCTCGTCGCCGTGGCCGAGGCCATGGTCGCCGCGCGCGTCCCGACGGCGCGACCGATCCTGTTCGCGGCGACGGTGGGCGAAGAAGGATCAGGAGACCTGCGGGGGGTGAAATACCTCCTGAACGGGAAACGGGAAACGGAACACGGGAAACCCGCCGCCTTCATCGCTCTCGACGGCGCCGGGCTCGAGCGGGTGATCCATCGCGCCCTGGGCTCCAAGCGATATCACGTCACGTTCCGCGGTCCAGGGGGACACTCCTGGGCCGCGTTCGGCGTCGCGAACCCGGCCAACGCGGTGGGCCGTGCCGCCGCCCTGCTCGCGGACCTCCCCGCCCCCGCCGCCAATGGCTCGCGACCGCGCACCACGTGCGCGGTCGTCCGGCTGGGGGGCGGGACCGGGCTCAATTCCATTCCCCAGGAGGCCTGGCTCGATCTCGATCTGCGCAGCGAGGACCCCCACGCGCTCGCCCAGCTGGACGTGACCTTGCGGGCCGCCCTCGAGCGCGCCGCCGACGACGAGAACCGTCGCCGTACGGCGGGCACGCCGGCGCTCCGCCTCGAGATCCAGCTCGTGGGAGATCGGCCCTCCGGCATCACCCCGCGCGCACACCCACTCGTGCAAGCCGCCGTGGCGGTGAATCATGCCCTCGGCCGGGACGCCGAGCTCGCGAGCGCCTCCACGGATGCGAACGTCGCGATCGCGTTGGGTATTCCGGCGATCGCGCTCGGCGCCGGCGGCAAGGCGGGCGACGCGCACCTCGCGACCGAGTGGTACGAAAACGTCGAAGGAGCGCTCGGCGTCGTTCGAGCGCTCCTGGTGACGGCAGCGATGGCGGAGATGCGTTAGGCGCGCACGCGCTCCTGCACGCGCCGCACCACTTTCGCGAGTAGCACTCGGGATGCGATACGCGTCGCTCCCACCATGACCTTGTTGATCAGACCAGGAATGACGAGGCGCTTCCCACGTAGCATACCGTCGTAGCCCGCGCGGGCGACGCTCGCGGCATCCGCTACCCAAAACCGCTGCAACGGTCGGGCCTCGAGATCGAGGCCGGCGCGTTCCTGAAACTCGGTGCGCGTGGCGCCGGGGCACAGCACGGTCACGGTGACGCCGGCGTGTCGCACTTCCTCCGCTAGCGCCTCCGAGAACGAGATCACGTAGGCCTTGGTCGCGTAGTACACGGCCATGAGCGGTCCGGGCACGAACCCGGCCGTCGAGGCCACGTTCAGGATCGCCCCGTGATGCTCAGCGATCATGGTGGGGAGGAAGAGTTTGG
>Ga0075426_10003046_pt1 | contig 11970 bp, 11 predicted proteins | sample SoiMethybrSBSTD5_FD_75304 | JGI IMG/M metagenome (GOLD analysis project Ga0075426, IMG submission 75304) | Bulk soil microbial communities from a Populus tree surrounding site in Tennessee, USA - Soil MetaG P. TD hybrid SBSTD5 | ecosystem: Environmental > Terrestrial > Soil > Tree plantation...
GCGTCCAGTCGGGAGCAATCTCGGTGGGCGTGTCGATCATGACGTCCCAGTTGGGAAACTGCCATTCCGTTTGTCCGTCGTGGTCCAGGCGGCCGTTGATGATCTTCCAATCTTTGGGCGGAGCGATCGTTAGCTTCACCGGATCGGCTTTATGGCCCAAGACGTACATGAAGATGCAGCCACCATTGTAATTGGCGTGTCGATCGTCGAGTTGGGAAAACGTTCCGGAGAGATCGTTGGCAAACACTTTGTACGTGATCGTCAGCGTTGTGCTGCCCGCGGGCGAGACGCTCCACGTTTGATCGTCGATGCGTGTCACAGTGCGAGTCGGCTTGTCGAAACATGGGGCGACCGTTAAGCACGGGCCATCGCTCGCGCGAACTTCCTGCACGTTCTTCGCAAAGTCGAAGATGGCATAGCGGCCCGGCGACCACTTCGGCATCTGAAACTGAACCGGTTTGTCTTTGAGTTCGTTCGGAAGTTCGACCTCGATCGCGACCTCGAAGAGATGTGAGACCGGACGCGACATCGCGAGCCGGTAGGTGATCGATTTCAGCGGCGGCTCTTGTGCCGCAGCTCCGCCGCAAACAAGGAGAACGACGACGAAATAAGGGAGTAAAAGGCTTCGTTTGAACGGGTTCATCGGCGATGGATTATGCGTCGCTTGCAACGAGTAAACAAGTTAGTTTATTAACTCGACGGACATGCCGAACACGGAACGCCTCTATTACAACGACTCGCACCTGATCGAGTTTGAAGCACGTGTGGTTGACGTGACGGAGCGCGTCAGCGGTTGGACCGCGGTCGTGCTCGATCGCACGGCGTTCTATCCGACTGGCGGCGGCCAACCGAGTGACACCGGGACGCTCAACGGCTCGCGCGTGGTGGAGTGTATCGACGACGGCGAACGCGGCGTGGTGCACGTTGTGCAGGGCTTCACTCCGGCGCGCGACACGATCGTTGCCGGTCGCATCGATTGGGCGCGCCGTTTGGACCATATGCAACAACATACTGGCCAGCACATTTTGTCGCAGGCGTTTGCGCAGCTCTTTAACGCACCGACAAAGAGTTTTCGCGTGTTGGAGCAGTCGTGTGAGATTGATATCGAGCTGCATAACCCGACGACTGAGGTCATCGAACGCGGAGTTGAGCTGGCGAACAATGTGGTGTGGGAAGATCGTGCGATCACGATTCACAACGTGAGTGCAGCAGAGGCCGCGGCGATGCCGCTGCGGAAAGAACCTGCGAGTGAAGGCGAGTTGCGTTTGATCGAGATCGAGGGTTTTGATCTGACGCCTTGTGGTGGGACACATGCTTATCGCACGGGGGAAGTCGGGATGATCGCGATGCGTTCGTGGGAGCGTGCGAAAGGACTGACGCGGGTTGAATTTGTCGCGGGCACGCGGGCGTTGGCGGATTACCGGCGAGCGAACAAGAGCGCGCGCGATGTCGCGGCGTTGTTCAGTTGCGGTCGTGACGATGTGGCGCAACACGCGGCGCAGTTGGTTGAAGAGAATAAAGAGTTGCGTCGTCAGGTACGTGCGTTGGAAGAAGTTGAGGCGGGAGTTGAAGCGGAGCGGTTATGGTCGGCGGCGTCAGTTGGGCTTGATGAGACGCGAGTAGCTGATGGGACGCGAGTAGCCGATGCGATGCGAGTGGTAAAACATGTTTTCGAGAATCGCGATGCGGAGTTCTTGAAGCGTGTCGCGCACGCTTTGATCTCACACTCGCGAACTATCGCGCTCCTCGGGTCTCGAGAGAACGATGCTGCTAGATTAGTTTTCGCGCGCTCTCCCGACGCGCCCGGTGATATGAACGGAGTAATGCGCGAAGCATGTGCACTCCTCGACGGCCGCGGCGGCGGCAAACCCGACATGGCACAAGGCGGCGGAAAGAACGTGGCGAGATTGGCAGAAGCGATTGACGCCGCAGCCGCCTCTCTGACCGGAAGTTGAATTCGTCGGCAGTTGAATCAGACCGAGGGCCGAGTTAAGCGGACGGTTGAGTTATGCAAACGGCGGCACGACGCAAACACCGTGTACGCAATCGCCGTAACGCTTGACACTGCTCAACTGCGCTTCCTAATATGGCAACCCGCGTGGGGCAGTAGCTCAGTTTGGCAGAGCGCCGCGTTCGCAATGCGGAGGTCAGGGGTTCGACCCCCCTCTGCTCCACCAACAGAATCAGTTATTTACAGCCACTAGTTTCGGTGGCTGTTCTTGTTTTGTGACGCCGTTGTGACGTGAGACTTGGAAATCAAGTCGTACGGCTTCGACGGCAGCACGTTTATTCCGCTCAGTGCCTCTCACATACCGAGCGGTCATCCGAATATCCGAGTGGCCCATCAACTGCGCAATGGTGAAGGCATCGTATCCAGCCTCGCCGAGCCGCGTTCCGAACGTGGCCCTCAAATCATGCCAGCGCAGCCCTTCAATTCCAGCGATACGTAGCGCCGTCTTGAATCCCTTTTTGACCTCTTTAAGACGTCCGTCAGTTTTAGGACTCGTGAAAACGTAGTCATCGCTAGACTTGTTTTGACAAAGCTCGACTAAAGCCGCTCTCACTTCCACGTTCATCGGAATGTCGCGGTCTTTGCCGTTCTTTGTCTCCGTAGGCGTCACCATGTTGCGCAGAAAGTCCACCTGTCGTTTCTTCAGACAAAGTTGCTCTCCCAAGCGCATTCCCGTGCCAAGAGCTACGATAACAGCCGCCTTCAGATGTGCACGTGGGCCAGCTAACGCGGCCAGCAGGCGTGGCTCTTCTTCGGGTAGCAAATAACGATATCGCTGATTGCTGACCCTGAGTTTTTTCACCTTTGAGCACGGATTGGTGTCCATTTTCTTATAGTCAACCGCAAGACTGAAAATCTTGCTGAGTACGTCAAACTCGCGATTGACAGTGGCTCTAGCGCGTTGCGTTCCCTTCTTTGTGATGCCCTTCAAACGATTGCCCTTGAATTTCTCAACGAGCAGAGGCGAGATCTCCTGAAAGGTCTTACCGCCGAAATACTCTTTGAGAGTGGTTGAGATGTAAACATCGTCACGCCAGGACCGTTTGTTGAGTTTCGACCAAGGCAAGAACACATCATCGATAAAATCAGATAGCCTTTCCGTGCTGGTTCGGCGAAGGTCGTATCGATTTTCAAGTAGTTCACGCTTGAGCTTAACTTCCGCTTGCTCGGCTTCCGATTTAGTTCGGGCTTCGGAAATGACGCCCCGCATTCGCGGATAGCCTCGCAGCGTGAAGTCATAGTAATAGTTCTTACCCCTCTTTCTAATTGTCATTCGAACCTCCTCCGAGGTTGCAGCCGTGGCGAAGGTTCTCTTGCATCGTAGCTCACTCTGAGAGTCCTCACAATTTATTCGCTTTTTTGCTTCGTCCACTCAATGATTTCGGCCAGGTCGAAGCGCAAGAGGTGCCCGACCTTGCGATAGGGGATACGCCGCTGGTGCTTCATGACGTAGAGCGTCCCAACCTCAATTTGCAGGAATGCCGCACACTGATCCGGCGTCATAAGCTGACCGCGCTCGGCCAGAAACCGGAGGACCGTAGAAACAACATCGCTGTCTGGATTAGCTGCGACTGCCTCAATCATTTCATTTGGAATCTTGCGATTCATTCAAACTCCAACTGGTCTTCAGCCACGCATTCCGTTGGGCTGCGTCGCTGAGTTGTAGATACCTTTGTTGATACTAGGTATCTACAACTAGGTGGGACGAATGGCCCATTTTTACTAGCTCCCCGCTGCCTGCTCACCGCAGGCTACCCTGCTTCCGCCGTCCGATGCCTTTGGCATCGGCGGCTCCGCTCAATGAACCTCGCCGGTTCATTGCCCGAGCGTGAGTGAAGTTGGGCCTCACGCTCGGGACGCTCCGGGTGCTTCGCTTGCTGACCGCAAGCTCCGACCCGAAAGCAGGGTAGCCTGCGCTGTCGCTACGGCAGCGGGGAGAACTAGCACCAACTAACTTTCAACTGGTTCATAACTTCCGGGCCGCATCCGCCTGTCCCAATCGTGACCAGCTAAGAGAGACGGGAGACGGAAAATTTTCCTTTATGCTTGCGCTGAAACTGCGCGCGCAGTTGATAACTACCAAGAGGCCGCAGTGAGAAAGGCTGTCAAGGGCGCAAGTTCATCGAAGCGAAGCGCAGACCCTTGACAGCCGAACGAGTGGAGGCCACGTGCTTTTGGCGTAGGGGGACCAAAAGTGGAAGCGGCTTTAACCGTCGTGAATATGAAGGATGTAGTTTTTACAAGTTAATCAGATTAACCTTTGACAGAGAGCCCGAGAAGTCATATTCTCCGCCCGTTTTTGGAACTCTTATCCTCGCGCGCTTCCGACAAATCTCAACCGTAGGAGGTCTCCCATGAAAAGAGCTCTCGCATTTTTCGGTACTCTCTTTTTCTCCTTGTCTGTTTTGGTTCTTGCTTCTTCAAACGCCCAAACCAATCGCAGCTTGGTATCTACACAAGCACGCGCACTTTCCGTTGGGAATGTTCTTCCGGCTCCGGTGCTTGAGCTGACCGCGGAATGTCCAGATAGCATCGATGGCATTGCGCAATGCCCTCTTCAAGGATGTGGAGAATTAGGCGATGCTCTGCTCAACCAGGTCAAGAATAGGGTTACAAATGCTACCGCCCCGTTTGCTGCAACTCTTGAACAATTGGCGAGTATTCCGCAACCGGCGTCTTGGGACACGGGGTCTTCGCGGGCAAGCATAACGGGAGTGGGAAAGGAAGGGTCACGTGTCATAGTTCGAGGCTTTTTGTTGCGAGTAAAGCCAGAAGGCGGTGAATCATGCAATTGTGGTCTAACCCGTAGAGTCGATACGGACATTCACTTAGCTCTCGCCTCTGATCCAGAAGATGCCGAAGAAGACTCTGTAACAGCGGAAATAACTCCGCGCGTTCGAGCAAACGGCCATGACAATTGGGTCTTCAAGAACGTCAAGGAATTGGAGGGAGAGTACGTGCAAATCACTGGTTGGCTGATGTTAGATACGAAGCATATTCCGCAGGCTCACCGGTTAGCTCATGAGCGGCAGAACAAAGGCCTCACGAGAATTACGAATTGGGAAATTCACCCGGTTACTAAATTAGAGGTGTGCACGAAATCGAAGAAGAAGTGTAACAACGGTATTGGTTGGGAGAGTTTTTGATCGAGACGTGAGTCGCAACAGCTCCTAGTTTCCCAATGCGACATGTTTCGGCAGCTTGGGAAAGCGGTATAGAGGGCGGCGATTTGCGAAAATAAAAAAGCGCCGAAATGTAACGAGTACATCCAGCGCTTGGTCTTTTAGCTACGGCGATCAACGACCAATCGAACGCCCGGAAGCGGCCCGCGAATCTAAGTCCGCGAGTAGATAAGCAGCAACTCTTCGTCCTTGAAGCATGGAAGGCTCATGCTGAGTCAAGGGCCATTGTTTTCTCTGATCTTCACGCCACGCGTTGCAATATGCAACGGAGCAGAGAGTTGCGAGCAGCAGACAGACAACCGCGCAAACGGCAAGACTGTAAAGCGCGAGCAAGCCAAGGGTGCCTGCTATGAAGAAGGTGAGGGATAGCGCTAGATATTTTGACGCAGTACTGAGTCGTTTTTCTTTAACTATCGCTGTTACAGCTATTAGCGTCACCAAAAGCAGCGCCCAGGCGAAGAGATCCAAGGGATAAGTGAACACGTTCATTGCTTCCTCCTCTAGTTGTGGTGTTGGGCAGGGCAACAAACATCGGTGTTGCACTGCCTGTACACAGCCAGATTGGAAGGCGAGCAATGACCTCTTAGCGTAAAGGATGCACAGGATTTGTCAAGAACCCGCCTAATTCGCGCAGCTTTGGGCATTGCGTCTCTTTCTTTCTTCTTTTTAGGCGTCGTTTCACTCGCCATGCTTCTGAAGGGTCGGGAAAGCAGGTCCGACGCTTTTGCTCCGACGCCACAGCATGTACCCGTCGTCTTGCTGAACAAAACGGTAACTGTAAAGTCGACTGAGCCGTGGCAGAGTAGTGGCGTGCGAGTGACATCGGACCAAACCGTCCGAGTAGAAGCGTCGGGAAAGGTTTGCTGGTCTTTCAACAATCCTGATGGAAGCGGTTGTGTTGGCCCTGAGGGCTCGTGGTATTCAGCAGGTCAACTTTCGGATAAATCCGGCTTCCCGAGTCTTGATGCGCGCTGCGGATCTCTAATCGCGAGAGTTGGAGGGACGATTTATTTTATAGGCAACGCGACGAGCTTCTCACCCAGAGAGGAAGGAGTTGTGGAATTTATGATAAATGACCGGCTGCAGTGGCTATGGGATAACAAGGGAACATTCCGTGTTTCAGTTCGAGTGGAGAAGTGAATGTTCAAGCTCTCAAAACGAATGCTATTCGGATTTCTGTCATTGGCCTGCGCGTTTCTTGGATGCATAGCGATCGGGATCCTCTTCGTTCAACGTACAAGGGAAACCCCGTCGTCCATAAAAGGAAGCACGGAGGTCGAGGCGGGGGGCAGCAGCTCCGAAAAAATAGTGGTCGATGCACGACAGGTGTGGACAAGCACCAGCGTCACGGTTGATAAACAGGACAGATTGGAAATACGTGCAGAAGGGGAAGTCAATGTTGCCTCGCCTAGTAACGGAGCCGACAAGTGGGTTGGGCCAGATGGGTGGGGATATATTCCGTTGCTGTACTGCAACGGTCAACCGTGCAAATACAAATTCAGAACTGCTGATTCTCTTGGTTGTCTAATAGGAAGAATTGGTAACGGCAAGCCATTCAAGGTCGGATCCAACTACAGTACTACTGTTACTAATGGCGGGACCCTTTACCTAGGTGTGAATGACGCTGTGAGTGACTACGATGGACGGGTGCTCGACGATAGCAACGCAGCGGCACTGATGTTTTCCGACAATCGCGGAAGCTTCACGGTTCTTGTACGAGTTACAGGTCGGCAATCCAAGGATGAGCCTCAGGCAAAAGCTATCGCAGAAGGGACCATTCCTGTGAATCAGCCATGGACATTCGCAGGCCGATTCAAGGGACGGGTGATCGTACAGGTAGAGGGCCAAGCTGTCTTGAATCCTGCCAGTGGTCTTGTGGGACCTGAGGGTGAAGGCGTACCCGCGCCCGATAGCTTTACCTTGCCCCGAGAGTCTTCGTTCTGTGTATTAGCAAAGTTCGACGGACGTATTGAGAAAATTGGGGCTTATCGGGAACTCTTTTTTGCATCGGAAACAGACCTTCTGTTAGGACCTAATGACGAGATTACTCATAAGAATGGCAACGGCTTTTCGGATAATCGCGGCGCGTGGTCCTACAAGGTCCTGCGTGGCAATTAACGGGCATTCATAACATCAGAGTAAGGGGATTTTATGGCTATCGCCATCGTTATTTTGTTGTTTGTTCTCTCAGGGGTTTTCGCCGTCTTGTGGTTCTTGCACCGAACGCCTCATTCTCAGTACCGAACTGGCGAGGGGTACGTACCGAATTTCCAATTCCCTCAAACATTAAGCGAAAGCTCGTCAGTCGAAGCCACGAACATCCATGTTCCGGATGTGTTCAACGAGTCGAGGATAAAAGCGGACCTAGAAGTTTTAGCAACTCGCCCCACACTGCTCGCTCAATACATCGCTCAAGCAGAACTTCGTTTTACTCAAGCACGACAAATGGCTGTTCTCCAACGATGGACCGAGTTTTATAGGGTAGGTGAAGAAGTGATTGTATCTCGGACCAAGCTGGTTCGAGCTCACCACGATTTCATTCAGGTCAATCGCGAGAGTGAGATTAAGGCCAAAGAGAAAGATGTATCACTTGCTAAACTTGATGCGGAGCTTGAAGAAGTCGAACTTCGGAAAGCGCAAGCACGACATGCCAGAGAGAATCTTGGCAAGGCCCCCGCAAAACCAGAGCCACCACTCAGTGCTGAAGAGCAGCGAATACTGAAGAAGGCAAGACTAGAGGAAGAAATAAGCCGCTTGCGAGCGGAGCGACAGAAAGTCGACCAAATGTCGCTAACTGAAGACGAAAAAATTCGAAGGTATAACCGCATCGATGACAGGATCGCAAACCTCGAAGAAGAACTCGCTAAGTATTTATGAAGTCCCTTCACATCGGATTTGATGCCGCCGGTCGTCCATTACGTCTCACTCCTGGCGACCGGAAGACCCACATGCACGTGATTGGTTCGTCCGGTAGTGGCAAATCCAAATTTCTCGAGTGGATGATTCGTGGCGACCTTCGCAATCGTCAGGGGTTTGCTCTTCTTGATCCTCACGGCACTCTCTACCACGATGTTTTGCAATACTGTGCTCATCAGGTGTTAGACCGCGAAGTTATCCTCCTCGACTTATCACAGCCCGGCTCGATCATTGGATTCAATCCCTTTCAGCGTCCCCCAGACGGCGATATCTCCGTACATGTCGATCGACGTATAACCGCCACAATGCACGCTTGGAACACTCCTAATACAGATGAGACGCCAACGTTAGCAAGAACCCTACGCCTGATTTACACGGTAATGCTAGAGACCAATTTGAGCCTCCCGCAGGTGGTGCATTTGATCGACTTCAATGCTGGTGAGATTCGAAATCATTTGATTGACCAACTCGCGACACCGATAGTTCAGAAGGAGTGGCGAGAACTTCAGAGTCTCAAAGCTAAAGAGTGGCGCGATGAAACGCTGTCTGCGAAGAATCGGCTTTTCAAGTTCCTTACTTCACCAACTCTGGCCCGCTTCATGGGCGTTCAAGGACGCTCCCTGAATCTGCGGGATATTATGGACCAAGGTAAAGTGCTCCTAGTCAATCTTGCGCCTAGTGACCATCTCTCACACGAAAATGCGAGAGTCTTCGGTGCACTGCTCGTAAACGAATTCTTCGAATGCGCGTTGCGGCGCTCAAAAGATCGGTTCGGTAATGATCCTACGCCCTATTATCTCTACATGGATGAGTTTCAGAACTTTGTTAGTCTTGACATTGCCGAGATGTTGGACCAGGTACGCAAGTTTGGTCTCTTTCAAATATTCAGTCATCAAAGATTTGGACACTTAGATGAAAACCTCATTGATGCCGCGCTTACGAACTGCAAGATCAAAGCAGTGTTTGGTGGGTTGCCTTATGAGAATGCCGAGCGTATGGCGCGAGAGCTTTTTATTGGGGACTTAGATCCGAAGAAGATAAAGGCGGCTATTTATCAAACGAAGTTCTGGCCGAAATACAGTCGGGATAAGATCTACACGAGAACGACTAGTCACAGTAGCGTGTCGGGAACCACGAACAGTTCCGCCGCTGGATTCATGTCCGGCACCGGAGTAGGGGAGGCATTCGGCCCTGATGATTGGTTCGGCGGGCCTATACAGGTCGGCGCTTCAACGTTTGAGTCCTCCGGCTTTAGCTCAATGAGTGGCACTAGCGAGATGAGTGCTGACACTTACAGTGACAGTGAAGGCGAAGCCGACGTTCCAATTTTTATTCCCGTACCGTTTCAGGAACTCTCAAGCCAGCAGTATTACTCAATCGAGGAACAGCTTGTAGAGTTGGTCGCTGCGCTTAAGGAACAGTACGGCCGGCACTGTTTTATAAAAATCCACAACCAGCAGACACAGCCGTTACTTGTTCCATTCGTGCGGCAATACTACACGAGCGGAAAGAATGAGGCTTGGTATTGCGAGAAACAATTAAAGAAGCATGGCGCACTCCCAGTAGCTGAAGTGGACCAGTTGCTCGAATCCCAGGAACATGCTTTATTAAAAGCAGCCAACTCCACAATTGGCCCAATCAAGAGTCCCGCGCCCCCAAAACCAAAAGTTGTCGACGCCCCTCCAAAGATGAAGCGAGGTCGTTCGGCGCGTTCCGGCTTATTCTCAAATATCAACGTTGAAGATCTAAACGACGGGTGACCCGTCTAGCTTGCCCTCACGATGCAAAACCGCCTCAGAAAATACAGCCGTAACGCCGATACATTTGCTGCCGTCGCATCACGGCAGATCACCGATGCGAGCCTAAGAATTCTTGCGACGATTCACGATTACAAGATAATTCCTACGTCGTTGATCGTTCGGCTAGTTCCAGGCCATGAAAAGTCGACTTACCGTCACTTGCAGCAGCTCTATCACAAAGCTCTCGTAAACCGCTTCGCATTCATGCGGGGTAAGAACCCTGGAGAGTTTCACTACTACCTCGACAACACAGAAGCCCTTGAACTACTCGTCCTGAATGGCGTGGAAAGAGACCGTCTCGAGTTTGATGAAGTACGGCGTAATCGCGAGAAGCGTTACTGCGATGTAAATGACCCGAAGCGCACTGAGGAAATGCAGGGCAAACTCCTGTTTCTGAAACACGAGGTAATGATCAGCCGCTTTCATGGAATGCTTGAGTTAGCATGTGCAGCGTCTAACGGCTCAATAGAACTGAGTAATTTTGAGCAAGGACCCCGGCTATGGTCCAAAGTCGAAGTACCAAAGCTCGCGTTCAGGAATGGTGCATGGCTTGAACTCGATGAAACCGAGCACTTACCACACCGACCGGACGCCTTCTTCACACTGAGCTTTCCAAACAGCGAACGCGAGGAACTCCATTTCTTTTATGAAGCCGATCGCCATAGGACGGATACGAATAAATACAATAAGAAGCTCCGCGCTCATTTCCACTTTGTCGTTAAGCAGAAACGGCATCGCGACTTCTATAACATTCAGCGCGTCAGAGCTGTTCTAACTGAAACGATTGACGACGAATGGGCCGAGCGATTGCGGCAAGCTGCCGGCCACGTGACCGTCAGCGGCAGCAAAGCCTCTTCGCTTTTCTGGTTTACAACGTCAAGGCTGTTTGTCGAAGAAGCAATGATCCAAACCAACGGTCGACCGCGAGCTTTACCTATGCACTTGCGCCACCCGGAGATCGTGATCCGAAAAATTTGGGCCTCGCCAGTCAATGATACCTTTCACTCGTTAATTGATTAGCTCTTATGTTTTGCGAGAAACATCGAGTCTCGTTGCGACCCGAAACGCGCGGTGGCAAGCGCGTACTTCGCTGTCCTTATTCTCATAAAAAGCATTTGGACCAAGGCGGTTCGCCCTCGTGCAGGCGCTGCGGAAAGAGCGGCGTCTATCAAGAGGGACTCTGTTACGCGTGCTGGTATTACCGGTGAGAGTTTTCATGAAACAGTAAACATCGTTCGCTTTCTGAACTGTTAATTTCCTAAAACTCTTACCGATCAAACGCCTCATCAACTTTGTTTTAAAGACAACAACTGTTTACGTACTACGTGAATTAAGTTTAGCTGCTAGGAGGAAAACCACTTACATGACAACGCCCTTACAAACGCACGCATCAGTACGGCAGTCATCGCTCACAAAGGGCAGTTCTGTCTGGCTAGCCGAGCACCTCCAACGCATTCACGACCGGATTGTCGAACAGGCGGCTAAATTAGCCGAAAGTGACAACCGCACAAACATAGAGCCGAGAGATGTAGCCGAGGCCGTTAAGACCTTCGCGCCGGGCGTCGAAGTCCCTGACAGAACCCGCATTACTATCTGGGTGCGGATCCTCTCTTGGTCGCCGACAATTACAACAGTTTCCGCGCTCCTCGCTCTAGTCTTTGGCGGTATAGGCGCTTATGCGTTGAGTAAAGGAAAAGATGCGGGGAGCCTGTTTGATATTGCTAAGGTGTTTGCGGGCGCAATTGTCGGCGCGGCAGGCGCGAGCGTGAAAAATAAATTCTGAATCTCAGATTAGGGCACTACTGCTAGTCTTAATCTTGTTGACAGTTAGAAACTAATGCCCATAAACTGCGCAGGCAGTTTATGCGTCAATTTTCCTAAATGCTACCTCTCACGTGTGACTGTTTCACAACGGCAACATCAGAGTTATTTTCATTTTTGGCGTAGCGTAATTGACGCAAACCTCCAAGACTGTACGCCTCCGCCGACGGACAGTACAGAACTCGTTAATGCCGCTATGAACTATTCAGTGGCGTCAGGACATCGATGGCGGCCGCTCATA
>Ga0075426_10003052_pt1 | contig 11961 bp, 10 predicted proteins | sample SoiMethybrSBSTD5_FD_75304 | JGI IMG/M metagenome (GOLD analysis project Ga0075426, IMG submission 75304) | Bulk soil microbial communities from a Populus tree surrounding site in Tennessee, USA - Soil MetaG P. TD hybrid SBSTD5 | ecosystem: Environmental > Terrestrial > Soil > Tree plantation...
CCCGCCGGACCAGCGCGGCCGCGTTGCGCGGCGCCCAGCCGGCCGCGTTCACGTAGCCGAAGAACATCCTCAACGACGTGCGCAACGCGTTGCAGCTCGTGGCCTTCTTCGCCGTCCCGTCGAGCCGCTGGCGCGCCGCGTCCGACACCAGAAACCGTGCCAGCGTCTCGTGGTCGATCGACGCGAGGTCGCGGCGGTGGCGCTGCCCGGCGAGCCAGCGGTCGAGCAGCAGGATGTGCCGCCGGTACTGGTCGATGGTGAACGTTGAGCTTCGTCGGCGCGATCAAGGCGGGTGAAGCCGATAGCGTCGTGGATTCGGAAGGCGTGACGATCGCGCGTGCGATGCGCGAACGCGGGCTTGATCCGGCGACAATTCCCTCCGCCGCGCGCGACGACCTGGGTGTGTTCGTGGAGCTGCACATCGAACAGGGGAGCATCCTCGAGACCGAGGGTGTGCCGTTGGCCGTCGTGACCACGATTGCGGGGGCGGTCCATCTCGAAGTCGTCGTGACGGGCCGGCCCGACCACGCGGGCACGACGCCGATGGATCTGCGGCGCGACGCCCTCGCCGGCGCGGCGGCGATGATCCAGGCGGTGCAGTCGATCGCCGCCGCGCTGGGCCGGCCGGCGGTGGCGACCGTGGGGCGTGTGCATGTCGAGCCCGATCAGATCAACGTCATCCCGGGCCGAGTGACTTTCACGGTCGATCTGCGTCACGCCGACATGGCAGGGCGGCGCGCATTGGAGGAGCGGATCCGGTCGCTGTGCGCGACGATCGCGTCGGAGCGCGGGCTCGGCATCGACATCCGTACGCTGCACGAGCGGCCCCCGGTGCCGATGGATGGCGCCGTGCGACAGGTCCTCGAGCGAGCGGCAACGGACGCGGGTGTGAGCCCCAAAGCGCTGGTCAGCGGCGCGGGGCACGACGCTCAGGTGCTGGCGGCGCGTTGTCAGGTGGGGATGCTGTTTGTGCCGAGTATTGGAGGGCGCTCGCATTGTCCGGAGGAGTCAACGAAGCCGGAGCACCTGGCGCTTGGGACGCAGGTGCTTGCAAGAGCATTGGAGTTGCTCGCGTATTAACCGTGCGCTGAAGCGCCGGCTCGGCCAAGAATCTCTTCTCAGAAGTAGTCGGCCAGCTCGGGATACAGCGCCCGCACCCGCGCGAACTCCGCCGGCACGTCGCCGAGCAGCACGAAGTCTCGAAATTCGAACCCAGGCGCCACGGTACAGCCAACCAGCGTGTACGCTCCTAGCGTGCGTGCGGCCTGCCACGATCCCGCCGGGACAATCGCGACGGGCTCGCGGCCCATCGCCACCGGCCCGAGCTGCACGCGACGGAGCTCGACTTGCTCCTCCCAGATCAGCTCGAGGGGATCCCCCTCGTAGTAGTGCCACACTTCGTCCGACGCGACCTGATGCCAGCGGCTGCGCTCCCCCTCGGCGAGGAGGAAGTAGATCGTCGTCAGCGCGGAGCGGGAGTCATCACCATGCATCCGGTGCACGAGGTGCGGAGACTTGAACACCTCGGCAAAATGGCCCCCCTCGGGATGGGGCCGGAGGGCCAGCGTGTGGATGAGTTCAGCGGCTCGTGGATGCATCGAGGAGATCCCGAAGCACGTTTTGGGCCACGTTGCGACGGTATGCGGCGGTCGACCGAACATCGTCAATGGGACGAATGTCCCCGGCGACTGCGGCGACGGCGCCCTCCACGTCGCCCCGCGCCAACGCCGCCTCGGCGCTGCGCGCGCGCAGCGGCACCTCCGCCACCGATCCGAAGGCGATGCGCGCCGGCTCGCGGTTGACCGCGACCACCACCTTCGAGATTGCCTGCGCCGCCCGGGTGCCGACCTTGCGAAACCGCACACCGCGCGCGCTGGCCGGCAAACGCACTGCGACGATGAGCTCGCCGAGCTGGAGCGCCGTCTTGCGATAGGCGGTGAAGAAGTCGGCGATGGGAATCGTGCGCCGGTCGGTCACGATGATCGCATCGGCTGCGAGCAGCACGGGCAGGGTGTCTCCCGCCGGCGACGCGTTCGCGAGGTTGCCGCCCAGCGTGCCGCGGTTCTGAATCTGCGCCGCGCCGATCGTGCGCGACGCCGCGACGAGCGCGGGGCAATGCTGCGCCACGAGCGTGGAGCCGATGATGCCGGTGTATGGCTCCGCCGCGCCGATCTCCACGCCACCGTCGGCAGCGCGGATCCCTTTGAGCTCCTTCAAAGACCAGAGATCGATGAGCGCCTGCGGGTGAACGATGCCGGCATGCAGCATCACCATCAGGTCAGTTCCCCCCGCCAGCGGGCGCGCCTCGGGGGACTGGTAGGAGAGGCGCACCGCGTCAGCGAGGTCGCGAGGGCGCAGGTACGTCAACGCCGGCATTGGAGCACCGCGTCGATGATCTTCGTGTAGCCAGTGCAGCGACACAGATTGCCGGCAAGCCCTGTGCGGACCTCATCCTCGGAGGGCCGAGGATTCTGCTCGAGCAGCGCATGCGCCGCGAGCAGCATCCCGGGCGTGCAGATGCCACACTGCGCGGCGCCTCGCTCGATGAACATCTGCTGCAGGCGCGACAATCGGTCATCTCCCCATGCCAACCCTTCGACCGTCAGGACGTCACACCCGTCCACCTGACCGGCCGCGACCAGACAGCTGTTCACGACCTGGCCGTCGATGAGCACAGAACAGGCTCCGCACTCCCCTTCCCCGCACCCTTCCTTGGTCCCGGTGACGTTGAGGTCTTCTCGCAATACGTCGAGCAAACGGCGTGTCCCGACGACGTCGAGCGACACCGTTGTCCCGTTCAGCGTGAATTGCATGCGGCGAGCACTTTCTCCGGCGTCGCGGGCACCTCGTCGAGCCAGACGCCCGTCGCGTCGTGGATCGCGGCGATGATGGCGGGCGCGGGGCCGTCCATCGGCAGCTCGCCGATCCCTTTCGCGCCAAAGGGCCCGCCCGAGTAGGGATTCTCGACCAGGATCGTGCGGATGCGCGGGGCGTCGAGGGCGGTAGGAATCAGATAGGTCGCCAGGCGGTCGTTCTGATAGCCGCCCTCCTTCATCTTGATCTCCTCGATCGTCGCCCACCCCACCGCCTGCAGCATGCCGCCTTCGATCTGACCTTCGGCCATGACGGGGTGAATCGCCTTGCCGCAGTCGACGGCGGACACGAGATCGACGACGCGCACCTCGCCCGTGAGCATGTCGACCTCGACGTCGACGATGGTGCACGCCCACGCGTACACGGGATAGGCATCGCCCCGATAGGTCTGATCGTCCCAGTGGATACGGTCGGGCTGGACGTAGGTCTTCTCCACGCGCAGCGGCCACTGCGGTGGGCGGCGCTTCGCGAGCTTCTCCCGCAGTTCGACGGCTGCCTCGTGAATCAGTCCCCCGACGATCATCGCGGTCCGTGATGCGACTGTCGGTCCGGAGTCCGGCACCAGCGACGTGTCCTGCGGTGCAACGACAACCTTGTCCATTCCGACACCCAATGCATCTGCGGCGAGCTGACAAAAGATGGTCTTCGTGCCCTGGCCGATCTCCGTCGACGCGGTGAGCACCGTGAATCGACCATCCGCCGATGCTTCGACGGCGACTTTGCCGCCCAGCTTCTTCTCGCCACTCCCGGTGAAGCCGGAGCCGTGGTAGACGAGGGAGAGACCGCGGCCGCGGCGGGCGGTTGGGCGGTTGGGCGGTTGGGCGGGCCCTGCCGCCTTGAGCGCGGCGTCCAGAACGAGGTCCGAGCTGACGCTCTCGGTGAGTTTCTGGCCGGTCGCCGTCGTGTCGCCCACGCGCAGCATCCATTTCTTGCGGAGGTCGAGACTCGAGATGCCCAGCCGTTCGGCGACGTGCTCCACCATCAGCTCGGCGGCGAAGAGCGATTGCGGAGCGCCGAAACCGCGAAACGCGCCATTGGGCGGCGTGTTCGTCGCGACGGCGCGCGCCCGAATCCGCACGTTGGGACAGGCGTAGGGTCCGGCGGCGTGAATCGCCGCGCGTGACAAGACCACCGGGGTCAGCGTGCAGTACGCCCCTCCATCGAGCACGATCTCGATGTCCTGAGCCACCAGCGTCCCATCGCGGCGGACCGCGGTGCGATGCCGGATCACGCCCGGATGGCGCTTCGTCGTCGCGGCCAGGTCTTCGTGGCGGTCGTAGATCAACCGGACAGGCCGCCCTGCCTTGCGCGCGAGCAACGCCGCATGAATGGCGACGATCGACGGATACTCTTCCTTGCCCCCAAAACCGCCGCCCGTCTCCGCTTGCACTACGATCGCTTGCTCGTCAGTCAGCTTGAGCGCGCGCTTCAAAGCTCGATGGACGTAGTAGGGGCACTGCAGGGAACCGATGATCCTGATCGCGCCCCCAGACTCGGGGATCGCGATCGCCCCCTGCGGCTCGATATAGAGCTGCTCCTGCAGGCCCACCTTGAACGTCCTCTCGACTACGACGTCGACGCCCCGCAACGCGGCGTCGACATCGCCTTTGATTATTTCGATCGTGCTGTACGTCTCGGTCGCCAGGTCGATGTCGAACACCGGCTCCAGGGCGTCATACTCGATGTGGATGGCGGCTGCGGCGGCCGCCACCGTCGCCCGGGTCGGGGCGGCGACGAGGAGGATCGGCTCCTCGCGGTGGCGGATCTGGCCCGCCGAGAGGGCGGGTTGGTCATCGCGGATCAGCTGGACGACGTTGGCTCCGGGGATGTCTTGTGCGGTGACGACCACGACCTTGGACCAGTCGAAGGCGGGATCGAATGTGATCGAGCGCACACTGCCGTGCGGGATCGTCGATCGGACGGTTTTGCCGTACCAGGCGCCCGGCACGACGAGGTCATCGGTGTAGCGCGCGCGCCCGGTCACCTTGTCGCCCCCTTCGCGCCGCAAGACAGAGCGTCCAACTGCACCAGTCGTATCACCCATGCTACAAAATGTGTCCCGGCATTACCGACCCCGCTACGAGGCGCGCGGCACGAGGCTTGCTAGTTATTCCGGCGGACATAGGAAGTGAGGGAGCGGACGCCAGGGAGCCTGCACGCCGTCAGCAGCTCCGCCCCGCTCCCCACTTCCATTCTATCTTCCGGCATGTCCCCCAACATTCATGTCCGGGCGCCGCACGACGCCCGCTTCGACGACATCCTGACGCCCGAGGCGCTGGCGTTCGTCGCACGGCTCGCCCACGCCTTCGACGCGCGGCGCCGCGAGCGGCTGCAGGCCCGCGCCGCCCGTCAAGCCGAGCTGGACGCCGGCGTGCTGCCGGATTTCCTGCCGGACACCCGCAGCGTGCGCGAGGGGGCGTGGACGGGAGCATCGATCCCGCGCGACCTGAGCGACCGCCGCGTGGAGATCACCGGGCCGGTGGACCGCAAGATGATCATCAACGCGCTGAATTCCGGTGCGCGGGTGTTCATGGCGGACTTCGAGGACTCGCACGCCCCCACCTGGCGCGCGACGATCGAAGGCCAGATCAATCTGCGGGACGCCGTGCGTGGCACGATTTCCTTCACGAGTCCCGAAGGCAAGGCGTATCGCCTGAACGACCAGCGTGCGACGCTGATGGTGCGTCCCCGCGGCTGGCACCTCGTCGAGAAGCACGTCCACGTGGACGGCGAGCCTGTGTCGGCGTCGCTGTTCGATTTCGGGCTGTTCTTCTTCCATAATGCCGCCGAGCTCGTCGCCCAGGGCACCGGCCCGTACTTCTATCTCCCCAAGCTCGAGAGCCACCTCGAGGCGCGCCTCTGGAATGACGTGTTCAACCTGGCGCAGGACGAGCTCGGATTGTCGCGCGGGACGATCCGCGCCACCGTCCTGATCGAAACGATCCTCGCGGCCTTCGAGATGGACGAGATCCTGTACGAGCTGCGCGAGCACTCGGCGGGACTCAACTGCGGCCGCTGGGACTACATCTTCAGCTTCATCAAGAAGTTCCGGAACCGGCCCAGCGCGCTCCTCCCCGACCGCGCGCAGGTGACGATGGATCGCGCCTTTCTCAAGGCGTACGTCGATCTGCTGATCCGGACGTGCCACCGCCGTGGCGTCCACGCCATGGGGGGCATGGCGGCGCAGATCCCCATCCGCAACGATGCGGCGGCGAACGAGAAAGCGCTGGAGCGGGTCCGCGCCGACAAGTTGCGCGAAGTCAAAGCCGGCCACGACGGCACCTGGGTGGCTCACCCCGGGCTCGTACCGGTGGCACAGGCGGTGTTCGATGAGCACATGCCGGGTCCCAACCAAGTCGCCGTAACGCGCGACGATGTGCGCGTGACACCCGCCGACCTGCTCGAGATCCCCAAAGGGACGATCACGGCCGAAGGCCTGAAAACGAATATCGACGTGGGCGTCCGCTACCTGGCGGCGTGGCTCTCGGGCAACGGTTGTGTGCCGATTCACAACCTGATGGAGGACGCGGCGACCGCCGAGATCTGCCGCACGCAGATCTGGCAGTGGCTGCGCCATGGCGCGCGCCTGGCGGATGGGCGCGTCGTCACGGTGTCGCTCGTGCGCGACGCTATCGCCGCCGAGCCCATGGCCAAAGGCCTCGCGGGTCAGCTCTTCGAACAAATGTCCACCGCGCCCGAACCGCCCGAGTTTCTCACCCTCGTAGCGTACCAGTACCTCGACTGATAACGTTGTGAGCATGGCGGTCACCCTGCGCAACTACATCGGGGGCGAGTGGATCGCGGCCTCCGCGACCGACTTTCTCGACGCCACGAACCCCGCCACCGGCGAGCCCCTGGGCCGCGTGCCGCTCGGCGGCGCGCGCGACGTCGACCAAGCCGTCGCGGCGGCGCAGGCCGCCTTCGGCAAGTGGCGCCAGGTCCCGCCCGTCGTACGCGCCCGCTACCTCTTCAAGCTCAAGGCCCTGCTCGAGCAGCACTTCGACGACATCGCCGCCATCGTCACGCGCGAGAACGGCAAGACGCTCGATGAAGCGAAGGGGTCCGTGCGCCGCGGCATCGAGAACGTCGAGCACGCCTGCGGCATCCCGACCCTCATGATGGGGAAGACGCTCGAGGACGTGGCCGCGGGCATCGACTGCGAGTTCGTGCGCCAGCCCCTCGGCGTCTTTGCCGCCGTCACGCCCTTCAACTTCCCCGCGATGGTGCCCTGCTGGTTCTGGCCCTACGCGATCGCCACCGGCAACACGTTCATCTTGAAGCCGAGCGAGCAGGTGCCCTTCTCGGCGACCCGCATCGTCGAGCTGGTGCACGAGGCGGGCGTCCCAGCCGGTGTCCTGAACCTGGTGCACGGTGGCAAGGACGTCGTCAACGCGCTGCTCGCCCATCCCGGGATCGCGGGGATTTCGTTCGTCGGCTCCTCGCCCGTGGCGCACCACGTCTATCAGGAAGCGGCGAAGCACGGCAAGCGGGTTCAAGCGTTGGGGGGCGCGAAGAATCACATCGTCGTCATGCCCGACGCCGACTTGGACCGCGCCGTCGCGACCGTCAGCGAGTCGGCGTTCGGCTGCGCCGGCCAGCGCTGCCTGGCGGGCAGTGTCGTCGTCACCACCGGCAAGGCGTATGAGCCCGTGCGCGACAAACTTCTGAGCGCAGCGAAGAATCTGAATGTGGGGTACGGGCTCGATGCCGGCGTGACGATGGGGCCCGTCGTGTCGGCGCGCCACAAGGAGCGCGTGCTGACCTACGTCGAGGCGGGCCGCAAGGACGGGGCGACGCTGCTGCTCGACGGCCGCGCGACCAAGGTCGCCAAGTATCCCAAGGGACACTTCGTCGGTCCCACGGTGTTTGACGGCGTCCGTCCCGATATGACAATCGGGCATGAAGAGATCTTCGGACCCGTGGCCTCGGTGGCGCGCGCCGGTGATCTGGACGAGGCGATCGAGCTGATCCAGCGCTCGCCCTTCGCCAACGCGACCTCGATCTTCACGACCAGCGGCCGGTCGGCGCGCGAGTTTCGCTACCGGGTGGGCGTCAGCATGATCGGCGTCAACATCGGGGTCGCGGCACCCATGGCCTTCTTCCCGTTCGGGGGGACGAAAGGCTCGTTCTTCGGGGACCTGAAAGCGCACGGGCAGGACGCGGTGGAGTTTTATACAGACAAGAAAGTCGTCATTTCACGGTGGTAGCTCGGCGCATGGTTGGGTGCGTTAACCCCGCGCTGCCAGCGCGGGGTTAACCAACCCGAGACAGGAGCTGAAATGCGCAAGGTAGTAGGCGGCCTGATCCAAATGTCGAACCCCATCAACGACGCCAGTGCGTCGGTGGACAACATCCGCGACGCGATGCTCGAGAAGCATCTTCCCTTCATCGAAGACGCGGGCAAGAAGGGCGTGCAGATCCTCTGTCTGCAGGAAATCTTCAACGGTCCCTACTTCTGCCCCAGCCAGGATCCGAAGTGGTATGACGCGGCCGAGCCGGTCCCCGGTCCGACCATCGAACGGATGCAGAAACTCGCGAAAAAGCACGACATGGTGATGATCGTGCCCGTGTACGAGAGGGAGATGGCGGGGGTCTACTACAACAGCGCCGCCGTGATCGACGCGGACGGCAGCTACCTCGGCAAGTATCGCAAGAATCACATTCCCCACACGGCCGGATTCTGGGAGAAGTACTTCTTCAAGCCGGGCAACCTCGGCTACCCTGTGTTCCAGACGCGCTACGCCACGATCGGCGTGTACATCTGTTACGACCGCCACTTCCCCGAAGGGGCGCGCCTGCTCGGCCTGCACGGCGCCGAGATCGTGTTCAATCCGTCCGCGACGGTGAAGGGGCTGTCGCAGTACCTGTGGAAGCTCGAGCAGCCGGCCCACGCCGTCGCCAACGGCTACTTCATGGGCTGCATCAACCGCGTCGGCACCGAGGCGCCGTGGAACGTCGGGCAGTTCTACGGCTCGAGCTATTTCGTGGACCCGCGCGGCAACTTCCTCGCGACGGCCAGTGAGGACAAGGACGAGCTCGTGGTGGCCGAGATGAATCTCGATATGATCGAAGAGGTGCGGCGGACCTGGCAGTTCTTCCGGGACCGCCGGCCCGAGACGTACGACGACATGGTGCGGCAGCTTCCATAATGTTGGCGCTCTTCCGCTCGATCGTGTACGCGGCGCTGTTCATCAGCGTGGTGCTGGTGTTCATCCCCGAGCAGATCCTCATCGCCACGGGCATCAGGCGTCCCGCCGAGATCGGGTCGGTGCAGGCGGTGGGCCTCGTGCTGGTGGTCCTGGGCGGCGCCCTCGCGCTCTGGTGCGTTCTCACCTTCGCGCTCGTGGGCAAGGGCACGCCGGCGCCGTTCGATCCACCCCGCAAGCTGGTGGCGGCGGGACCGTACGGGCGCGTCCGCAATCCGATGTACGTCGGCGCCGGCATCGCGCTCAGCGGCGCCGCGCTGTTCTATCAGTCGGCCGCCCTCGTGGCCTTCGCGGCCGGCTTCTTCCTGGCCGCGCATCTCTTCGTGGTCTTCTACGAGGAACCCACCCTCGAGCGCGCCTTCGGCGCGCAGTACGCGGACTACCGCAACGCGGTGCCGCGCTGGGTGCCGACGTGGCGCTCCTGATCTCGGGCGGCAGGATCATCACGCCGACCGACGATTACAACGGGGACATCTACTGCGAGGGCGAGACGATTACGCGCATCGAGCGCGCGATCGATCCCCGGGGCGTGGCCCCTGGGACGGAGGTGATCGACGCCACAGGCAAATACGTCTTCCCCGGCTTCATCGACCCGCACGTCCACATCTATCTGCCGTTCATGGGCACCTTCGCCGCCGACGACTACGAATCGGCGAGCAAGGCGGCGCTGGCGGGGGGGACCACCACCCTGATCGAGATGATCTGCCCCGGGCCCCAGGACGAGCCGCTGGCGGCATTCGAGCTGTGGAAGTCGAAGGCCGAGCACCTCGCGGCCGTGGACTACACGTTTCACATGTCCGTAGTGCGGTTCGAGGAGGCGGTGCAAGGCCAGTTCCGGGAGATCGTGGGAGCCGGGGTGGCGTCGTTCAAGGTGTTCCTCGCGTACAAGGGCGCCCTGAATCTCTCCGACGGAGACCTGTTCGCGGCGATGAATGTCGCCAAGGACCTGGGCGTGGTCGTCACCGCCCACTGCGAGAACGCCGACGCGATCGATGCCATGCAGCGGGCGCTGCTCGTCGCCGGCAACAGCGGCCCCGAGTGGCACGGCCCCTCCCGGCCGCCCACGGTCGAGGCCGACGGCGTGCATCACCTCTGCACCTTCGCGGAGCTGCTCGGCACCCACGTCTACATCGTGCACACGTCGTGCGATGCAGCGGTGCGGGAGGCGCTCGCCGCCCGCTACCGTGGCGTCAACGTCTGGATCGAGTCGGTGATCCCCCACTTCGTGCTCGACGAGACCTACGCCGAGCGTCCCAAGTTCGACGGCGCGAAGTACGTGATGTCGCCGCCGCTGCGCCACGCGGCGAACCAAGCGGTGCTGTGGAACGGCGTGAAGTCACGAGAGATCAGCACGATCGCCACCGATCACGCGCCGTTTCGCTTCAAGGATCAGAAGCAGATGGGGAAGGACGCGTTTACCAGGATTCCCAACGGGATCCCGTCGGTGCAGGAGCGCGTGGACCTGGTCCATACCTATGGCGTCTGCGCCGGCCGCTTCGGTCTGCAGACGATGGTGGACGCCTGCTCGACTCAGGCCGCCCGCCTCTTCGGGCTCTACCCCCGCAAGGGCGCGATCCAGGTGGGGAGCGACGCCGACCTCGTCGTGTACGATCCGGCGTTCCGCGGCACCTTCTCCCAGAAGGACAGCCATTCCAAGGTCGATTACAACGCCTACGAAGGCTGGGAGAAGAAGGGCCGCGCCGCGGTCGTGACGGTGCGAGGCCAGGTGCAGGCGCGAGACGGGAAGTTCGTGGGGAAGATCGGGCGAGGCCAATTCCTGAAGCGGGAGCCGACGCACTTCTAAGCGAGGGCACATGGATTCGCAGACCGTCCGCGCGAAGCATAAAGAGTTCCTCTTCCCCTGCGTCGCGAACTACTACGCCGAGCCCGTCGTCATCACGGAGGCGCACGGCGCCAACGTGAAAGACGCCGACGGGCGCGACTACCTCGACTTCTTCGGCGGCATCCTCACGCTCGGCATCGGGCACTCGCATCCCGACTTCGTGAAGCGCATCCAGGACCAAGTCGCCCGACTCACGCACACGGCGTCAGTGTATCCGACGGAACTCCAAGTGCGCACCGCCGAGCGGTTGGCAGGGATCACGCCGGGCAGGCTCACGAAGAGCTTCTTTACGACGAGCGGCACCGAAGCCGACGAGACGGCGATCATGCTCGCCAAGATCTACACGGGCCAGCAGGAGATCATCGCGCTGCGCCATGCGTATGCCGGGCGCAGCATGACGGCGATCTCCGTCACCGGCCAGAAACCGTGGCGCGTATTGCCGACGCAGGTCGCCGGGATCAAACACGCGCTCTCTCCCTACTGTTATCGCTGCCCCCTCGGGCTCGAGTATCCGTCGTGCGGCGTAAAGTGCGCGCAGGACATCGACGAGCTGATTCAGACCGAGACCACGGGCCGGCCGGCGGCCTTCATCGCGGAACCGATTCAGGGCGCCGGCGGGTTCATCACGCCCCCCAAGGAATACTTCGAGATCGCCGTGGGGATCGTGCGCAAGTACGGGGGCCTCTTCATCTGTGACGAGGTGCAGACGGGGTGGGGTCGCACCGGCGACCACTGGTGCGGCATCGAACACTACAACGTCGACCCCGAGATCATGACGTTCGCGAAGTCGGTCGCGAGCGGCTTCCCGGTCGGCGTCACGATCGCCAATCCAGAAGTCGCCGACGCGTGGACGGGGCTGTCGCTCTCGACGTTCGGCGGGAACCCGATCTCGATGGCGGCGGTGGACGTGACGCTCGACGTGATGGAGCGGGAGAACGTGCCCAAGCGGTCCGCCGAACGCGGCCGCCAATTGCGCGACGCGCTGGAGGAGTTCAAGAAGCGCTTCTCCTTTATTGGCGACGTGCGCGGCATGGGCCT
>Ga0075426_10003054_pt1 | contig 11957 bp, 16 predicted proteins | sample SoiMethybrSBSTD5_FD_75304 | JGI IMG/M metagenome (GOLD analysis project Ga0075426, IMG submission 75304) | Bulk soil microbial communities from a Populus tree surrounding site in Tennessee, USA - Soil MetaG P. TD hybrid SBSTD5 | ecosystem: Environmental > Terrestrial > Soil > Tree plantation...
CCAGCATCGCAACGGCCATCTCGCCCAAAGGCCCATCAAAATCGATGGGTTCCGTCACACTGACGATCGTGCAGCCGTGCCGCCGGAGCTCGGTCACGACCCCCAGCATGTCCTGCGCCCCCAGCCCCGTCAGCCGGTCGAGCGCGAAAAGCCAGACATGCGAGAGCTCGCCGCGCCGAGCCAATTTTCGCAGGGAATCGAGCTCCGGGCGCTCCCGAGCGTCCCTGGCTCGCGTTTCCGCGAACCAGAGCTCAACCGCTGCGCCCCGGGCGCTCGCAGCCCGCTGGATGGCATCGCGCTGCATGGCTTCCGACTGCTCCGGGGTACTGACTCGCAAATAGGCCGCCTGCCGCCGCACCGGCCCATTATGGGCGCTTTGGGTGCCGAAAGGCACCGCGAACGTGACGGCGCCGTCAGGCGCGCTGGCGGGGCGCGTAGCGCCATCCTCCTGGGTACCTCGCCACGACGGCCCGTTCTGCCCGGAAAAGTAGGCCTGTACACAGGGGATTTAGTTCTAATGGCTTGGAAACCTCTGCAAAGCCACAGGGTAGGACAGTCCTAACAGCGGGCCGGCTCCGGAATGCACTGTTTATCCACAGCTGTGCAGTCTGTCAGTACTTGGAAGCGCGTTCAGGTGAGGGCTAAAGCCTACAATTTGGCTCCGGCCCGCCGTTCAGTTGCGCCCCAGGTCGCACCTTCGCACCGCCAAACCCCTTGAATTGTGCTGCGCGCTAGCGTCTCAGGCCGCGGAACTCCGCGACCGCGGCCGCAATGTCCGGCTTTTCACGTGCATTCTCTGCCGCCCTTTGGCGTCTGTGCACATCTGCCAGCGCAAAACGGGCGCAAACCCCGCAGATGCGACGCAAGCTATGTAGTCCCCAAGCTGAAAACGTGCGTATCGCGCAGCCGCATTTGAGCGGACCAGCAGCACCCGGCGGAATTTCACCTTGTCTCGACCGCCGAGACCAAATGATTCCCAGGATTTTAGCCTCATTGAAGGCCCTTTGGACGGTTCGGAGCGAGCAACCGACGTGTTTTGCCACTGTTCTTTGGAAAACATACGCTTTTTGGCCGTAGGAGGCTGCCACAGCCAAGCAATGGGCGCGTTTCCAGCTCATTTGCTGGTGAATCGCGAACCGAAACACAAAAAGGGCTTCCCTGCGGTGCACTCCGGGCACGGGCGGCAGGAAAAGCCGGGGGTTCATGACCCCCGACGGCCTTTCGATCGCCTGACCCCCAGGCCCTGTAACGCCTGGAAAACCCTCACACGTTCAGCCAGCGCGCCCATGCGCTGCTGCGCCACGTCGAACGCGGCCCGCGCGTTCTCGAGCTCGTGGCGCAGCAGCGCCGTCCGGCGCGAATGTCGCTGGAGCTCCGACACGGCCTGACGAAGTACACCCGCCCGGGTGTTTCCGGACTTGCTTCGGCTGGCGGGTTGTGGTGGTCTTTTTCTCGGCACGTTGCAGCGTGCCTCCCAGAAACAGCCGGCGTTCAAGCGTCGGCTGTTTGCTTTGAGGGGGGGATTTCCTCTTATCAAAGTCTGGAAGCGGCCGGCGGATCAATACTGCCCCTCTGTTCAGTGTTGCCCCGGCGCAAATCACGACTGCTGACGGGCGGACCTGAGCGGCGTACGTTGGTAGCTCGGGCCATGAACGATAAGCAGCTAAAACAAGCCATCTTGTTCGCTGGGGCGGTGTCGTTTTTCTTGGGAAAGAAAGCGCTGGAAGGCGCCCCCGAGCCGATGCGTGACCAGCGTGAAGTTTCTCCTATCCCGCCCGGCCGCTACTGGATTTGGGTGACTGGCGGCCAAAACATGCGGGATTTCGACCAGTGGGTCCGGGAAATGGAGGGGGCCATCCGGATCGAAACGGTCGAGCTCGACCAGGAAACCGGGGATAAACCCGCTCAATTCATCATCTTCAACGTCCCGCAGGGCCGCTCCCCTTTCTTGAACGCCGAGCAATTCGGCTTTCCCACGACGGCCCCGCCGCACGTCAAGAGCTCGCAGGACGTCATGCAGTCCGAGCACCACAAGGCGCCCTTGGATCAGGCGGTCGACGTGGTTCAGAAGGCCGGTGACACAGCGGAAAAGCTCGCTAGCTCCAGCCCGCTCGTCCCGCTACTGCTGCTGGTTGCGGCCGGCGGCTACTTCGCCGGGTCACGACGCCGCGCGGCGTGACCCAAATGCGACATGGGGATTTTTTGGGTCGGGGCGCTCTGGTTCCATCGTCAGAATGGCCAGACGCAACAACAAGGGACAATTCGTCAAGGGAGGCAAGCGCAGCGCCGGCAGGCGCAGCAGCGGCCGCTCTAGCTCAACACACATCACGGTTTCGGCTCCTCGCTCGGTGAGCAAGCCGAAAGCGAAACGGCGCCGCAGCCACAGCAGCGGCGGCGGCGGCGGCATCATGAGCGGCATCGGTCGGCGCGTGGGAACGCGCGGCGGCATCATGCTCGGCAGCGCTGCGCTGGGCTACGCGAGCAAGGAAGGGTGGATCCAAAAAATTCCCCTCATCGGCCGCGCCGGCCCGATCACATCGTTCGCTCTGCTCGGCTGGGGCGCGGAGGAGGTTCTGAAAATGAAGCTCCACCCCATCCTGCACGACGCCGTCACCTGCGCGCTTTCGATCAGCGCGTTCAACTTTGGCCTCAGCGGTGGAACCACCATCGTCGGCCAAGACGCGTACGCCATGCCCGGTGGCGCCGTGTTTTTCGACTGACGGGCACCGAAGGGAAGAGGAGCAAAAAACATGGACCTAATGGGCGATGAATTGGACAGCTACGAGCTCGACGGCGACGACGTGCTCGGCGACGACGTGCTCGGCACCGCGCTGGTCGGCACCTATGGCGTAGGCCGCGCCGCGCGTCACCACCACGCCAAGGCGCGACGGCCCAAGCCGCGCTGGCGTAACCAGATGGCGCCGGGCGTGCCGGAGCCTGGCTACGGCGTGTTTCCGATCCCGCTGACGCCGCAGAGCAACAACGGCATTTTCGACGCGACGCACCTTCAGATCGAGTATCGCACCGTCGCGCAGATTCCGTTTCGCGGCGAGCGTCTGTTGACGCGCGTCGGCCGCACCGGCGCGAGCACTGCGGGCCTGCTGGTGAGCGCGACCAACGGCGTGCACATCGGTATCCGGCCGCAGGTCGGCGTGCTCGGGCCCATCAACTTGGAGGACTACAGCGCTAACGCGTTCGGCGTCCGCCTCGTGATGCAGCCGGCAACCCAGGGCGCAGAGATTCGCATCTTTGCGTTTATCAGCGGCGCCCCCACGGGCACCGACTCGGTCGCACTCTCGATCCAAATCCTCGGCCGCGTCGCAACCTGAGCCCATGCGCATCCGGTTAGCCGTGCCCGACGAGCTCGACGACCACGACCGCAAAGCGGCCCTGGACGCTGCGCTCGAATCTGTCACGCGCACCAACACCGGTTTGATTCGCAGCGGGGCGGTGCCCCCCGCTGCGGGTCAGATTCGTGCGGGTCGCGTCCGCTGGCGACCCGAGCCGCCTGGTGACGAGCACTTCGACCTGCCCCACACGATGCTCGCCAGGGGGCACGGCGATTGCGACGACTTGGCGCCTTGGCACGCTGGCTCACTTCGCGCGTCGGGTGTGGACCCCGGCGCTATCGCCATCGTCAAAAAGTCGGGACCGAAGCGCTGGCACGCTGTCGTGCAGCGTAGCGACGGGTCGATCGAAGACCCCAGTGCGCACGCTGGCATGCACGAGTATCAGCGCGCTCACGGCGTCAGCGGTGTCGGGGAATTTGCTCTGGTCGGCAGCGCGGGCGCGATTCACGCGCCCATGTCTTCCGACGGGCGCATGTGCCTCGCCATTTGCCCGAGCCGAGACCCGCGTCACCCTCGGGTGTTTTTCGTGCGCTGCGACGTGCCCGACTCGGCCGAGCCTTGGGACTGGTCGAGCATGGCCGCGCACCCTCACCCCGGGAAGGCGGTGCTCCAGGCCGTCAAGACAATCCGACACGTAGCCGGTGACGAAATCGAGCCCGAGGACGATGCCCGCCTAGCTGCGGTCAACGACCTGGTGCTCGGCGTAGACCCCGAAGACGTTGAAGATGCACTTGCTGAAGTGATGGGCGATGACGTGGACGTGGAAGGCTGCATGGACGACGCGATCCATTCGGTCGGTTTTTTCGGTGACTTGCTCAAAGCAGTTGCCTCTCCCATCAGCAGCGCGGTCAACTTCGTGCGCCACCCCAGCTTGGCCAACGCGGGGCACATGTTCACCGACCCTTTCACGTCGCATCTCAACCTAGCGAAGCAAGCGATGCACATCCCCGGTTTGGGGACCGTGCTGCGTGCAGGCATCCCACTAGCGGCCGGCGCTTTCGGCGGACCGTTTGGAGCTGCCGGGGGTGAGATGCTGGCGCGCTACCTGGCTTCGCAGGGTGCCGCGCCGAGACCAGCAGCGCCCCACATGCCCCAAATGATTCCGAGCGGCTTTCAACAACTCGCGCCCGACGCGGTGCGTTTTCTGATGCCGCCCGGCAACGTCGCGCGACCGTGGGGCGCGACCGGCCCCGCCGTCATGAGGTTCTAGTGGCTCGACCGCGCAACGAGCTCCAGGACATTCAGCCGTCGGCCCGTAACACCCGGCTGCTTCGTTGGCTGAGGCGTAAGCCGCAGCCTGCGAAGCTGCTGGGTGAGACGGACGACGGCGAAGAGGTCACGTGCGCCATCAACGGCACGGGGCCAGCCACGTACCGAGACGCGCTCACGGTGGTTCGCGAGTGCGTCACCATCAAAGCGCTCGACAAAGAGGGAAACGAAATTCGCCGCATCGAGCTCGACCCCGACGACCCCGAGCTACGCGCCGAGCATGAGCAGCGCGAAGCCTTGCGCGCTGTCTCGAGGAGTGGCGGCGGCAGCGTTCCGATCATCTCGGTCGATTTGCCGAAGCTGGTGGACAACATCGCGCGCAACATGCGCGAGGTAGCGAGCGAAGCCGCGCGCCAGCACTCTCAAGCAACGCGCGACGGCTGGACCGCTATGGTGGGCGTCGTAAACATCGCGCTGAAGCTCCTGGTGCAAATGGAGTCGCGGCTGGACGCGGCAGTCGATGCCGCTACGCCAGAACAGCCCGACGAAGGTGACCAGCGCAACGGCCTGGCCATGATGGCGCTTCAGAAGGCGATGGGCAACGGCGCTCCAAATGGGGTTGACCCCAACGCGATCGCGTCGCTGCTCCAGCAGCTGCAGCAGCAGCCCGGTGGACAACATGAGTGATCTAATTCTCGGTTTCATTTTGGCGCGCCTGCTGAAAAAGGACGCCGCGCCGGCCGTCACCTTCACGCCGCCCGGCGCGCCGCCGTCGCCCGCGCCGAGCTCGCCCGCGCCGAGCTCGGCGCAACCTGCCGCGCCGACAACGCCCGCGCAGCTGCCAGCAGCGCCAGCGTTCCCCAACTCGGTGCAAGTGCCGCCCGCTGCCGACCACGCCGCGCAGCCGGTGCCGGCAGGCTTCAAGCGCGGCGTGGAAGTGTGGATCGTTCGTCCCGAGCTCCAGCGCCAAGCCGCCCAAGTGGTCGGCGCAGCGCCGCAGCTCGGGCCCATCACCGTGCAAATGGCCAAGGCGCAATTTCCCAACGGCTGGCAGGGCGCCAAGTCCGCAACGCCTGCCGAAGCGGCCATGGCCAAGAAGCTCCTGGCCGAGTGGAAAGACGGGATGGTCGTTTTTCTCTTTCCGTCCGGCGGCCCCGAGACCCTCAGCACGATTCGGGCGTTCAAAATGACCAAACACCCGGCGTCGACGGCCGCGCCGGCCCCTGCGACGCACGCCACGGCGCCTGCTGCCGCCCCTGCTGCTGCGCCGGCTGCGACGGTGCCAGCTTCCATGAACACCGCTCCGGCGGCTCCGGCGGCCGCTGTAGCGCCCGTAACGGTGCCTGCGGCCGCGCCCACCCCGGCGCCGGCCGCGAACGTTACAACGCTACCGGAAATGACCATCACCCCGGGCCAGCCGGTGGCGCCCGTGACGCCTGGCCCTCAGGTGACCACCGTCCGGCGAGGCGAGGGACTTGCGACGATCGCAAAGCGGCTCGGCAAGCCGGCGACCGGGCAGAGCGCGGCCGAGCTCCGCGCGGCCAACATCCCCCAAGGGCCCGACGCGCAGTGGTCGGCGCTCAAAGACGGCAACCTGAAACGCTACGGCCGAGCCGGCGGCTTGCAGCCGGGCGATCATTTGTTCGTGCCCGCGTCGTGGGGTCCGATCGATGCGGCGCGGCTCTAACTGGCTCCCGCTTGTGCTGGCGGTGCTGCTCCTGCGCAGCTCCAGCAGCAGCGCGCCGAGCTCGGCCGCGCCGGCCCTCGCCTCGGGTCAGGTGCAAAAGGTTCCGACCGGCAGCGCCGACGAGGGCGCGTGGGCCGCGCCGCGCTTTGCGCTCGCGATCGAAGTGCTGGCGCCGAACGTCGGCAGCGCGAACGTCCATGAGGTCGCGCTGTCAGTGCTGGCGCAGTGGGCGCACGAGACGGCCGGCGGAAAAAGCGAGTTCAATTTCAACCTGGGCGGGTGGCGAGCTCGCAAAGCCGATCCGTTTTTCGTCGCTGCCGACTCGGGGGAAGGCCCGACGCCGCGCAAGTGGACGGCTTACCCGAGCCTGCCGCTTGCGGTTGCCGACCAGCTGCAGCGACTGCACGACGTGTTTCCGTCGGCGTGGCGGTTGCTGGTCGCGAACCCGCTCACTAGCGCGTGGGTTGAGGAGCTCGGCCGGCGCGGCTACTACACCGCGCCGCGCGACGTGTACGCGCGCAGCTGGGGCGCTCACCGCGTCAAGCTCGCTGCGCTGCTGAAAGCGAGGGCCGCAGCATGAGCAGCGCGCCGAGCGGCCTGGACGTCAAAGAGTACGGCTACTGCCTATTGCGCTACGCCATCGCCGATGGCGTCGAGCACACCATTCGCGCGTTCAACAAATGGAACGTCACGCGGATCCAATTTTTCTGCCCTGACCCGCTGCCCGCGGGCGGCTGTTACATCATCACCGGTGCGGGCGTGGGTGGCGCGAGCGGCACCGGCCAAGTTTTCTTGGAGGCTGGCGGTTGCGTCACCCTGGAGCCGAACGGCGCGTTCCGCGGCGACCTGATCGTTTTCGGCGAGGACGCGCTTTTGATTGTCGAGGCGTGGTTTCAGGCAACGCCCGACGGCACGACACCGGACGTGGAAATCACCCCATGACGATGCAAGGCGCGCCGACTCCGACCGCGATCGCACCCACATGGACGTGGGGCAGCTCCGCCACCCTTCGCGCCGACAACACCACGGCGCCCGGTCCGCCGCCGCAGTTCGGTCGCGTGGTCTCAGCGCAGCTCGCTCAAGTGTCGCTGCCGGAGCCGGCGGTGTGCACGATTTACTTTCAGGTCGCCATGTCGAGCGCCATCCCCAGCGACGTGATCGAGGCCTTCACGGTCAACCTGAACCAAGGCGTGGGCCGCACCACCATTCCGCGGCAGCTGACTTATTTGGGCCAGCCGGCTTTGGGCGCACCGCTCGAAGTGACGATTCCCTTCATCCCGCTGCACGCGCTCAACGTTGACGTGACGATGCTGGTCAAGCTCAACAACCCCGCGGGGTCGCTGGTCGTGGCCGAGTGCTATCTCGAGCTGTCGCCCATCACGCGCATTCCGCAAAAGGAGCAGAAGCTGGCTTTTGGCATGGGCCTGCCGGGCGAAGCCGACGCGCTCGACGATGCGCTGCTGGAAGACCTGGAAGGCGATAGCCCGAGCGTGCAAGAGGCCGTGCTGGGTGAGCTCCAACCCGACGACGGCGACGACGGCGACGGCGACGGGCCGCGCGTGCAGGAGCCGCCGCCGTGGCTGTTTCATTTGATTCGCCGCATGGGGCGACGGCTCGGCAGGCCGCCGACTAAAGACGAGCTCCGACACGCCATCAAGCGACGCCGGCAGCGCCATGCCTAGTTGCTGCTGTTCCCCCCTCGGCGGCGGCAGCGGGCCGAGCCCGCCGGCGTCACTGACAAATCTCCCCAACACGGTTTGGGTGGCGCAGGGAACCACCGTCGCGCCGGGCGACCAGACGGGCAATATTGAGCTGCCGTTCGAGACCATCGCCGATGGGCTCGCGGCGCTGGCCGCTATCGGCAACGACCAGCCCAAAGTTTTGGTGGTGATGCCCGGCGACTACAGCGCCGAGGCGGCCCAGTCCTGGAACGCGAGCACGCCCACAACGGGCGTCCTGCACATCGTCAATGGCGCGTGGCAGCCGATGCAGCTGGCCCAGTCGATTCAAAACGTCGCGCTGCCTGACTTCACTTTCGACGGCATCGTCAATTGCACGGGCGTGATTTTCGCGAACGTGGCCGCCGGCTTCTCTGCAACGCTGGAGCTCACGGCTTGTCAGCAGCTCGGCGGCACCTTCGCGGCCGACACGGTCAACGCGACGAATTGCTACCTCAACCAGACCCTAGCCCTTTCGGGCAGCTCGCAAGTTTTCCGCGACTGCTCGACCGGTCCGATCACGCTCGCGGCCAACGAAGCCGCCATCACCTTTATCGACTGCAACGTTGCTGGGGACGTGACTTGGAGCGGCGACCCCGGCGTTGCCCTCATGGACTGGCAGTCGATTTTCTACATGTTCAACAACGGCCACACCCTGACGGGTGGCCGCTTGCAGACCACGACGCGGACGACCTGGATGGTCATCAATGTCGAGGAGCCCAACAACCCCTTTTTCGACACCAGCGCCTCGGCTGGCACTTTCGTGCCGCTGACAGCTCTGATCACTGACTTTGCGGTGAGCGGCGCCAGCGGCTTCACTCTCGGTGCCGATGGCGTGCTGACGTGGTCGGGCCCCACGGCGACGTTCATGGTCCGCGCTGACTTTTGCTTGGGGAACCCGGACAACACCAATATCGCCATCCCCCAATTTGGGGTCAGCAAGAATTTCGACCTAGACGGCCTGACCATCGGCGCGCTAGCCGCGCTGCAAGCCGGCGCGGCTTACGACAAGCTCGTCAACGACACTCAGCAGCCCATGGGCGTGCAGCGCCGCGTGCAGCTAGCAAGCGGGGACACCCTCTCGCTTTCGTGCGCCTCCAACTTCGTTGGAACCAGCAGCGACATCCAGATTTTTGCCGGCTCGATGTCGATCGAAATGACCGACTAGCGCGCCAGCAGGGACGCGAGCACCACGGCCGCCACGACGGCGGCCGCGTACAGCAGCGCGAACCGAACCCCCGTCACCTTCACTGCCACACCGGCGCGGGCGGTGGCTCGGTGTCGCGCCGGCTGTAGCCGGGGGGGACGGGGATGCACTCGATTTGGTCGAGCGCTTCCAGGCGCAGCTTGTACCCCGCGTGGTCGGTCACGCCCGAGCAGAGCGCCTCAATCCGGACGTGCGACGGCACGCGCGAGAAAAAAGCGTAGTCTTCGCGAAACCAATAGCCCTCGCGGATGAATTCCACGAAGACGCCCAGCCGGGTTTGGCCGTCGTCGTCCAAATAGGTCAGGTCGCGCCACGCGTGCGCAATCTCCAGCAGCGCGGCGCGTGAAACCGCGACGATGCCGAAGCCGCCGTAAAGCGCCCGGCGCATGCGCGCCCCGGTCTTGGTTACGCGCTCGATGCCCTGGTCCGGGTCCAGCGTGACGTTGGCCACCGGCCTTTCCTGGCGCAAGCGGCAAGGCACAATGACGATTTGCGGCGTGGCCGGGTCGATGCTGCCTAGCAGGTGCGCAACGGTCTCGTCGCTCGCTTCTACATCGTCGTCGATTGAAATCCACGAGTCGATTTCCAGGCCTTGCTCCAGGCCGCGCAGTGCAACGCTGAAAGCCCTTGACCGCGCGTGCCCAATCGACGTACCGCCCGCGTCGTGCAGCTTGGCCACTTCGGTGTGCTTTCGGAGCTTGCGTATCGTCTTCGCTGCGCCGAGCACTTGCGCGCCCGGCGGGTCCACGAACCGATCGCACTGCTCGGCAAATTCCTTTTCGGCTGCCTCGGAGCCGATGCGTTTGGCGAGCTCGTAGGTGATGACGCTGGCTAGGATCATTTTCTTCGCTTCCTTTTGGGTTTGGGTTCGAGCTCTGCGAGCTCCACAGCTGCCTGCACGTGCGACGATGGCGTGCAGGTCATCATCACCAGGCCACTGAGCGCACGCCGCTCCCCCTCGATGCGCTGCACTTCGCCGCGGTCGTTTTCGAAGAAAATCACGCCGCCCTCTGGCCCCCAATCCGTGTGGGTGCCGGCTTCGCACCACGCGCACTCGCGGTCCCCGTCGTCGGGGTAGTCGCGAAAGAGCACCTGGCCGAGCTGACGAATTTTCATGGCTTAGCTAAGCGCTCTGGCGCCTTGTGCTCCACACGCTGGAATTTGCGGCCGATGTAGACGGTTCGCACGCGGCCGCCGGCAGTCCAATAGGCGTACCAGTACGGCCCGTGCTTTTTTTGGCAGCCCGGCTTGCCGCAGAGCACGTGCCGGAGCTCGTAAGTGATGGCGCGGCCGCGCTCGCGCGTGTGCCGATTCTCGATCGCTGGCAGGCGTCCGGCGCGCTTCTTAGCTAACTGCTTTTGCCGCATTTTGCCCACCTTAGCTAATTAGCTAAGGTGGGGCAAGATGCGGCAAGGGCTGTTAGCTAAGAGCCCCCGCGCCGGACTTCGGCTTCGAGCTCGCAGCAGCTGCGACGCATCTCCCAAAGCGCGTGGGCCGCCTCTTGAAGTGCGTCGGCCTGCTCGGCTCGGTCGAGCTCGACCAGCCGGCGAAACCCACGGGACAATTCCAATGATGCTGCATGCAGGTGCACAAACCGCTCGCGTACGTCGGCCATGGAGTGGCCTCCCTTTCCCAGCCCCCCTGGATTTCAACCGCCCAACACACCGAAGGGGCCCGGGCACCGACTGCCGCAGGGGGGGGACTGCCAGCGGGCGCCCGGGCCGACCCAAAAGTACCCTAATGGGTCGCCCACTACAACGACTAAATGCCCCCCCACTTAAGCCCATTTTTGGGGGTCGCTTTTGGGGGGTTTTTGGGTCACCCTTCCGAGCACCCATGGCCGAGCCGGACGAGCCGCTGACGGAAGCCGAAATCCAGACGGCTGTGGAGGCGCTTTTGGATCGAACCTGCGAGCAGGTGGAGTGCGAAAACCCCGCGGAATACCGTTTCACCTGGCCCGGCCGCGACGAAATGAAGGTGTGTCCGCGGCACGCGCTGAAGGCAAAGGCAGTCGCCGAAGCGATTGGCATGCACCTTCAGATCAGGCCGCTTCCACCGTTGTAACGGCCTATGTGGCGCGCCCGGGCTTTTCTGTCGTGCTGCCTACTTTTTTCCGGCTGCGGCGCAGCCGAGGGAACGGCGGCCGACTTGCGCGAGCTCGACGAGGGAGCTCGCGACTACGCCCAGGGCTGCGACTGGCGCCAGCAGCTTGACGTTCGCGCCGAGCTCGAATTGCGGCACCCGGAAAGCTGCTATTTCGTCCACACCGGGCCCCCTGCCCGGCTTTCCGAGCAGGATTTCGCGAACCCCTGCGACGCGCAGGCGCTTTCGATGTCGTTTCTGCTGCGGCCTGACCGAAACGGCCCTGTTTTTGGCTATTTCGACCGGGGCGAGCTCGACGCGTTCAAGGCCGTCCGTTACGAGCGTTTGGAGTTTTGCCCGTAATTCGCTCCCAAAATTCGCGAAGTAGCATGGCTGCGAGCTCGCGCGGCGGTTCCCCAAAAGCTCATTTGCCCGCCTTTTCGGTAATTCGCTGCGCCGTCCCGAACGATAACCCCGCTTCTTTAGCGGCTTTTCGCAAAGTCAACCCCTTTTCAAGTAGCTCGCGTAGTTTTTCGCGCTGCGCCGCCGTGCCGACCGGCGGCCGGCCCCAGCGTTTTCCCTCGCTTTCGGCCTTTCGCTTGGCCGCCGCGGTGCGGTCCCGGATGCGTTCGAGCTCCCAGCGCGCCATGCAACCCAGCATCGCAACGGCCATCTCGCCCAAAGGCCCATCAAAATCGATGGGT
>Ga0075426_10003055_pt1 | contig 11956 bp, 10 predicted proteins | sample SoiMethybrSBSTD5_FD_75304 | JGI IMG/M metagenome (GOLD analysis project Ga0075426, IMG submission 75304) | Bulk soil microbial communities from a Populus tree surrounding site in Tennessee, USA - Soil MetaG P. TD hybrid SBSTD5 | ecosystem: Environmental > Terrestrial > Soil > Tree plantation...
CGGCCGGCCGCCGGGCCGGGCGCCGCCGTTCGCCGGACCCGCCCCGACCCGCCGGCAGCCACGGTCGGCACGGGCTCGGATCGGTCGATTCCGGACGACGGAGCCGGTTCCGCGGGGCCGGAACGCTCACCCCGCGCGCACCCTCGCCCCCGGTCCGTTCGCACCCGGCACGGCCGATCGGGTGAACTTTTCCCAGCGGTGCCGCGGCCCGGACCGCGTACTTCATCGATACGGATGGCAACTACCCCCTGCTCACCCCCCGAATTGGGTGAGGAAATGTGCCCGATGGGGAAACGATGATGGAGGCCCACACGTCTTCAGGGTGGGCGCCGGAACGGATCGGGATCACCGGGGACCTGTGCCACTATGGCCGCACCTCACGACCCGCTGGAGGCCTGATGGCACCACCGAGAGACCGCTCCCGGCACTCCGACGTGCTGGAGATCCACGGTCTTCGGGCCACGGTCGTGCGCGCCTTCCGGCTCCTTCTCGAAGCCGTCGTCGTGCCGACGGTGCTGCTGGCAATACTGCTCCACATCATCGGCACGACGCGAAGCATTTTGGTGGCGGTCGGCTGGTGCGCGCTGGCGATCACCTTCCGCTGGTACGTGGACCGCCGGCTGCCCGGCACCCTGCTGCTCGGCTCCGCCGCGCTGGCGGTGAAGGCGGCGATCGCGCTGGCCTCCGGCAGCATCCTGATCTACCTGCTGCAACCGGTGCTGGGTTCGGTGGTGATGGCGCTGCTGTTCCTGGGCAGCGCCGCGTTCGGCCGGCCGATCACGCTGCGGCTGGCGCGCGACTTCGTGCACGTGCCGGCGGACATCCTGGACAAGCGCGGGGTGCGCCGGATGTTCACCGAGGTCGCGGTGATCTGGGGCTTCTCCCGGATCATCGACGTCGCGCTCAACCTCGGCTTCCTGCATCGCGGCGTGGACGCGGGGCTGTGGGCCCGCGGCCTGCTGAGCCCGCTGCTGACCGTGCTCGCGGTCGCCGTGTGCACTGCCTGGGGCTGGCGCTCGCTGCGGCGCAACGGCATCCGCCTCTCGGTCTCCGCCGGCGGTCCCGCCCCGATCCAGGGTTGAGACCCGGCGCCGTCCGGCGGTCCCCGGTGGAACTGGCCGGGCGGGTGGTGCTCGTCACCGGCGCGTCGCGCGGCATCGGCGCGGCCACCTGTGCGGCGCTGACCCGGCGGGGGGCGGTGGTGGTCGCCGCGGGACGGGACGAGACCGCGCTGGCCGAGGTGGCCGCCTCCTCCACCGTGGTGGCCGACGCGGCCGACCCGGCCGCCGCGCCCGCGCTGGTGGCCGCGGCCGTCGACCGGCATGGCCGGCTGGACGCGGTCGTCGCCAACGCCGGTCTCGGTTGGGCCGGCGAGTTCGCCGCCATGGACCCGGCCCGGATCACCGAGCTGGTCGACGTCAACCTGCGGGCGCCGATGCTGCTGGCCCGGGCCGCGCTGCCGGTGCTGCGCCGGCCCGGTGCGCTGGTGCTCGTCACCTCGATCGCGGGCCTGGTCGGCGTGCCCGGCGAGACCGTCTACTCGGTGACCAAGGCCGGCCTGGAGACGTTCGCGACCCTGCTGCGCGAGGAGACCGACGGCGTGACCGTGTCGACGGTCGCGCCGGGCGCGGTCGCCACCGGCTTCTTCGTCGCCCGCGGCGTCCCGTACGACCGCCGCTTCCCGCGGCCGATCCCGCCGTCCCGGGTCGCCGAGGCGGTGGTCGAGGCGATCGCGACCGGCCGCGAGCGCCGGGTCGAGCCACGCTGGCTGGCGTTCCCGGCCCGGCTCTCGGCAGCCGCCCCCAGGACCTACCGCGCCCTGGCCCGCCGGTTCAGCTGAGCCGCACCGCCGGACGGCCGCCCGTCAAGCCATGACGCCGGCGGCGCGGATCGTCTCGCGCAGCGAGCCCATCGTGGCCAGCACCGCCGTCGGCTCGTACCCGCAGTGCGCCATGCAGTTCGAGCACCGCGGGTCCCGGCCCCGGCCGTACGCGTCCCAGTCGGTGGTCTCGATCAGCTCCTTGTACGTCTCCGCGTACCCGTCGTCGAGCAGGTAGCACGGCCGCTGCCAGCCCAGCAGCGAGTACGACGGGATGCCCCACGGCGTGCACTCGAACTCGCGCTTGCCCTCGAGGAAGTCGAGGAACAGCGGCGAGTGGTTCAGCCGCCACTTCTTCCGCCGGCCCTCGCCGAACGCGGCCTTGAACAGCGCCCTGGTCTGCTCGGTGCCCAGCCAGTGCTCCTGGTCCGGCGCCCGCTCGTACGCGTACCCCGGGCTGATCTGCATGTTGTCCACGCCGAGGTCGTCGTTGAGGTAGTCCAGCAGCTCGATCACGTCGTTCGGCGTGTCGGTGTCGAAGAAGGTCGTGTTGGTCATGACCCGGAAGCCGCGCGCCTTGGCCTCCTTGATCGCGGCCACCGCCTGGTCGAACACGCCGATCTTGCGGACCGACTCGTCGTGCCGGTCGCGCAGGCCGTCGATGTGCACCATCCAGGCGAAGTTCCGGTGCGGCTTGAACTTGTCGATGTGCTTGGGCAGCAGCACCGCGTTGGTGCACAGGAAGACGATCTTGTTGCGGTCCAGCAACTGCCGCACGATCTCGTCGATCTGCTTGTGCATCAGCGGCTCCCCGCCGGCGATCGACACCATCGGTGCGCCGGACTCCAGCACGGCCGCGACCGCCTGTTCGACCGGCATCCGCTTCTTGAGCACGTCGTGCGGCTGCTCGATCTTGCCGCAGCCGGCGCACTTCAGGTTGCAGGCGAACAGCGGCTCGAGCTCGACCAGCAGCGGGAACTTCTCCACCCGCTTGATCTTCTGCTTGGCCAGGTATGCACCCAGTCGCATCGACTGGCGCAGCGGCATGCTCACGAGTTCTCGACCTCTCTCGGCATGGTGATGGTGATGTCAACGACGTGCGCGGCCTGCCGCTCGCGGACATCGGCGTCGCCCTGGCCAGCGGCCCAGGCCGACAGGATCGGGGCTGCGCGCCGCAGTGCGCGCAGCGCGCGGGAGCCGCGGGGCAGTGTGCCGAGCGACACCAGCGGGTGTGCGGGGGTGTCGACGATCGCCCGGACCACGGCGCCCAGCCGGCCGGTCCGGGCGACCACGCCGGACTCCATGTCGACGGCGATCGCGCCGCGCTCCGCCCAGGCGGTCCGGGCCGGCCCGGTGACCAGCTCGTCCGCGCCGCCGACCGGGCCGAGGTGCACCGTCAGCCCGGCGATCCGCAGCGCCTTCGCCAGCTCGGCCGCCCCGGGCAACATCACCTCGCCCCCGCCCGTCGCTGGACCCGAGCGCGCAGGCTCGCCCGAACGCGTGGGATCGCCCGAACGTGTGGGATCACCCGAACGGACCGGATCGGCGGGATCCACCGGGTCGGCTCGATCGGCTGGGTCCACCGGATCGGCTGTATCCACCGGACCGGCCGGGTCCGCCCGGTCCGCCCGGTCCGCCCCGTCCGCCGGGTCGGCTCGGTCGGTCGGGTCGAGCGGATCGTCCGGGTCGGCCGGGTCGGCTCGGTCGGCCGGGTCGAGCGGATCGGCCGGGTCGGCCGGGTCCGCTGGATCGGTCGGATCCGCCGGACCGGGCGGCTCCGGCGGCAGGGTCGGGCTCAGGAGCACGCGGTCGGCGACGACGATGTCGCCCGGCGCGAGACCGGGGACGACCGCGCCGGCGACCCCGGCCAACACCAGCCGGTCGCCGGGCGGCAGCCGCCGGGCCCGCAGCCCGATGCGGGTCCCGCCGACGGCCAGCGCCTCGACGCGGAGCGGGGCGACGATCCTCACCGGGTCGCCTCCGCGTACCGGCCGAGCGCGGACAGCGGGAACACCAGCCGGTAGAGGTGGTAGTTGATGGAGAAGTCGCCAGGGAACCCGGTCCCGGTGAACTGCGGCTCGTCCCAGGTGCCGTCCGCCCGCTGGGTCCGGACCAGGAAGTCGACCCCGCGCTCGGCCGCACCGGTGAGTGCGCCGGCGGCGACCAGCGCGAGCAGCGCCCACGCGGTCTGCGACGCGGTCGAGGTGCCGCGCCCGATCCACCGCGGGTCGGTATACGAGCGGATGTCCTCGCCCCAGCCGCCGTCCGGGTTCTGGTGCTCCTCCAGCCAGCGCACCGCCCGCCGGATCACCGGCCCGTGCGCCGGGATCCCCGCCGCGACCAGGGCCGGCACCGCCGCGCCGGTGCCGTACACGTGGTTGACGCCCCACCGGCCGAACCAGGAGCCGTCCTTCTCCTGCGCCCGCAGCAGCCAGTCGATCCCGCGGTCGCGCGGCACCCCGGGGGTGTACGCGAGCATCTCCACCATGTGCGCGGTGACGTCCGCCGACGGCGGGTCGATCACCGCGCCGAAGTCGCAGAACGGCAGCTTGCGGACCAGCTCCCGGGTGTTGTCCGCGTCGAACGCACCCCAGCCGCCGTCGCTGCTGGCCATCCCCACCGCCCAGGCGGCACCGCGGTCGGCGGCCGCGTGCACCCGCTCGGGCTCGGGGTGGCCCGCCGCGGCCCGCCGCAGCGCGAGCACGACCTCCGCGGTGTCGTCGACGTCCGGGTAGAGGTCGTTGGCGAACTCGAACGCCCAGCCGCCCGGGGCGAGCCGGGGCCGGCGTACCGCCCAGTCACCGGCGCCGGTGATCTCCTCGCCGAGCAGCCAGTCGGTGCCCCGGCGGACGGCAGGGTCGGACGCCGGCACCCCGGCGTCGAGCAGCGCGATCAGCGCCAGCGCGGTGTCCCACACCGGCGACTGGCAGGCCTCCAGCCAGCGCACCGGCCCGTCCTCCGGCTCGGCGAACGCCGCGGTCGCCGCCGGGGTCCCGGACGGGTCGTCCGGCCCCGTCGGCAGCGGCGCCCACGGCACCCGGTCGACCCGGACCGTGAACGCGTCCAGCCCGTCCAGCCCGGCCCGTACCGGGCCCGAGTCCAGCCGGTGCCCGAGCAGCCGCAGCGCGATCAGCGAGTAGACCCACGGCGGCTGGATGCCGCCCCAGGACCCGTCGGCCTCCTGCCGGTCGAGGATCCAGCGCTCGGCCTTGCGCACCGCGTGCGCGCGCAGCGGGCGCACCGGGTGCCGCCCGTACGCCTTGACCGCCTTGTCCAGCACGCCGAAGGCGCGGTCCCAGCCGGACGGCCGGCCGGTGCGCCGGCGCGGGCCGGCGTCGAGCTCGGCGATGCCGAACGGCACCGGGCATACCGACCGCAGGCTCGACACGACCGCGAGCGGCACGATCGTCTGCCGGGCCCAGCACGCCCAGTCGTAGATGTTCAGCGGCACCCACCGCGGCAGCAGCACGATCTCCGGCGGGATGGTCGGCACGTCGTCCCACGACCACAGCCCGACCAGCGACAGCCAGATCCGGGTGAACACCCGGGTGGCCGCGACGCCCCCCTTCGACCGCGCGAACTCGGCCGCGGCCCGCATGTGCGCGGCCTCCGCCGGGTCGCCGGCCAGCCGCAGCGCGACCCAGGCCTCCACGGTGGTGGACAGGTCGGCGGGCCCGCCGCCGAACGTCGCCCAGCTGCCGTCGGCCCGTTGCTGGGAGCGGATCCACCGGGCCGCCCGGGCGGTGTCGTCCGGCTCCAGGATGCCCAGCACGTGCCGGAGCAGCAGGTCCTCGGCGTCCATGGTCACGTTGGTCTCGAGGTCGCCCTTCCACCAGCCGGCCTCGTCCTGCAGTCCGCACAGGTGCGCGACCGCCGCCCCGATCGCCGCGTCGACCGGCCGCCCGGTCGCGACCTTGGTGCCGAGGCCGCCCGGCCGGTCAAGGTCGTCGGGCTCCCCCGTCGCGGTCACGCCGACCGCCCCAGCAGCGACCGGGCCAGCGCGACCAGCTCGGTGGCGGCGGCCGGCTCGACCGGCGCGTCGGACAGCGCCTGCTCGGCCAGCACCACCTGGCGACGGGCCTCGGCCGCCGCCCACGCCCGTCCGCCGGCCTCCTCGACCAGCCCGGCGATCTCGCGCAACTCGGCCAGGTCGTCGACGGTGCGGTCGGGCGGCGGTGCCGGGGTGGCCAGCCAGTCGCGCAACCGGGCGGCGGCCGGGCCGCCGGTCGCGAGCGCGGCGGCGACCGGCAGGGACTTCTTCCGGGCCCGCAGGTCGGCCAGCGCCGGCTTGCCGGTGACCGCCGGGTCGCCCCAGATGCCGAGCAGGTCGTCCTCCAGCTGGAACGCCAGCCCGACCCGCTCCCCGTACGCCTCCAGCGCGGCGATCGTGTCCGCCGGCGCACCCGCCAGCACCGCCCCGACGGCCGCGCTGCAGGACACCAGCGCGCCGGTCTTGCCCGCGGCCATGGCCAGGCACTCGGCCACGGTCACCGACTCCCGCCGCTCGAAGGCGAGGTCCTCGAACTGGCCGCCGATCAGCGCCCGGGTGGTGCGCCCGAGCAGGTCGGCGGCCGCCGCGCCGGTCGGCGTCGGCGGGTCGAGCACCACCTCGAGCGCCAGCGACTGCAACGCGCTGCCGGTGAGGATCGCCGCCGGCACGCCGAAGACCGCCCAGACCGTGCGCCGGTGCCGGCGCTGCAGGTCGCCGTCCATCACGTCGTCGTGCACGAGCGAGAAGTTGTGCAGCAGCTCGACCGCGACCGCGCCGGGCAGCCCGACCTCGGCCGGCGCGCCGGCGGCCCGCGCGGACAGCAGCGCCAGCCGGGCCCGCACCCCCTTGCCGCCGCCGGTGACGTCGGAGCCGGACGGCCGGCCGGCGGCGTCCACCCAGCCGAAGTGGTATGCCGCGATCGCCCAGGTGCTCGGCTCGAGCCGGTCCACCGCCGCCCGCAGCGCGGGACCGACGCTCACCAGCTCGGCCACGGCGGTCACTGTGCCACCTTCGCTACGGCCGGCTGCGCCAGCAGCGTCTCGGCGGCGGCGTGGCCGGAGCGGACCGCGCTCTCCATCGTCGCCGGCCAGCCGGTGTCGGTCCACGCCCCGGCGAGCGCGATCCCCGGCACCCCGGAGTCGGCCGGCGGGCGGAGGGCGGCGCTGCCCGGCGCCTGCCGGAACGTCGCGGTGCGCTCCCGGGTCACCCAGCTGTCGAGCACCGTCGCGTCCCGGGCCGCCGGCAGCAGCGCGGCCAGCGCCGGGACGATCTCGCGGACCACGTCGGCGGCCCGCTCGTCCACCTCGCGGCCCGCGGCCGACAGCGAGACGGCGAGATACTGCCCGGTGCCGGCGCCGCTGCCCTCGGTCCGGTCGAAGGCCCACTGCACCGGCGACCCGACGGCGGCGAAGAACGGGTGCCCGGTGACCGGCCGGTCGTACCGGACGTGCACGTTGACGATCGGGGAGGCGCCGAGTCGCTCGGCCCAGCCGGCCGGTGCGTGCGTGCCGCCCCCGGGCAGCAGCGCCTCGGCCGCCGGCGGCGGCACGGCGAGGACCACCTGGTCCACCGCGATCGAGTCCGTGTCGAGCACCAACCGCCACTCCTCTCCAGTTCGATCCAGTGCGCGGACGCGGGCGGACAGCCGCACGGTCACCCCGGCCGCGGCCAGCGCCGCCGCGGTCGCCTCGGAGTGCAGCCGGCCGAGGGGTACCCGAGACCAGCCGAGGTCGCCGGCCGACGGGTCCTCGAGCAGCCCGGTACGGAAGACCTTCGCGGCGAGCGACAGCGTGGCCTCGGCGGCCGGCAGGTTGAGGGTCGCCACGCCGATCAGGTCGAACAGGCCGGCGATCGACCGCTGGCTCTGACCGTGGGCGGTCAGCCAGCTGCCGAACGTCACCGCGTCGGACGCCGGGTCGGCGGGGTCGACCGTGCCCAGCGCGAGCGTGGCCCTGGCCGCGGAGACCCGCTCGGCCGGGTGCAGCACCCGGTAGCCGAGCAGCGCGCGGGCCAGGTGCAGCGGCGCCGGCAGCGGGTCGCGGTGCAGCCGGGCCGGCCGCGCGCCGGGACCGAGCACCGGGATGTCCAGCCGGGGCTGCAGCGTGGTCAGCGCGGTCACGCCGAGCCGGTCGAGCAGAGCCCGGTATGCGGTGCAGCAGCGCAGGAACACGTGCTGCCCGGTGTCGACGGTCAGCTCCCCGCGGCGGAACGAGGAGGCCAGCCCGCCGAGCCAGGACCGCGACTCGAGCAGCTCGACCTCGCGCCCGGCGGCGGCAAGGTCGAGGGCCGCCGTGATGCCGGCCAGGCCTCCGCCGACGACGCCCACCCTGGTCATCGGCCGAGCCCCGACAGTGCCTTGGCGGCGATCGTGGCCTTCTCCCGCACCGGGAGCGACAGCCGCCCGCCGTACACGAGCGACGGCTCGGCCGCGATCCGGTCCAGCAGCGCGGCGTAGATGCCGGACATCGCGCTGGCCGAGGCGGCGCTGCGCCAGTCCAGCAGCGGGATCAGCCGGCGCCCGTCGGCGAACCAGGACCGGGCCCGCTCGGCCGAGAACCGGATCAGCCGGGCCAGCGAACCGTCCGGATCTGCCAGCCGGCCGCCCTCGATGCGCAGCCGCACGCCGAACCGGTCGAGGTCCTCGGCCGGTAGGTACACCCGGCCGTTGAGCAGGTCCTCGCGCAGGTCGCGCAGGATGTTGGCCTGCTGCAGGGCGATGCCGAGCGCGTCCGCATAGCGGGGCGCGGCCGGGTCCGGCTGGCAGCCGAACACGCCGAGGCACAGCCGGCCGACCGCGCCGGCCACGCACCGGCAGTACGCCTCCAGCTCGGCGAAGGTCTGGTAGCGCCGGCCGGTGACGTCCATCAGGGCACCGTCGATGAGCTCGCCGAACGCACCCATCGGGATCGGCAGCCGGCTCGCCGCGTCGGCCACCGCGACCAGCACCGGGTCGTCCGACGGCGCCGGCCCCCTGCTGGCCTCGTGGATCTTCTCGCGCAGCCGGTCGAGCTCCTCGGCCCGCCGCGCCGCCGGCACCTGCTCCCGGGCGCCGTCACCGTCGGCGATGTCGTCGATCCGCCGGGCCAGCGCGTACACCGCCGAGAGCGCGTCACGCTTGTACGCCGGCAGCAGCCTGATCCCGTACGAGAAGTTGGCCGCCTGGGTCTTCGTGATGGCCGCGCACACCTCGTACGCGTCCTGCACCTGGGTGGGGCCGGGCAACGGCCGGGCTCCGGTCATGCGGCCCGCCCCCGGACCAGCACGACCAGCGCGTGCCGGGCGGTGCGGACCTTCGACGCGGTCGGGGTGGCGACCAGCGGGTCGGCGCCGGGGCCGGCCAGCGCGTCGGCCGCCGCCAGCCCGCCGGCGACGTAGCCGGCCACCGCGACCCGCGCCCAGCCGCGCAGCGTGCCGACGATCGGGGAGCCGGCGACCAGCAGCGCGCGGGCCCGGGCGGTCTCGAACGCGAGCAGCCGGCCGACCGCGGGCGAGGACGCCGGCGCGGCCAGGTCGGCCTCGGTCACCCCGAACCGCTCCAGGTCCTCGGCCGGCAGGTAGATCCGGCCCCGCCGCAGGTCCTCGGCCACGTCCTGCCAGTGCTCCAGCTGCTGCAGGGCGTCGCAGACCTGGTCGGACAACGCCACCCGGTCCGGGGTGGAGACGCCGAAGACCTGCAGCACCAGCCGGCCGATCGGGTTGGCGGAGAGCGCGCAGTATCCGCGCAGCTGCTCGTACGTGCGGTAGCGGGTGACCCGCTGGTCCTGCACGTTGGCCTCGACGAGCGCGGCGAGGTCGCGCTGCTCCAGCCCGACCGCGCGCACCGCGGGCACCAGGGCGACCAGCGCTGGGTCGCGCGGGCGCCCGGTGGTCCAGACTGCGGCCAGGTCGGCGCCGAACGCCTCCAGCGCGGCCAGCCGGTCCGCGGGCGTCCCCGGGTCGTCGCCGAGGTTGTCGATCACCCGGACGACGTCGTACACCGCGCGCAGATGACCGCGCACCGCAGTAGGTAAGACGCGCAGGGCGACCGGGAAGTTTTCCGCGGACTCCTGCCGGCGCAGCCGGCTCTGCCGGCTCCCCGGGTGGGCCCGACCTTCCACCACCCGCTCTGCCTCCACGCTTATGAGCCTCCTCACCGGTGCCGATCTTCTCTACTCCGCCGGGGTCAGGGTGGCCTACCGTGTTTGCGCCCGGGTGACAAATTCCGCGGCATCGGGCATAACCTCGGGTTCGCAGCGCATTCCGCCGACTGTGGGAGATCGACTGGAACCGTCCCTCGTCCCCAGCAAGCTCGGCTCCGCTCTGGCGGCCGGGCTTCCGGACGCGCTCGACGAGATCGCGATGCTCTTCCGCGACAAGTGGCCGGCGTTCGCGCAGTTCCTCGACGAGGACCGGTCCGAGGTGCTCGGCGCGATCGAGGGGCCGACCCTGGAGCTGGTGGCCCGGGCGGAGGCCGGTGAGTCCGTCGACCAGCTGTCCGAGCCGCTGCCGGAGCTGGTGACGCTGCTGTTCACCGAGGTCGGCGCCGGCCAGTATCGGGAGGGCCGGCACCTGTCCGACCTGCTCGCGGCGTACCGGGTGGCCGCCCGGGTGGGCTGGCGGCACCTCGGCCGGATCGCGACCGCGGCCGGCGCCTCCGCCGAGACCCTGGCCGCGCTGGCCGACGAGATGTTCGTGCTGGTCGACGCGCTGGCCTCGGCCACCGCGGACGGCTACGTGGCCGAGCACGCCGAGCAGGCATCGAGCCGGGAGCGGCAGCGCGAGGAGCTGGCCGAGCTGCTGCTGGCCGACCGGTCCAGCACGGGCGCGGTGCGCGAGCTGGCCGCTGCCTGCCGCTGGCGGCTGCCGGCCTCCGCGGCGCTGGTCCTGGTCCACGCCGACGAACCGGCCGCGCCGGCGATGCTCCGCCGGCTCGGGCCGGAGAGCCTGCCGGTGCGCTGGGGCAGCCTGCTGGGCGCGATCGTGCCCGACTCGTCAGGGCCCGGGCAGCGCGACCGGTTGGCGTCCACGCTGGCCGGCGTGCCGGCGGTGGTCGGGCCGACCGTGCCGCTCGACCGCCTTCCCGGCGCGGTGCGGATCACCGAGACGGCCTCACGGCTGAGCCGAGACGGTGTGCTGACGGGCGCTCCGTTGTTCGTGGATGAGCATCTGGACACGATCATCGTTCATCGCGACCGCGACCTGCTGACGGCGCTGCGCCGGCGCGTGCTCGTCCCGCTGGACGGATGCAGCCCGACCGCCCGCCGCCGGCTGGAGCAGACGCTCGCGGCCTGGTTGCGGTACGGCGGCGACCGCGCGGCGGTGGCGGCCGACCTGCACGTCCACCCGCAGACCGTGCGCTACCGGCTCAAGCAGCTGCGCGAGTTGTTCGGGCCGGACCTGGACGGCGACCCGGACACCCGGCTGCGCCTGACCCTCGCGCTCGCGTGGGGACCGCCGCACGACGGCGGCGCGGACGCCGCTCGCTGACCGCCCGGCTCAGGCCGGGGCCATCGGGTTGTCGCGGTCGTCGCCGCCCGGCTGGCCGGCGGCCGCGGTCTGGTCGGCACCGGCCGACCGGTCGGTGACCGCGGCGAACTGCGCCTCGACGGCCGCGGCCAGCACGGCCGCCGGCACCAGCGCCGGATCGGTCTCGATCCCGACGCACAGCCGACCGTTCCAGGTCAGCGTGCCGACCGCGACCGCGGTGCCGGGCGCGAGCGGGACCATCGGGAACACCGCCTCCACCGGCGGCCCGCCGAGCGTCAGCTGGACCGGCGGACCCGGCATGCAGGACACGATCGCGCCGAAGGTGCCCCGCCCGTACACGAGGCGGGCGACGAGCCGGTGCAGCGGCGCCGGGAGCAGGCCGAACAGCCGCTGCACCAGCTGGCCCGCGGCCGTCCGGCCGCTGCCGGTCAGCTCGGCGACCCGGCCGGCCAGCATCGCCGGCGCCGGCCGGACCCCCGGCGCGACCGGCACGTCGACCAGGATCGTGCCGGTGCGGTTGCCCTCGGCCGGGCCGCCGGCCTGGCGGGTGGTCAGCGGCATCGACACCCGCAGCAGCCCGGACCGGCCGCTGACCGCGCCGAGCGCTCCGGCCACCAGCGAGAGCAGCAGGTCGGGCACGCCGGCCCGGTGCCGGCGGGCCGCCGCCCTGACCCGGCCCA
>Ga0075426_10003057_pt1 | contig 11950 bp, 8 predicted proteins | sample SoiMethybrSBSTD5_FD_75304 | JGI IMG/M metagenome (GOLD analysis project Ga0075426, IMG submission 75304) | Bulk soil microbial communities from a Populus tree surrounding site in Tennessee, USA - Soil MetaG P. TD hybrid SBSTD5 | ecosystem: Environmental > Terrestrial > Soil > Tree plantation...
ATCGCGGAGAAGGGCAAGGAAACCTCCGCCTAATGCGCTACCTCCCGAAGAGCCCCGTCGAGCGGCAGGAAATGCTGGCCGCCATCGGCAAAAAAACCGTTGATGAATTGTTTTCGAGCATTCCGGAGAAATACCGGCTGCGCGAAGCGTTGAAGATTCCCGGGCCGTATTCGGAAGGGGAAGTTATCCAATATTTCAAAGAGCGCGCGGCTGAGAATTCGGTGGGCTATACGAGTTTTCTCGGCGCCGGCGTTTACAACCATCTTCGCTCCGTCGTGACGGACACCATCATCCAGCGCGGAGAGTTCCTCACTTCATATACGCCGTATCAAGCGGAAATTTCGCAAGGCACGTTGCAGGCGATCTTCGAGTTCCAAACGTTGATGTGCCAGCTTACCGGGCAGGACGTGGCGAACGCTTCGATGTATGACGGCTCGACGGCCACGACGGAAGCGGTGTTGATGGCCGAGCGGCTCACTGGGAGGCGGCGCGTGCTGATGGCGCGCTCGGTGCATCCGGAATATCGCGAAGTGCTGAAGACCTACGCCAAGAATTCCGGACTGCGCATTGAAGAGATTCCGTTTACCTCGAGCGGAACGGTGGACTTAAGGGCTTTGCAGAGTGCGCTGAAAGACGACGTAGCCGCTGTCGTTGCGCAATCGCCGAACTTTTTTGGAGCCATCGAAACGTACACTCCATTGGCGGAAGCGGCGCATTCCGTTGGCGCGATGTTTGTCGTGGCGATTGCCGAAAGCGTCTCGCTGGGTCTGCTGCATCCACCCGCGGAGGCGGACATTGTCGCGATGGAAGCACAGAGCTTCGGTTTGCCTCCGAGTTACGGCGGGCCGTTTGCCGGAGTGATTGCCGCGCGCGAAAAGTATGTTCGTCAAATGCCGGGGAGACTCGCGGGACAAACGGCCGACTCGGAAGGACATCGCGGATTTGTGCTGACGCTTGCAACGCGCGAGCAGCATATCCGCCGCGAGAAAGCTACTTCCAACATTTGCACGAACCAGGCGCTTTGCGCGCTGGCAGCCACGGTGCATTTGACGCTTCTGGGCAAAGAAGGCTTGCGAGAGATGGCGGAGCAGAATCTAGCGAAAGCGCAATTCGCCCTCGCCGAGCTGCTGAAAATCCCGGGCGTGAAGCGCACGTTCGACGCGCCTTTCTTCAATGAGTTTACGGTCGAGTTGCCACGCTCGGTGAAAATTGTCAATTCGCACCTGGTGCGAGAAAAGATCGTTGGACCGCTTGCTCTCGGCACGCCGTATCCGGAACTGACAAAACATGCGCTGGTGTGCGTCACGGAAACGACACAGCGCGCGGAGATTGAGCGCTTTGCGGGCGCGGTGAAGCGGGCGCTCGAACAGCCGGTTTAGTGCATGGTGAACATGAGCGGGAAAATCAAAAAAGCATCGCAGCACGTGAGCCAGAATGAAGGCTTAATCTTCGAGAAATCGTCGCCGGGAAAGCGCGCATTCGAATTGCCGCCGCTGGATGTACCCGCCGCGGAACCAGCGAAAGCTCTTGGCGCGCACCATCGCAAGGAAGGCGTCGAAGGCTTCCCCGAAGTGAGCGAAATCGAAGTGCTGCGCCACTTCACGCGGCTTTCCACCTGGAACCACGCCATCGATCTCGGAATGTACCCGCTCGGTTCCTGCACCATGAAGTACAACCCGCGCGTGAACGAATTTGTGGCGCGGCTCGAAGGAATCGCAACCGAGCATCCCTACCAGCCGCAGGACCTCTCGCAAGGCTGTCTGAAAATCATGCGGCTGCTGGAAAAATGCCTGCTCGAAATTACCGGGATGGATGCCATCACGTTGCAACCCGCGGCCGGAGCGCAGGGAGAGCTGACTGGGCTGCTGTTGATTCGCGCGTATTTGCAGAAACAGGGAAATCCGCGCAAGAAAGTTTTGATTCCCGATTCCGCCCATGGGACGAATCCGGCCACCGCTGTTATAGCGGGCTACGAAGTTGAAAACATCAAGTCCGAGTCGCACGGACAAGTGGACGTCGAAGGCTTGCGCAGATTGGTGACGGAAGACGTTGCCGCACTAATGATCACCAATCCTTCGACGCTGGGAATTTTCGAACAGCGCCTGCCGGAAATTGCGGAGATTCTGCACGCTAAAGGCGCACTGCTGTACATGGACGGCGCCAACATGAACGCGCTCGCGGGAATCACGCGTCCGGGTGATCTTGGCGTTGACGTGATGCACCTCAATCTGCACAAAACGTTTTCAACGCCGCACGGCGGTGGCGGGCCCGGCGCGGGTCCTGTGGCGATGAGGAAAATTCTCGAACCATTCCGCCCGGTGCCGATCCTCGTGGAAAAAGAAAACGGCCGGCTGGCGCTGGAGCCCATTCGCCCCGATTCCATTGGCAGAGTAAAAGCCTTCAGCAGCAATTTTGGAGTGCTGGTTCGCGCGCTCGCATACATTCTCGCGTATGGTCCGGGAGTGAGGCAGGCCACGGAAGATGCCGTGCTCAATGCCAATTACATTCGAAAGCACCTGGAAGGCGTTTACGAGCTGCCCTATTCCCTGCCTTCGATGCACGAGGTGGTCTTCAGCGACGCGATTCAAAAGAAGAACGGCGTGAACACGATGGATATCGCCAAGCGGCTGATCGATTACGGCTTTCATCCCTACACGACCGCATTTCCGCTGATCGTTCCCGGCGCTTTGATGATTGAACCGACCGAATCCGAGTCACGGGAAGAGTGCGATTTGTTCATTGATGCGATGAAGGCTATTGCGGAAGAAGCCGCCACGCAGCCGGAGATTGTAAAGACCGCACCTCATACCACGCGCGTGCGGCGCCTCGATGAAGTGGGCGCTGCGCGTAAGCCGGTGCTGCGCTGGAAACCTGCCGCGCCGAAGAGCACAGCCGCTGATTAGACACATCACGCTGCAGGACCACGATTGCACTTCTTTTCGCTCTGCTAAACTTAGGTGATTTTCCTTCCCCTTGAAGATTGAAGAAAGCATGAATTTCGAAATCGAAGACTGGCTGCCCAAATCTATAGTCCTGCTGCGCAATTACGACCGGCACAAATTCGTCTCGGATTTGATCGCCGGCGTCACAGTTGGGCTAGTTGCATTGCCTCTGGCGATGGCGTTCGCGATTGCCTCGGGAGTGCCGCCACAAGCAGGGTTGTACTGCGCGATCGTGACGGGCTTTTTGATTTCCGCACTCGGCGGCTCGAAAACGCAGATTGGCGGCCCTACTGGAGCCTTCGTCGTAGTGGTTGCCGGCATTATTGCCAAGCACGGCATCGACGGGCTGTTCATGTGCACGATGATGGCAGGCGTGCTGCTGGTTCTTCTGGGCGTCACCGGCATGGGCACAATGGTGAAGTATTTCCCCCGGCCCGTCGTCGTCGGCTTCACAAACGGAATTGCGATTCTCATTGCCAGCACGCAAATACGAGACTTCTTCGGCTTGAAGATGGACCACGTCCCCGGCGACTTCTTTCATCGCATGCAGGCATTTGGGGAAGCCTGGAACACGTTTTCTGTGCCCGCTACTGCGGTTTCCATCCTGTCGATTGCAGTGATGGTTTTCTGTCTGAAATACGCCAGGAAAATACCAGGCGCTATCGTGGTCACTTTCGGTGCCACCGCCGCGGTCATGCTCTTGCATCTGAACCTGGAAACGATTGGCAGCCGCTTTGGAGGCATCCCGAAGGGCCTTCCCACGATTGTCGTGCCGCAGTTTCATTACGATGTCTTCCGCCAGTTGCTCTCTCCCGCATTTACCGTGGCGATGCTCGGAGCGATTGAATCGCTCATGTCCGCCGTCGTGTCGGACCGCATGAGCAACGACAAGCACAATCCCAACGTGGAATTGATTGGCCAGGGCGTGGCGAATATCATCTCGCCGCTCTTTGGCGGCTTGCCCGCCACCGGTGCGATCGCCCGCACGGCCACCAACGTCCGCGCCGGCGCAAAGACGCCGGTCGCAGGAATGATTCACGCCCTCACGCTGCTGGCGATCGTGCTGTTTGCCGCTCCCCTGGTGAAAAGTGTGCCGCTCGCGGCGCTCGCGTCCATTCTGATGATTGTCGCGTACAACATGGGCGACTGGGAGGAAATCCCGGAAATCCTGAAGTTGAGTGCGGCGGACATTACCGTTTGGCTGCTAACGCTGACGCTGACCGTGGTTACCGACCTGACCTTTGCGGTAGAAGTCGGCATGGTGCTTGCCGCGCTCACCTTCATTCGCAAAGTCTCACGGACTACGACGGTGAGCCCGGTAACCAAAGATTACGTGGAAGACAGCCGCGTGCACGTGTTGCAAGGCAAAGACATCCCGGACTATGCGATTGTCTACCGCATCCACGGGCCGTTCCTGTTTGGCGCAACAGACAAGTTTGCGGACATTCTCCACTCCATCGATAAGCTCCCGCCTATTGTGATTCTCCGCTTGCGGAATATGACCGCTATCGACGCCACGGGTCTCGGTGCAATTCGCGACCTTGCGGACACACTGCACGAGTCCGGACGTTCGCTATTACTCTGCGGCGCGAGAGAACAACCCTCGCAACTGATGAAACAGGCGGACTTCGAACGCCACGTCGGCGCGGAAAATATTTGCGGCAGCATCACCGAGGCGATCGAGCGCGCCGCTGAGGTTTACCGCACTCAGTATGAGGGCAAAAAACTGGAAGAGCTAACGCCGAGTCATTAAAGCTTAGAGCCGCAAGCTACTTTGCAAAACAAAGTTAAAGTAAAACTTGAAGGTCTCTTCCTAAGAGCATGATGGGGAAGGCCTTAAGGACTCTGAAAACGGTCGTGCCCGCGCCCTCGAACCTCTGAAAACGCCACTATTACCGTCCTCCCCTTGATTCACAGCCCCGACACGCCCCGTTTTCACGTGTGTAACAGAACTTACTTAGTGTCTAAGCCGGGGCGATCGTTTCTATTGTCTTCCCAACAAAAGGAGATCTCTTCTTGAAACGGAAAATTCTTGCCACAGCTTTGTCTCTCGGACTCGTTGGCGCATCTGTCCCCGCGCCGGTTCGCGCCAACAACCTCGGCCAAGGAAACCCCATCAAGCACGTCCTGCTCATCAGCATCGATGGCATGCACGCGGTTGATTATGAGAATTGCGTGGCATCGAAGACTTGTCCAAATCTGGCCGCTCTCGGCAGGACCGGAGTGCACTACACGCGCACCACCACATCGAGGCCGTCCGACTCGTTTCCGGGCCTGATGGCGATCGTGAGCGGCGGGAGCCCTCGAACCGTAGGCGCGTTCTATGACGTGGCCTATGATCGGGTTCTGGCGCCACCGAAAGTGGCTACGGGTAACGGACTGCCGGGCGGGCCCTGCAATTTGAATGTCATCAACGGAACTCAGACTGAATATGAGGAAGGCAACGAAATCGATCAGACGCAGCTCAATGGCGGGTTCGCCGGATACTCCACTATCGACGGTGGCATCAAGTCCATCAATCCCGACAGGCTGGTGCGCGATCCCTTCAATAATTGCAAACCCGTCTACTCCTGGAACTTCGTCCGCACGAATACTATTTTTGGCGTGATCCACGCCGCGGGCGGCTACACAGCCTGGTCCGACAAGCACGCTGGTTACGCGTCAGTTTCCGGCCCCACCGGAACCGATCAACCCAGCAACGTGGATGATTACTATTCTCCCGAGGTCAACTCCCTTCAGGTTGTGTTGCCCGGACTTAAGACCGCCGCCCTCAGCCCCGAAGCCAGTTTTGACTGCGGTACGCTTGTTCCCAATGGCGATGACTGGACCACCGATTTCGATGCCATCAAATGCTACGACCAACTGAAGGTCAACGCCGTAGTCAACCAGATCCACGGCAAGACGCACCTCGGCGCGAGCAGGGCTCCGGTCCCTGCGATCTTCGGCATGAACTTCCAGGCGGTCAGCGTTGGACAGAAGCTGATTGAGCCCAAATCCGCTGTCAGAACCGACGCAAACACCGGCGGTTATGAGGATGCCCAGGGTACCCCCAGACCCAAAATGCTGGCCGAAATCCAGTTCGTGGATGCGGCGATCGGGCAGATGGTCGCTGCGCTCAAACACGAAGGTCTTTTCGATTCGACCACCATCATTATCACCGCGAAACACGGGCAGTCGCCGATCGACCCGAACCGCTTCTTCCCCATTCCGGGCCATTCCGGCAACAACGGCACGCCACCTTCTGGGATCATCGGATCTCTTCTCCCGGCAGTTTACAACGACCCCAATAATGGCCTCGGACTTGCCGAAGACGACATTTCCCAGGTCTGGCTGGCAGATGCAAGCCGCACCGGGGAGGCAGTAGCCGATCTTGAGAATGCCGCGACGGCGATCGGGCTAGGCCAGATCTACTATGGCGGCTCACTGAACGTGCTGTTTAACCCACCTGGCGTTCCTGAGCAGCCCGGCCCCTGCTGCAAGCTTCGCGAAGGGGGCGACCCGCGGAGTCCCGACATCGTCGTGATTCCAAACGCTGGCGTGGTCTATACCGGAAACCTAAAGAAGCAATCCGAACATGGGGGCTTCGCGTGGGACGATACCAACGTCATGCTCTTGGTATCCAACGCCAACCTTGAACCCCGCACTATCAACAGCTTTGTGGAAACCGCTCAAGTAGCTCCCACAATCCTGAAAATCCTGGGCCTGGATCCCAGCGCCCTGGATGCCGTTAGGCTGGAAGGCACGCCCGTACTGCCAAACCTCTTCGGTCACCAAGAACAGAACTATTCATACTAACGGCACGGAAGATAAGAGGGCGTTCCGAAAATCTGGAACGCCCTTTGTCTTGGACAACTGTTAGTCGATTAGACGGGGGGTAGATTTTAGGGCAGAACTGCGGTTACTTCGTGAAGCGTACGCTGTCGAGGATGGCGGTAAACGTCTTGTCGTACTTTTCGTACGCGGGTTGCGGAGCCACGCAGACAAAAGAGGCTAGCCCTTCAGGCCGAAGCGTGGTCACGACCCAGTCCGTTTCCTGGCCGCCGACGGGAGAGTCGTTGCTGAGGTAGGTCGCAAGTCCCAGCTGGCCGTTCAAGCGCACGCGTTCGGACTGGCGAGTAATCTTCATGTTCGGATTCGATTTCTTCAGCTCTTCAATCATCTGCTGCGTGGCGTTGTTCAGCGCGTCCCAATCGTTGGGGTCGCCGCTGGCCTGGGACACGCTGACAATCAAGCCGTAAGCCAACGCTGCGTGCCCAGTGCCATCGTCGACCACACCGCCGTCCGGCGCAAACGAAGCCCCACTCCCGTTGCTATCGAGATACTTCTTCCAGTTATCCGGATACTTCAGCGTGTACCCATTCGCCTGATACGAAGCGAAAGTTCCGGAAGGCAGAGCAGGGGGTTTAGCGGCTGCGGCAGCCGCGGGCGTCAGCTTTTTCGCCACTGGCAGAGCCAGCACTTCGCGCTTGACGGCTTCAAATTCCGGGGAATCCCGCCTGGCATTTGATGGGACGCCGCCCAGCTTCTCGATTTCTTCGTCCACGCGCTCGACGCGGTGCTCGGGATTTGGATGGTCGGAGAAAAACTCCGGCGGGTTCTTTCCTTTCGTCTCGGCTTCCAGCTTCTCAAAAAATTGCGCCATTGCCCGCGGGTCGTAGCCGCTATCGTAGAGCACCTGCGTTCCCATCACGTCTGCCTGCGATTCCGCGCTTCTCGAATAACGCAGCAGCACACCGCCAGCGGCAAATGCCCCCAGCTTGGCAAGTAATTCCCCACCGGTCGAGCCACCAAGTACTCCCTCCGCAATTCCGACAACGCCACTCGCAAACTCGGCTTTTGTCGCTTGATTTGTGCCATGACGTAACGCCACATGCGAAAGCTCGTGCGCCATGACTCCCGCCAACTGCGCTTCGTTGTCGGCCACCTCGATGGCTCCACGATTAATGAAAACGTATCCTCCGGGCAGGGCGAACGCGTTGATGGCCTTGTCGTTCACGCAATGAAATTCAAAGGGATATTGCACTCCATTGGTCGGTAGCTTGGCGACCAGCCGCATTCCCAGTTGGGTAAGGTACGCGTCGACTTTGGGCGCATTGCAAAGAGGCAACTGTTTCGCAGCGTCCGCCGCCACTTTTTTGCCGACTTCGATGTCCTGCTGAGGAGTGAACATGTTCCATCCAGGTTTGAGCGCCGTGCGCTGCGCTGAAGCCACAGGAACAAGCACAACCAACAAACATAGAGAGTTAACGCAGGCAGCCGCGGCGCGCCATGCGAGACCCTGCCGGGCATGGAGCGCGGTCCCCCGCGATGGACAATCTTCCCTAGCCCAAGCTTTCAACTCATGCCTCCGTTAACGTTCCAACCCTTCACGCGAAAAAAGTTCTCGTTTCAAAGATTACTTTAGCATTTGGAGGTGGCAAAAAGAAAAGCCCGGGTGGCTGGAGCACCCGGGCAGGGGTAAAGAGGGGCAACGCAGGGGCAAATTCAGTCTATCGAGCCACTCGCGGCGACGGCTCGGGAGCAGGCGTTCCATTCGGCGCATCCACCGCCTTGCCGCTACGCGCGGGAACCGCTCGCGCCGCGGGTGGCGGCTCCGGCTTGCGAGCCACCGGGATGGCCAGATTCTCGCCTTCACGAACAAACGTCAAACGATCCTGTTCCTTGTTCCAATCGATGCAAATTAGGTCGCCAAGGTGAACTTGTTCGGTGGCAAGCAGATTGGCCAGGGGATAGACCACGTGGCGTTCAATGGCGCGCTTCAGGTGGCGCGCCCCGTAACGCTGATCCGTGCCTTCCTGCAAGAGAAAATCCCGGCCCTGTGGCGTCACGCGGAACAGAAACTGCCCTTTAGCGGTTTCCAGAACGCGCTGCTGCACCTGGCCCAACTCGATCTCAAGGACTTGCTCCAGTTGTTCACGGCGCAGCGGATGGAAGACCACCACTTTGTCCAGCCGGTTCATGAACTCCGGAGAGAACTTGCGACGTGCCGCTTCAACGGCCGTTCGTTCCACTTTTTGATCCAAACCGGCCGCCGGCTTGTCCGTCGGTTGAATGAAACCCATCCCGCCCTGCATCAATTCGGTAATCTCGCCGCCGCCAAGGTTGGAGGTCAGGAAGATGACCGTCTGCGAGAGGTCTACTCGCCGGTTATCACCCAGCGTCAGCGTGGCCTTGTCCAGCATGCCCAGCAGCAACTGCCAGAGCGCGTCGCTGGCCTTCTCAATTTCGTCAAAAAGCAGGAAGCTGAGCTTTAGCTTGTCGGTGTGGCAAGCCGCCAATGCTTCTTGGGTGATCAGCGGATGAGTCTCGCGGTGGCCCAGGTAACCCGGAGGGGAGCCAATCAGCTTGGCGATCTCGTGTGAGTGCTGAAATTCCGCGCAATCCACCTTGATGACCGCACGCGCGTCTCCAAACAGGATTTCGGCAGCCGCCTCCACGATGCGCGTCTTTCCCGAGCCGGTTGGCCCTAGAAAGAGCAAGTTGCCAACGGGGCGACCCGGAGAGTTCAATCCGGCACAGAACACCTGAAACATGTCCACCAAGGATTGAACCCCTTCTTCCTGGCCAACAATCTTTGAGCGCAGGGAGGAATGAAAATCCCGGGTGTCATTGCTGCGGATGCTTGGGTCCAGTTGGTGACGGACGGCAGCTCTCATCGGTTCGACCTCTCTCCGCGTCTAGTTCCCCCCAAACGCGACGCGCGTCTCAGTCATTCGCGCGAAGACGAGATAGTGCATGGAAAGTGCCAATCTTTTTCCTCCTGTTGCTATGGAGGAAACACACTGATTTCAATGACATACGAGATTTCAAATTCTGTAGTGTGTCTCATAAGCTGAGACGAAGTTCCATTTACGTCAAGAATGAGAGAACAAGGTGGGGCGCAGAACACTTTGTGTCAGTCGCCAAACGACAAAAAGGGGCGCAATTGGATGCGCCCCCGGTTCCAGTTAAAGTTTTACTTTAAGAGCGTTTCTGCCTTAAGAACTTAAGAATTGGAACGATCTTGCTTCTTCCGGCTTTGTGGCGCGGCGGAGGCCCCCCCACCGGGCTGCGCCGCACGCGACTTCTTCTCCTCTGCCACGGTTTCCTCTGGCGCGCTTGCCGACTTGCCGTCGGTTGCTTCGGCCCCGGCGGCAGCCGCTCCAGCCTTCCTCGCAGCCGGTTCCACCAGTGCTCCCTCGCCCTCGCGGACGAAGGTCAGGCGGTTGTTCGTTTTGTCCCAGTCGATGCATACCAAGTCGCCCAAATTCACCTGATCGGTCGCGAGAAGATTAGCCAGCGGGTAGACCACGTGGCGCTCGATGGCCCGCTTCAAATGCCGCGCGCCGTAGCGCTGGTCCGTGCCTTCCTGCAGCAGGAACTCGCGTCCGGAAGTAGTCACACGGAAAAGAAATTGTCCCTTGGCTGTATCCAGCACGCGCTGTTGCACTTGGCCCAGTTCGATGTCAAGAACTTCCTGTAACTGTTCTTTCCTCAACGGATGGAAGACCACGACCTTGTCCAGACGGTTCATGAATTCCGGCGAGAACTTGCGCCGCGCCGCTTCCACGGCGGTGCGCTCTACTTTTTCGTCCAGACCGGTCACCGGCTTGTCTTTCGGCTGGATAAAGCCCATGCCGCCTTGCATCAGTTCGGCGATTTCGCCTCCACCCAGGTTGGAAGTAAGAAAAATAACCGTTTTGGACAAGTCGACTTTGCGATTGTCCCCGAGGGTCAGCGTCGCTTTGTCCAACATTCCCAGCAGCAACTGCCAGAGTGCATCGCTGGCTTTCTCAATTTCGTCGAAAAGCAGGAAGCTCAGTTTCAGTTTGTCGGTGTGGCAAGCCGCCAGCGTTTCTTGGGTGATCAGCGGGTGCGTTTCGCGGTGTCCCAGATAGCCCGGAGGCGAGCCAATCAGCTTGGCAATTTCGTGCGAGTGCTGAAACTCCGCGCAATCCACCTTGATGACCGCGCGGGCATCTCCAAACAGAATTTCCGCGCCGGCTTCCACGATGCGCGTTTTTCCAGATCCGGTCGGCCCCAGAAAAAGCAAATTCCCAACGGGACGGCCCGGCGAATTCAGGCCGGCGCGGAACACCTGGTACAGGTCCACGAGCGCCTGCACTGCCTCTTCCTGGCCGACAATCTTCGCCCGCAGCGACGATTGGAAATCAATCGTATCCGAGCTGCGCTTGTTTGGATCGAGAGAAAGAGTGTAGTCGCTCATAACCGCCTCCTAGCGAACCCGCCCGTGCTGGTTGCCGTACCGCCCGCGTCCTCGGTCAAACTGTTCCAATTTGACCTGGATCGTGGATTGGAGGAGCCGCAATTGTACCAGCAGTTCCCTTGCCACCACGGGCGATTCTGAAATTCGGAGGAGCGGCGGAAACACGTCCGCCAATTCGAGGTTGAGGGTACGAAGCGAGGATACAAGTTTTTGGACTGCCGGAGAGCGGGGATCCGCCAGGTCCGCGGAGTGGTTGCACTGCTCTCGCAGAGCTCTCCAATTGAGCTCCACGAACGGATGCTTTTTGGAGACTTCCTTTACGACCTCCTCGGTGATGCGCGCGCGCTGTCCCAGTCGCGCCAAATGTAATTGTTGTACTTTTTCGCCGCGGCGCACGTTGTGCACCAGGTAGAACGAATTCCCTTTACGGCGAACAAAAGCCATGACCTTGCCTCATCTCCTGCTACTCAGTTCGCGTAGTGTAATCATCTTCCACTACGCTCTGCAATATTAGACACGGAATTTCACCAAAAGTTGCACCGTATCAGTAACGCCTTCACCCTAAACGCGTCTGCGGTTAAAATCCCATCACTTTTTCTTCTGCGTTTCATTTGTTTAGCGTATCTTTACTTTCGTCCATCACTCCCGATACCAGAAGCTACTTCATTAAACCCGCCAGCGCCATTTTCCTCTTGTTCTTCCCGAAGCTCGCACCTACGATGACGGTTACCTTTCTTTGATAGAGATTATTCCTCAGGAGTAACAACAAAAATGTCCTGGGATCCCGTCTACCGTCTCGTGC
>Ga0075426_10003060_pt1 | contig 11945 bp, 10 predicted proteins | sample SoiMethybrSBSTD5_FD_75304 | JGI IMG/M metagenome (GOLD analysis project Ga0075426, IMG submission 75304) | Bulk soil microbial communities from a Populus tree surrounding site in Tennessee, USA - Soil MetaG P. TD hybrid SBSTD5 | ecosystem: Environmental > Terrestrial > Soil > Tree plantation...
GCGGCGCTCGCCGAATGCGTCGCCGACGCCGTGCGCCTCGGGCTCGATCCGGGCAGCGTCGGCGCGCTCGAGCGCTACGAGCGCTGGCGGCGCTTCGACACGGCGATGATGGCGGGCGCCACCGACGGCTTGAACCGGCTGTTCTCGAACCGCTCCGATACGCTCCGCGTCGTGCGCGACGTCGGGCTCGGCGTCGTCGAGCGCGTGCCGGGGCTGAAGCGGTATTTTTCGCGCGAGGCCGCGGGCTTGACCGGCGAGGTGCCGCGGCTGATGCGCGGCGAGGCGCTTTGACTGCCTTCCGTCATGGCCGGGCTCGCAGCCAACTTTAGGCAGGCTGCGCATGCTTGCCTGCCCGGCCATCTACGTCTTTGCTGCAAGGGAAGGCGTGGATGCCCGGCACAAGGCCGGGCATGACAAGTGAAAATGTTAGCCGAGCTTGCGCGCTTCGTCCGGCAGCATGATCGGGATGCCGTCGCGGATCGGATAGGCGAGCTTCGCCGAACGCGAGATCAATTCCTGCCGCTCGCGATCGTATTCGAGCGGCCCCTTGGTCACCGGGCAGACCAGGATTTCCAGCAGCTTGCGGTCGATCGTCGCCGAGTTCGTGCTCATGATTTCCCTCTCCTGAAGCATGATCTTTCCGAAAACCGGTTGCCACCCCGGATCAAGTCCGGGGCAGGTTTTTTCGGGATCATGCTTTATTGCATCGGCAGGTCGCCGCCGCCAGCGCCCTTGGCGAGCGTGATCTCGGTCACCGCGATCAGCATTTCGGCGCGCGACTTCAAATCCGGCGCCTCCAACAACGCCTGCTTTTCCTTGATGCCATAGGGCGAGAGCATGGAAAGGCCGTTGACCAGCGCCTCGGTCGGCGATCGGCGAATTCCCTGCCAGTCGGCCTCGATCTTGTTGGCGGAGAGATAGCTGGAGAGAATCTTCAAGAGCGCCTCGCGGTCGACCGCGTCGGCGCCGTCGTTGGGGAGAAGATCGCGCGCATAGGGCGCAAAATCGACGCGGCACTGCCGATAGGGGGTCGCGACGATGAGCTCCTCGGTGATCCTGAAGCGCGCGATTCCCGTCAGCGTGATCAGGTAACGGCCGTCGCCGGTCTCGGCGAACTGGGTGATCCGGCCGGCGCAGCCGGTGGGATAAAGCGCCGGACAGGCGGGCAAGCCGCTTTTCGTATCGTCGGGTTGAATGATGCCGATGATGCGCGGCTGTTCGAGCGCGTCGTCGACCATGGCGAGGTAGCGCGGCTCGAAAATATTGAGCGGCAATTGCGCGCGCGGCAACAACAGCGCGCCGGCGAGCGGAAACACCGGAATTGTCTGCGGCAGTCCTTGCGTGTCCTCGTCGACGGTCATCGGCCTCGACCGGTTCGTGCGCTTCAAGCAAACAATAGCGAGGAGAGGCGGCGGCGTCCCTCGATCGTCGCTTCGTCGTTCACGCCCCAGGCCTCGAAGAATTGCAAGAGCTGCTTGCGCGCGCCGTCGTCGTTCCATTTGCGATCGCGCTTGACGATCTCGATCAGATGATCGAGCGCGGCGCGGCGGTTGCCGCGCGCATTGAGCGCGAGCGCGAGATCGAAACGCGCCTGGTGATCGAGCGGGTTGGCGGCGAGCTTGGCTTCGAGCGGCGCCGCGTCGCCGACGCTTTTCGCTTGCTCCGCGAGTTCGAGCGCCGCGCGCGCGGCGCTGACGGCGGGATCGTTCGCCTTCTCCTTCGGAACGAGGGCGAGCGTCGTGCGCGCGGGCTCGAGATTGCCCGCCGCGACGTGGCAGCGCGCCAACCCCGCCAGCGCCTCCACGTTTTCAGGCTCCTCGGTGAGAATATGCGCGAACATCTCGGCGGCCTTCGCCGCGGCGCCCGACTTCAAGACTTCCTCGGCGGCCTTGACGAGTTCGGCGGTATCGCCGCCGGCCGGGCCGATCAGGCGATCGACGAACGCCTTGACCTGGCCTTCCGGCAGCGCGCCGACAAAGCCGTCGACCGGCTGGCCGTTGGCGAAGGCGAACACGGCGGGGATCGACTGGATGCCGAGCTGGCCGGGGATCGCCGGGTGCTCGTCGATGTTCATCTTGACGAGCTTCACCTTGCCCTTGGCCGCGCGCACCACCTTTTCGATTGTGGGGCCGAGCGTCTTGCAGGGCCCGCACCAGGGCGCCCAGAAATCGACGAGCACCGGGCGCCGGCGCGACTCCTCGATCACGTCCTTGACGAAACCCTGGGTCGTCGTATCGGCAACGAGGCCGTCGGTACCCGCCGGAGCCTCCGCGTTCTGGTTCAGCAACATTGTCATTTTCGAATAATCCCGAATTGGATGAAATGGTCGACCGATAAATGGGAGGAATTGGCGACGATTGCAATCGGGCGGGCGAAAGGGCGCTCAGGGCTTGCTTTCCTCGCCCGGGCCCGAGGCGGCGACGATCTGCGGCGGGTGGCCGACCGCTTGCAGGAAGCGCACAAGATCGGCGGCGGCGATGCGGGTGGTGCGGGTGTTGACGAGCGGGTGGAAGTTGAGGGGATCGCGCGCCAAGAGCGCGCGGTCGATCACCACGCTCACGCGCTTTCCGCCATCGTTCATCGCCGCGAAGGGCGTGACCGCGCCGGGCTCAATGCCGAGCGCCGCCCGCATCGCCTCCGCCTTGCCGAAGGAGAGCCGGCCGGAAGCCCCGATCGTGCGATGCAGATGCTTGAGGTCGATCGCGGCGCTTTCCTCGGCGCAGACGAGGAACAGGCGGTCCTTGCGGTCGACGAGAAAGAGATTCTTGGTGTGCGCGCCGGGAATTTCGCCGCGCAGGTGACGCGATTCCTCGACGCTGAACAGCGGCGGATGCTCGACCGTCGCGGTCGTAATGCCGAGGCGGTCGAGGAGGGCAAAAAGGTCTGCCGGCGTCGCGGGCATCAGCGGCCAAAATGATTCAGGGATAGAATTGTTAAGCAAGCGCGTGTTTAATGCGGCGGCCGGTTGCATTGACCGGTCGCTTTTGGCATAGAACCGCCCTCTAATGCGGCCTATACCAAGTTTGGATGCGGGTGTAGCTCAGGGGTAGAGCACAACCTTGCCAAGGTTGGGGTCGTGGGTTCGAATCCCATCGCCCGCTCCAATCGCCGCGCGAAAACCGGAACGCTACGACTGCCTGCTCAACGCAGTTCGGCGTTTATTTTTTCCAGCATCGCCGAACCGGGACAGAGTTCGGCCTCGTTCAGCCGGTTGAGCGGCGTCGCCGTCAACTCGATGCGCTCGCACAGGTCCTGCGATTCGGGCTCCACATAGAGAAGGCCGGTGACCACTTCGCCCTTGCCGTGGCCCGCCATCAGGTAGGCGAGCGCCGCGCTCTTGTCGGTCGGGTCGTAATCGGCGGCAAGCTTGCGAAGCTTGAGATAAGTGCCGTCGTGCTGGCGCACGAGCGTCGCCGTGCCCGGCGCGTAGTCGGCCTTGATCTCGGGCTTGCGCTCGATGAACTCGACCGCGTTCACCGCCTCGTTGTGCTCGCGCACGTAATCGAAGCTCTTGGTCGAGCCCGGATGGTTGTTGAAGGCGACGCACGGGCTGATGCAGTCGATGAACGCCGCGCCCTTGTGTTCGATCGCCGCCTTGACGAGATCGACAAGCTGCTGCTTGTCGCCGGAGAAGGAGCGCGCGACGAAGGTGGCGCCCATGACGATGGCGAGGCTGACAAGATCGATCGGCTCGTCCTGGTTGCCGGCGCCCTTCTTCGACTTCGAGCCCTTGTCGGCGGTCGCCGAGAACTGGCCCTTGGTGAGTCCGTAGACGCCGTTGTTCTCGACGATGTAGAGCATGTTGACGCCGCGGCGCAGGAGATGGGCGAATTGGCCGAGGCCGATCGAGGCGGAATCGCCGTCGCCGGAAACGCCGAGATAGATCAGGTCGCGGTTGGCGAGATTGGCGCCGGTCATCACCGAGGGCATGCGGCCGTGCACCGAATTGAAGCCGTGGCTCTGGCCGAGGAAATAATCGGGCGTCTTCGACGAGCAGCCGATGCCGGAAAGCTTCGCCACCCGATGCGGCTCGATGTCGAGCTCGAAGAAGGCGTGGATCAGCGCCGCGCTGATCGAGTCATGGCCGCAGCCGGCGCAGAGCGTCGACACCTTGCCTTCGTAGTCGCGGTGCGTGAAGCCGAGCGCGTTATGCGCGAGCTTGGGATGTTGGAGTTTGGGCTTGGCGATATAGGTCATGGTACTAAGTCCCTTTCCCTCTCCCCTCGGGGGAGAGGGTGGTGAGCAGCGAAGCTGCGAACCGGGTGAGGGGGAACTGCCTTGAATAACTTCCCCGTCGGTTCCCCCTCACCCGACCTCGCTTCGCTCGGTCGACCTCTCCCCACCGGGGAGAGGTGAGAAAACCTCTCATGAGGCTACCGCGCGGATGGCGGCGCGGCCGAATTCCTGCATGCGCCGCGCGATGTCGCCGGCAATGAAATTAGCGGTAATCGGCGTGCCGTCATAGTGCAAAACCGGCACGATGCGGGCCGCGTCGACGCGACCGGTGTCGAGAAGCAGCGTGCGCAGCTGCGCGTCGCGGTTCTGCTCGACGAGAAACACGCGCTCGTGGTCGCGGATGAAGTCGATCACCTCGTCGGTGAACGGATAGGCGCGGAGCCGCAGCGTGTCGAGATGGATGCCGGTTCGCTCCAGCGCGCCGATCGCCTCGTCCATCGCCACCGAGGTCGAGCCGAAATAGATCGCGCCGAATTTCGTCGCCTCGCGCGCGTTGCGGCGGACCGGTGCGGGCACGAGCTTCTTCGCGGTCTCGAACTTCTTCAGGAGCCGCTCCATGTTGTCGACATAGACCGGGCCCTCCTCGCTGTAGCGCGCGTAGCGGTCGCGCGAGGTGCCGCGGGTGAAGAAGGCGCCCTTGGTCGGATGCGTGCCGGGATAGGTGCGGAACGGAATGCCATCGCCGTCGACGTCGAGATAGCGGCCGAAATCGCGGCCGGATTCGAGATCCTCGAAGGTCATTACCTTGCCGCGGTCGAATTTGCGGGTGTCGTCCCAGGTGAGCGGCTCCACCAGCCACTCGTTCATGCCGATGTCGAGATCGAGCATGACGAAGATCGGCGTTTGCAGCCGGTCGGCGAGGTCGAAGGCGCGCGCCGAAAACTCGAAGCACTCGCGCGGATCTTCCGGGAACAGGAGCACGTGACGGGTGTCGCCGTGGGAGGCGTAGGCGCAAGCGAGAAGATCCGATTGCTGCGTGCGGGTCGGCATGCCGGTCGACGGCCCGCCGCGCTGCACGTCGAACAGGACGGTGGGAATTTCGGCGAAATAGGCGAGGCCGATGAATTCCTGCATCAACGAAATGCCGGGGCCCGAAGTGGCGGTGAAGGCGCGCGCGCCGTTCCAGGCGGCGCCGATTACCGTGCCGATGGCGGAAAGTTCGTCCTCGGCCTGGATGATGGCGAAGCGGCTCTTGCCCTCGGCGTCGACGCGGTGGCGCTGGCAGCGGCGCTGGAAGGCCTCGGCGAGCGAGGTCGAGGGAGTGATCGGGTACCAGGCGGCGACCGTGGCGCCGCCATAGACGGCGCCGAGCGCGGCCGCGTCGTTGCCTTCGATCAGGATGCGCTTGCCGACACCGTCGGCGCGCTTGACCTTCAGCCCGATCGCATCCTTCAGGTTTTTCTCCGCGTAATCGCGGCCGATGTGAAACGCTTCCAAGTTCGGCGCGATCAGCTTGTCCTTGCCCTTGTAGAGCTCGCCGATCAGCCGCTCGACCGCCGCGGACTCGATGCCGAGCAGGCCCGAAAGCGCGCCGACATACATGATGTTCTTGAACAGCTGCCGCTGGCGCGGATCGGAATATTGCTTGTTGCAGATTTCGGTCAGCGGCACGCCGACGACATGGATGTCGTCGCGGAATTTCGACGGCGGCAGCGACTTTGAGGAGTCGTAGAACAGATAACCGCCCGGTTCGATCGATTTCACGTCCTTGTCCCAGGTCTGCGGGTTCATCGCGACCATGAGATCGACGCCGCCGCGGCGGCCGAGGTGGCAGGCTTCCGACACGCGCACCTCGTACCAGGTCGGCAGGCCCTGGATGTTCGACGGAAAGATGTTGCGCGAGCCGACCGGAATCCCCATGCGGATCAGCGCGCGCCCGAAGATGCGGTTGGCGCTCGCCGAGCCCGAGCCGTTGACGTTGGCGAACAGAACGACGAAGTCGTTGGTGCGCTCTATGCGGCCTTGCACGATCTTCCTCCGTCGGCATAGGCGACTTCGAGCAGGAACTTCTGCATGTCCCACGCGCCGGTGGGGCAGCGCTCGGCGCACAGGCCGCAATGCAGGCAGACGTCCTCGTCCTTCACCATCACGCGCTTGGTCTTCAGCGGCGGCGACACGTAGAGATCCTGCGTCAAATTCTCGGCGGGCGCGGTGAGCCGCCGGCGCAGCTCGGCTTCCGGTCCGTTGTGGGTGAAGGTGATGCAGTCCATCGGGCAGATGTCGACGCAGGCGTCGCATTCGATGCACAGATCGCGCGAGAAGACGGTCTGCACGTCGCAATTGAGGCAGCGCTGCGCCTCCTTGAAGCCGAGCGCCCGGTCGAAGCCGAGCTCGACCTCGGCGCGGATGTCCTTGAGCGCGATCGCCTGGTCGCGCAGCGGCACCTTGAAGCGTTTGTCGAGCGAGGGATCGTTGTCGTAGCTCCACTCGTGAATGCCCATCTTCTGGCTCACGAGATTGACCGCCGGCGGCGGCCGGTCGGCGAGTTTTTCGCCGCGGCAGAGCTTGTCGATCGAGATCGCGGCCTCGTGGCCGTGGGCGACCGCCCAGATGATGTTCTTCGGGCCGAAGGCGGCGTCGCCGCCGAAGAATATTTTCGGATGCGTGGAGCGGAAGGTGACGGGGTCGAGTTTCGGCATGCCCGATTTGTCGAACTCAATCCCGAGGTCGCGCTCGATCCAGGGGAAGGCGTTCTCCTGGCCGACGGCGACCAGCACGTCGTCGCAGGGAAAATGCTCGTCGGGCTCGCCGGTGGGAACGAGTTGGCGGCGGCCGTCGGCGTCGCGCACGGCCTTCACTTTTTCGAACAACACGCCGGTGAGCTTGCCGCCTTGGTGGGTGAATTCCTTCGGCACGAGATAGTTGAAGATCGGAATGCCCTCGTGCATGGCGTCTTCTTTTTCCCACGGCGAGGCCTTCATCTCCTCGAAGCCCGAGCGCACCACGACCTTGACGTCCTCGCCGCCGAGTCGGCGCGAGGAGCGGCAGCAATCCATGGCGGTGTTGCCGCCGCCGAGCACGATCACGCGCTTGCCGATCTTGTCGATGTGGCCGAAGGAGACGCTCGACAGCCAGTCGATGCCGATGTGGATGTTCTTCGCAGCTTCCACGCGGCCGGGGATTTCGAGATCGCGGCCGCGCGGCGCGCCGCAGCCGACGAAGATGGCATCGAAGTTTTCGGCCACGAGCGCCTTCAGGCTGTCGATACGGCGGCCGCCGACGAATTCGATGCCGATGTCGAGGACGTAGCCGCATTCCTCGTCGATGACGGAATCCGGCAGGCGAAATTTGGGAATTTGCGTGCGCATCATGCCGCCGGCCTGCGGGTCCTGATCGATGACCACGCATTCGTAGCCGAGCGGTGCGAGATCGCGCGCGACGGTGAGCGAGGCGGGACCGCCGCCGATCAGCGCGATGCGCTTGCCGTTTGTCTGCGCGGGCCGCTTGGGGAGCAGCGGACGCACGTCGCTCTTATTGTCGGCGGCAACCCGCTTGAGGCGGCAAATCGCGACCGGATCGGGCTCGACGCGGACGCGCCGGCAGGCGGGCTCGCACGGGCGATCGCAGGTGCGCCCGAGGATTCCGGGAAATACGTTCGATTCCCAGTTCACCATGTAGGCGTCGGTGTAGTGCCCGGCGGCCACCATGCGGATGTATTCGGGAACCCGCGTGTGGGCGGGACATGCCCACTGACAGTCCACCACCTTGTGAAAGTAGTTCGGGTTGCGGATATCGGTGGGTGGCACTCCGATTCCGCGCCCCCTCGCGCTGGAAGCGGATTCCTCGTCACTGTTCGACTCGAGCGCCGTCGTGCCGGTGCTCATCAACCGCTCCTCAACGTTTTCATCCCCCAAGTGCAGGATTTACGCCCCGGATGTAAGTATTTCGACAATGCCTACCATATTCGCGTTCGCCGGTAGCCCGAACCTTCGGATTAAGATGGCGAAAATGGGAATCGTTCACAATGCTGGCATACCAGTTTCGGCGACATTTTCACGTAATTATTTCAATGGCTTAATCGAGTCGATCGGCGGTCCTTGCCGGTCCGGACGAGGGCTGCGCGGGCGCGCTGCTAGAATTGGCAACGGATTGTGATAGAGCCGACGAACTCGATTGCGGGGAGGCCCTATGATCGCGTTAGGCAAGCGTTTTGGCGCGCCGCTGGCGGCGCTCGTTGTTGCGTTCAATCTCGCCGGCTGCGGCGTCAATACCATCCCCACCCAGGAGGAGCGCGCGCGCGCCGCCTGGAGCGAGGTGCTGAACCAATATCAGCGCCGCAGCGATCTCATTCCCAACCTCGTTGAAACGGTGAAGGGTTACGCGCAGCAGGAGCGCGACGTGCTGATCCAGGTCACCGAAGCGCGCGCCAAGGCAACGCAGGTGAAGGTGGATGCCTCCACGCTCACCGATCCCGAGGCGTTCAAGCGTTTCCAGGACGCGCAAGCGCAGCTTTCCGGCGTGCTCGGACGGTTGCTGGCGATCTCCGAGCGATATCCGGATCTGAAATCCAACCAGAACTTCCTCACCTTGCAGGCGCAGCTCGAAGGGACGGAAAATCGCATTGCCGTCGCGCGCCGCGATTACATCGAGGCGGTGCGGGTCTACAACACCGAACTGCGGACTTTCCCCGGCATCATCTGGGCGACGGTGCTCTATCGCAACAACAAGCCGATGGAGACCTTCACCATCAACGAAGAGCAGATGCGCGTGCCGAAGGTGAACTTCAACAAGAGCTAGGCGCCGTTCGAGCCAAGGGTCGGATCCATGCCGGCTGCGATCCACCCGTTCGTTCGCCGGCTTTCGCTCGGCCTCGCGTTGGCGCTCGCGCTCTCGTTCGGCGCACCGGGCGCGTTCGCGCAGGAGATCGCGTTTCCGCGCCTCGGCGCCCGCGTCGTCGACGAAGCGAATTTGCTCGACGCGGCGGCGCGAGCGGACCTCGAAGCGAAACTCGCGGCGCTGGAGGAAAAAACCAGCGACCAGCTCGTCGTCGTCACCGTTCGCTCGCTCGGCGGCCGCGCGATCGAGGACTACGGCTATCGGCTCGGTCGCAGTTGGGGTATCGGCCAGAAGGACAAGAACAACGGCGTTCTTCTCATCGTCGCGCCGAACGAGCGGAAGGTGCGGATCGAAGTCGGCTACGGCCTCGAGGGGGCGCTGCCCGACGCCATCGCCAGCGTCATCATTCAGAACGCAATCCTGCCGCGCTTCAGGGCGAACGATTATCCGGGCGGAATCGCGCGCGGCGTCGACGACATCATCAAGGTGCTGTCGGGCGACGCCGAGGAATTCAAGCGCCAGGTTCAGCCGAAGAAAGACAATGTGTCGTCGCCGCTTTTCGGCTTCTTTGGATTTCTCGCGCCATTTCTCTTCAGCGGCCCGGGACTGATTCTCTTGATCATACTCATGCACTTCCTATTCGTGCTGTTGACGAAAATCCTGGTTTGGCTGCATCTCGCGCCCAAGCCGGCGGGGCGCTCATCGTGGTACTGGCCGAGCCCTTCCGGCGGATCCGGCTGGTCGTCGGGCTCGTCCGACTCGGGCGGCGGCGGATTTTCCGGCGGCGGCGGCTCGTTCGGCGGCGGCGGCTCGTCGGGGAGCTGGTGAGGGAAATATGAGATTGGCACCCGCGGACGAAACGCGCATCGCCGAGGCGATCCGCGCCGCCGAGCAAAAAACCTCCGGCGAGATTTTTTGCGTGATGGCGGCGGCCTCGAGCCATTACCGCTTCGTGCCGATCGCGCGCGCGGCGCTGGTGGCGCTCGCCGTTCCGCTTCCGCTGTTTTATTTCACGCCGCTGTGGGCGGAGCAAATCTATTTCGTGCAAATCGTCACGTTCATCGCCTGCGCCATCGTTTTTTCGCTGCCCGGCTTGCGCTTCGCGCTGGTTCCGCGCTGGATCAAGCGCGACCGCGCCAGCGTCGAGGCCAAACGGCAATTCGCCGCGCACGGCCTGCACCTGACGGAAGCGCGCACCGGCGTTCTGATCTTCGCCTCGATCGCCGAGCGCTACGTGGAGATCGTCGCCGACGCCGGCATCAACGACAAGGTCTCGCCGGAGGTCTGGGACGAAGCGGTGGAGGCGATGATCGAGAGAATCAAGCAAGGCCGGCCGGTCGACGGTTTCCTGGAAGCCATTCGGATCTGCGGCGAGGTGCTGGCCAAACACTTCCCGCCCGGCGCGATCGACAAGGACGAATTGCCGAACAAGCTCGTCGTGATGTGAGCGGATTTTGCTGAAACCGGGTAGGCCGCGGTCGCAACCCGATTGCTCATGTTGAAAAAGCCGCCTATAGCGGCGCCACGAAGCCGGAACGGCGATCTCGACAGGGGCGCCGGCGCGGGCCGACACTCGCGGCTTGTCGCATTCACGATTTTCTCACGGTGAGCGGGTAAGAATCCGCGATGGACTCCGACGGTTTTCACGCGAGCGACGAGGAAAATGCCGCCCGCGAGTTGGTGCGACAGGCGGCGCTGCTTGTCGAGGATAGCGGTGATTTGCCCCGCGGCTTCGTCGCCGCGTTGTTCGGACGCGCCGCGCCCGAGGATCTCATCGCCTATTCGGCGCAAGAAATCGCGGTGCTTGCGCGGGCGAGCTTCGATCATCTGAACAAGCGCGTGCCGGGCGTTGCCGGCGTGCGCGTATCGAATCCGCCGCCGGTCGCCGGCACGAAATCGCTCGAAGCCATCACCGTCGTCGAGATTTGCAACGACGACATGCCGTTTCTGCTCGATTCGGTCTTGGGCGAAATCGCGGCGCAAGGATCGACCGGGCGCCTCGTGGCGCATCCGATGTTCACCGTCGAACGGGACCAAGCCGGCAAACTCGTTTCCTGGAAGGGCGAAGCGCCGGCCAAGGCCAAGGAGCATCGTGAGAGTTTCATCCACGTTCATATCGAGCGCATCGATCGCGGACACTCCGCCGCGATGGAACAGGCGCTGCAAGTCATGCTCGGCGAGGTGCGCGTCGCCGTCGCCGACTGGAAGAAGATGCGGGCGGAGGCGCTATCAGCGGTCGGTGAGCTGAAGAATAAGCCGCGGCTCTTGCCGAAAGAAGAGGTTTCGGAGGCCGCCGCCTTCCTCGAATGGCTGCTTGCCGACAATTTCACCTTCCTCGGCTGCCGCGAATACGTCTTCACCGGCGAAGGCGAAAATACCGAACTCGATCCCGCCTACGAAACGGGCCTCGGCATTTTAAAGGCGAGCGACGTGCGGGTGCTGCGGCGGGGCGGGGAGCTCGTGACCATGACGCCGGAGCTCCGCGAGTTCATGCGGCGTCCGGTCGCGCTCATCATCACCAAGGCCAATGTCCGCTCGCGCGTGCATCGGCGCGTGTACATGGACTATATCGGCATCAAGCGTTTCGACGCGAACGGCAAGCTTGTCGGCGAATTGCGCATCGTCGGCCTATTCACGTCGGCCGCCTATATGCGCTCGGTCCGCGAAATTCCCTACCTGCGGCGCAAGGTGGAAAAAACGATCGCGCGCGCGGGCTTCAATCCGGAAAGCCATTCCGGCAAGGCGCTCTTGAACGTGCTCGAAACGTATCCGCGCGACGAATTGTTTCAGATCGACGAGGACCTTCTCTACCGCAACGCCTTGGCGATTCTGGAGCTCGAAGAGCGTCCGCGCGTGCGGGTGCTGGTGCGGCGCGACCGCTTCGATCGCTTCGTTTCGATCCTCGTCTACGTGCCGCGGGAGCGCTACGACAG
>Ga0075426_10003063_pt1 | contig 11942 bp, 13 predicted proteins | sample SoiMethybrSBSTD5_FD_75304 | JGI IMG/M metagenome (GOLD analysis project Ga0075426, IMG submission 75304) | Bulk soil microbial communities from a Populus tree surrounding site in Tennessee, USA - Soil MetaG P. TD hybrid SBSTD5 | ecosystem: Environmental > Terrestrial > Soil > Tree plantation...
CGGAACCGGCCCTTCAATTTGGCCGGGAATTTTTTCGGTTGTGTAATCCAATTTACATTATGGATTTCCAGCTCCTTAATTTGCAAAGCGGGGTCATTAGGATTGTTGGTTACCACTAAAGTGTTAGTCTTCATGTCCTTGCGCGCCACGTAATACGGGCCGCCCGCTCCCCCAATTCCAATGCCTTCGCGCTGGCCAATGGTATAGAAGGCCAAGCCGTGGTGTTGGCCAACCTTTTTTCCGGCCAGGTCCACCACCGGCCCGCGTTTAACTTTTAATTTCTGCTGAAGGAAATCTTTCAGGTGGATGCGGCCGACGAAGCATAACCCCATGCTTTCCTTCTTTTCCGCGTTGGGCAAGCCGAGCTTGCGCGCCAGCTTGCGCACGTCCGCTTTTTTCATGCCGCCAATTGTGAATAGAATGTGCTTCAGTTGGGCCGGCTTGATGTTATAGATAAAGTAGGTCTGGTCCTTGAATTCGTCTTTACTCCGCAACAGTTTGCCGTCCTTAATTTGCGCGTAATGGCCGGTTGCTAAGTAATCAAAGCCATTCTTCATTGCCCAATCATACAACAACTTAAACTTGATTTCCTTGTTACACATTACATCGGGGTTCGGCGTGCGGCCGGCGCTATATTCCTTGAAAAAGTAATCCAGAACCGTTTTTTTGTATTGTTTCTCAAAATCCAATGTGCGCAACGGGGTGCGCAAAAAGGCCGCTACGCGCAAGGCGTCCTGGCGGTCTTCCAACCAGGGGCATTCGTCATACTTCAAGCCGGCAGTGGACGACCAATTTTTCATGAACGCCGCTTCCACCTGGTAGCCCTGCTTATGGAGCAAGTGCGCAGAAACAGCAGAATCAATGCCGCCGGAAAGGGCGATGAGGACTTTTCCCCGTTTTAGGTTTGACATGGAAATAATAGTGTTTCATAATCATATATCAATCTCAGTGCCCTGTAAACGGGCGAAAAAATTCCAGGGGGAACAGCGAAAGGAGCAGTCAAAGTGAACTTACTTGGTGAAAGCCGCCGTCTTGACGAATTAAGTTCTCAAGCGTGCGAGGCCATTTTAATTGCAATCGCAGTTTGCGTCGATGAGCTGAACAAATGCCGCAACGGCGGCGATTGGAAGGGTAAAAGCGAATTTGGATCAGCCTCCCATTTATTCTGCGAATTCCGGGGGTTCTGCAATGCCCTAAAGAGCATTGGGAACGAAGACCTTATTTCCTTTAAAGAGAGCCGCCTTCACACAATGCTGCAAAGGGAAAGAATTATGGTGAAAGGCCCGGGCGGCCGCAGCCAAGATGTAATTTCGCAGTTGGCATGGCTGGCGGCGGACTTCATGGGAAAGGAATTTCGCGACCAGTTGATCCGGGAATTCTTTCCCGAGTGCGTGGACTTAACACCCAAGCCTTTAACTGACGAGGAACGGGAGTTGGCCGTGGCGCAGTTTCGCCTCCGAATGAAGCGGGAAAGCAATAGGGCGAAAATCCGTTGTCTCGTCCAACGGGTCATAAAAACAGCCGTGTGGGTTCATGGCCTAAGCCAGGCAGGCCTGGCAATGTTTTAATTATTTCCGCTCCATTCGCTGAAGACAAGCAAAGCCGGCGTTCATTCCAAGCGCCGGCTGTCTTCTCGACTATTTATAATTTCATTTGCTACTTCACCAGCGCCGTAACCAGCACACCGGCGGCCACCAACGCGCCGCCGAGAACGTTTCCCCAAGTTGGTGTTTCGCCGAGAAACAGGAAGGCCAAGATAATGGTCAAGGCCACGCTAAGCTTGTCTATGGGCGCCACGCGGGAAGCAGGCCCCATCTGCAAGGCTTTGTAGTAAAACAACCAGGATAAGCCGGTGGCAATAGCCGATAGCAATATGAACAAGTAAGAAAAGCGCGAGATTTTGAACAATTCGTTGGCATTGCCCTGGATTAAAACTATCGCCCAGGCAAAAAACACAATAACGACGGTGCGGATGGCCACCGCCAAATTGCTGTCCACGCCCTTAATGCCGATCTTGCCGAAAATCGCCACCAGCGCGGCAAAAAATGCCGACAAGATTGCATAAGTAATATAGGTCATTTACCCCATGATACTGCCGAACTTGGAGGACAGCAGTTTTTTATGTTTGCTGATGACGTCTTCCAGCGCACTGCGAATGTGCCGCGCGACCTCAGATTTGTCGCCGGCCACTTCCGGCGCCACTTCCACGCTCAAGACTTTCTGGTTGCCATCCATGGTGATTTTCAGCTTACCGCCGGAAGAAGACCCGGTCACCTGCTCGCCGGCCAAGACTAGTTCAATCTGCTTGGCCTGCTTGCGCATTTCGTTAACATCTTTCAGTTTGTCAAATAAACCCATATCTTAGTAAGTTAATTATTCGCTGATGATTGCCATGTTTTTCTGCCCTTTGATGGCGTCTTTGGTCATGCGGATAAGCGCACCGAAGACCATCAAAACCAGCACCGCGTCAATGACCCAACCGACAAAGGGAATCAAGGCAATTAAGATGAATCCGACAACGCCAATGACTACGGCTTGCCAGTCCAGCACCAATTGCGGTTTGTTGGTCAGCCATTTTATGACCAGCGCGCCCAGGAAAATCGCGGCGACCAGCACGGACAAAGCTCCGACCAAAGCGTAAAACAGGAACAGCAAAATGGCAATGTAGTAGCCCACGGCGACAATTAGCAAGATTAAGGCGGCCACGGGCAATGCCACGGCAGTTAGGAAGCCCATGCCTAAGTTAAGCCAAGGAGAATGATAGACCATTTCCGTAACCACGCCCGTGCGGTTGCGGAAGAATTGGAGTAAGACCAAAGCGGCGGCGATCCAACCGAGAATTTTCAGGAGCAAGGCCACGGTGACGAACCCGGCCAGGCTACCGCGGAAATTGCGTTTCGGCGGCACTTGCTGGTTAACCGGGCCGACTTTGGCCGCGCTGTCTATCGCCGGCTTATTAGCGCCCGTATAATTTATGTCGCCGGGAACGCTGGCTTGCGGCCCGAACGACAAACTGTTATTGGCGCGCACCGTCAACGGCCCGGCCAAGGCGCTGTTAATGGCAATATCACCGCCGTTAAGCCGGGTTTGCCCGGTTACGGGGCCGTTCACGGTTAAACTGCCGGCGTTGACAATGAGGTCGCCGCCGACTGACGCCTTCTCAGTCAAAGTGACGGTGCCGCCGAATACGACGACGTCGCCTGCCACCGGCCCGTTAATGGTTATAGTTCCGCCGGCCACGCGGACATCGCCGCCGACTTTACCGTTAATGTAAACCGTGCCGCCGCCCAAGACTAAGTCCTGTTCCACCGGGCCGTTGGCCAATATGGTGCCGCCCGCGGCGTAAAGGTCCCCGGTGGCTGCACCGTCAATGGTAACGGTGCCGCCGGCCGCATACAGATTATGGCGGCTTTCCGCTTCGTGGATGGTCACATTGCCGTTATCCTGTTCGCGGGGGATGGCGAAGTCGGCCGCGTTGGCGGCCAGGGGCGCCGCCAGGATTGCCAGGGCGGCAGAGGCTAAGCCCGCACCGGCCAAGAGTTTTTTTATCATGTCTTTAAAAAATTAAGAGCTTTACTTGAATTATAGGCTTAAGGCGTGAAAATTTCCAGCTTGATTTTGTTGGGGTCGTGGCCTTGTTTCAACAGGATCTGCCGCGAATCCAGGACCATTTCCTTATTGCCGCAAATATAGAAGATGTGGTCTTTAAACAATTGGTAACTGACTTCTACATAAGTAGTGACATAACCGGTTTCGCCGGGCCAGTGCGACTGCGGGCGGCTCATTACCGGTACAAACTTAAAATTTTCGTATTGTTGAGCCAGCCGGTTAAACTTATCGTAGTAGAAAACATTTTCCTCACTGCGCACGCCGAACAGCAGGCGCGATTTTTCGCGGTACCCCCGTGAGAGCAAGTCCGGGATAATGGCGGCAAATGGCGCAACGCCTACGCCAACAGCCATAAAAAAAATCGGCTGGCTTGGCTCCGCAACCGTAAAGTTGCCCGCGGGCCCGCGCATGAGCAAATCGGAACCTACGCGTAAAGTGCGGACATAATCCGAGCCGGCACCCTTGGGCTCCAGCTTAATGCAAAAAGTGAGGGACTGGTTTTCGCCCAGCGGCGGCGCCGCAATAGAGTAAGAGCGGAAAATATTGTCGCCGACTTTAAACTGCATGTACTGGCCGGCGCTGAACTCGACTTCCGAAGGCGCCACTAACCGCACGGACAACTCCAGTACGTGGAGCGTCAAATACTTAATTTGCGTAACTTGGGTCAAATACTCTTGCATTTTTGTTTTAATCCCCTCCCATAAGCGCGGCTAAAACAGCGTGCCGGCGGGGCGGACGACCCGGCGGGTAAGCTTTACGCGGGTGGCGCGCTTGCGCACCGGCTTGGCCGCCGGTTTTGGCGCGGCTTCAATTGCTTGGGCGGCCGCGCGGTAAATGCAAAAGTCGCAGCCGCGGCCGGAAGCGGGAATGGTGGAACCCTGCAGGCATTTCCAGGCGGCTGTTATCGCGCCTTCCACCCAACTGTCATTACCGGCATAAGGAATTAGCTTGATGTCAAATTCCAGTTTGGCGTCGAACGCTTCGCGGTCGCGCTTGCCGTTGCAGTAAACGAAATAGCCGGTCGGCGAAACCTTGTAGCCGTTTTGGCGGAACAGCCATTGGTAAATTTCCATCTGCCGCTTATAGCTGTTTTGCCACTCGGCGTCCAGGTTAACTTCGCTGTCTTTGGCTGTGGATTTGTAATCCACGATGATCAGCTCGCCGGCAGGATTAACCCACACGTCGTCAATAGCGCCGCCGATAATCAAGTTAGTGGGCTTGTGCAAATACGTTATGCCTTTAAAGTTTTCGCGCCAAATGTCCAGCTGGTCATGCGCGTAAGGAACGGCGTCAACGCCATAATGCTCCATCAGCGGGTGCTTCCGGTTTTTGGCCCGGTGCACGTCAAATTCTTTTTTCAAAAGATGGTCAACGGCTGAGTTTAAGTTGAACGGGAACCCGGGCGGCTGGCCCACGCCCAAACGGCGGTCTAAGTAAAAACAGCGCGGGCAATTGGTGAACAGTTCCAGTTTGCTGCGCGAGAGTTTAAACGGGGTTTTGGAGGTGGGATCGTAGAGGTATTTGTTTCGTTTCCCGGAGTAATATTCGGACATGTTTATGGCTAATTTTGCGGCTTCGTCCTTTAATTATACCACAAATAACCCATTCATAAAACAAAAAGACATCCTTTGCTTGCGCATAAGATGCTTTTTTGTTGTGGGAGTACTCATGGCGTTTAAGCCGCTGCCCTGGTCCAGCGTTCGCCATAGGTGCCGCAGACGCGATCGCCGAAATCGCCGCAACCGGGGCTGATGTAGTTCTTGCCGAAGCCGTCGTCGCCCGTCGTAAGTACCGGATCAAGGACACCCAGATAAATCTGAGTGCGCGGGAATTCGCTTAAAACTGTGCTAATCCCTTCTGCGACTCCGAAAAAACTGATTAACTTGATGCGTTTTACGCCCCATTCAGTTAGCATGCTAATGGCTTCCCTGGCGCTTCCGCCAGTAGCAAGCATTGGTTCAAGCACCACCGCCAGGTCAACCGGTTGACCTTTGAGGCCGCAATAGTAAGTTGAGGCCCGAGAGGTTTCGTGGTCACGTTCCAGCCCAATGGGCAAGTAAAGCGATTCCGGCATAATTTCTTGCATCCGGTGAAACGGGCCGAGTCCTGCCCGAAGGACGGAAACCAAACCCACTGTTTCATTTAGCACTTCACCGTCGGTTTCAACATCCAAGGGCGTGGTAACCTTAACGGGACTGGTTATTTGGTCGGCCATCGCAGTGACACCCATAATATAAGTTAAGGCATCGGTTGCGGCCCGGAACTGGTGCAGTGGTGTTGTCTTATCACGCAAGCGGGTAACCATCGCTCGCGCAAAATTCTGGTTGGGACCATCAAAGCGAACCAATTGGTCCGCGCATAGCTTCCTCAATACAGCAGTTAACAGAATTTCTGTTGCTCCCATGATTGTCTCCTCTTGCGAATGTAGTAAGAACTTTGGACACTTCCGCTCATTCTAGCATATACCACTAACCCTGTCACGCCAGGCGGAAGCGGTATTTTTCAATATCAAAGTGGTAATTTTTGCCTATTTTGATCCCTTCTTTTTCCAGCAGTTTCTTCTGCGCCTCGGCTGTGGCGTAAAGGTTGCCGCGAATACTGATACGCCCTTCGTTATTAACCACGCGCCACCAGGGACAGTCCAGGTCACGGCCATCTAAAGTATGCAAAGCCCAGCCGACCTGGCGGCTGGCGCGCGGCGCGCCAAGATATGCCGCGACCTGGCCGTAACTCACAACGCGGCCCCGCGGGACGCGTTTTACCGCGGCGACAACGGCGCCCTTAAACTGTGCCATGGTTCTCCCGTTTCATCCAGACCAAGAATAAGCGGTTAATCACGATGAGCATAATAAGGCTGCCTATTGCCACAAGGAAGCTGACCTTAAATACCTGGACCAGGATAGCAAGCAGGCTGAAAATCAGGAACTGCGGAATCATAGTAGTAGCATTGCGGACAGTTGACGCCAGCAGGCTGTCTTTAAGCCGCGCCCGTTCCACTATATTGCTCTCTATCGGAATGTCAATCATTATGGCAAAAAATCCGGTGAGCAAAATGCTGGCGTAATAAAAAATATCGTGCGGATAAAGCAAGCGGGCAACCCATATCAAGACGATAGCGGTACTGCCCACGACAATTAGGGTGTCGCCGCTTTTTTTCGTAACGGTTCCGGCGACATAGGAGAAAATGATTTTACCGATGGAAACGATAATCGCCACCCAGGCGATAGAACGCAGCGTCCCGTACAAGCTGAAAATGAACAGCGGCCAAAGAATGTTTTCCACGGGCCAATGCAGGTTGGAAAAACCTAGAGAGAGATAATCGCGCTTTTCGCGCAGCGTGGAAAAAAACTGGCGTACCGTTACGCCGGTCGGCCGGGGTTTGTCTTTAATATGGCGGAGCCGCAATAGCGGTAAAATGGACAAGGCAAAGAAGATGCTGCTGGCCGCTAGCAATGGCCCTTGATTACCGAAAAGCAGGATGATGGCCCCGATGCCCGGCCCCAGCATGCCGGCCAGGGAACGGACGCTTTCCAAGGTGCCGGTATTTTGGCCGGCCTGTTCCGGTTCCTGGGAAGATTCAAAAAACAAGTACAAATGGCCGACCCAGTAAAACGCATCATAAACCGCATCCAAAAACGCCAGGACAATAATGACCGCGTAACCGCCGCCCGACAACCAGCCGAAATTGATAAAATAAATAATCCCCGCCAACGTGGCCAGGATAATCGCTAAGCGGGCCCCGTAAGACAAAATAAACCGGCGGGCCACGAAGTTGAGCGGGACGTCAAACAAATTCATCAGGATGTAATAAAAAAGCACGGCCCAGAGGGGGAAGCCAGACTTTATGATAAGCACGGGGATGAAGATAGAAATCAGCGAGCGGCCGACCATATGCAGCCAGACCGACAGTTCAAAGTCCCAAAACTCGCGGCGGACGACGTTATGGTATTTGCGGTTATGATAGTGCTGGAATAAGCGCATACGATAATGATACCAAAAAACCGCTCCGCCAGGTAGCGGAACGGTCTTAGTAATAAATTTGTTACGAATTGATCTTGCGGTAACGGTTAACGGCCAGGGGCACGAAAACGATCAAGATGCCGACAATCCAAGCCAGGGACCACCAAATGTTATTGCCGACGGGCTGGCCCAGCGAAAGGGCCCGCACTACGTTAACGGTATAGCTAATCGGGTTGTGGTTGGCAAAAGCCTTCAGAACTTTAGGCAGTGTCGCAGTGGGCACAAAAATAGAGCTGGCAAAGGCCAAAGGGAAGACCCAAACAAAGCCAGCGCTTTGGGCGGTTTCCACATCTTTAACAGCCAAGCCAATGGCTGCCGAAACCCAGGAAAAAGCAAAACCGAACAACACGGTCAATAAAACTCCCAGGAGGAAATTAAACCAGCCGTGCTCAATGCGGAAGCCGATAATGTAGCCGACAATCACCATGATGATGATAACGAAAAGGTTGCGCACGCTTTCGGAAATTGTGCGGCCGGCCAAGACGGCGGCGCGGGCCATGGGCAGGGAGCGGAAGCGGTCAATTAATCCATGGGTGACATCTTCAGCCAGTCCGACGCCGGTTTGCATGGATCCGAACAAAACCGTTTGCACTATAATACCCGGCAGCAAGAATTGGATATATTGTTTACTGGAGTGGTTAATCGCTCCGCCGAACACATAAGCGAACAAGAGAACGAACATGACCGGCTGGATGAACGAAAAGACAATCAAGCGAGGCAAGCGCTTATAGCGTACCAGGTTGCGCTTGACCATAACGGCGATGTCGGAAATTGTGTGCATAAATGTACTTTGGTTACTTTCTTATTGGTTCTCTTCCGTGGCGTGGCCGGTGAGTTTCATGAATACGTCGTCCAGCGATGGCCGGCGCAGGAGAATGTCGGCGATTTTCAGGTTATTGCTATCCAGTTCGCGCACCACGTCTATAAGGACAGACGCGCCGCCGGGCGCGGGCATGGTAATGACTCCGCCATTTGGGTTAACATGCGGCTCTTCTCCGTTGCCAAACCGCTTAATAATAGCGGCTGCCCTTTGGGCTTGGCTGCGGTCGCTTAAATGCAGTTCAATCACATCGCCGCCGCTTTGGCTCTTTAACTCATCGGCCGTACCCTGGGCAATAATGTGCCCGTGGTCGATGACGAAAATGTAATTGGCCAATTGGTCGGCTTCTTCCAAATATTGCGTAGTCAACAGTAAAGTTGTGCCGCCGGCGACCAATTCGCGGATAATATTCCACATGGTAAAGCGGCTGCGCGGGTCCAGGCCGGTGGTCGGTTCGTCCAAAAACAGCATTTTCGGCCGGTTAACCAGGCTGGCGGCCAAGTCCAGGCGGCGGGACATGCCGCCGGAATAGGTTTTGGCCGAACGGTCAGCGGCATCTTCCAAGTCAAATTGTTTCAGCAGTTCATCGGCCCGCTTTTTGGCTTCGGCTTTACTGAGATGATATAAACGTCCGACCATTTCCAAATTTTCCCGGCCGGTTAAAATTCCGTCTACCGCGGCGTACTGGCCGGCCAAACCGATTGCCGAACGCAGGGCTTGGGCATCGCGCTGTACGTCATAACCGGAGACAGTGGCTCGGCCGGAGGTGGCGTCCAATAAGGTAGTCAAAATGCGGACTAAGGTCGTCTTGCCGGCGCCGTTGGGGCCGAGCACGGCGGTAATAGTGCCGCGCTTCACGTTAAGGCTGATGTTATCTAAGGCTTTAAGCTTGCCGTAGTGTTTGCTGATTCCATTAACGGAAATGATTGCATCCGCGGGCGCGGCCGGGGCGGCAACTCCGGGAGTGGCTTGGGCAGGCTCGCGTTCCAGCACGACTTCCAAAATTTCGTGCATGCGCCAGCCAGCCTTGGCCAGGGCGTCCACGATTTGTTCGTGCGTCATCCCCTGCTTGCGGGCTTCCCTTATATATGCGGTTAATTGGTGTTCTGCCATAAATTGTTTGCCGGTTAACTATAAGATAATTTTAAGGACATCAAAAAATTATACGCCATTTTTTCGGGCAAGTCAAGATTGGCTTTAAAATTTCACAAATTCATCAGAACGACACCGAGCATGGCTAGGCCAATCCCAATGCCCTGCACCAGAGAAATGTCTTCGTTGAAAAATAGGATGCCGCTGCCGACCACGATGGCCGCATACAGCGCGGTCTGGATGATACCGACAATGCCGAGCTCCACGTTCCTGTCGAACAAGTAAGCAAAAATTAAAATCTGCCCTAAATACAGCGCCGCAACCACCCACATCAACGGATTGGCAAGGTCAGTCCAAAAAGTCGTGCGCGGCGTAAAGATCTTTTTGATCATTACGTCGGCAACGGCCACTGCGACGACTGCCAAAATAACCAACCCGGTTTGGAACAGTTTATTCACGGGAGAAATATTTATTAACCCAATAATCGGCGTCGGCTGCGGCTTCTCTAATTAAATTTACCATGTACGGGTCAATTTTATAGGTGGGGATCTCTTCGTGGGAAACCCATTCGGCGCGAGAGTGCTCTTCGCTGAGCGTAACCTTATCCCCGACTTTGGATAACGTGCACAAAAACACAATTTCCACGCGCTGGATGTCGCCCATAAAATACTGGCCCGCGGCCAAAGCGCCCCGCACGGCTACATCCAGCCCGCACTCTTCTTTAATCTCCCGTTTCAGAGCGGCCTGCGGCGTTTCGCCGTACTCGGACCCACCGCCCGGCAGTTCCCAATAGCTGGGCATGAAGCCTTCCTTAGCCGAACGTTGGACTATAAGGAACTTTTTGTCCGGCCGGAGAATGAGCCCGCCGGTGGAGACTTGCTGGGTTTTCATGTTAAAAGTATAGCAAAAAACCCACCACCCGACGATTTAACCCTTGATTGACTCATTCGACCATATTTGTCAGAATAAAGACAACTTTTACTGATTACCTCAATGCCGCCCAAATCCAAAGATAGCAATAAAAACATGGACGTTATTGACCGCATTTTCAATGCGCTCGATATGGAATCACGCGGCTACATTCTCAAAGGAGACCTGGTAGAAGCTTTGCTGGACAGGGGAATACTCCCCGACGATATCCGTATCCGGCAGACCACCCAAGGACTGAGTAAATTCAAAGATAAGGATAAAATTGACGCGGCCGTTTTCCGCAAGTTAGTTACGCCTCATATCACCCTTATTGAAAAAGCGCTAACCGGCAATCTTGTCATTCCCGACTTCAAAAATTTTGCAAGCTTTATTACTAACCTTTATAACCGCACCCTGCAAAATAAGGAAGGCAAGGTTTCCGATTACATTCCGGAGCTGGCCGACGTAGACCCAGCCAACTATGCTCTCTCTGTATGCACGGTGGACGGCCAGCGTTTTAACATTGGTAACTACAACCGTAAATACTTGGCCCGCTCCACTGCCAACCCGCTGAACTACTGCCTGGCCTTTGACGAATACGACGAGAAAGCGATCCACGAAAAAGTCGGCAGTGCCCCAAAAGAAAAAGGGTTTGACTACCTAATGCTTAACCAGGAAGGCCTGCCGCATAACCCGCTGACAGGTTCCGGCGCGCTTATGATCGGCTCAATGCTTTCGCCGCAAGCGAAGAAAGAAACGCGTTTTGAGAAGGTCAAGAAAATCTGGAAAGAAATGGCGGGAGGAATAGCGCCGAGCTGGAGCGAGGAAGCTTTTGAATCCGAAAAACGGATTGCCGACATGGACCGGGCCCTGGCTTACTTCATGCAGCAGCGCGGCCTTTTCCCCAAAGGTTCTAATGTTAACCGCCACCTGGAGTTTTTGTGGCAGTGCTGTGCCATTGAAACCACTACTGAAGCCCAGTCTATAATTGCGGCCACGCTTGCCAATGCCGGCGTTTGTCCAACCAACGAGCGCGAGGTTCTGAAACCTGCCACCGCCAAACACTGCCTGTCTATCATGTCTATCGCGGGAATGAAAGATTACTCCAGCGAATATTCATTTTCTATCGGCTTACCGGCCATAAGCGGCGCTTCAGGAGCCGTAATGATAGTAGTGCCGGACGTAATGGGCATCGCCATATGGTCACCGCGGATTGACGTTAATGGCAATAGCATCAAGGGCTTGGACTTTTCGCAGAAACTGGTGGATAGGTTCAACTTCCACGCTTTTGACAGCGCCAAAAAGAACGTGAACAAGATTGACCCCCGCCTAAAAAAGAACGAAACGAAGATGAAAGGCGTCATGGCAGTTACCTCGGCGGCGAGCATCGGCGACTTGGACGAGCTCCAGCGGTTGTACTCCGCCGGCGTGGACTTAAATGAAGGTGAGTATGACAAGCGCACGGGCATCCACTTGGCGGCATCCGAGGGAC
>Ga0075426_10003064_pt1 | contig 11940 bp, 8 predicted proteins | sample SoiMethybrSBSTD5_FD_75304 | JGI IMG/M metagenome (GOLD analysis project Ga0075426, IMG submission 75304) | Bulk soil microbial communities from a Populus tree surrounding site in Tennessee, USA - Soil MetaG P. TD hybrid SBSTD5 | ecosystem: Environmental > Terrestrial > Soil > Tree plantation...
GTGGCGCTGGCGCCGATCCTCGACGAGGCGCTCCGTCGGGTGGCGCCGGACGCCCGCCGGCGCTCCGTGCGGGTGGCGCTGGCGCCCTCGCCGTCGCTGGTGGCCCGGGCGGCGCCCGGCGCCACGGGCCTGGCCATCGCCAACCTGCTCGAGAACGCCGTGAAATTCTCGCCGGCGGGCGGTGACGTCGTCGTGCGCGTGGTGGCCGAAGGCGACGACGCCGTGATCATGGTGGTCGACCACGGGCCCGGCGTCGACGACGACGAGGTGGAGCGGCTCTTCGAGCGCTTCCACCGCGGGACGGCCTCGCAGTCGTCGGACGCGCCCGGCGTCGGGCTGGGGCTGGCGATCTCGCGGGCGCTCGTCGAGCGGCAGGGCGGCCGCATCGCGGTGACCTCCACCCCGGGCGGGGGCGCCACCTTCAGCGTGCGGCTGCCGCTGGCCGCCCGCTCCACGCCCCCGGGCCTCGGCTGAGCGCGCGGCCGTGCTGAGCCACGTCATCGCCTTCGCGCTGAAGCAGCGCTTCATCGTCCTGGCCGCCGTGCTCCTGCTCGTGGTGGCCGGAGTCGCGTCCTACTGGCGGCTGCCGATCGAGGCCTATCCCGACGTCGGCGACGTCAAGGTCGACATCATCACGCTGTGGCCGGGCCACGCCACCGAGGAGCTGGAGCGGCTCGTCACCATTCCCCTCGAGCGCGAGCTGAACGGGATCGCCGACATCACGTTCATGAAGTCGGAGTCCCAGTTCGGGCTCTCCAACATCCGCGTGCTGTTCAGCGACGGCACCGACAGCTACTGGGCGCGTCAGCAGGCCCAGGAGCGCATCGCGCAAGCGGTGTTGCCGCCCGACGCCAAGCCGTCTCTGGGGCCGCTCTCCAGCGTCGTGGGCGAGGTCTACCGCTACACGCTGGAGGCGCCCGGCATGCCGCTCTACGAGCTGAAGGCCCTGCAAGACTGGGTGCTGGAGCGCGAGTTCCGCAAGGTCCCGGGCGTGGTCGACGTCATCTCGTGGGGCGGCGGCGAGAAGCAGTACCAGGTGACGGTGGACGCCGATCGTCTCCGCAGCTACGGCCTGACGCTCAAGCAGGTCTTCGACGCCATCGCCAACAACAACGCCAACGCCGGCGGCAGCTACATCCCGCGCGGAGAATACGCCCTGACCGTGCGGGGGATCGGACTGATCCAGTCCACCGCCGACATCGAGCACGTCGTGGTGGCCGCCCAGAAGGGCACGCCGGTTCGCGTGGGGGACGTCGCCGTCGTCGGCATCGGCAACGCGCTGCGCCTGGGGATGGCCGGGCGTGACCACCACGACGACGTGGTCCAGGGCATCGTGCTCATGCGCAAGGGCGAGAATCCCGGCCGGGTCATCGAGGGCGTGCGGGTCAAGCTGGAGGAGGTCAGCGCGCTGCTGCCGGCCGGCGTAGAGCTGCGGCCGTACTACAGCCGCGATCGCCTGGTGAAGACGACCGTGGCCACCGTCACCCGCAACCTGATCGAGGGCGCGGCGCTGGTGGTGATCTTCCTCTCGCTGTTCCTCTACAACGTCCGCGCGGCCGTGCTGGTGGCCTCCGTGATCCCGCTGTCGCTGCTGTTCGCGTTCATCGTCATGGACCTGCGCGGCATCCCGGCCAACCTGCTCTCGCTGGGGGCGCTCGACTTCGGCATCATCGTGGACGGCGCCGTCATCATGGCCGAGAACATCGTGCGCCATCTCGGCCAGCGCCGGCCGGCGCCCGAGCGCGTCGTGCCCGAGATCGCCTACGCGGCGGAGGAGGTCGCCCGCCCGCTGACCTTCGCCGTGCTGATCATCATGACGGTCTACGTGCCGATCCTGACCTTCCAGCGGATCGAGGGGAAGCTGTTCGTGCCCATGGCGGTGACGATCGGGCTGGCGGTGGTGGGCGCGCTGATCCTGACGCTGACCTTCATTCCGGTGATGTCCAGCCTGCTCTTCCGCCGGCCCCCGGCCGAGCGCGAGAGCCCGGTGCTGCGGTGGCTGCGGCGGCCGTATCGGCCGGCCCTGCGCTGGTGTCTGCGCCGGCCGGCGCTCCCGGTGGCGGCCGCCGCCGGCTGCGTGGTGGTCGCGCTGGGCGTGTTCACGCTGCTGGGGAAGGAGTTCCTGCCGGAGCTGGACGAGGGGGACCTCTGGGTCCGGGTCAAGTTTCCGCTCGGGATCTCGCTGGAAGGCGCCCGGCCCTACACGCACGACATCCGGGAGCGCTTCCTGAAGTTTCCCGAGGTCCGGGTCGTCGTCTCGCAGCTCGGCGCGCCCGACGACGGCACCGATCCGGAGGCGCCCGACAACGTGGAGTTCTACGTCGGCCTCAAGCCGCGGGAGGAGTGGACGACCACGAACGACAAGGACAAGCTCATCGGCGCGATGACTCGTTCGCTGGCCGGGATCCCCGGCATCACCACGAACTTCTCCCAGCCCATCAAGGACAACGTCGACGAGGCGCTGGCCGGCGTGAAGGGCGAGATGGCCATCAAGATCTACGGGCCGGACATGTACGTCCTCGACGCCAAGGCCCGCGAGATCACGCGGGTGCTCAGGGACGTGGGCGGCGTCGAGGATCTCGACTACGACCACGTGGTGGGCTTCCCGCAGCTGCAGATCGCCATCGACCGCCGGGCCGCCGCCCGCTACGGGATCAACGTGCAGGACGTCCAGGACGTCATCGAGGCGGCCACCCGCGGCCGGGTGGTGACGGCCATCTACGAGGGTGAGCGCCGCTTCGATCTCGCCGTCAAGATCGCGCGCCCGGGCGACCCGCTCGACAGCCTGCGCGGCCTCACCGTCAGCGGGCCCAGCGGGGAGCGCATTCCGCTCAGCCAGCTCACCGAGTTCGTCAAGACGGAGGGCCTGGCCGAGATCGTGCGCGAGGGCAACGTCCGCCGCCTGGCCATCAAGTGGAGCGTGCGCGGGCGCGACATGGGCAGCCTCGTCGCCGAGGCCATGCAGAAGGTGAAGGCGGCCGTCACCATCCCGCCCGGCTATCAGGTGGTGTGGAGCGGCCGCTTCGAGGACCAGCAGCGGGCGCTGGCCCGCCTCTACGTCATCGTGCCACTGGTCGTCTTCATCATCTTCGTCCTGCTCTTCGGCGCCTTCCAGTCGGTGGGCGTCTCGCTGCTCGTCATGCTGAACCTGCCGTTCGCGCTCATCGGCGGCACGCTGGCGCTCTACCTCTGGAACACGAACTTCAACATCTCGGCGGCGGTGGGCTACATCGCCGTGTTCGGCGTCAGCGTGCTCAACGGTGTGGTGCTGGTGTCGTCCATCCGCCAGGCCCGGGCCGAGGGGCTCCCGATGAGCGCGGCCATCGAGCGCGGCTGCGAGCTGCGCTTCCGGGCCATCGTCGTCTCCGCCATCGTAGCCGTCATCGGCTTCCTGCCGGCCGCGCTCTCCCAGGGCATCGGCTCGGAGATCCAGCGGCCGCTGGCCCGCGTGGTGATCGGCGGCCTGATCTCCTCGACCGTGCTGACGCTGCTGGTGCTTCCGGCCGTGTACGCGTGGATCACCGGCAGCAGCGGAGACACGCCGGACGCCGAGGCGGCGCCGGCCGGGGGGCCGGTGACATGACGTCGCTCGCGCGTCTGGCGCTCGCGCTGCTGCTGCTCGTGACGCACGCCGCGCTGGTGCCGCTGGCCCAGGCCAGCCCGCCCGATCAGACGTGGATCGGGGGTATCTACGACGACGCCGACTACGACGACGTCGTGCTGCTGGTGACCTCCATCGCCGGTGCGGCCGCGGCGCCGCCGCCGACCACGGCGACCTTCCGGGTCGTCGTCGCGCCGCCGTCGTGCTCCGACGCCGAGACGGTCGCCCTCTGCGACCCGCTCGCCGTCCCCTCGCGCGCCCCGCCCGCCGCCTGACCCTCGCTCGCCCTCGCGCGGCGCCGGCCATGTGGCCGCCGCCCGCGCGCTCGCGGACTGCACACGGCCGCCGGCGGGGTCCGCCCGCCGGCAGAAGGGGTCGGCAACGTCATGATCGCGCGTCTCATCGCCTTCGCGCTCCACCGTCGCTTCATCATCCTGGCGCTGACCCTGCTGCTCATCGTGGGGGGCGTCGTGTCCTGGCACCGGCTCCCGATCGAGGCGTACCCGGAGGTGGCGGACATCCAGGTCGACGTCATCACGGTGTGGCCCGGTCATGCCGCCGAGGAAGTGGAGCGCCTGGTCACCATCGCCCTCGAGAAAGAGCTGAACGGGGTCGCCGGGATCACGTTCCTGCGATCGATCTCGAACTTCGGCATCTCGAACATCCGGGTCGTCTTTGCCGACGGGACCGACAGCTACTGGGCGCGCCAGCAGGTCCTGGAGCGCATCACCCAGGCCGATCTGCCGACCGACGTCAAGCCCGCCCTCGGCCCCCTGACCGGCGCCGTCGGCGAGCTGTACCGCTACACGCTCGAGTCGAAGACGATGCCGCTCGTCGAGCTGAAGGCGCTCCAGGACTGGGTGCTCGAGCGCGAATTCAGAAAGGTGCCCGGCGTGGCCGACGTCGTCTCGTGGGGGGGCGGCATCAAGCAGTATCAGATCATCATCGATCCGGGGCGCCTGCGCGCCTACAACCTCACGCTGAAGCAGGTGTTCGACGCCGTCGCGTCGAACAACGCCAATGCCGGCGGCACCTACATTCGCAAAGGCGAATACGCGCTCATGGTCCGCGGCATCGGGCTGCTCCGCAACAGCGAGGACATCGGCGACGTGGTGGTCACCGCGCAGAAGGGCACGCCGATCCGCGTGCGCGACATCGGCGAGGTCGGCATCGGACACGCGATCCGTTTCGGAATTCTGGGGCGCGATCACCAGGACGACCTCGTCCAGGGCATCGTCCTCATGCGCCGGGGCGAGAACCCGGATGCCGTGATCGACGGCGTCAAGAAGAAGATCGCCGAGCTCAAGCGAACGCTGCCGGCCGACGTGGAGCTGCGTGACTACTACAATCGCAAAGCCCTGGTCGATACCACCGTCCATACCGTGCTGAAGAACCTGCTCGAGGGGGCCGGCCTCGTCATCATCTTGCTCACGCTCTTCCTCTACAGCGTGCGGGCGGCCTTCATCGTCGCCCTGACCATTCCCCTCTGCCTGCTGTTCGCCTTCATTTTCATGGATCTGCGGGACATCCCGGCCAACCTGCTCTCGCTGGGAGCCATCGACTTCGGGATCATCGTCGATGGCGCCGTGATCATGGTCGAGAACATCATGCGCCACCTCGCCCATCGCAAGCCCACCGGGCCCCGCATCACCCGCGAGGTCCAGCATGCCGCGGTCGAGGTCGCTCGACCCCTGACCTTTGCCGTGCTCATCATCATGACGGTGTACGTCCCGATCCTGACGTTCCAGCGCATCGAGGGCCGCCTGTTCCGGCCCATGGCGATCACGATCTCGGTCGCCGTCGTCGGCGCCTTGATCCTGACGTTGACCTTGATTCCCGTCCTCGCGAGCTACCTCTTCCGTCGCCTGCCCTCGGAGCGTGAGAGTCCGCTGCTCGTCTGGTTGCGGGCGCCGTACACCCCGTCCATTCGCTTCTGCGTCCGGCGGCCCCTGATCCCGGTGGCGGGGACGGCCTGTCTGCTCGCGCTGTCCCTGTTCGTCTTCACCGTCCTCGGCAAGGAGTTCCTGCCGGAGCTCGATGAAGGGGACCTGTGGCTTCGCGTGAAGTTCCCGATCGGCATCTCCCTCGAGGGCGCCCAGCCGTACGTCCACGACATCCGCGAGCGCTTGCTGCGATTCCCCGAGACTCGCGTGGTCGTGTCCCAGCTGGGCGCGCCCGACGACGGCACCGATCCCAACGGGCCGAACAACGCCGAGTTCTACATCGGGCTGAACCCGCGCGAGAAGTGGCGCGCTCCCGACAAGGATCGCCTCATCGAAGGCATGGCGAGCGCGCTCGAGAACATCCAGGGCATCACGACCAACTTCTCCCAGCCGATCAAGGACAACGTGGATGAAGCCCTGGCCGGCGTGAAGGGGGAACTGGCGATCAAGCTCTTTGGACCCGACGTGTTCGTGCTGGAGGCCAAGGCGCGCGAGATCGCCAACGTCCTCAAGGACGTCCGCGGCGTGACCGACCTCGACTACGATCGCCTCGTCGGCCAACCGCAGCTTCAGATCGTCGTGGACCGCAAGGCCACCGCGCGCCACGGCATCAACGTCCAGGACGTGCAGGACGCCATCGAGGCGGCCACCAAGGGACGCACGGTGACCCAGATCTTCGAGGGCGAGCGGCGCTTCGACGCCGTCGTCCGCCTGGCCCAGACCGGGGATCAGCTCAGCGCCCTCAAGAGCCTGACCGTGAGCGCCCCCAGCGGGGAACGCATTCCCGTCAGTCAGCTCTCCGAGATCACGGAGACCGAAGGCCTCGCGCAGATCTTCCGAGAGGCCAACCTCCGCCGGATCGCGATCAAGTGGAGCGTTCGCGAGCGGGACATCGGGGGGTTGGTGGCCGAGGCGATGAAGCAGGTCGACGCGCGGGTCGCGCTGCCGGAAGGGTATCAGATCGTCTGGAGTGGTCGGTTCGAAGATCAGCAGCGGGCGCTGGGCCGCCTGTACATCGTCGTGCCGCTCGTCATCTTCATCATCTTCATCCTGCTCTTCGGAACCTTCAATTCGCTCGGCGACGCCCTGCTCATCATGTTGAACCTGCCGTTCGCCCTCATCGGCGGCACCCTGGCCCTCTATCTCTGGAACACGAACTTCAACATCTCGGCCGCCGTGGGCTACATCGCCGTCTTCGGCGTCAGCGTCCTGAACGGCGTCGTCCTGGTCTCCTCGATCCGGCAGGCGCGCGCCGAGGGCCTCGACCTGCCCGCCGCCGTCCTCCGCGGTTGCGACCTGCGATTCCGCCCGATCATCGTCTCCGCCATCGTGGCCGTGATCGGATTCCTGCCGGCGGCGCTGTCGCACGGCATCGGGGCCGAGATCCAGCGTCCGCTGGCCCGGGTGGTGATCGGCGGCCTCATTTCGTCCACCGTGCTCACCCTGCTGGTGCTGCCGGCCGTCTACGCGTGGATCGCGGGCGGCCGCGAGGCGACTCCCACCGAGGAGGTGGCGGACTAGAACACGAACACGGCGCGCAGCCCGGGCACGACGCGGTGCTCGTCGCGGCGGTGGCCGGCCGGCCGCGAGCGGAGCCACTCGACGTTGGCGATCAGCGAGCAGCCCTCGGCCAGCGAGAGGTTGTAGTACGCCTCGGCGACGTGCTCGCGGCCGTCGGGCTGGCGCAGGAAGACGTAGCCGATGCCGGCCAGATCCTTGTCGCGGCCGAGCCAGGCCGGTGTGAGCTGCACGCCGGCCGACGCGCTGTTCGAGATCAGGCGATCGCCCTCGCTGCGACCGATCCCGGCCCGCACGAAGAGGCCGGTGGTGTCGGTGACGAGCTGATCGATGCTCACGCCCGTCCCCCAGGTCAGCTCGTCGCGGCGCTCCGGCACCGAGCCGCCGCGCGCCCACCAGCGATAGTGACCCTTCAGCGGGAAGATGTTGCGGCGGCCCAGCTCGCCGACGAGGTAGGGCATGCCCGAGTGGTCGCCGGTCACGTCGTCGAGCTCCTGGACGCCGAAGGCGTAGCGCCAATCACCCTGGCTGACCCGTATGGAGGACCCGAGGCCGTTGGGCGGCTGGGCCAGCAGCGGGTTGCCGAGGAGCGCGGTGTTCAGGAACTGGCGTGTCTCGTCCTCGGCGAAGAAGTTGCGGTCGAAGTAATGCTGCACGTCGAGCTTGCCGACGTTGAAGCGCACGCCGCTGTCGGGGGACTGGATGCGGATCCACGCCTCGCGCAGGTAGACGCGCGCGTCACGCCCCTCCAGGCGCTCCGACTCCTGGTTGACGCGCGTGAGGCTGTGGAGGCCGGCGTCGGGACCCGGCCCGCCCACGCTCTCCACGTCGACGAGGAAGGTGAATGTCGGCGTCGGGCGGGCGGTCAGCACGAGATCGAGCGCGCCGAAGCCGAACACGTCGTCGCGCGCTCGCGGCGGGTCGATCACCCACTGCACGCCGCCGCGCGCCGCAACGTTGAAGGTGAAGAGCGACGGCTCGGGCGGCGTGGGCAACGGCTGCCGGCGCTCGATCCCGACGTCAGGTCTGGCGTCGCGGGAGGGCGGCTCGTCCGTCGGGGCGAGAGTGACGGTCTGGGCGTCGACGACCGACGCGCTCAGCAGCAGCCCGGCGACGGCGAGGCAGAACCCGAGGCGCACGGCCCATCGTACAATGGCCGGGCCCTCGAGGAGGAACCGGCCATGGCCGAGCTCGAGCCCGTTCACCTGCTGCGGTGGATCGACGCCAACCGCGACGCCTTCGCGCCGCCGGTGGCCAACAAGGAGGTCTTCCCGGAGAGCGAGTTCATCTACCAGATCATCCGGGGGCCGAACGCCCGCAACGACTTCCACATCGACCCCGGCGACGAGATCTTCTATCAGCTCGCCGGCGACATCACCGTGCGCTGCCGCGAGGCGAGCGGCGCGTTCCGCGACGTGCCCGTCCGTGAGGGGGAGGCGATGCTGGTGCGGGCCGGCACGCCGCACTGTCCCATCCGGCCGGCCGGCACCTGGGGGCTGGTCATCGAGCGCAAGCGGCGGCCCGACGAGCTGGACGCGCTGGCCTGGTTCTGCGAGGGCTGCGACGCGGTGCTGCACGAGGAGCGTTTCGCCTGCGCCGACATCGAGCGCGAGCTGAAGGCCATCATCGAGCGCTTCAACGCCAGCGAGTCGCTACGGACGTGCACGCAGTGCGGCACCGTGCTGCCGGTGCCGGGTTAACGAGGCGGACCCGGGCTTTGCCCGGGGTCGCCGAGCGTTGGGGGTGTGGGGGCCATGTCGGGGCCCCCACGTGCATAGTGATCGATGATGAAGCGCGAAATCGAATGACGGGACGGTAGCGCCGGCAGGCCGGTGCACGGAAACCAGCGGGCGTCCTCCAGCTCCTCGCGGTCGATGACGACGTCGCCGCCGGCGTAGGTGGCCACGAAGCCGATCATCATCTGGCTCGGGAAGGGCCAGTTCTGGCTGCCGACGTAGCGGACGTCCTTCACGTCCACGCCCACCTCTTCCTTGATCTCGCGGGCCACGCAGCCTTCCAGCGACTCGCCGTTGTCCACGAAGCCGGCGATCAGCGCGTAGCGCCCGGCCGCCCACTCGGCCTTGCGCGTGAGCAGCACGCGGTCGGCGTCGCGCACCAGCACGATGGTGGCCGGGTGCAGGTGCGGGTAGTGCTCGTAGCGGCACTCCGGGCAGCGCTTGCCCCACTCGTTCTCGATGCGCTCGGTCGGCGAGCCGCAGCGCGGGCAGTGGCCGCTGGTGGACTCCCACCACAGCGCCTGCATCGCCATGCCGCCCAGCGAGAGCAGCTCGTCGGGCAGCCGCGCGCCGCGCATCGGCACCAGCGTCTCGCGCGCGAGCCCGTCGGGCAGCGCGGCATCACCGGCGACGGGGACGACCCACACCGGCGCGTCGTGATAAGTCCCCAGCCAGAACGGCGGGGCCTCGAGCGGCAGCGGGCAGTCCCCCCGCGGCAGCGTGAGATCCGGCGTCACCATCAGGCTCTGACCCTGCACGAGCAGCCAGTGGCCGCGCTCGCCCGGCGGCTTGCCACCGCGCTTGGCCGGCGCGAACGTGGCGCCGAGGATGTCGCGGTTGAACGGCAGGTGGACGGTGAGCGGCGTCGTCATGTCCACCACGGATAGAACGGGGGCATGTCCTTGCTGGGGCGGCCGGTGAACCGCGGCGGGCGCTTCTCGAGGAACGACGTCACGCCCTCGTGGGCGTCGGCCGAGCGGCCGGTGTGCCACATGCCGAGCGAGTCGATGCGGTGGGCCTCGCGGGGATGCTCGGCCCCCAGCATGCGCCACAGCATCTGGCGGATGAGGGCGACGGAGACGGCCGAGGTGTTCTGTGCGATCTCCAGCGCCAGCGCGCGCGCCGTCGGCAGCAGGGCGCCGGGCTCGACGATCTCGCTCACGAGGCCGCCGGCCAGCGCCTCGTCGGGACCGAACACGCGGCCGGTGTAGGCCCACTCGGCGGCCTGCGCGATGCCGACGATGCGCGGCAGGAACCAGGTGCTGCACGCCTCCGGCACCACGCCGCGGCGGGAGAAGACGAAGCCCATCTTGGCGGCGGTGGAGGCGATCCGCACGTCCATGGCCAGCGTCATCGTGATGCCGAAGCCGACGGCGGGGCCGTTGATGGCGGCGATGACCGGCTTCGTCATGTCGAAGATGCGCAGCGTGACGAGGCCGCCGCCGTCGCGGTGATCCTCCGCACGCTCGGCGGCCCCCGGACGTCCGGCGAAGGTCCGGCCGCCGCCGCCGAGGTCGGCGCCCGCGCAGAACGCGCGGCCGGCGCCGGTCACGATCACCGCCCGCACCCCGTCGTCGCGGTCGGCGCGGTCGAAGGCCTCCACCAGCTCGCGGATGACCGTGGTGTTGACGGCGTTGAGCCGGTCGGGACGGTTGAGGGTGACGGTCGCCACGCCGTCGGCGACGTCGTAGAGCAGCGTCTCGAAGCTCTCGTTCATAGGCTCGCCTCGGACGGCGGGGCCCCAGCCCCGCGACGTCGTGCGGCTCGCAATCCCATCAAAATCCCAGCGCCCGCACGTCCTTGCCGGCGGCGGCGGGCTCGGGGGCGGCCGGCGCCACGGCCGCCAGCTTCTTCACCTCCGGCATGACCTCCTTGACGAACAGCCGCATGTTGCGCTCGGCCTCGTCGTACGGCATGCCGGCATACGAGAACACACCGACGTAATGGCTGTTGCCGGTGCGCCGGTGGATGTCGACGATGCGCTCGTAGCACTGCTCGGGCGTGCCCGACACCTGGAGCTTGACGAAGTAGTCGATGACGGTCTCGGTGCCGTACTCGGCGATCTTCTCGGCCATCTTGCCGTAGTACTCGTAGCCCTTGGTCTTGGCCAGGTGATCGCGCTCGAAGTGATAGTGGTCGAGCACGGTCTGGTAGTAGCCGCCGATGTAGCGGCGGGCCATCTCGCGCGCGCGCTCGGGACTGGGATCGCAGAACGTCCAGCCCGCCGAGATCGGCGGCGGCGCCTCCACGCCGTTGACCTGGCGATAGACGGTGCGATAGGTGTCGAGCTCCTTGGCCACCTCGTGCCACGGCTTCTGCGGGATGATCAGGATGCCGACGCCGAGCTTGGCCATGATCGGCAGCGACTCCGGGGAGACGGCCGCCGCGTAGGTGCGCCCGCGAAACGACTTGAAGGGCGCCGGCCGGATGGCCGCCCGCGGCTGCTTGACATAGGTGCCGTCGTACTCGCAGTAGCCCGTCTCGAGGCCGGTCAGGATCATCTCGGCGCACTCGACGAAGCGCGGCCGCGACTCCTCCATCGGCATCCGGAAGCCGTCGAACTCCACCTTGCCGGCCCCGCGGCCCAGCCCGAGGATCAGGCGGCCGTCCGAGATGTTGTCGAGCATGGCGATCTCTTCGGCGGCCCGCATGGGATCGTGCCAGGGCAACACCACCACCATGGAGCCGATCTGCGCCCGCTGCGTGCGCCCGGCCATGTAGGTGAGGAACTGCAGCACGTCGGGACACATCGTGTAGTCGGTGAAGTGGTGCTCGACGCCCCACACCGACTCGAACCCGAGCGGCTCCGCCAGATCGGCCAGCCTCAGCTCCTGCCGATAGACCTCACGATCCGAAAGAGCCTGCTTTGGATTCTGGAACACGGAGGCCATCCCGACGTGCATGCCGATCTCCTCTCGGTGCTGCCGAGAGTAGCCCCCACCCCCAACCGTCGTCAATTGACGCGATGCTCGCGCGAGCGCGACCGCCGAGATGCTCACTCGTGCGTCCGTCGCGCCCGTCGCCACCGTAACGATTGTCAGGGCGCGGGGCCGCAGCCGGGCCGAGCGCTAGCGGCGAACGACGAGCTCGGCGTCACCCGCCCGCGAGAGCATCTCGATGGCGGCGCCGTCGTGACCTTGGG
>Ga0075426_10003065_pt1 | contig 11940 bp, 8 predicted proteins | sample SoiMethybrSBSTD5_FD_75304 | JGI IMG/M metagenome (GOLD analysis project Ga0075426, IMG submission 75304) | Bulk soil microbial communities from a Populus tree surrounding site in Tennessee, USA - Soil MetaG P. TD hybrid SBSTD5 | ecosystem: Environmental > Terrestrial > Soil > Tree plantation...
ATCAGGCAGTAAAGGCGGTCGATCCGCAGCATCTGACGACCAGTCACGCGCCCAATCCTTCGCCGCTGGTGCGCACACTTGCCGATCCTTACGATCCGACCGATGACTATCTGATGAAAGACTCGGTCGATTACTTCGGCACCAGCTTTTATCCGAAGCTGACGTCTGTCGATCGCAATTGGACGTTGCAGCGGCAGGTCCTTGCCATGGACCTCACCAACAGCATCACCGGAGGACGCGGATTCTACGTAGGCGAGTTGCAAAGCGGATACGGCGTTCACGGGATCATCGTCGGCTCTCCGGTCACGTCGAGTGACTTCGATATGTGGGCCTGGGGCATGGTGGCGCGCGGTGCTCGCGCCATTAACTTCTATGCCTTCTATCCAATGAATGCGGGATACGAATCCGGCGGCTACGGCCTGATCAACCTCGACGGAACTCTTACTGAGCGCGCCATTCACGCCGGAGAGATTGCCCGGCGCATTCAGGAAAATTCCGACCTGCTTCTGCAATCGCATCCCGAACCAGCGGAAGCGGCGATCATATTCAATCCCCTCGTTCCCCTTTTGGGAGGGTACGACGAGCAAGGCAGCCGCACCGCGATCCATCAGGCGATAGCGGGCTACCATCGCATGTTTTTCGAACGCAATCTGCCGCTCGATGTCCTCAGCTCACGCGAACTAAGCCAGAGTGGATTGCAGCGCTACAAACTGGTGATCGTGCCGTACCCGCTGATGATGACGAGTGATGAAGTTCATGTTCTGGAGCAATACGTTGCGAATGGCGGACATCTGTTTGTAGAAGCGCGGCCCGGTTGGGTCGATGATCGCGGTTACGCTGAGCCAAAAATCCCCGGCTTTGGATGGGAACAGATGCTTGGAGTGCGCGAAAAGGAGTTGATTCCCGGAAAAGAATTCACGATCAAGTGGGGCCCGCAAGAATTCAAGTCCATGACGTTTCTGGAGCGCTTCGATACTCCGAACGGCTCAGCAAAACCAGTCGCGCACAGCGCAGATCAAACTCCAATTGCGTTTGAAAACCATTTCGGCAAAGGAAGCGCAATTATCATCGGCAGCTTTGTCGGCCAGGAGAACTATCGTGAGCCGGTCGATATGCATCCACTAGGCGCGATACTCGCCGAATGGGCGCATCTCACACTGGCTGAACTGCACGCGCCTGCGTCAGTCGAATTGCGGAAAATGCAGGGTGAGAAGGGACATCTTGTTTTCTTTTTCAATCATGCGGACACGCCGGCCAATGTTGCGTTTACGTTGAGATTAGAAAAACCTGCTTCACGGATTCACGAGATCGTCAGTGGCGAGTCGGCCGGCTCCACAGCCTCGAATCTTCGTATTGAAACCGTCGTACCAGCGCAGGGTGTAAGAATCTACCGAATTGATTACTGAACAACGAACCCATGCCTAGCTCAAATGGAGGACCTCACAGATGCTTCGCTCGAGAATAGCGTGCATTGCGTGCATTTCACTGCTGTCGTTAGGTCTTAATGCCCAATCGGCAAAGTACATCGATCCCTTCATGGGAACCGAAGGCGGAGGACACGTTTTTCCGGGCCCGAGCCTGCCGTTCGGCATGATCAAACCTGGTCCTGACATGGGTCCCAATACGGGAAACGCAGGCTGGCTGGCAGACGGAAATATTAATGGCTTCAGTCAAACCCACGTAAGCGGTACCGGCGGAGGGGCAAAGTACGGAAATATCCTGATTCAGCCCACAACAGGCGACGTTCTGCCGAGCGATTTCAGTTCACCGCGGCAGGACGAGAACGCGACTGCCGGCTTTTACAGCGTGAATCTCCCCCGTTATTCGGCAAAGGTTGAGATCACCGCTTTGCGGCGAGTTGCACTCTATCGCTTTACTTATCCTTCCTCTTCCAAAGCCAACATCCTGTTCGACGCCGGCCATTGTCTCAGCGGCGGAGCCAGGCAACACGAGGACCAGCGTCTGACCGCTTCGTCCGTGAAGATCATTTCGCCAACCGAGGTAAGCGGCTCCACTACCGTGATCGGTGGATGGAATCAGCAGACCAGGCCATACACCGTCTATTTCTATGCAATCAACGACACGCCCTCGACTGCATCAGGGACTTGGCTCAATGGTGCTTTAAATGCCGCACGCGAACAGCAGGCCAGTGATGGCGGCAAAGCCGGAGCCTGGCTGCAATTCAGGACCAAAGCGGGACAGCAGGTTCGGTTGAAGGTCGGAATCTCTTTTGTAAGCGTCGAGCAGGCGAAGCTCAACGCCGCTCGGGAAATCTCCGGATTCGATTTCGACAAAACGCGTGGCGCAGCGGAATCAGCCTGGAACAAGGCCCTGAGCACCATTGAAATCAGAGGCGTAACTCCTGAGCAAAAGCAATTGTTTTACAGCTCCCTATATCACACGATGCTCATGCCTGTGGACCGCACCGGAGAGAATCCGATTTGGCAATCGAAGGAGCCTTACTTCGACGACTTCTACGCGATCTGGGATACATTTCGCAGCTCCGCGCCGCTGCTCACGTTGATCGCGCCCGATCGGCAGGCAGCAAGCGTGCGTGCGCTGATCGACATCTATCGCCACGACGGATACATGCCCGATGCCCGAAGTGGGAACTTCAACGGACGCACGCAAGGCGGCAGCAACGCCGAGTTCTTCGTCACGGATGCATATCTCAAGAAGCTTCCTGGAATCGACTGGAACGATGGATATGCAGCCGAAGTCAAAGACGCGGAGGTCCCTCCGGAGAACCAGTTCAAGGAAGGTCGTGGTGGGCTCGAAGACTACAAGTCCCTTGGATATGCAAGCATCGAAGGAGTCGATCGTCCCGGCTCCAAGCAGATGGAGTATGCAGCCGACGACTTCGAGATTGCTCTCTTAGCCAAAGGCTTCGGCAAAACTGCTGACTACGAGAAGTACCTCGCGCGCTCGCGAAATTGGGAGAAACTTTGGGATTCCGATTTTGAAGATGGCGGATTCAAAGGCTTCATTCGTCCGCGCCATCGCGATGGAACCTGGAAGCAGGATTTCACCGCGCTGCAACACTGCACCTGGGGCGGCGATACGTTCTACGAAGGCAATTCCTGGACGTACTCGACCTTCGTTCCTCAGGACGTAGCCGGAATGATTCGAAAATCAGGCGGCAACGAGACGTTTGTAAAACGCCTCGACGCCTTCTTCGATGTTCCCGGACGGTACGACGTCGGAAATGAACCTGGATTCCTCGCGCCATACTTGTACATCTGGGCGGGCAGACAAGACAAAACCGCCGAACGTGTTCGCGAAATCATAGCCAAGAACTATCACACGGGCCGAGAGGGAATTCCCGGCAACGACGACTCCGGCGCGATGGGCTCATGGTACGCCTTCGGAGTTATCGGCATCTTTCCCAACGCGGGACAAGACGTGTATCTCATCGGCAGTCCAGCCATTCCGGAAACGACGTTTCATTTGATCAACGGCAACACTTTCACCATCGAAGCGCGGAACGCCTCGCCCGAGAACAAATATGTGCTGTCAGCGGAGTGGAACGGCAAATCCTACGACCGCGCGTGGTTCCGGCATGAGGACGTTCTACATGGCGGTCGCCTCGTACTAGTAATGGGTCCCAAGGCCGGCAAATGGCCAAATGGACCTCCTCCGCCTTCATCCTCGGATGCGCGAGCGGCGAACTAGCCCGATTTGCGTCCTGTTGACAGACTCACGTCAGGAGAGTAGAAGCTATGCATCTTTCATCCCCAAATTGAACGCGGGCTCTGGGATCGAAGCTACTACCAGGAGGTAGCGATGAACTTCGAGCGACGAGACTTCCTACGCGTGACGACAGCAGGCGTTGCCGGCACGCTCATCAGCTTGCAAAGCGGATTCACTCAAGACGCGCCTCAGCCGAAGGTTCCTGGAGGCGCGACCTCCAATCAAAACGTCTCGCAGAGGCGGGCGCAGTTCAAGGGCGGCAGTGGTTCGTTGCAGTTGGATTTGAAGCTCAGCACCGGAACACTGCATGTGCAGGCTGATAATTACAGTCGGGGACGAGATGCTGGTGCGTTTGCTTCCGGTACGTTCAAAACTTCGCAAGGCGACGACATCGGTATCTACCGTTCGTATTTTTGTGTTGATGGTGCAAAACAAGTTTTCTGCCGCTTGGGAGACAGTGATCACTGGACCAGTCTGGTACTGGCGATAACAGACGACCCAGATATCCTCTCGCTTACCTTGTGGCAAGATGGCGGAGCACCGGATGGGTTCCGAATCAGCAAGAAAGCGTTTCTACAGGTAGCGACCGGGTCGGGGAGACCGGATCCGACAAAATTTGTACTCGACGACCGCGGCCCTGCCTTGAAACCCGACGGGAATCGGAAGCCGCCCAACATAGACGTGGAGGAATTCATCAACGCCATAGATGACAATCGCGAGTTCCTCGCCTTCGTCCGTGGTAAGAGATTGTCACATCAACACGCGACCCATACTGTTTTCGCCTGCTTCTTTTACGCGAGAGTATTCAACGATGTGATTCTTTCGTCGATATGGGAAGGGTTCGAATCCTAAACACGCCTATGCTTGTGGGTGGCGTATGGGGGTGAATCCTGCCCGTCGAAGAATCTCCTGAAATCCCGGCTCTTGTCGCATTTCGTCGAACCAATGCGCAACTTGAAGTTGAACGATTCCCGGTGCCCGCTCGGCGAGTGCGTCTTCCAACAACTGCAGTGCGCGGCGGTGGTCGCCCATACCTTCGTACACCAGAGCGAGCTGATATGAAGAGGCGTCGCCTTCTCTAAACGCACGCTGCAGCCGGCCCAAAATTTGTTGGGAACGTTTCCTATCACCGCGCTTAGCGAATACGTATCCGAGCTCGCCTAGATATTCGGGAGTGCCTGGGGAGAGATCAATGGCTCTCTGGAATTCCGGAATTGCCTTGTCAAACTGCGCCTGCGCTAAGTAGATCCTTCCCAGATTTCTGTGAGCTCGAGCGCTTTGCGGGTCCATATCCAGGGCCTTCGATGTCTGCTCAAAGGCTGCCGCGTTATCTCCCGCGAAGTACAGAATAGCTGCCAGATTTGAATTAACGAAGCCCGAAAGAGGATCAAGTTCGAGCGCGAGCTTGGATTCGCTTAATGCTTCCTGGATTCTAGCGGTTTCTGCCAGCAGGTTCGCGTACCAGGCGTGCGCGGTTCCCAATCCGGGGTTCAATTCGATTGCCTGCTTGTACTCCTGTTCGGAACCGGCCCAATCCCAATCGTAGTCCTCCTTCAATTTGGCCATAGAAGCGTGAGCCTCGGCCAGGGAAGGATCGAGCGCGAGTGCCTTCAGCGCCGCAGTATGAGCTTTCGGGTAATTTCTTCTTGCTTCCTCGCCATTCAGGTCAGGCAATAGTTGGTAGCAGTCGGACAAAGTGGAATACGCCAACGCATAGTTGGGGTCTTCCGCGACGGCCATCTCCAGGTACCGAATGGCATTTTGCAAGCCCGCGGTTGTGCGCTGGTTCCAGTAGTAGCGCCCGCGCAGATAGTTCTCGTGCGCTTCAGGATTGACTGCACGTGGTTTGCTCAAGCGACGCAGTTCTTCGGCAGTGAGCTTGATCTGGATCTCGCCGGCGATGGCTTTAGCGACGTCTTCCTGAAGCATCAGAATGTCGCCAACGTTCCTTTCGTAGGTTCTGGTCCAAAATGGAACATCGGTCTGGGCGCGGATCAGCTTCGCCTGCACCTTCACGTGGTGATCGAATCGTTCCACCGAGCCTTCCAGAACTGCGTCGACGTTCAGCTCTTTCGCAATCTGTGGAAGCGACTTCGTTGAACCCTTGTAGGTCATCGCCGACGTACGTGAGATCACTCGAAGAGCGCTGATCTGGGCGAGATCGGTGATCAGCTCTTCAGTCATTCCATCGGCGAAGTATTCCTGATGGACACCTGCCGAATAGTCTTTCAGTGGCAGAACGGCGACTGATTGAACGGCGGGACCGCGCGCATGAGTCAGCATCCCTTTCGCCCACCAAATGACGGCGCCGGCCAAAGCGAGCATGAGGGCGAGAATGGCGGCAACCGCAATTTGCCGATTCAGAGTTCGCGGAGTCGAACTGGGAGTTTGTGTGCCGGTGCGGGGAAACGCGAGCCGGCGCAAATCTACGCCCAGTTCGACCGCCGATTGATAACGATTTTCCGGCTGCTTATCGAGACATTTCATTACAACTTGTTCAACTTGGAGAGGAGTGCCTGATCGAACCTCGCAAAGTCGTTTCGGCATTTCATGAAGGATGTTTTCGATGACGACAAAGGGAGAGCCGTTCGCAAAGGCGCGTCGGCCCGTACACATCTCATATAGAACCGCGCCTGCGGCATAGATATCGGTTTTCGCCGATGCCTGTTCGCCGCGCAGTTGTTCCGGCGACTGATAGGGCAGCGTTCCCGCCATCGGCAAATCCATGACCGATTGGGTGGTATCTGTCGACAGAGTTTGCGATAACTGCGCCAGGCCAAAATCGAGGATCTTCAGACGGCCGTCGGGAGTGAGCTGCAAGTTTGCGGGCTTGAGGTCGCGATGCAACACGCCGGCTTCGTGTGCGGCCGCCAGGCCATCGGCCAATTGCATGCCCAGCCGCAGTACTTCGTTTGGCGGCATTGACTGTGACGCCAAGCGGCTCGCCAGCGTCTCTCCGGGTATGTACTCCGTAACCAGAAAGTCGATCCCATTCTGGGAATCAAAGTCAAAGACGGTGGCGATGTTGGGATGACTCAGACGGGCCAGAACCCGTGCCTCTTTGTGGAAGCGCTTGCGCGCGTTCTCATCATTGAAGGCGGCCGGCGGCAGAAGCTTCAGGGCAACATCTCGTCCGAGGCGCTGATCGTGGGCGCGATACACCACGCCCATTCCGCCTTCTCCCAGCTGCTCGAGCAGACGGTAATGGCCGATTAAGCTCCCAAGCGCCATCATGGAACTGGCCATGGCGCGCATCTTATGACCCGCTCAGGCGCAAGTCAACGCCGCCCGTTTCTGGGAAGCGCGACTCTTGGCCGGAGCTATGTTCCGGCAGCTTGCGCAACCAAAGTTGATCCCATCATTGCGCTTCTCTGCGAGTAGGAGATTGTCAGTGCGAAAACACAACGCATAGCATTCCGGGCAGTAACATGAGCTGCCGCGCTTGACCACGGGTACTCGGCCGCGCAAGCGACCATTCCGGCTCGCACCGGATTCCGCTCCACGTCGGTTCACTCGACGCTGCGTAACGTGATAAGGATTTCCGGGAAGAACACAACGCGCTCGTCTTGGCATCGCCGCGCATTGTACATGGAAGAAAAAAATAGGGCAGATCAGGAGCCTGTCGGAGATAGACTTTCTGGAACAAAGAATCAAGAACCTACAAATGGCAGCCTGTCTGTAACTTGTTGATTCCTCGTTCGGGAATCCTTCTCTCCGACAGGCTCTCAGGCTGCCCCGATTAGGCTGTCCCCTGCGAGAAGAACGCATCGGCGGTCTTAGACAGCAGCTGGTTCATCGCGTCGTACGCGTAGGTCGTGGTATGGCCGTTGAAGTCGATCTCGAAGTCAGGTTCCCGTTTGCATCGTAAACATAACTTTCCGATTGTCCCAGCGGCAGTGTATTAGTTCTGCATGACTCCTCGATTTTCGTGTGCCTAGATCTCACGCATGAAGAGTCTGAATAAGATTCCATTGCAGAAGGAACGAGCTGACAAGGGTCGTTATGCCATTTGCTACCTCGGTTTCATCATCTGAAGTATACAAGTCCCATGAAGTCTGGCCAGCAAGGCCCAACCAACCACAAATATGTATTGGAAGCTGCTGCGGAGCAGCACCTTCACGAATGCAAACATGAAGCATAAGGGTTCTCTGTCACCGACGAGTAGTGATGATCGGAATGCGGGTTACTTATATGTCGATGACGTAATCGCGGTCAAGCGAATCTTTCATTAGAACTGTGGAAAACTGGACAGGAGTATTCCCGGAACGGAACAGTGCTGCGACTTCGAGGCGTTAGTGTACAAAAATCGTACACATGGCTCGGAGAATCTGTCGACTTATGTCTAATTCAATTATTTCGCGGGAGAGATTTGCGCGATGAACGTTCCCCAATTGGCTAAGAGCGTTCTTGGTGCGAGGGGAATGTACTCGGCGGCGATCCATAGTGCACCATGATCGTCGATCGTCGCGGCGGAGTAATCGCCGGTGCGGGCGGCGCTTTCGGCGCCGAAGTATTTGTAGCCGCTGAAGCCGTCGTGTGGAGCTGCGCCGGGGGCGATGATTTGGATATCGCCGATGCCGTTCGGCGTGACGCTTGCCATGGCTGCGCTCGGGTAATAATCGGCTCCGCTCATTGTGAATGCGATTATGCCGTTCCCATTGTGGGCAATGCTGAGGGCCGGGTGGAAGAGATCGGCATTATGGACGGCTACATATCCCTGATGCATCAGTTCTGTTTTCAGCGTCCCTTCTGCAGAAAGTGAAGGAGCCACAGCGAAGTATGCGATGCCGGCGTGCGGCATGGGATCGTTGCCGACGGCGACGATTGTCGTGAGGGCTGACCAGAGCTTGCCGCCGGAGAAGACTGTCTGCTGCATGCGGTGGTCGTTGGTGGCGATGAACTGTACTTTCTCGGCTACCAGGCTGCCCAATTCGGTATTGCCCGTGCGCTGCGGTGCATCGGGCGGAACGCCGAAGGGCTCGGTCGCGACGATTGTGTTCTGGAGTTTCAAAGCGGGAACAGCGTCGGCGAGTGACGCCGTATTTGTAATCGTCCATACAGCGAGGCGCCGGTCGAGCATGTTACGAGTATCGGCGATGCTGGAGAAGTACTCGACACCGTGTTCCGCGTCATCAGCTGAAAACGAACTCTGCTTCGCTGGCTGCACGCTGAAGGCAAATCCGCCCGGGAGTTTCGGCGAGTTCCAGTGAACTACGCCCGGCATGGCTCCGGTAGCGAGCAGGTTCTTCGAGATGGCGTAGAGCTGAACGCCTGCGAATCCTTCGCGTAGGCTGAAGGCATTGGTTGAGATGAAGAAGCCGTGGGCATCGGCGCCGATCAAAGGTTGATCGCCGTAGCACGGACATCCTTCCATTCCGTCGTTGCTTGTGTCGATGCTGTAGATCTTCCAGTCCTGCGTCGGATCGATGGTGGTTGAGACGGCGATCAGTAGATGCGTCGGGGCGGTGAAGGCTCCGGTGTCACTGCGCGTCGAAATGGCAACCACGGTTACGAACCAGCGCTGAAGCTGGGTGTCGTAATAGGCGCGAGGATCACTGGTGAAATCGCCATAGGCACTGTTGGCGCGGTTGATCTCCGGCTTGAGGCGGAAGAACTGGTTGAGCGCCGTTGGCCCTTGCTTGAGCGCGCCGGTGTTGGCGTCGTAAATGGCGAGCGCGGCGTTCACTGCCTGGAGCACGAACCCGTTGCCGACTGCCAGTGCCTCGTCAGGAGGCTCGGTGCTGAACTGCGTGTTCGCATAGGCGCCGGTGCCGGCGAGTCGCTGATCGCGGTGCGTGAGCCCGTTGAACGCGAGTGCGACGCTTGAGGCTGGAACCACCGCCTGCGGGTTCGCGATTACCGGTATCGAAGCATTGCCCGGTCCGCGCCGAATGCCGGCCAGCTCTCCGTCCGTTTCAGGATGCGGACTGATCTGCAAGTCATCGGCAGAGATACTGGTTGCGGGGATGGCATCCAGTTGCGACGTCCCAATGTATTGAAGTGTTTCTCGCGTACTTTGTGCAAAGCCCGGCGCGAGGGCCAGGGAAACAAGGCCGCAAATCAGAATAAGTTTGCGTAATGGGGTGAAGGCGGGCAGCACTGCTGTTCTTGGAATCGTATTGTGGTTTGCAGGATGGCGCAAGGCACCAGCGCGGCACTCAAGGCTAAACATGAGGACCGACTGGCCGCACGCTGCTGGGATTTCCGAGGTGCCTAGATTCTGATCTCAGGAGAAGCGGAAAACCCGCGGTGTGGGCTGCTCGTCGCTCCTTATGCCTCAATCATGCAAAAGTCTACGCGTAGGCCGGTTCGAGCAAGCCTGCTAGCGCTTCAAGCAGAACGTGGTCTCCATCGCGTGAGTCGATGGCTGCGTCCACCTCATGGTGGCGTCCGCTGGCGTGAATCACCAGCACGCGGCACAGCGAGTTCGCCTTCTTTGCCATATAGGGGAGATGGTGGCGGTCATCGCGCGTAAGTGTATGTCCCAGAACGACTACGTCATACTTGGCTGCGCGCATTGCTTCCTCAATGGCGCGGCGTCCGATGGCGGATTGCACTGAATATCCCGCCTTTTCCATGACTGCTGTGTGCAGTTTGAGGGATTGCGCATCGCCTTCTCCGTACAAAACCGTGGCCTTGACCGAAGTCTTACCCATTTAACACCTCCCGAAGGCGCAGAGTAGCAGTAAGGCAAGATCGGGCGAAGATGACGAAAGACAGGTCGGAGTAACTTTCGGCAGGTGAAGGTTCTGTGCTTTGCTGATTCGGTTTTAGGGAGATGCGAGCAGCAGTCTAGCGCAACGCAAGCTGCCAGAAAGATGCGTACTCCACGGTCAGCGTATGAATTCGCTGCGTTTTCGCTGTTGGAGGCTGCAGCGCGAGCGGGAAGAGCGATGCTAACTTACGGTATCAAAAAGAATTACATTGGAAATTCGCGCAAATCCCTGCGCCTTTCCCTGCCTCTGGTGGAAAAACTGCGCCTTTTCGGCAGAACTTGCAGAATCCCGCCATTCGGGTAAGAAAATTCGCTGCAGCAGGGAATCTGTCGTGAATCTACTGGCCTTCCTTCTCCGCCATTTCGGTCGCGCCCTTCTTCAGGATCTCCACCCCTTGGGCCATGGTGAGGTGATCCGGGAGGCGCTTAAAGTCGCTCTCGTACTCCTGCTCCTTATACGCAAGCGATTTGAAGATCAGAGCTTTGCCGGTGAGGTCGAGCTTCATTACCGTGGTATCCCAGTGGTTCGCGTCAACCTGCTCCTGCTCGACCATGAAGCTGCCACCTTTATAGAGGCGTCCGAGGATGCCCCAACCGAAATCGACATCATGAAAGAGGTGGGCGTCGATCTTGCGCAGGCGCTGTTGCGGGACGTTCAGCCATAGCTCCCCGGCCATGCCGGTATATACCGACTCCTCGCGGGATGCGGGCTCGTAGTCCGGATCGGGGCGAAAGCGCAGCTTTACCGCGTCGCCATCACGACCAATCTCTTGATAGAAGAACGCCTTGGGGAGCGCCTTAATCATGATCTGCGCACGATTTTCGTCTTCTTTTTCGCGCTTCATGCGCTGGCGCTGCGCGTCGGGATCGTTCGCCAATTTCGTGATCTTGTCCTGTTCGGATCGTTTTTGATCTTCTGTCGGAGACTTGCCGTCAATCAGAAGGGTACGCGCCACACTGCCTTGATCCGTTTGCACGATCTCTTTGAGGGAAGTTCCTTTGGGCGTGACTCTCTTTAATCTGAACATGTAGTGCGACTTGTCGCGCGCCTCCTGCTCTAGCTCGTTCGCGACAACTCGGCGTACAAGCTCGCGAGCCTTGGGATCGTTAGAAAAATTCGGACCTTGGCTCGCTCCGTCATCGGCACGCGAAGCTGCGCAAAGCAAAACGAGAGCTGCAGGCAGAAGAACGAGCCTCCTGGCGAGGCTGCGTGCTGTGCTTATGGACATAAAAACCTTGGGGCCGATCTATTAGACGAAGAAAAGCCGCTACTTTGTTGCAACACACATTAACACCAGGAGTTGGGAAATGCAGGCCAAAAAACGCCAACGGCGGCTCTGGAAGCCGTCGTCGGATGAAGAAGATGGTGTGCTTTCAGCAGGATACGCTCGAATCGAAAGCCATGTTGCCGATTCGCTGCGATCCCAACGTAGTGTCGGCCCATTCGGAAAAAGGCAGTCCCATTGGCTGTTAGCCGCTGATAACGACAGAACCGCTGTTCCCCTGGTTCTTCGGTTCCGCTGCACACAGCGACC
>Ga0075426_10003066_pt1 | contig 11936 bp, 19 predicted proteins | sample SoiMethybrSBSTD5_FD_75304 | JGI IMG/M metagenome (GOLD analysis project Ga0075426, IMG submission 75304) | Bulk soil microbial communities from a Populus tree surrounding site in Tennessee, USA - Soil MetaG P. TD hybrid SBSTD5 | ecosystem: Environmental > Terrestrial > Soil > Tree plantation...
GGCGGCGGATCAGTATGACGCCGTCACCGAGTCGCTGAAGACGCACCGCGCTCTGTGTCACAATCGACAGCATCACGAAGCTGCACACGCGCTGGGCGTGGCCATTCGCTCTGAGGAGACGTCTCCCATGCGCGCTTACGTTTTCAGCCTCGGGCGGGCGCAGTGAAGTACCTCCTGGCCGTTTCCTTCTTGTGGCCCGTGCTCATGGTCGTCGGTGGGCTTGGCGTCTATACGGTGTTCTGGTTGGCCGGCCTGCTCATGAAGTTGCTTCTGCCCGTCGCGTAGGCCGGGTGAGGCTGCCAGGAGCGTAGCGGCGCTGAGGGGTCGGCGTATCGTCATCTCGCCCGCTCCGAGCGCCACGGGCTCGGCGCCCAGCCAGCGCCACAGTCGCATTCCTCGCTTCGCAGATCATGCTCCTGGTGCTCGTGATCGAGCGCGCGTGGCGTCACCGACGATGATTCCCAGGCCCGACGTAGGCCGCCGCTGCTTCCGCGAGGATCTCGCTCGCGGCGACGACTGGGAACGACCACGCGTTGAATCGCACAGCGGCGGCGTCGAGCCTGGCCAAACGTCCAATAGTTAATCGCGCGCGAGTCGGGGAAGCTACTGCCGTAAAAGAGAACGGCCCCGCGACGACCGCCAGATCGACCGCGAGGCCAGTCACCCATTCGCGTGGAGACGATCATGGGCGACGACCGGAACATAGCACGCTCAGGGCATCACTGGTCGGATCGCGACGTCGCCGAACTCCTCGGCGCCGCGTTTGGTTGGCGGGACAGCTTCTACGGGATCGGCACGCGCGAGTCCGCCGCCTTGCAGAAGGCCTTCGCCGATTTCGTCGGCGCGGTGCTCGTCGAGGGCTACGCGGTCCCCCTCAGTGTGGCCCGGACACAGCTACAGCGCCGGGTGCAGCAATCGTCGTCGGCCGCCACGAGCTTCCGAAAGCGTGTCGATCAGGTCTGGCTGCAACGCCAGCTTGAAGGCGACCAGGAGGGTGCATGAGCCGTCACGCCCTCCGGCGGAGCGAGGCGGGATTACTTCGTGGCGTCGTCCAATAGCGGGGTAAGCCAGAATCTGAAGCAATCTGGATGATACTCGCCGTCGCCAATGCGGTATCGCCCAACGCCGGGCCTAATGACGCCGTGACAGACCCCGCACGTACGCTCGTCTCGGGAGTGCGCTAGGTTCACGACGCCAGTTTTGTTCGTGTCTACTAGCCGTGTTGACACGTTATCGGGTCTCGACGTCCTGATGGTGTCCTGGGCCGAGGACGGGCGACGTACACGTAGCCGGGCTGCACTCGGCGGAATCACCAACGGCGAAGGCCCGCCGCGCGCCAAACATCACGGCCACGAGTGCGGCGCATAGCATCAACGTTTTCAGCGTCACGTTTGTCTTCATCGCCTTACCTCCGGCGAGAGTTTTCGGAATCTGAATTTACACGACCCGTGCCAAACGGAAATGTTTGCGATTGTGGACCAACTGGGCTTGGCGCTGATGCGTTAGACGGGCAGGCTGCCCGGCCAGTCCGGGCGAGCTACCGCGGCGACTCGTCCGTCAGCGTCCAGTCGCGCGGCACGGGCTCGTCCTGATCCAGCTTGGCCAGCGCATCGCGCGCCGCCTGCTGCACGGCGGCCCACGGGCTCAGCGCCCAGCCGGCGCCAGCGTGCGCAGTGAGCGAGTGCTCGAAGCCGCTCTGGAAGAACACTGCGCGCCATCCCCGGCCGTCGTAACGCCGAAGCTCGAGGTCGTACTCCTGCCGCGCCATGCCGGCGACGATGTCGCCGATGCCGCGCCACGTATCGAAGCAACGGTGGAGAAGCTGAAGCTCCGGCTCGCTCGGCTCAAGGCTGAGAAAGCCGAGGGCGGCGCCCAGGCGGCGGGCACTGTAGTCGAGCGCAGTCGTCACCGGGTGCAGAGTCACTCCTCGGACGTCTCCACCGGCCGCTCGATCCGCGCTCCACATGCGACGCACGCCAACCACGCGTGCTCGTCGTTCGCGCCGCCGTCGAGATCACCGCAGAGCCGGTGTTCGAGGAAGAAAGCGTCGAAGTCCAGCAGAACCTGGGTCACGGCTGCGTCGCTGGCCGGTAGGCGAAGACCGCGCCACAGTTCTTGCATTCCCACGCCTGCGGAGCGGAAGGTGTTCGTATGCTCTGCGTGCCCCGAATCGCAACATCCTCGCTGGTACAGACGGGACATTTAGGACCGCCGCCTTCCGTATCTCCTTCGACATTCATCACGCGTCCCTACTCGATGACCTGATCCGCCCGCAGCAGCAGCGAGGGCGGGATGGTGAGGCCGAGCGCCTTGGCGGTTTTGAGGTTGATGACAAAATCAAATTTGATCGGCTGCTCAATCGGAAGGGACGAAGGTTTCGCGCCGCGGAGTATCTTGTCGACGTAGAGTGCCGATCGCGAGACGAGGTCGGCGAGATTCGGACCGTATGACGCTAGGCCGCCAACGCTCGCGAACTCGCGAAATAAATACGCTGTAGGCAGTTTTCGACGCAGCGCAAAGTCCGCTATCTTTGGCAATCCGACGTGGAACGCCGGGTCGGACATGACAAGCAACGCGCGGACCATCTCGGCGGAGATTTGTGTGAGGCTCCTCAACATTCCGTACATCGAACCGTCGCAACTCTAGTGAAAGCACGCGGGCGGCAGAGAGTAGCTCGGACCATACCGCATCGCGGAAGGCCGGATTCGACGGATTCCAAGCAATCCCCAATCGGGCCAGGGGCGGTACGAGCTCTTTCAGGATTTGCATCTGCTTCGTAGTCAATTCGGTTGTCTGTGTTGCGTTCCCAGTGATATTTCCGTCTGGCCGCGCAAGGCTGCTGACGATCCCGGTCTGAATGGGGTCCAAAGCGTAAACCATCACAATTGGAATCGTTGTCGTTGCTTGCTTTGCCGCTAGCGCGGCAGGCGTTGCGACGGTCACAATTACATGAACGCCGGTCTGTACGAGGTCGGCTGCCTCGCGGGTGAGCCGGTCCTGCCGGTCAGCGAGCCGCAAATCGATCGAAAGGTTTCGTCCCTCGATCCAACCCAACCCTTCTAGGCTCTGGCGAAAGACCGCCAGTGACGCTGATGCGACGTCCGGTGTGGCGTGCGCCAAGATGCCGACGCGGAAACCTTTCGAGGGCTGCTGCGCCTCGGCGCCGAGCGGCGCGGCGAGGAAGACCGCGGCATGGGCGATGAACCATCTTCGAGTTGTTGCAGTCATCTTAGCCGCGGGTCATTTAAGCATCCGCATCATCTTCCGGATGCACGCCCGTACGCACGAGCGTGGTGCTTAAAAGCTCGGTCTTACACGCTTCCTCAAAGCGCCTGAAATCCGCTGCGGAAGTCAGGTAGAACCGCACGCGTTTTCCATCCGCCACCTCCGCCACGTCCGATTGCGGCGATAGTGCCGATTTCCAGAATGCAAGGTCTCCCTGAAACCGTCCGGTCTGCCATACGTAGGCCCTGCTCCGACGTGCAGCTACGCGAAACCAGCCACGGCCGCCTACGGGAACCGTGATGAAACGCCGTGAGAGATTGTTCTGAACCCCGTTGGCTAACTGCCTATTGAAAAAGTCGACGAGAGCGGGATCGGTATCGGATAGCGCTTCGGTCCATCCGCTCCATCGGGGGAGCGTTCGCGTGCGGGGTACTCCGCGTCGAACGGCATGCTCGGTGATTTCCGGAGGCGGGAAAATAACCGAACAGGTGAGAAACTCGGTCGCGCCGTCCGTCGAAAGGGATAGTCTTGCGCAACGTACGTCAACGTTGAAACGCTCGTTAAGCCACTCGGCAGCCACGAGAACTTCATAGTCAAAGCTCTCAGCGAGCAACATAATCCGCTGCGAACGATTTAGGCTCGCCACATCTCCACCCACAAAATCTTCAAACTCGTCTTTGGTTGCATCCTCCGCTTGACCGGTGAGCCTGGCACGCTCGGCAATGAACCGTCCGCTGTCCCATTTTGCGACCATCCCGGCATACGCGATTGCTTGAAGAAGATGGAGTTTATGGCCTCCGCGTTTGAGGCTCGATAATGACCGCACAACCCGTCTCATCAACAGCGAGAAGATCGATGCGATCGTCAACAAACTCTGCGGGACGTAGCTCTTCGCCGATAAGGAGAACTCGCTCGCCGAGCTCTCGAAAAAAAGGCTCCGGACTCGCCTTGATCATCTGCTGAAGATCAGAGCGTTCTCGGATGCCAACGTCGGGGAGTAAGCGCTGATCCAACGCGTGAAAAGTCCTTGTTGCCCGGTCGATCCTCAGCATTGAGAACCCCCTGGGTCACGATCTCCCGCTTGAAGGCGTCAAAAATGCGGCCGACCTCAGGACTCGGCGGTGCCGGCCGGAGAAGTCCTACGCGGACCACATTGCCACCTTGGTGCGCCTCACCAGCGCGCGGCGCGGCGAGCACGGCTCCAAGGCCGGTCACGAACGCGCGCCGGTTCACGCTCCGTACCCCCACGGTGGCGGGATGGTAGGCCGGACCAGGGAGGTCAGCAAGGTGCGAGGGCAGCGTCGCCAGAAAAACAGAAACGGCCGGGAACTAATCCCGGCCGTCATTTGCGACGCGTTCTCTGAGACTCAGCGAGCGCGATCTCTTCTATATCTCAACAGGCCAAGGCCGGCGAGGCCGGAGCCGAGGAGAAGCAGCGTCGTCGGTTCCGGAACTCTGTCGGGCGTCTCGGGAGTATCAGAAAACGCATTGATGGTGAGCGGGATGTTAGTCGCTGTTCCAACGACTAGGCCGCTAAAAGTAATAAAGGGGTTGTTCGTAGCGGTTTCTGGGAGAGCATTAAAGGTCGTCGGCAGCGGAAGCCCGGCTTCCGTGTCCGAGGTAAATGAAACTCTGAAGCCTACCAGTTCGTCCTCGTCCTCGGCCGTGATCCGGGTGATCAGGAGGATATCGCTGGCTACGGTGGGGCCGCCGACCGGCGGCTCCGTTAGTACGAGCGGGACGAAGAGGGAGGTCGGTGCGTTGGCCGGGAAAGTGGCGCCGCGGATGGTCACGGTCGCGCTTTCTGGACCAAGTGAAGTCGAGGACGTCACGCCAGCCGGAAGATCAGTGACGGTGGCGGTGACTGTTTCTGTGAGGTCGTTGAAGGTGACGGTGATTGCGTCAGCTGGACCGCACGCCAACGCGAACGCACCAGCGGCGAACGCAACGACCGACAAAAGCCGTTTCATCGTGGGTCCCCCTCCAACGGATCGTTCATCTTTAGGGTGTATTGAGCGGTATCGCTGCAGCAGCTAAGTGGTCGCCTCGCGCTGCATCGCCATTGACAGTATGTTGACGCATCGACCATGCCATGCGTGTAAAGACGTGAATCCGAGGCGTTGTAAGGCTTACTCACGGACAAAGTGAGAAGTCTTCCGACACCCCATCGCGGCGAGCCCTATTTCGGCGCGGCTTCGGTTGATGACGGCCGCAGACAAGCACCCGTAGGTTAGTCAGGATTGTTTACGAAATCGCATGAAGAACGCCTAAGCAAATCTTGAGATTTCCTTCACGCTGTTTCGCTTCGAGTGGAGCGGCGGAGCTACGCGGTGCCTCTGTAGTCGCTGAGAAACGGCCGGGGCACGATGCTAGCGCCCGACGACCGAGGCGGCAAGGCTCGTGTTGGTAGAGTCGCGTGCCTGTTCCTTGTGCACTCGATTTTTTCGTACCGCTAGCTGCCTCGGCAGTCGATACCATAACCGTGAGTCCAGCGGAGGCCGCTGACACGATACGGCGAGATCCGAGGTGTCGCTTGGGCCAACAACCGGATCACGACGAGATCGCGCGTTGCGCTTACGAACTCTACCTCTCGCGCGGCGCAGAAGACGGCCGCGCCCTTCAGGACTGGTTGGAGGCGGAACGTCAGTTGACCAAAGCGCCAAAACGTCGAGCAAGAAAGCCGGCTGCCCCCTCCCCGAGGCGCCGCTCGGTCCAGCCCTAACGGCTGCGCTGATCGCCAAAGCCTGACCCGAACGGTCTTGTCGCCAGAGTCGGAGGCGACGCCGTGGGGCGCGGCGAGCGACAGCGCACTGAATCGTCTCCCCGGCACCCCGGATGATACTCGCTCGCGGGGCCGTCATTGACACGCATCATAGGTGGCGGTACAGTCGGCCGCCAGCCTACCCATCGCGTCGGGTTCCGGTTCGGCCAAGGGAACCCGACCATGAGCGAACGCGCGGTGCGACACGTGAGGAAATTTTTGGGGCAGCGCGTGCGGGCCCTGCGCAAGCAGCGCGGTCTCAGCCAGGAGCGGCTGGGTGACCGCTCCGGCCTCTCAGGAAAGTTCATCGGTGAGGTCGAGCGCGGGGAGAAGTCGATCTCCATCGACAGCCTGTACCGGGTGTCCGTCGCGCTCGAGATCCCGCTACGTGAACTGACGGCCGTGCGGGCCGACAAGCCGTCCGCGGTGCCGAGCGAGGAGGCGGAGAAGATCTTCGCGCTCGTCTCCGGCCGGCGGCGGCCCGAAGACATCCGGAAAGCATACCGGGTCCTCCAGGAGATCTTCGGTAAGACGTCCTGAGCGGCCTCGCGCCGAGCAGTGGCGCGCGCCAGAGCTCCGCGTCGTATTCGGTAAGCTGCAGGTCCCAACCCTGCGCGCCATGCCGCGCACGACGTCGCCAATGCCGCGCCAGCAATCGAGCCAGCGGTGAAGCAGGCGTAGCTCGGGCTCGTCGGGCGGCACGAGCCGAAGCCGACAGCGGTGCGGAGGAGGCGGGCGCGCCGGTCCGTCATGTTCGACGCTTGCATGGCGGCAGCTCCCGCACACCCAGACCAGGGATACGACCGCGCCGACGCACGAGGCCGACGAAGCGATTCGACGTGGCAGAGGCACGGGCACCTACACAGCGTTCGGCGTCACATCGCTCGACATCGTTGAACCGATAGCGGCTCATCACACGGAAGCGTCGATATACGCGCGCGCCGCGACCATCGCCAACGCAATAACCGCATGCTCGTCGGCGGCAGCCCTCAAGAACGGGACGACAGTGGCGGCGTATGTGCCGGGTGCGCGGTCTGGGCGCCAGATTTCCACGAGCGCACGCCACTTGCGATCAATGCCGCTGCGACGAGGCGACACGCGGATCGTCCACTGATTGTGCTCGCCCATCGTCGAGGCCATCAATTCCACCAGCCCTGCCGTGCCAACCGAGCGCCGACCCGCGCCGCCCGGCGTAGCTCATCGGTAGCGACTACACGCGCCGCCGGATCGGTCAGTCTCGCTGCGAGCTTCTTGACGTAAATCCCAAGACGGAGCGGTGGGAGGGCGACACGACGCAGAATGCCTTCGAGTTGATCGTCTGACATGGTGTTCGCGAATCTAGGCGTGACCCAGGCGAGTGTCAATGTCATCAGTGCAGCAGAAAAATGACGGGGCCGAGCGGGCAAGCGTCATAGCGGGCGGTGATCGAGAAACGCGCAGAAAACCCGATTGCATGATTGCGATGCTTCGGCAAACGATCGAGGATGAGGCGCGCGAACTGATGAACGTCTCAGACGGACTTAGCGCCGCCGCCGCCATGCGAGGCGCGCCGGTCCAGTGTGCGAATCGAGGTGGCTGGCGGCGGCAGACCCGCTGCCGCACGGTACAACGGCCCGGCGGCGTCGACAATCGCGTTCGACTTACTCCGGGCTGGCGCCCGCGATCTTCGCAACCGACCGCTGCGTGACCGGCGTCCGGCGCTTGAGGACGCGATCGCCGGGACCCGGTTCATGCTGCCTGCGCTGCGCCTTGAGTCTGACGGCTCCGCTGCGTGGGAACAGGTCAAACGTGGCGGCTGGGAGGGCCTCGTCGCCAAAGACGACGCGAGTCGTTACGTCGGCGGCGCAACCCGGAGCTGGCTTAAAGTCAAAGCCCGCCCCGAGGGGCGATTCGCCGTCATCGGACTCATGTGCCGCTTGCTGGGTCATGTTCGCTACTTCTGGCCGCACGCATGGGCGCAAACTTGTCTACGTCGGGCGGTGCGAGTTGGGCGTCAGCCGGCGAGTCATTGCCGAGCTGCGCGAGCGGTGTACGGTGCTATCTGGACCGGTGTACGAGGGCGCGGAGCGACTATCACGATACGTTCGACGGAGAGAGGCTTGCCAGCTTGTTTACCCCGGATGGGATCTTCGAGGACGTGTACGACAACTACGGAACGCTTGAACCCACCTTCGGGATTGGTGGCCTTGGGTGCGTGTTGCGAGGCCGCGACCAGATCGCGAAGTTCATCAGCGATGAGGTAATAGGAAATGCGAGGTTTCCTTCACCATTCCCCGGCCACAGCCATCACATCGTTACCAGTAAATTGATCAAGGTGGATGGTGATACCGCGACGATGACCGCTGCATGGCTCGGTGTGTCGACCAATGACGCCACTGGCGCTGCATCCGTAACGATCACAGGCGAGTATCTGACGGATTTCAAGCGTACGAATGAGGGCTGGAAGATCTCACATAACCGGCCGATCGTTGATCGGCGTGGTGTGACTGGTGTGTGCGATCTCAACGGGCCCATCCCGCGCTGAGCAACCGTAGCGAACCGTACCGACGCAGGTTGGCGACAGCATGTCGGCCGGGCGGACTCCGTATCGATTAGGAGCGCCCGGCCGGCACTGCCCAAGTCAGATCATCGTACCAAGCACTTGGCGATAGGCCGTTAGCAGGCTGCAACAGCGCGCACTCACCGCGCTGTCACGCTGATCCGTCGGGTCCTCCGCGCGGTCGCCGCGATCGCCGTAGCCGGACCGAACCTTGCGCTTCGCCTTGCGCCGGCGGTCGGCCTTGAGTGAGCGGCCCTTCTCGTCCGTCTCCTTGAATTGGCCCGCGCGCGGTCCGCCTCACATACAGCGCAGCAGTCTTTGATCGGATTCTCTCTCGCCTGTCCGAAGCCCGCGTCTTTTCGGCCATGTTAGAGGCTTTCGGCAACTCGACTGCCGCCGACTTCTGGACCGAGGCGGCCTGCGGCCCGGCCGGCGGCTGAGCTTAATCAGGGCTCTGCGTACTTTCTAGTTGCGCTCGGCCTTCCGGCTATCCATTATTTGCCCCTGCCGAACTGATCAGAGGAGGTAACGTCGATGATTCGTCCTCGGGAGACCTTGTTCGAGCGCTTAGCAGAAGCAGAAGCACAAAGGGCTAGCAATGACTTCGCCCGCGTTTCCGGCGGTGTGTCGCGCCAAGAGGACAACTGGGCAATGAATCCGGAAGATATTAGGTCACGGCGTTTTCGTGTTCGGCTGGTGCGTGGTCTCGATCCTGAAGAGGTAGCCGCATTTTTGGATGAGGTCGCGTACACCTTGGAGCGGGCTCAGGCAGAGAACATCGAAATGGGAACGCAGGTGAGCTTACTCGAAGATAAGGTCGAGCGGCTCACAGCGAGGAATGAATCAGGCCCACCCGTCGGCGCGAGCGAGAGCGCGGAAGCACAAGCGACGGCGACGGCCTCAGAGGATGTAACCCAGGGGGCTATCGCCGCGGATCGTCTCGGCGCGTTGCGTAGTGCGGCGTTGCACGAAATTGAAGCCTTGCTCCACGACGCGCAGGCACGAGCACAGATGGTGACCGACGCGGCCCACGAGCATGCCGCTGTCATCGTGCGGGAAGCCGAAGCGCTGACGGCACAACGGCAACAAGAAGCGGAGGAGCTGGTGACGCAGGCGACCGCCACCGCCGATTCGATCGTGATAAGTGCGCGCGATCAAGAGGCAGCGGTGCGCCGCGAGATCGAAAGGCTGAGCGAGACCCGTCTTCGATTGTTCGATGATGTACGAGCGACGCTGGACATCTGTCACGAGTGGTTGACGACAGTGGATCCACGCGAGCGAAACGGCGGCGAGCGGGAGGTGTTGTCCGGATCTGTCACGAACGGCGTTGTCGTCGCGACACCTGAACGATAGCCCGGTGGGATGATCAAAGATCTCTCTCGGCCGAGCCCGCAGACGACGGATCTTTTCTCAGCGCTTTCCGCGTGTCAGCCTGGTTCGACGCGTGCGACACGGGCGCCAGCCCTCGGTCACCGTCGGCAGAGATCGACACTAGGTAGTTCTCCGCACTGGTGTCGACAGCGGCTATTCCACTAGGATGACTGTTCGTCGGGGGGACTGAGAATGTATTTCGCTCGGGAACGTCAGCTCAGCGTTGAAGTGCGGTTGATGAGCGAGCCTTGTCTGTGGCGCTGGGACATCCGTGACGGCGAGCGCAGCGAGATCATCGACAGCAGCTGGACGCGCGAATGGACGGCGTACGACTCTCCCGACGAGGCTCTGCGCGCGGGACGCCAGCGCCTGACCTCGCTCACCCGTCGCGATAATTACGTCGCGTCGCGGGCGTCGCGATGGAGGCGCTGGTGCGACGTTGTCGGAAGCCGCCACCACGACCGATTCCTTCCTCCGGGCCAATCCGGACGTCGCCACTTGCGAGCAGTACGTGGCTACGTACCTCGGCATCGGCCGGCACGACGTGCTGAAGAGCATCGCGAGAATTGATCCACGCCGGCCGTGCCCTGTGCACCTATGGCGAGTGCACGATGTGCCACGAGCGGAGGCTCCTCGCGAAAGTGCGCGCCGCACGCCTTTAATCTTCCGGCAAGTATCCGCGCCGGCGCCGCTCCGCCTCCCACACGCGGTGGCATCCGCCGTGGAATCGGATAGCCGCGCGGTTGTCGTTGTACAGGGGCTCGTACTCGGTAAAAAGGATGGACTGTCCACATACCGCGCACGGGCGGCCGCTTCCAAGGCAGATCCAAATCTTCGCGGGGGCTTCGAGAGGAAGCACACCTGCATCGACCTTCTCTCGCACGAGGTCGGCCAGCGATTTCGCCACTGGGTCCTCCCCGGAGGGCATGAAAGTAGTCCCAGCCGACCGAGGCCGCAATGTTCTTCGTTGCTACACGGCGACGCCGCATCGTGACGAGCTTCCCTCGGTGACCGACCGGGCGTGCGCACTCGACGTCAGCATCCGTCCGCCTGCGAAGTACGCCGCGTGCCCCCAGCGGGGCGTCAGAGGCGCTCCGACCAACTTGATCTGCCCAGTCGCTACAAGACTGAAAAGCAGCACGACGGCGGCGTCTTCGCTCGGCAGCGAGCCTTGCGTCTTCACGCGGCGGCGAAATTCCTCGTGGAGCCTCTCAATCGTGTTCGTCGTTCGCAGTGTTTTCCACTGCGCCTTGGGGAAGGTAAAGAAGATAAGCAGCTCGTCGCCGCCCTCGGCGAGGCTCCGCACCACGCCCGGGCAGCGTTTGGCCCACGTGCGCTCGAAGGCCGCGTAGGCAGCACGGGCGGCGTCGGCACTCGCGGCGTAAACGATGCGATGGAAGTCATCGCGGATCTCGGCGAGCGCGTGCTTGGGCGCCTTGCGCTCGAGGTTGCGCAGCTTGTGTACGCAGCACCGCTGCACTGCAGCGTGGGGCCAAACGCGCTCGACCGCCCGCCGCAACCCCGCGTTGCCGTCGCTCACAGTGCCGGCGGCGCGTACCGGCCATCGCCTCGCAGGTCGTGCTGCTTCGGCGACGCTCGCCTGATGACGACGCGGACGCGAGCACATCATCGCGTTCGATTAAGGGGTTTCCCATCAAAAACAGACGGTAATACGGCAGGGCGAGACCGACTAAATTTTGTCGCGATGAAGCGATTTTCGTGGCCCGCCACGAATCCGTCGGCTGGATTCTCAGGCGGGCCCGTGTCGTCTTCGAACGTCAAATTAACGTACAACGGCGCCGACGACCACGACATCTACGCCGCCGACGTTTCGGCTTTCGAGCACGCGCCAGCCGGCCTTTGCGCCTGCGGCCTGTGCTGCCGCCGTCCATCGGCGCCGGGTCATAATCACTACGTCTCTCGACGGCTTTGCGAGCAGGCGCCCCAGTTCCTCGGGGCCAATCTCGACGATGCGTCGGTCCACGTAAACGTCATATGCAAGGGATAGGTCCGGGTAGCCGAACACCGTGCCGTTGGCCG
>Ga0075426_10003070_pt1 | contig 11933 bp, 9 predicted proteins | sample SoiMethybrSBSTD5_FD_75304 | JGI IMG/M metagenome (GOLD analysis project Ga0075426, IMG submission 75304) | Bulk soil microbial communities from a Populus tree surrounding site in Tennessee, USA - Soil MetaG P. TD hybrid SBSTD5 | ecosystem: Environmental > Terrestrial > Soil > Tree plantation...
CTGTCTCCTCTTCCTCAGCGTCGGCCCGTTGATCCGCGAGGTCCGCCAAAATCCGGTCTCTGAAGACATCGATGATTGACTCAACCGGTTCGCCAAGGCGATACCGGGTCTGGCCCTCGTCGTTCGGTTCACCTCCGAGAAGCAACGATAGCGGGTTCGGAAGTTGCTCAGTCTGCCTTAGATGATTCAGGAGCGTTGCCGGGGTAGTCAAGGTTCTTCTCGCGCCAGAGCGTTGTACTTAGGCGTACCACGGGAACTGCTGTCCCCTTGATAATGAAGCTGCGGTCGGTCAGTAGGGTCTGCTCAGTCCCATCGCTCGACTCGACGCGGTAGACATGCCAATTCAATAGAGTAAGTACGGGGTTCACATGGATGAGGTCGGCTCGCACGTAAACGGCAAGGAGAAAGACGAACAGAATAGCGAGCCCGGCCGCCTGATAGTGGTCAGTGACACTCGCTCCAACAAACGGGAAGAGGTAGGTCACGACGTAGGTGACATTCTCGAGATCGACCCGCTCGACTCTTGCGACACCCAGAGTTGTCGGCCCGCCCACGCCTTTGGCATGAAACAGGATTGCTAGGCCCAGTACTCCCGCCACGAAAGCTGCGGCCGGGACGATCACCCAGACACCCAGTTGGACTCCGTTCACAACGACGAAGACCAGCCAAAGTGGCAGATACGAACTCAAGAAGAGCAGGCCCTTGGCAAGCGAGGACAGCAAGTCGCACCCGGCGAGGTATCGGTGACCGGCTCAAATCCACATGGGTGACGTTCCGACTGGAAGGGCGACGGTCTGCGAGGCGGGGCCGCGCGGGTTGAATGCGGCACTCCTGAGGAGTCACACTCACGGACTGAGGGAAGTTCGTGCGATAGGCGTAAGGAGACGCCCGACGCGAGCCGGACAGGGGTGCTATTCGGGCTATGGTTTCAGTGCCGATGGGTCGCCTTTCTCAGATGCAAACCGATCAATAGACGGTCGTGTACCCTGGTTCCATGGCGCCTGAGCCCTCCTGGAAGACCGAACTATTGTCTCTACTCCGCGATCGGTGGGCAACCCGCGAGGTCTTCTCCCTTTCCGACGTGTACGGATTCGCAGAAACTCTTACCTCCCTCCACCCCGAAAACCAGCACATCGAGGAAAAAATCCGCCAGGTACTCCAGGATCTTCGCGATGAGGGGGAACTCAAGTTCGAGGACGACCGCGGACACTACTCCCTCCTGAGGCCGACATCGGTCCCAGGCGACCCTATCACTCGAGAATCCGATTCCGAGCTCCGCCGGACACTCCTCACTATTCGGGATCTTGACGATCAGATAGTCACTAGCGAGCGACTGCAGGAGATCATCAAGGGCTTCGGTGGCCAGAAAGGAATCTACAAGCCGAGTGGAGCCGAGCGGGCCCTGTGGGTTCGGCAGACCAATCGGGGAGTCTATCCGGACAAGGATGTTGTGTCGCAGAGCGACGGATCGTGGGTGTATCTCTACTCACCGGAGGGTCGAGATGGAAAGGTCGACCTGAGTCTCGATACGAACAAGGGTCTCCTGAAGTGTATGAGCGACCAAGTGCCAATCGGTGTCTTCCGCCAAGCAGAGTCCGAGGGGGGGAAGACGCGGTATCGGGTGCTCGGACTCGCATATGTTGAGAAATTCGAGGGGGATCACTTCGTACTCAGGGGCGAGGGCACTGACGTCACGATCCCTCCGGTCGAAGAGGTCGAGACGAGTTTTAGCCCGTTCGAACTGAATTCGCAGAGACTCGGCCACGTGGCCAGAGTTCTAAGGGACCGCAGATTCGGGATCTCAGTCCGTAGGCTGTACAACCATCGCTGCAGCCTCTGCAACGTCGGTTACATGCTCTCTGGCAGATCGATCGGCTTGGAGGCGGCGCACATCATACCGGTGGAGTCGGGCGGCAACGTCGCTGATGCCCGTAACGGGATCCTCCTTTGCCGCAATCACCATGCGCTCTTCGACCAGTACGCCTGGACGCTTGATCGTGAGTTCAGAGTACGAATCGCTAATGACGGCGAGTTGCGCGAATCGGCAGTTGCCAACCACATTCTTGAGCGCGAGGGCAAGATCCTACCTAATCTGCCGCAGAACAAGGTCAGCTACCCGGCGGCGGAGGCAATTGACTGGCGACTCGACGCTTTTGCGTCCGCGTGGGAGTGACGCCAGGCTGGGTCCCCAGCTAGCAGGGCTTGGTCGGCACCGTCGCGGAGTTCGGGCCGGGATTCAATCGCCGATCCTCTCCGCTCTGATGGAGTTACAAACCTGCGAAGGCCGGCCCGCCCGCACTTTCGAGCGAGCCGGAGGCGCAGAAGAGGTTGGCCAACCACCCTGGCTGCCTTAGGCGAGAGACCCGACAGCCTTCGAAACCGGGACCTCCGGTTTCTGGACGGAGGGGACCGCCCTAAGGTTCGGGAGGCCCAAGCGTTCCGTCAGAACGTCATACGCTGCTGCCCGGGTGTCACGATTGTTCGTAACCACGAGGTTTCCGCTCCGGCCCATCCGGAGAACTCCCTTCTCCTTCCAGACTGTGTTCGAACGGAGGAAGAAATCGCCCCCATCAGGGGCCGTCTCGCGAAGCTTGCCGAGCCGCCCGGCCCAGCGGGTCCATACCGTCTCCTTCGTTTCCGGTGTTCCTGCCTCCTCGAGTTCTGCCCGAAGGTGCTCGGCGACCGCAACAAACGCGGAAAGGACCACTGCCTGGTCGACCACCGAGATCGATCGTACGCGGTTTCGTTCGGAGACAGAGAGGATCCCGAGTTCGGGGCGGACTTTCGAAAGCATCCCGAAGTACTGAGAGTAAAATTCGACCTCTGTGTCGAGCTTGTCCATCCCTCCCCGGCGTGCGTCTCGAATTGCATCGTGGAGCGTTCGGAATGTAACCATGCGGGCGGACGACTTCGATAGCATGTTGGTGACGGTCTCGACGTTTCCGAGCAAGGGTGGCCGGTTGATGAGTTCGCGGACGATCTTCGACACTGAATCGGTCTGAGCGAGGTACTGCGCTCGCGTCGCATCCGCGGCCTTTCCCAGGACGTTGTATTCGTAGAACAATTGCATTTCGCCTTGTACTGGCATAGTGTAGATGTTGACTGTAAACGCCTTCGTCCCGACGGCGGGATTGAGACGGTTTTCTCGGATCGCGGCGAGCGCCTCCTTGATCGCAAGATGGCGGTGGTGACTATCAGGGAGGTAAACCCGAGAGTCCGAACTAATGACAAGGGTCCTCTCGCCCTCGTCGTGGTGCCAATGGGCTTCGCCGGGGCGGAGGTTCCAGGTCAAGGTGCCTCCGAAGAGGGTATTCTCCTCCAGAGCCTGGACCATTTCCGTGACCCGGTTCCTTTCCACGACGTACCCCTTCGGGGGTTCGTCGGCGAGACTGTATTCTGCGACCGGGATGTTATTGACGTCCTTCTGGCCCCTCTGGGCGTGAGCGTCCACGTAGATACGGCGAGTTTCTATGAACCCTCCAATCTCACGAACGCCGAGGTCGACGGAGTAGAATTTCGATGCGAAGCTCGCGGGACCTGGATTGGGCCCGCGAATATCGAAGAGCATCACCCCCACGCTCCTAATTGGCTGGCCGCAATCGTCGCAAGTCGCTGCTCCTCGGGCTGACTTCGTTGGTGACTCGGTCATGGTGGTTCTCTGTTGGGCGCTCTGAGGCGCCTTCGAACTCCCGAAGACATTCGCCCTGATAAATATTGTGCTCCTCGTTGTTTACGCGTTGTATCACCGTAATATCGATATTTGCCAGAGCCGTCTCCAGCCGGCACGCAACGGGTGCGCTGCCGGAACCAAGCGGTCTGCCTTGGCCTGCCCCGAGCGCCCCCTTGTACCCGGCATCCTAGTCTTCCCAGTCTGTAGGGCTTGACCAGCGCGTCGGCGCCTGCCGCGTGCAAGATTGCCCAATATGGCCCCTCCACCGGTTGAGGAAGTTAGTCAACGTGGAGAACTCCCCCCCCGGGGCCCCAGCTCCCAAGCCAGCCGCGACCCAGCCCGAAGCTGCGTACGAGCTACACTCCACGTTGGGGGTGCGATGGCCGCCTTGGTATCGTCCTGAGGCGCACTCACCCTGTCGCGACCGGACGGTCTGATCGACTCCTGGTCGGTTAACGCAGGCTAACTTAATAAGAGTTAACTACCATTCCCTCCCACAGGACGTCGTCGGCGATGAACTCGCAAGCACTAGTCGAACAGCTCGCAGAGTCCTCGAGGGTTCTGGCCAGCCCGACCCGGATCACCATGCTCTCCATACTGAGGGAGCGGAAGGCGCTGACGTGGTCTGAACTCAAATCAATACTGGAATCAAGGTCTGGGCCAATCAACCCCAACACCATGCACTTTCACCTCAAAGTCCTCCTCACCGCTGAGGTCATTCGCCGGGCCGGCAGTGAAACTGCTCCCATCTACGAGATCCAAAACGTGCCGGGGCCAATGGAAGACATGCTGCGGCGGCTTGATCCCGCCCAGAGGTCCTCGATAGTGAGGAACTGATCGATGCCAGTCGAACCCATCGCCGTGGGGAAAATCGCCGAGGTAAAGACTGCGGCCGTACAAATCATCCAGACGTTCCGAGGTCTTTCAACAATCGGCCTGAATGACCTTACCATCAACTCAATTCGAGACATAGGCGAGGAGTACGTCGTGGACGGAGAGTATCGATCGATTGCTCCATTCGGCCCGGTGATTGAGAAGGGAAAGTATGAGTTCAAGCTCACCAAGAGGGACCTGAAAGTAACTAGCTCGCGAATCACTCCGGACGGCGGACCGAGCTCGCGCTAGTTTCCGGAGTCCGCCCCGTGTCGGCAGCCAACTCGGGGGCGGGGCCTGCCTTCCGCCCTCGTTTTCGTGCGATACTACTGCTTGGGAGCTTCGATCCCGACACCCGCGCCTTGCTCGAGAAGTCTCAGGCGCTGCTTGCCAAGACCACCTTGGCCCTGGAGTGGCCCACGATGGCACTTCTTGTAGACGGGTTCGAGATCTACACGGGTATCAGTTCAACCTCGGGCGCCGCGATGTATTTCATAGTCGAATCGGGCGAGCGGTCGGCCGCCCACATCGTAGAAGGTTCGGAATGGATTGACTCGGTCCCCCTGCCGGCGGACCAGCCGGACTTGGAAGAGGCCGTCACTTCACTCGCGCGTCAAAGATTCGACGCATCGGTCAAGAAACTCCCAATCCTGGAGAAATTGCGGGTCTTGTCGGCTGGAGAACCGTTGACGTTCTTGGTCCGAGATAAGGAACTCACTCGAGGGGGAGAATACATCGAACTCGCGTTCATACTCGGTCTCGGCACAGAGCGCACCCGGAATCGGATGTGGTTCATGCATCGGCAGCTGGTTCCCATCTCAAAGATGGCGGAAGAAATTCTCGACATGTACGGCGTGGCATCCCGCACTTATGCCACAGAGAATGAGCTGCTCGAACGAATCGCTAGAATCACGTTGTATCAAGCGGACAGATGACACCGGTGCCGCCCCCAACCTTTCGGCGGGCGGTCAGAAGGGGACGGTTACGCGGCAGCTTCGATTCCTGCCCTCGAACACGTCGTTGGCTAGAACGACGGTTGGAGGGTCGAGGTGGCCGAGTGCCGCCTACCCGACTACGAATTCGCCTTCGATAGGACGTCGTGGTGCGAGCTTCATCAAGGTGGATCGACCCCCTGGATGTTGGGTCCTTCCAAAATCAACCAGCCGACCCGTTCCCTTGGAGGTGCAATGGTGGTTTCACCCGAGTTCGCTGGCTTGGTCCCCAACCTCACCTTGTACGAGTGCCCCAGCGTTCGCCTGGGGGGTAAGGCCTAACCTCGAGAACCCGACTTGTGGCCCTGAGGCGAACCATGGTCCTAGTCTCCCACGCAGTCTTCATCGACGAGTCCGGTCTCAGCCTGCCCGGCAACACAATCCAGTCACTCTGGATCGCGACCGCGGTTGCGGTCGCGCTAGATCGGAGTCGGATACTGGATCAGGATACCGCCACAGAACGAAGTCGATTGTTTCGGTCCCGTGTCAAGGAGTTCAAGGGCCACCTCATCAAGCACTCAGAGCTGCTTTCCGGCGTTACGGCGGACGACGTCGCTGCCGCGGTCGCGGGCCTGCTGCGAAAATACGACGCACACGTGTGGACGGTGGCCACCATCGCCGGCTGCCCCGTACCGATAGGGTTCGTAGGACCTATCGTATCGACCAAGAGCATCGCTCGTCAACTCCTCCTGGAGCGAGTAAACGGGCTCCTAGGGACGGGACGATACGCTCCCGCTCATTGGATGATGGTGTGGGACGTGAGTGACGTGCAGGAGCTGACTGATTTCAGCTCGGCGACGGCCTCGTTCGCAAACGGCTACACGGGTCAGAAGATCAGCGATCGCCTCTACCCCATGGTACTCGGCGGACTATCGCACGACTGGGCGGGCCTCCAGCTTGCGGACATTGTCGCCCACCTGGCCTTGCATAAAGTCGGAGCTGGCAGGAAGTTCCCCGACGCCAACCCCCGCAAGGGCGCCGCCTTCGACGCGAGAATTGAGCCCGTTCTCCAACGCGATCAGGGCGGGCGCGTCGTCGGCTGGAAGACTTGGGGACTGTAGGGGCCAAGAGGCCTGACGGTGGTCGCACCGTCCTCCTCTCAGCACACGTACAATTCGCGCCCCGTTACTTAAGATAGCGGCCCGCCCCGGGCGATGAACCGGGTTGCTAGCGCCGCACACCCGGCTCGCCTTCGACCTGACGGCGATCGGGGTTCGGGCGGAAGCCGAAGGCGGCTCCCACGTGGTGCGACCTTGCAGGCGGACAGAGTGACCCGGGAGATTGCGTCGGGGCCCCCTCGAGCCTGGGGGACCACCCTTGCGCGCGTGCCGCGCCCACCCGGTCGACGGATGGGGCCGCCTGGGGACCCCCTGCACCGTACGCGTCAAGGATCCGGAGCCGGTGGCCCATGAGCCGGTCGCGGGCTACGAGCAGCGGTACAGGGCAGAACAAGAGGTACGGGACGGGGTGGTGCTTCGAACACGCAACGATCCGGCGTTGCAAGAGCTCGGGACCGCGACCGCCGGAGCGAGCCCGGCGGCGGTTCAGGCCGAGTTGAGGTCTTCCGGGGGCGGGGTCGGGTCGGTCGGGTTCGCCGTCGACTCAATGTCTGCATCGCTCTCCTCCGAGGGCCCCGGGGAGTCCGAATCCGCGGTGCCTCGGCTTCTCTGCCGTCGTCGCCCGAGAACGACCAATGCCGTCACGATGAGTGCGACCGCGATGATCACCGCGATCGCCGGCCAGAAAAGGCCCGCAGTCACTCCCAAGACGGTGTTCGAGCTCGTGACCGTCACGTTGAGAACGTGCTTCACCGCCCCTCCCCCGGTATCGTTGACCCAGAGCGAGACCGAGTACGTACCAGCGGAACCGAAGGCGTGAGTCACCGAGGGCCCCGCCCCCTTGGATCCGTCTCCGAAGGTCCAACTATAGGTCAGCGGACCGGTTCCGCCGGTCACGTTCGAGCCAAACATCACCGCTTCACCCGATGCGGGAGAGGACGGCGTCGCAGTGACGTCGATCGAGAGCGCGGGGGCGACCGTCAGGTGTATCGCCGCCGACGGAGCGGCCACCCCGTTCGAATCGGTGATCTTCACGGAGACGGTGTAGTTCCCCGCCAAGGGCAGGGGACAGACGATCGTCGCGGTGGTGCCGCTGCATGCGCTCGGAAGGCCGGTCCAAGCGTAGGTGTAGTTGCCGCTTCCGAGCCCGGCGACGGCGGTCAGAGTGACGGGCTCGCCGGCGTCGAACGCGATCCAGTCGGCCGTCAGCTCCGCGCTCGGATCCGCGTACACGCTGAGCGACAGAGGGGCGCTGGCCGCCACGAAGCCGTTCGTATCGGTCGCCTCCAACTGGATCGAGAACAGCCCGGCCGCCGTCGGCTTGCAGAGAATCGTGTCGCTCGACCCGCTGCAACCCAACGGCAGGCCGACCCACCTGTACGTGTAGATTCCGGTCCCCGACGACGCGGCGGCCGCGAGGGTGGCCTGCTGCCCGAGGTCGACGGAGGGGCGGGTGGTCGTCAGGGCGGAGACGACCGGGTCCTCGACGACCGTGAACGGCATCGCCCCGCTGGGAGCCGACGTGAACCCGTTCGTATCGGAAACCGTCACGGTAATGGAGTACGTGCCCGACGGCAGGTTCGATCCCGAGCAGGTCACGACGGCCGTGGATCCGGTGCACCCGCCCGGGAGCCCCGTCCAGACGAACGTGCCGTACGTCATCGTGCCCAGCGTAGCGTTGGTCGCAAAGCTCACGGTCTGACCCGCGTCGACGCCTCCCGAGAGGACGCTCGCCTGCGGGGTCGTCACGGTGGGGTCGGCGTAGACGACAAAGCTGAGCGGCCCACTCGTGACGGAGAATCCGTTCGCGTCCGTCGCCTTCACGGAGATCGTAAAGTTGCCGGCCGAGATGGGCGTGCAAACGAGCGACGCGACCGTACCGCTGCACCCCGGAGGCAGGCCGAACCAAGCGAACGTGAATGTGCCGGCCCCGAGTTGAGCGGTCGAGTTGAAGGTCACTGACTGACCAACATCGACCGATCCCCGAGACGCTGAGGGGATAGTTACCGTCGGATCGATGTACACGAGTAGGGACGCCGACGCCGAGTTGCCGCCGCTGTCCGAGAGGGTGAGGAGATACGACCCGGTCGCGGTGATGGTCGGGACGAGGAAGCTCGCCACGAACGAACCCGTGATGTCCGTGGTCAGGACCCCCCCTACGCACGAGCCGGCGAGCGCGGACGTACAGTTCAGGGCAAACCCGCCCAGCGTGAAGTTGGTGACGAGCAGGGCGCTCCCGTAGCCGTCCCCATGCACCGCGACCGTCTGCCCCACATCGGCACTCCCGGTCGGGGTGGGGACGGCGAGACTCGACGACACCGTGAAGGATGCAACGGCTTCGTTCCCCGGGGAGATCACGCTCACGCTGCTTGGGTAATTGTTGACCACGAACATGATTCCCTGGCCCGAGTCGTAGGCGATGGCCATCGGCTCGCCTCCAACGGGGATCGTGGCGACCGCGGTATTGGTCGCGTCCGAGATCACGCTCACGTTGTTCGACCCGTAGTTCGCGACCAGGACGATCCCCCGTCCGGGGTCGTACGCAATGCCCGTGTACGGTTGAATCCCGACGGGGATTGTTGCAACGACCGCGTTGGTCGAATCGGAGATGACGCTCACGTTGTTGGACAGGTAGTCCGCGACGAACACCTCGCCCTGTCCCGAGTCGTAGGCAAGGCCGAACGGATGACTCCCTACGCCGACGGATGCGGCCACCGCGTTCGTCGTATCGGAGATCACGCTCACGTTGTTCGAACCGATGTTCGACACGAACACGGTGCCCTGGCCGGCATCGTACGCAAGAGCGAACGGCCACGTGCCGACCGGGATCGTGGCCACCAGGGAGTTGTTCGCGTCCGAAATCACGCTCACGTTCCCGGATCCGTAGCTCGCGGTGAACACCTCGCCCATCGCGGAATCGTACGCCATCGCGTAGGAATACTGCCCAGTACCGACGGTCGCCACCACGGTGTTCGTGGCGTCCGAGATCACGCTGACGTTGCTCGAGCCGGAGTTCTCTACGAAGACTGTGGATTGGGCGGAGTCGTACAGCACGGTGTAGGGGCTGGTGCCCACGGCGATGGTCGCGGTGACGGTGTTTGTCGCGTCGGAGATCACGCTGACGTTACCGGAGGCCAGATTTGCGACGAATATCTCCCCGAAGCCGGAATCGTAGGCGATTCCCAGCGGGTAGCTACCGACCGCGATGGTTGCGAGGATTGCGTGAGTGGAATCCGATAGGACCGTGACGTTATTGGAGCCGGTGTTCGTTACGAAGATCTCGCCCAGGCCCGAGTCGTAGGCGAGGTTCGCGGGGTAGGTACCGACGCCGATTCCCGAGGAGTTCCATCCCTGCGAGGCTCGAACGCTGTCGGAACCGCCAGGGGTCGCCGGCACGTCGAACGTGCATGGAGTCCCGCTTGAGCCCGGGAACGCGCCCGTTCCGTCGGCCACGCAGGTGGAGTTCACCCCAACTCCGCCGAACGAGAACGTGACCGGGGATCCTGCGGAAAACCCGGTGCCAGTGGCTGACACCAGAGTCCCCACCGCCCCTACCGATGGCGAGAGGGAGAGATTTGGACCCACGAACGGGTGGATGGCGGAGGCGCCGACGCCAGCGGCCGACCCGACAGCCCCGGGGGCGACGGGAGGAGTGTGCGCGCTTCCAGCGTGAATCCCAGAGATTGCCATCCAAAGCACAACTCCAATCACGAGGAAATGAACGGACGGCGTCTGGGCAAACCCTCTGGGCGAACCTCGGTGATGCACCATTCCCTCTCCCCTGCTATGCGCTTGGCTCAATCGCCCCGCCCGGCTCTAACTGACCCGACACCCTGGCCGGCCCCTCCGAACGGCACGCTCGTGCGAGGCGGTCGATAGGCTACGCGTCTCCGCCTTGCCTGGATGCGTCGGGCGAAGGAGGGACGCCCCTTAATGATTCGGTCGGGCGAGGGGAACTCTCCTCAGTAGAGACGGTTCGACTCGCAACTCGACACGCGTTGATCGGAGGGGTGGAGAACGGCTTTTCGTCGGGGTTGTCCAACATCCCGGCCAAGACACGGCCCGGGCCCAAGGCGATTGTAATCGCATACTGTCGAGCTGATCTGTGAGAACGCCTCGAGGTCGTGCCCCGACGAGTATGGTTTACCATTGCTAGGACCGTGACCTAACGATTCGGAGGACGCGCTGCTGAGCTCCCGAGGCGTACCCCTGCGTTCGACGAGGGGTCGCTCCCAAGGGCGGTCGCGGGCGGACCGGTCCCGCTGAGGAGCGGAGGGGTCATCTCGAAGGCTTACTAGAGGATCCCGGGTAAGCTGGGCTCGATCGAATTCAGGTCCCTATGCCCACCCTCCGTGCTGGTGCAACGGTTGTACCAGACGCCCCCCTGGGGGCAGGAGCAAACTGCTGAGTTGGGTCAAGTCTTCCGTACAGCGGCCCATCGGGCGTCAGGGCTGTTCGACCCGTGCAAGGACGCTGAGGGCCTCTACGGTCGCCCAGCGGCTCGGTGCGCCGACCTGCTCGAGCACCATCGGGAAGATGGCGGTGGTCCACCAACGTTCGCCAGGGTCCATGACCACGTCCGGGTGAACGGCGTCGAGCGCCCACGTCCCGTCCCGGGAGCGCTTGCGGCGCAGCCATTCAAGTGCAGGGGCCATCCGAGGTTCCGAACCGTATCCGAGTCGAGTCAGGATTCGCAAGCCAACGAGCACATCGTAGAAGTAGTGGTTCGGGTAGTGGATTCGAGACCACGGCGGGTACGGCGTCCGGCCTTCCTTCATCAGTCGCCGACGGAGGAAGAATTCGGCTCCGCGTTCGATCGATCGAAGGACCGACGCGTCGCGGCCGGACTCCGGGATTTCCGCCAGGGCAGCCAACCCCTCCCAACTATCGAGGGTGCCCGTCCGAGACTTGAAGCAGTGCCAGCCTCCGTCCTTCTTCTGGGTCCGAACGATCCACGCGATGGCCTTCTGTACATCCGGATCGCCGAGGTAACCAAAACGGATCAACGTTCGGACCGCGTTGCCTGTAATGCAGATCTCGGCGCCCCGACCGCTCAACTCGTTGCTCCGCCGGCCCCAGCGATCGAGGATCAACTCCGCCGTCCGACGAATCCGGCGGTCAGCTCGGGTCATCCCGAGATCGGCGAGCACGATCGCCCGCCAGTTGGTCACCAGAAACTTGGGCACGTAGAGCTCGTGCGGTGAGGTTCCTTGGGTGAACCAGTGCCCGTCGGACATCTGGTGTTCCAGTAGCGACGCTGCCCACCCGGTGCGGCCAATCGACCGAAGCGCCTCCCGGACCGCGGGATCCTGGGAGGATCTCCCGTCGACCTCCTGCCAG
>Ga0075426_10003071_pt1 | contig 11933 bp, 9 predicted proteins | sample SoiMethybrSBSTD5_FD_75304 | JGI IMG/M metagenome (GOLD analysis project Ga0075426, IMG submission 75304) | Bulk soil microbial communities from a Populus tree surrounding site in Tennessee, USA - Soil MetaG P. TD hybrid SBSTD5 | ecosystem: Environmental > Terrestrial > Soil > Tree plantation...
CGCTTCTTGCCGCTGAACTGCGGTTTTGAACTGGGCCACGTTCTCCATCGTCAGCGGACCTCGCAGGAAGAGCACGCCCTGGCCGCGAGGAGTGTCTGGCAGCGATTCGATAATGAGGTCCTGCGAGTTCATGATTGGTGACGGAGAAGGAATTCTACAACGGCTGGAGCAGTCCCATCAGAGCATCTGGCTCAGGATGACGCAAAGAACAGCGATAAATACAGCCATTTCTATTTTGTGCGCAAGAAATCCGCAAATTCTGCCCATAATTTGAAGTTTTTCGTCCCGCGCAGGTAATTAACAGGGATTCACATCATTTGAGCGCAAACGGAAACATTCAATTGGATTTAGCCTGGTTTGGCAAAGTGGCCGCAAAAAATATCAGGGATTTTGCAGGGACTTCTAGTCCCGAATTGGAACTCGGCATTCCGTCTTGATTGTCCCCGTGAGAAACTCCGGCGAGCGTGGGGCAGCTTTGGCAACGAGCTCATCACACTGCGCGGATAATCAATCCTGCCGCTCCAACGCTGAGCGATCCCATCGGCCGAGCGTTGCACCGGCTTCGTACGTGCTTTGCAGGAATTCGAGCAGCGCGTGCTTTGGATCAGGCGCTTGCCGCACGTCTTCATACATCAAAATATATTCGCCGAATGTCTCGTTGTAATTTGCAGACGCGGGCCGCACGCGCGCACTGCGGAAGCCCTGCGGCTCCGGAGCGGCGTAGGCGTAGAATGCAGCGTCTTTCACCGCGCCACCGCCCGGCCAAAAGCCGGCACTGATCACTTCGTGCGAGTACGCTTCACGTGTCATGGCATCGGCGACTTGACGCTCAGGCGCGCGCCTCCCAGAAAATCGCGTGCAGCAAAGGTCGAAGCTTCCCCAGAAGAAATGCACCGGACTGCACTTACCGATAAAGCGTCCACGAAAGTCCTTCAACACCGAATCGGTCGCAACCAGCACCTGCCAGAAGCGGCGCGCGTACTCCGGATCGTAGGAGCGGTGCACCCGGTCTTCTGCAAACGGAATCGGATCCGGAACCTCGTCGGGCTTACTGTGGATCTTCACCTGAATGTCCAACTCGCTGAGCAATCGCATCAGCTCGCCGTAGAACTCGGCGACCGATTTCGGCTCCAACTTTAACGCGCGCCATTGGTTACGACTGGTCGCGATCAACAGACGATGCTCGAGAAAATCAAAATGAATCTCGAAGGTATGATCCGCGTACGGAATCGGCGAGGTCGTCAGCCCGCGCGACGTGACATAAAGCGTGACATGCCACCAGTGATTCACAGGCGGTGACAGGACCATACGAATGTGTCCGACGATCTGCGCCCACATATGCAAGGTGTCACGCGTATCGGCCCAATCGGCCAGATGCAGCTCAGGCCAGAGGTCTGTGGATATGAGAAGCGAAGGAAGAGCATTCACGGAGCACCTCGCAGTGACGATTGTGCTCCGCGGATAGGGTTTTCTTCAAACAAGGCAGGGAATAACATTTGCTGATTTCCATCTTGACGTCGTCAGCTTCGGTTGACGAACGCAATGAAGCGGACGCCCAATCCCGTATTGGGAAGCAATGGAACATCGCGTTTCTCTCCTTGACCGCCCCTCTGATTGTGCTTTTTCATCTTTTTTTGTCGTTGTTGTAGCCCCAACACAGCTAAAATCGGCAGCTTTGAGGTGCAGGTGATTGCTCCACTCGAGTTCTGGCCCTCTCTCCTGGGAGGCGGTTTCTTAGCCGCGGGACTTTGGACTTACCGGCGCGATCTCTCTTCCCGCTCTTCGCACGATCTATGGACTTTCGCTGCGCTCGGGCCGGTATTCGTCGCCGCATCCCTAGCGGCGTTTGGGGGAGAGCACTTTGCCGATGCCAAAGACCTGGCGCGAATCGTCCCGAAATGGATGCCGGATCGCGTGTTTATCGCATATTTCGTCGGTGTGGCGCACGTTGCCGCCGCGCTGAGCATTGTCGCCAGGAAATATATCCGCTGGTCAGCGATCTGTCTGGCCATCATGTTTGGTCTGTTCGTGGTTCTGCTGCATCTTCGAGGAGTAATACTGCAGCCTACGAATCGCCTCTTCTGGATGATCTCACTTCGGGATTCCACATTTGGCATTGGCGCGGTTGCACTCTATGCCTATGAGGTGAGGGAGCGCTGGCCACAGCGGGCGCGGACGCTAGCGACTATCGCCAGGTTTTGGAGCGCAGTCGCTGTGATCGTGTTTGGCGCCCATCATTTTGTTCATCCCGAATTTTCGCCGGGCGTGCCTGATAGCCGTCCGACACCAGCCTGGGTCCCTGCGCCGCATGCTTTCGCCTATCTCGTCGGCGCGATTCTGACTGTGCTCGGAATCGGCATGCTCTTAAGGAAAAGAGCCGCACTCGCAACCACCTGTGCGGGCGCCCTGATGACATTCCTCGCCATAGCTCTCTTTGGTCCCGATCTGTTCCTGGCCAAGGACGTATCGCAATACATTACGAGCATCAACTTCGTGTTCGATACTCTGCTATTCGCCGGAACGCTGCTGGTGATCGCACGGGCGATATCGGCTTCGACCGCCTTGCCAAACGCTTCGGCCGAAAATCTTTTCGCCGCGTCGGTTCACTAAAAAACAGCGATTGCGCGCGCCGGGGCCGCTAAACCAAGTTCATTGACGAGAAGGTACCGATCTATTTCGCGGCGTCCATGCGGCTTGGCACCACCTGATCTATGTAGGCGAGATAGGCGGCCAGCAGGTGATAGGCATTGTAGTAGTCGTCTTGATTAATTTGCGAAACCTGGTCCTCTGGCGAGTGCAGCAGATGCCGCGTTGATTGCGTTAGCGCACAGAATTCAATGCTTGGGATCTTCTTTTCCCGAAAGGTTTCTGAGTCGGTGCTCACCTGCTCGATTCTGATGCCTTCGATGGGCAACTTCATCGCAGAAGCGAGGGTGACTGCCGCATTCTCCAGCAAGGGATCGGAATGCCCGACCCAGAATTCTGTCGGACCCGCAGCGAATGTGTCCATATTCACCATGGCATCGATGTTCGCAAGGTCCTCTTTCCGCAGTCTGCGGACGTACTGCTGAGATCCGAGCAGTCCGCGTTCCTCTCCCCAGAAGCCAACGAAAATAAATGTATGCTTCCGCGGAATGGCGGCGAGCGCCTGGTACAGCGAGGGCAAAAGCGATGCTCCGCTCCAGTTGTCGACTGCACCCGAGCCCCGCTCGGCATGATCGAAATGCGCCCCGACAACAATCTTCTTGGGCGAACTACCCGGAAGCGTACAAATTACATTGGCAAATTTCGAATGGCGTGCCGCATCGAGCGTGAGTGCCGGCGCGGGACAGCCAACCTCGGCAAAGTAAGTCGCGAGCTGTGCCTGCCGATCGAGATCATTTTTCGGGCAGGCGCGCAGTCGGGCAAGCACCGTATTGCGATCGAGCAATTCAAACCGTATCCCGGCGATTACAGTCTTGGCGCCGAACAACAGCAGCAACGCCAACGCGATTGAGTAGCTTCGCTTCATTCGTCCAATCCACCCTGTCGAAGGACCAGACCACATCTTTCCAGTACTAGTGAGTAACGAGGATACAGCGGGAGGAATCGGCATGGGTCGGCTTTCGCGATGACTATAATTCTCGGCCATGCTGCTGTATTCAGCGCGTCTGCTTCGGTGCATTTGGTTCATCGTTTTCCCACTTCTCCTTGTAGGAAGTTTGCTGGCTCAGACTGACCCGAGTTGGACTGAGCCCTTTCCTGCGTTCAAGATCGTCGGCAACGTGTATTACGTCGGCAGTCGCGGGCTGGCATCCTATCTGATCACCACACCGAAGGGGCACATCCTCATCAATAGCAACCTGGTGAGCTCTGTGCCGCAGATTCGCGAGAGCGTCGAGAAGCTCGGGTTTCGTTTCTACGACGTGAAGATCCTGCTCATCAGCCACGCTCATTGGGACCACGATGCCGGCAGCGCGGGAGTAAAGAAGCTAACCGGCGCGCAGTACATGGTAATGGACGCCGACGTGCCGGTGGTCGAGTCAGGCGGAAAGTCCGATTTCCAATACGGGAATAACGCGGGGATGTTGTATCCGCCGACGAAAGTCGATCGCGTTCTGCACGATGGCGATGAAGTCAAGCTGGGCGGCGTTGTACTAACGGCGCATCTTACGCCGGGTCACACCAAGGGCTGCACCACTTGGACACTGAAGGTCAACGATGCAGGCAAGAGTTACAACGTGGTGATCGTCGGCAGTCCCAATGTGAATCCGGGATACAAGCTGGTGAATAATCCCAAGGATCCCAACATTGCAGCGGATTACGAGAGAATGTTTGGTGCGCTCAAGCAATTGCCCTGCGATATTTTCCTCGGGGCTCACGGAGGCTATTTCAACATGGAAGAGAAGTTTGCGAAGCTGAAGAACCGCGGAGCAAATCGCTTCGTCGATCCGGAGGGATACAGGAGCTTCGTCTCGGAAAAGGAGCAGGCATTCAAGTCGGAATTGGCAAAGCAATCAGCCGCTGACTAAGCTGTTCTGCTAATCTCCCTTTGAGCCTTTCAGCTTCGCGATCTTCTCTTCCGCGGCCTGACGCAATTGCGCTTTGAATTGATCGTTGGCTTTGTCGTTGGGCAATAACTCCAGACATTTCTGCTCGGCGGCGAGCGCCTCCGATTTCTGATCGTTGGCGAGATACGCGTCGGCAAGGCTGTCTTGCGTATTCGCTGATTCCGGATACGCCTCGGCGTTCAGTTTGAGCAACGTGAGCGCATCAGCTTTGGCTTGGGCAGTGCCACCCGACGAAGCTGAAGGTTTGTTTTCTCCAGGAAAGTTTGTGCCACCGGCGAATCCTGCTGCCTGCAGCCGCTCGTAACCGAGCACGTTCAACATCGATTCCGGAAACACAACTGCATTGCGGTCGCGCTTGCGCGCATCCTGGAAAATCTGTTGGGCTCGGCTGGCGCCCCCGGGTTCGGATGCGGCCGTCCAGAACTGCGAAACCGGCGTCTCTTTGAGCGTGAACCTCGCATTTGCGCTCGCCGGATTCTTTTCAAGCGTGTCGACATAGAAGGCAACGATCTGCTTTGGCAGTTCGGGATGCGGTCCGAAGATCTCGGTGCCGTGACGTCCATCTTTGAAGCCGACGAACCTGTTGCGGGGATTTCCGGTGACCTCGGCGAACCACTGCATGAGCTGCGGAGCTTCGCTTGAGTATTCATCGTCAGCGGCAGCGGAAGTGAAGAGCGGGATCCAGGCATTTTGGCGCAGATAATTTACGCCGGCACTATCGGTGCCTCCAGCCAGCAGGGCCAGCGAACGAATCTCTCTGTGGCGGCTGGCCAGCTTCACAATATTGTTCACGCCGCATGAACCGCCACCCGCGCCGATTCGATTCTTATCTACACTGGGTTGCGAGAGCAGCCAGTTGAAAGCGGTATCGAAATCCCCGGGCCACTTGTCGCGGACCTGCTGCTGCACTTCCGGAGTTGCATCCTGAAAGCGCGGACCACCGCTCTCGCCAAAGCCGCGATTATCGACAGTGAGCGCGCTAATTCCCGTTGCGGCGAGTTGCTCGGCTACCGGCGTCCACGACTCGCGATCGGTGTTGCACATATGCAGTAGCATCACGGCGGGCGCAGATTTCCCGTTTGTGTTGCCGGGGTAGAACGTCGCCTTCAGATGAGTGTCGTCGGATGCGGTGAGATCAACGTCACGTGGCTTGGATTGTGCGACAGCCACGGCGGACGCGCAGATGCAAAAAGCAAGCAGCAGGCGATTCATGCTGGAAATGGTACTCCTGATGGACCCGCGACCCGAAGTCGGAGCTACCGAGCGCAGCCCATGCACAGTGGCAAGCTTGCGGCTGGATCAATGGTGTGGGGAATAGCTCCGAGATCATAAAAATTGCTCTCAACTGCCGACCCTATGCGCACGATGCGAAATCCAGATTGGCTTCCGCCCATGGGCACGCCTACTGCTCCCGTCGTGATCATCTGGAGGCTCCTGTCACTTCCCGACGCGTTGCGGTGGTAGTGACCGGCGAAGACATAATCAACACCGTACTGGTGAAACAGATCGAGATAGTTGCGCCTGATGGTGAGCGGGATGTTGAAGTACTGGTCAGGTTCGTCGGCTCCCTCTAGAAAATATGGAATGTGCTGGAAGATGAAGATGTGCTTTACCCCTTCGCGGCGCGCTCGCTGCAGTTCGCCAACCAGCCATTGCTCTTGTTGTTGGGATTCCTGGTGGACGTTCTGCGGGCTGGCAATCAGATTTGAATCCAGCACGATCCCGCGAACGTCGCCGGAATCGAAGGTGTAGTAGTCGCGTCCAAAACTTTTTCGGTATTGCGCTAGAGTTTCCGGCGTAGGTTGATTTCCAACATCGTGGTTCCCTGCCACGTTGTAGACGGGAATATGAGGATCAATCTCGCCGATGATGCGCTTGTATTGGCTGATTTGCTCGGCGTCGGCGGTGCGATTTACCAGATCGCCGCAAACCACTACAAACGCAGGCTTCAGGCGGTTGATGCTTGCGACCACGAAGCTAAGGTTTGCCTGCTCCTGTAACGTATCCTGGTTTTTCGCGAACATTCCCATTTGCGGATCAGACATGTTCACGAAAAATTGCGGGCCGCTGGCGTACACAACATCGCACGCCAGCAGCACCGTGAGGAGAAGGAATCTTCTCAATGTTCCTCGCCTTAGAACTGATATCGCAGCGCGACCTGCACAATGCGCGGATCGCCGGCCGAGGTGATCTTTCCGAAAGTGGGCGTGCTGCTGAGGTTAGCTCCAGGAGCATTCAAGTGAACATTGTTAAACACGTTGAAGAAGTCAGCGCGGATCGAGGTCTTGCGCCTTTCTCCGAACGACTTCTGCACCGACCAATCAAGATTGAACAGACCGGGCCCGCGCAGCAGGTTGCGTGGCGACGAACCGAATGTGCCCGCCGCGTTAGGCGCGAAGGCCGCGGTGTTGAAGTACTCGGCTATCGTATTTGCACGAGAGCGGCCGCCGGAAAGATTGGGATCGCCGATAAGATCGGCGCGGTCCTGGCCAACTCCGCTCAAAGAGAGATCCTTCCCGGAGATGACGCTGAAAGGTGTTCCACTGCGCCATGCCATGGCGCCGGCGGTTTCCCATCCACCTGCAAGAGCGCGAACCAACCACGGCGCAGCGTTCAGTCGTGGCAGATCGTAAATTCCCCAAACGGAAAGATTGTGCGGAGTATCGAAATCGGAAAGACCATAGTTGAAATGTAAGTCGAACGGATCAGGATCCGATACCGTGAACTGATTGTCTACCGATTGGTTGTCGAGCGATTTCGAGTAAGTGTAGTTGGAAATAAGCGAGAACCGAGAATTGAAGCGCTTCTCCAGCGTCAACTGCAGCGAGTGGTAATTCGAAACGCCGTCATTGGTCATTTCGATCAAAGAAGCGTAAGTCGGCTGGAGCGGCCGTCGGGCGTTCGTGTTGCTGCCGGTGCTGGTTCCTTTCTGGTAAATGGCGGGATTACGCTCCTCGAAATACTGCAGATCGCGTCCTTGCGTTCCGACGTAGGCAGCTCGGAACACCAGGTCGGAAGCCAGTTGCTGCTCAACTGTGAGATTAAATGCATTGGTATGTCCTAATCCCCAGTGTGGATTGAAGTATTGGTACTGCTGCGGAAGGGGGAACGTAGAACTCGCGTTGGCGTTCACGGGAGCAAACGGCGGAAACGGGTTGGTAGCTTTGGCGCTCGTATACGGATCGAACAGATTCGTGCCGAACAGGGTTACCGACGGACTGAACGGGGCGTTCTGCACGAAGTTGTTGTACAGCTTCATGAACGGCATGATGTAGAACATGCCCCAACCGCCGCGCACTGTCGTCGGATGAGATCCCTGCCGCAAGGCATAAGAGAAGCCAAGGCGCGGAGCAAAGTTGTTGGTGTCGGCGAAGATGCCGCCATCGGGGAATCCTGGATCCCCGGCAAAGGCCAGATCAACGGGAGCGTTCGGGAATCGAGTGGACTTAAATCCCGGAATGAAGCCGCCTACCTGATTGTGAACCGGATCGGTGTACGGAATGAAAGGCTCCCAGCGCAAACCAAGATCCAAAGAGAGCCTGGGAGTGACGCGCCAGGTGTCCTGGAAGAATGTGCTGATTTGAGGGCCACGGGTAAATTTCGCCTTGCCTGCCGTCTGCGTAAATGAGCTTACATACCCGGTCATCAGATCAACCAGCGCGTTGCCCGATCCGCTTCCGTCAAACTTCAGTACGGGCTCTTCCTGGAATCCCGTTTTGGAATCGAACTTCTGGTACGGAGTGTAGGTGGCTCCCATGTGGAACATGTGATTGCCACGCATCCACGTGACCACATCCGAGAGTTCGTAATTGCCTCTGATCCACTCGCCCGGAGGCTGCGACCCGCCGGTACCCCAGCCCGGGAAGCCGGTCACGTTGAGCCCAGTCTCCTGAAATTGGGCTGCGGGCTTGGTGGCATTGATCGTGGCAAAGTCGAAGATGGAAAATGGCGCCGTGCGGGTCTGGATTGAGTCGAGATTAAGCCCGTCGAAAGTTGCAGAGTTAAGGAGCGTCGAACTTATTGTCCAGGTATCGCTGACTTTGTATTCTTTCGTGGTCTGCAACTGGCCAATTTTATAGTTGAGCAGTGTGCCGTCCGCGCCCCAGCCGGGGTCGCTGTAGTGCACATAGAAGAAGCTACCAGAGAGCTGGTGTCTTCCCATGTTGTAATCCAGCTTGGCAAGTCCTTGATGATCGCGGATCTCGCTGGGAGTCGCATAGTGCAGTATCCCTGCCGGATCGCTGGAGGTGGGAATTTTGCTGAACAACGCGCTGGCGAAGCTCGAAACCGGCACCTGATTGCCGGGGAATAGAGCCTTCGTAAATGGATCCTTAAGCGCTGTCTTGATGGCCGAGAAATCGCCGCGACGTTCCGCATCGGTAGGCACCAACGTCTGAGGCGCATTAGAGCTGCTCGCGATAGTTGTGCCCTGATAGGAACCGAAATAGAACAGCTTGTCGTGGATTATCGGACCGCCGATCGAACCGCCGAACTGGTTGCGCTTCAGCGAATCCTGCGTGGCAAAGTAGTTCTTCGCGTTCAGCGCATTGTTCCTGAGGTACTCGAACAACGAACCATGCAGCGAGTTTGTTCCCGATTTTGTAACGATATTTACTACTGCGCCCCCCGACCCGCCATAGCGCGCGTCAAAGTTGTTCGTCTCCACGCTGAACTCGGCTAGAGCATCGGGATTGGGAAAGGCTGCGTTCAGGTTCGAAATATTGTCTTCATGGGTTGCGCCATCGAGCTTGTACGCCACTTGATTGCCATAAGTCCCATTCACTGAGACGGCAATGGTAGCGCTGTTACTGGCGTACCCAGCCTTATCGGTGCCCTTGCCAGTCACCGTGCCCGGAGCCATGAATACGAGGTCCGCCGCGTTTCTGCCTTCCAGCGGCATCTCGTGAATGTGTCGCTCGTTCACGACTTGGCGCAGGGTTCCCGATTCGGCATCGATCATCGGCGCGTTCTCGATCACGTTTACCTGCTGCACCGCGCCGCGCACTGTCAGCTTCACCTTTACGTCCGCGGGCACGTTCACGTCGAGCTGAATGCCGCTCTGATGAAACGTGGCAAAGCCGTTCGCGGCAACGTTCAACTCATAGCTTCCCGGAGGGACGAGGTCAAAGATGAAGCGTCCTTCACCGTTGGTGGAGGCATGCCTCACGGCTTGCGTGCCCGACATAATCAGATCGACTTGAGCGCCAGGGACATATGCGCCGGAGCTGTCCATCACCTCGCCGGAAAGCCTGGTTGTGGGCGCGACCTGAGCCGTGAGAAGACCGCCCAACATGAAGGTCATGATTAGAGCGATTGCAAGCTCGGCGCAACGGTGAACGATAAATCTGGTAAGCGAATGAGGGTAAAAGCGGAGGAAGGCACGGCGAAGGGATTTCATCGAAGAACTCCTTGGGGAAAGGCAGCCATGGAATTTTCCGTTAAGTTGAGGCCGCCTTCACGATTGCTCCGACAACGTTGTCGGTCAGCAGGCGACGGATATTAGTACGGTCCGCTCGCGATAGTCAACCTGATTTCCAAGCATTTTTGCGGAAAATTCAAGGACCTACGGCAAATTCTGTATGAGGCAGTAAGGTTTTTGCTTGTGTCTTTGACAACGTTGTCGGAATATGAAGCATTCGCAACCCGGAGATCGCATTGCATTTGCACAATGGCAGGAATGGAAAGGCGACACTCGTTGATGTCGCGAAATACGCCGGAGTATCCCTGAAGACGGCTTCTCGCGTCCTCAACAATGAGCCTGATGTGAGTGACGTTACCGCCGAGCGTGTGCGCGCGGTGATGGACCGCCTGGGTTACCACCCGAACCTGCTAGCGCGTGGCCTCAAGACGCGCGCTTCGTCGATTATCGGGATGATTGTTCCCGACATCTCCGACCCGTTCACCGCCGCGGCCATTCACGCGGTCATGCAGGTTGCGCGCGAAAGAAATTACACAGTCGTATTGACGTGCTCCGACGGATCTCCGCAAACGGAACAGGCCCAGATTGAAATCTTATTACGGCGTCAGATCGAAGGTCTGATCGTTATGCCGGCAGATCAACGCAGCGCATATCTGGCAAATCTGCACACACATAACCTGCCCATCGTCGCCTTCGATCAGCCGATTCCCAATAAGGAAATACCTGCAGTGGCAGTCACCAATCGCGACGGCGCCCGCCTGGCTGTTGAGCACCTCCTCGGCCACGGCTACAAAAGGATTCTTGCCGTGGGCGCGAAGGCTCATCTTCATACGATTTCGCGGCGTCTGCTTGGGTATCGAGAAGCCATCGATCATGCCGGGTGCGCCCGGATGGAGCTCATCGCGGGCGCTGAGCACGCCATCGACGGGCCTGCCTTGCATAGATTCTTATCTGGGAAGCATGGAGCTGAGGCAATCTTCACGCTCAATTCCGTCGCTACGGTCCGACTCCTTCATCTACTGGGCGAAGAGAACTTACAAATTCCCAAACACGTTGCATTAGCTTGTTTCGATGACTTTGATCTTGCATCTGCGTTCTCGCCGAGCTTGACGGTTGTTAAACAGCCAGTCGCATTATTGGGCCGACGCTCGGCCGAACTCCTCTTTGACCAGAAAGAGAATCCCCGCACGTCGGTCCGAATAAAGCTGCCGACAGAATTGATCATTCGAAATTCGTGTGGCTGCGGTTCATGAGTACGCGCCGAGTGCCGTCCGGCTCACGTTCTGAATGGCGTGAACAGCAACGAAATGGCACAAAGTGTCACTTGAGAACTGTGCAACATTGCTCTTTGCGAGCACATCCCTTCTAGCACTTGCAGTTAGGTTCCGGGGGATGAGATGGATCGTGAGTGGTTTGCCCGACTTCTTCTGGTTGTACTGTTTCTAGTCAGCCCATTTCTGATTGCGCAGGAGTATTTCGGACAAAATCAGGTCCGATATCGAACACTGGATTTTAGAGTTCTGAAGACGCAGCACTTCGACATCTATTACTACGACCAGGAAAAGCCAGCGATCGACGAAGTCGGACGCATGGCCGAGCGCTGGTATACGCGGCTGTCGGGAATTCTTGGGCATCAGCTCTCATCGCGCCAGCCGGTGATTGTGTATGCCAACCACGCCGACTTCTCAGGAACGACGGTCATTCCTGAGATGCTCGGCGAATCTGTTGGCGGCGTGACAGAGCCGCTGCGTCGGCGCGTAGTCATGCCTCTTGCCGGACCGCTTTCCGACACCGATCACGTCCTTGGTCACGAATTGGTCCATGCTTTTCAGTACGACATCACGAAACGCGGCTCTTCCCTTTTTGGGCAAATGCCTGCCGCTTCGAACCTGCCGCTGTGGTTCATCGAGGGAATGGCCGAGTATCTGTCGATTGGTCCAGTCGACCCCAACACGGCGATGTGG
>Ga0075426_10003072_pt1 | contig 11932 bp, 17 predicted proteins | sample SoiMethybrSBSTD5_FD_75304 | JGI IMG/M metagenome (GOLD analysis project Ga0075426, IMG submission 75304) | Bulk soil microbial communities from a Populus tree surrounding site in Tennessee, USA - Soil MetaG P. TD hybrid SBSTD5 | ecosystem: Environmental > Terrestrial > Soil > Tree plantation...
TCAGAAGAGAGGCCCGGCATGGACAGCCAGTCGCCGGCCGTGGGACTGTCGGGCGCCATCGAGCCGTGGGAAGCGACGATCGGGCTTCGGCGACGATCTAAGATGCGAGTGCCGTCCCGCAGTTCGTAGGCCGAGAACATGCGCGTGCCCTCGCGGACGGCCCGCAGGTTCTCCAGCTGGCCTCGGCCCCAAGCGAGCCGGGGGCAAGGTTCATGTGGCGGACGATGTAGTCGATCGGGTTCTCGCCGGTGGCCGCGAACGCGTTCAGGGCGCCCGGCGTGGCCATAGGGACGTTGCCGTCCGCACTGGTCGCGGTTCTTCGTGAAGCGGTCGGGCGAAGACAGGCGCGACGGCGGCTCACCGGTGCGGAACGCGCGCGAGCGCTCCTTGAATGTCATCCAGCGTGGACCGATGAGAACGAACGCGACAGCCGCCGTGCTACGGCTGGTGGAGCATCACGGTGGAAGAGATGGGCGACGCGATAATCACGTTTGGCGTGAGACGTCGGGGACAGCCCACGCTGGTGCGACAGCAGTGTGGCCTCGTCGATTCCTGGGTGATTCCTGGGTAAACGAAAGGGGTTAGCGGCTGCAACGTCCGCTACCCCCTCGAATCGAATCGTTGCGGGGGCCCGCAACGCAGAATGTTACACGGCCCCCGAGGCGTACTGGCTTGATCGGCGTTGATTCAATTCTGGGATGACGGGTGTGCCGATCCGCTCACCCACCATACCCGCTTGGCCCTTTCGGTGGTACCTAGTCGGATGCCGCGACTGTTTCAAAACCACATCCTCCGTGGCTTCAGCGTCTCTTGAATTCCATCGCCGTTGCGACCTGCTCAGGGTTGCGGCGCGGCATATGCGCAAAGGCCGTGTCGAATCACCAATCACCACGAATCACCTGACGCTCACCCGGGCGCCCGGGCCGGGTGCTGAGCGCGTCGTCGCGCGTGTGGACTCCGAGCACCACACGAGGACAGACCGAGCGGCCGGCGCTGGCGGCGATGGTGTCGAACAACCATTCATCACCGTTTCATTCTCCGTGAACGGAACGGTTGAAAAAGTACGCTCCCGTGCGCGCGGCTCCGAGCGCGCGTAGCGCGCGGGCAAAAGACACGAGGCTTGTCGTTGTTCGGAAGGTCCACAAGGCCCTACGTTTCTCGCTTTGACCGTGCATATGGTGTCCATCGACGACTGCAAAGACGACTGCTTGGCAAAGCGGCGTCATGCGAGGAGGTCGGATCGTGATCTCTGGACCAACGCGTTTATGCGACTAACCGCGATCCGCGGAGCGGTGACGCTCCTCTCCTTGCTTGCCGCCACCGGTGTCGTCGCGGCCGATCTGGTGGCGGCGATCTTCTTCGACGACATGCGATTCGATCCCGATCCCCCTCGCGCGCTCACGAGCGATCGTTTCGTGCGGAGCAAGGGGCACGCGGTGCCCGTGCTGTACGCCGCCTAGGCCGAGATCGGAGTCATCAAGCGCGAGGAGCTGTACCTGGGGGGCGGAGCGACAAGAACCGGTCGCTTCCGCGGTCCGATCACGCGGGAGAGCGGGACTGCCGAGAGGGGAGGGCCTTTATCCCGTCTATGCTCTGCCGAGATTGATATGGCATCAACGGCCGTTTCGGTCGATTTCAGCTCCCGTGACTGAGGTTGATCAACCACTCAATCAAAGGAGAGACGCCATGCCTTTCATGCATCTGCTGTCCGATCCAGGAATGAACTACACCCTTAACCGGCCATTGCTAGACGGCACATCACCGGCCCGTCTCAAGGAGGTCGGAGCCATCGCACCCCAGATCAAAGACTACGATAGCTGGCATACAGCTTGGCTGGGACTTGCCAAACGCGCGGAAGCCGAAAAGCGGTGGCTGGACGCCGCCTCCTACTACCACGGCGCGGAGTTCTATCTGCCTGCCGGCGAAGTGCGCAACGGACTCTACGATGACTTCGCGCGAACGTGGGCTCTTGGAATAAAAGGTGTCGCTGGTTACGAGCACATTGCGGTTCCATATCCCGGCGGAAAACTGCCGGGGTTCAGACTTCAGGCAAAGGGTCAAGAGCGCAGTGTGTTCATCTTCACGGGCGGGTACGACTCGTTCGTCGAGGAGTTCTATGCCTTTCTGCTGCCGCTGACCGAACTCGGCCTCACCGTGATTGCCTTTGACGGCCCTGGACAGGGCGGTGCCCTGCGGCAAGGCATCTATTTGGATCATGCGTGGGAGAAGCCGGCCAAGGCGGTCCTCGATTACTTTGAGCTCGATGCAGTGGACTGGCTGGGGGCTTCATGCGGCGGCTACATGTCGATCCGCGCGGCCGCGTTCGAGCCGCGGATCAAGCACATCGTCTCAATGCCCACGTCGTATTCAGGCCTCGATATGAGTCTGAAGCAAATGCGCCCGGGCAAGGCGCAAGAGCTCATATCTCTGTTCAAGGCCGGAGACCGCAAGGGGACCGAAGCTCTCGTCCGAAGGGAGCGCCTGCCGAGCTCGGTCTTCGAATGGTGCATTGTTCAGGGGATGCACATCACGGGAACCAAGACGCCGTTCGATTTCCTTATCTCGATCGCGGAGTCCTCATTGGACGGCATTCTGCACCATGTAAAGCAGGATATCCTGCTGACTGAAGGCGAGCAGGATCACCTGTTCGATGTGGGCTGGATCCACCGGACCATGCGCGAGCTCGTGTGCGCTCGGTCGGTGACGGCGAGGATATTCACGGCGCGCGAGGGCGCGGAGCAACATTGCCAGCTCGGAAACTCAGCAGTCGCGCGTCACGAAATCGTCCGATGGCTTGCGCGCTTCTACCCCGGCATGCCCATTAAAGAGAACACTACAGCAGCAACTAACGTCGCCGCTTGATCTCGGCTGCCGTTCGCGTGAGGGGTCCCTTCCCCCCTTTGGGGAGAGGGACCAAGGAATGGCGATTGATTTAGAACCTCGTTGGTGGCTCACGGGAAGAGATCGGGGCTGATCTGCGTCTCAATGCATCTACACAGTGCACACGAGAGGAAACTCACGGGGCTTGATCGCGGGGAGATTGCAGCGCCCGAACTGGCCGGACCCCAGCATGCACCGAGTCGCATCGAACGACTCACTATGAGTGCGAATGGAAGCCTGGCGAATGGGTGAAATCGCTCGACGACCGGAGGCCACCACGTTGGCCTTGACCGACGATGGCCTTCTCATGGAAGTTCTCCACTCGATTCAAGGATCCGTAGAAAGGGCTCTTCGCTCTCTCGTCTACGATGTTTGCAAACGTCGGCTGTGCTGGTCATTGGGTTGGCGTTTAAGATCGGTGCTGCTCTCTTCTGGGCGCTACTGATTGGAATCCTTCTTGGGTCGTTCGCCGTTGGCTTTCGACGTTGGTTCTAAAAGGCTGCCGCCGGCCATCTGAGCCCCGGGGATTAGCACGCCGCCAGGTCGCGCATTTGCCTGTTTTAAGACGCTCGACGGCCTTGGGGATGGGGAGAAGCCCCCGGCTACGCGCTCGGGCCGTCTTCTAGCGGCGCCAGGCGCCTGAGACGCTGCCCGGCGCCGGCGCGGACGGCGTTGACGTCGATGCGGTGGTGGCGTTAATACTCGACGATCACGGCGCCTCCTCAGAGATCACCACGGCCGTGAGCACGGCCGGCGGCCGGCCAGTAGATCGCGCGGCGCGCGTCAGCCTCGAGCCCGTAGGCTACGGCCGCCGCGACGTCGAACAGGATCAGGGCAGCCGGGAAGAGTTGCGAGCGGCTCATAGAGGATTTCTTTGAAGAAAGACCTAATGCTTTGGTCCGACAATAAGAACTTCGACCTCGACAAATGTCGCGTCACCTATGACCGTCCCTGTCTGCTAGTAAGCTGAGCCAGCCCCCGAAGGGGATCTCTGTGCCGAGCACGCTCGCCGAGATTGTCCGTAGAAAACTGCACGCAGGTACCCTGCCGCATGAGCAACCGCTGAAGTTGTGGGCCAACGTCGGAAGCGGCAAGCCATGCACCGCATGTGATGCGCCCATCGTGCCGTCGCAGACTGAATACGAGGCGCAATACTACGACGGTCGGCCGCCAATCTTCCTCCATGTCGCCTGCCACCAACTTTGGGAAGTCGAGCGGAATCGCGTTCGCGTGTAAGCGCGGGTTTCCAGAAGTGGTACTGTCAAAGTGTCCAGGGATTCACGGTGTCCGAGTCTTTGGCCCGAATCATCCGCAGCAAACTCGAAGACGGTACGCTGCCTCTCGAAAACCCAGCGAAAGTGTTGACCGTCCCTGGAGCCGGCGGTGGCTGTACGGCGTGCGAACGCCCCATACTTTCGTCGCAGACGGAGTACGAGCCGGAGTACGACGATAGGCGTGATCGCATCCGGCTCCACGCGGGCTGCTACAGCGTGTGGGAAGAGGAGCGCCGCCGCCATTCTTCGCGATAGTTTCACAGGACGCCGCCTCGGCCGCTCATGACCCAAGTAATTGCGCCGCCACGAAATTCGATCAGCCCCCTCCCCGTTGCTCTATGAATTCCCCATGATTTTGGCGTCGAGAACGTCGTTGTCAGCCCGACCGTCGCGGCAAGGCCGCGAGCGCCGCGACCAGCGCATCAAGGTCAACACCGGCTTAAAAAAGTAGCCTGCGAAGCCGCTCGCAGGGTCGAGTTGGTCGTAACGCTCCCCGCTGATCGCAACACCGCCGCGTGTGCCGAGCGCCGCTTTCGCGCTGCCAGCGCCCGTGACCTGAGCGCCGCAGAGAGTGAGGTACTGCTGAAACATATCAACGGTGTCGCGATGGTCGTCGATGACGAGGACCGAGAGGTCATGAAGCGACCGCGGCGTCGGCACCATGTTCTCAGCCGCGCGCCTGGCGCCACATGTCGAGGCATTTCTCGTGAAAGCGCAGCGTGCGACTGCCAGTGTCTAGTTCGTACTCAAGGTCTTCCGCCGTGATCGCTTGCTCGCATAGGTCGCAAAGCTGTCCGGTGCCCTTGCCAGCGAAGTACTTCTGTGGCGGTCCGGGCGGGAGCGGTAGGACACCAGAGCGAATCTTGTCTTCAACGAGCGTCGCCAAATTCATAGGCAACTCCCACAAACCAATGCCGGCCCAACTGGCCGAAAACCCACCCGGCGCGAGGGGGCAAAATCATGTCACAAGCGGCCCGCGGGTGCCACTGGTTTGAAACAAGACCGTACGCTATGACTAAGCGGACCTGAGAGCCCGCCACGCCGCCCGCTGCACCGCCCGCCCGGCGCGTCTCCAATGCCGTACCGCCGACGATCGAGCGCGCCTGACTGGCAGCGAAGAAGATCGCGCGCCAGCGTCAGCGCCAACCCCGGGCCGTCCAGAACGCGGCCTCAGGCGTCAGACGTCATGCTAGTTCGTGACTAGACCAAACCGCGAAGATTTCGGCCTACAGTCAAAATTGCGTATCAGCCCGACGTGATTAGCGAGCCGTCTCCTTCAAGGCGTCATCGGCACCGGTCGTGACGTCGACACACGCCGTCACGTCGAGCAATGCGATGTGACTGGTGGAAGCCGCCTCCGTCGCCGCGCTAGTCGGCGCTTCGACGATGACCCCCCTATCGAGCACGTGATCCATCACGTCGAGCAGGGTTGGCGCACGGCGCAGTGATGTTCGGTCATGCATACGCCGAGACGGGTGCAAGGCGTAGACCACCACTCGGGATCATCTTCGCCGCGCACGACGTCTGCCGGACAACGGGCTCGCGGCCTGGGCAGTCGTCAAGAAGCGCGGTTTTTCTCATCGAATCTCTAATCCAGGACACTAGCTGCCTACTTCTTTCCGAACGGCTCGAAGGCGAACTTCTGGCCACCAACACTCGCCTCGAACATGAGGCCACCCTTACCGGTGGTGAAGACCGCCACGCCGTTCTCGTATTTCGCGTTCGTCGACGCGCCCCTCGCAGCCGCGATCGCGCTTGCCTGAGCCGCGAGCGCGAGCGTCCCCTTCTTGAAGTCCGTGAACGCCGGCAGCGTCTCGAAGAAGATGACTTCCGAGTAGGTTTGACCACCGAGCTGGGCGCCGACGGTGATCTGCGTGAGCGACGCCTTTCCGATGGCCTTGCGCTTTTCGAAGACGACGCCGGAGCCGGTCGCACCTCCAACCCCAATCGCCCCCTTGCTAACCGTCGGGAAGACGGCATACCCCACCGCGTTGTCGAAGAAGCGCGAGAGACCCGGATCTGCCTTTTTGAAGACCGCGATGGTCTCTTGGGCCTCCTTTACATCCTTGGTTACATCCACGGTTTGGGCTGTGGCGGCTCGGATGAGAAGACCGAAGACCAGTAAGATTCCTACGCCGGACGTTTTCGCTGCCATATGACTCTCCTCTCCGGCCGAATGCGTAACCTGCTTGTCTGCGGTTTCCAATATCGACCATACTCCTTTCGTCTGCCTTCGCTATTACGAACGGGTGGGTTGCGTTGGAGTTTGCGGCGCGACGACTAACCGGACTTGAGAGTCTCCCACGCCGCCCGCTGGACCGCTCGCCACGGCGTCTCGCCTGCGTCGAAACCGTCGGCAGAGACCGCGGCATCGTGTGAGAACGTCGCGCGCCACGTCGAGCCCTCTATGTTGATAAGGTGAAGCCGATAACCCTGCCGCGCCATGCCCGTAACCACGTCGCCGATTCCGCGCCAGGTGTCGAAGCACTGGTGCCGCCACGCCTCGGGAGCCCACGTCTCGGTCAGCATCGTGCGGATGAGGAGTTCGATTCGAGCGTGGGGAGCAGAAAGGGCAGGCGGCCGGGGTGCCTATTCAATCACCCGATCCGCCCGTAGCAACATAACGGCGGGATCGTGAGGCGGAGCGCGTTGGCGGTTTTCTCGTTGACGATCATTTCAGAACGGACACTCTCAGCGAAACGTAATACGTGGGCGTCGAGTTGCGAATGTCTCACAGAGACCGCGCGAATCAAGGCGGCCGGCGCGGCAGCGACGCGAGCGTTCTCACAAGTGCATCCAGATCGACTGGTTTGAAGTAGTAGCCGGCGAAGCCGCTCGCAGGGTCAAGCTGATCGTGTCGCTCGCCGGTCATTGCGTACACCGGTGCCTGCGCCGAGGGTGTCCGGGACGTTCGCAGCGCGCGCAGGAACCACCAGCCATCCTCGCGAGGCATGCGAAGGTCGACCAGCGCCGCATCGAGAACGTGACTCTCTGCGATGACAAACGCAGCTTTCGCGCTGCCAGCACCCACGACCCATGCACCGCAAGCGGTGAGGTACTCCTGGAGCATATCGACCGTGTCGCGGTGATCGTCGACGACGAGAATGGTGAGGCCACGAAGAGGGCGCCGTGCAGCGAGCACCATGTTCAAGGCTAATACAGGGTGCAACCAAATTTCGGATGAGGAGCGTTATCCTAACCATGACGTCGCTACGCGAGCTACGGGCTCGTGCTATCGTCGCGCGCTGCCAGTCGAGGAAACGACCATGCCAGAGAGGGGCGCGCTCGTGGCGGTCCTGATCATGGAGCGCCCGCTCTGCGTGAATTGCATCTCGGAAAAATCAGGGATGACGACCGCCGAGACCGACGCCTTGTTGACCCGCATCGAGGGCGCGGTCTCGCTGACTCGGAACAGGGATCGCTGCCGTGCTTGCGGTGTACCCTCCGAGGTCTACTGGATGTCCCGTAGGGACTGACGTTCGTCGCTCGCACCGCGAGCGCACCACCAGCGCCGTGCCTGAGCTGATCCCAGCTGGGTGGACGCGTTCTGGAGCATCCAATCGTCCGGGCAACGGCGGGTCGATGCTTACGGGGTCTGAAGGCACCGTTTTGCCGTTGCGCCACCCCGCCCGTGGTCGGCGAAATGATAGGAGGGTGTGGCCGAGCCGAGCCGCTCGAGTACATCCGACGCGCACGCCCGAGGCTCATGCTTGCGCCGCGGTCGGCTGAGTACATGTGCCGGCTATCCGGGGCGGGCATGGCGGCACTACGCTGCAGGTGTTCGGTGGAGTATGAACAGTAGCGAAGTATCGCTTGCCGAACAGATCCGACGCCGGGTCGATGCCGGTGAGTTGCCGCGCGACCGGCCTCCCAAGCTGTGGGTCACCTTCGGCAGCGGCGAGCCTTGCGCAGCGTGCGACGAGACGATCTCCCCGGCTCAAGGAATGAACGAGGTGGAGTGGGACGAAACGACCTACCGGTTCCACATCCGCTGTCACGCGCTGTGGGTCGGGGAATTGATCTACCGAATTCTGTCCGAGGAGTGGTGGAGGTGGTGAGGGCCGTGGAGCTGAGGAGGAACACATGCGTCGGCTGTTGATCGCGCTGGACCCAGCTCGCCTCGCAAGGTGACCAACAGTCAGAACCAAGTCGCTGGCCTGTTCGTGTCCGCGGTTCCTGCGCCGCCGTCGGGCTGAAGCGGGCCCCGGCCGAGTTCACCGCCATAATGAAGCCCGGCCGGGTTCGCGCGACGGGTCTCTCAGTTACATGCAGGTGCCTGAGGTCCAGTTACATGCAGGTGCCTGAGGTCCCATTCCACTGGCGGCCCGCCTTCGCGCACTCGCTCGGCGACGCATGCTGAATGTCTGGCCGGTAATCGGGCGAGGAGGCGCTCGGCTGTGGCGACTGCTGGCGCGCACAGCCTGAGATGAACCCCAAGAGGACCAGGGCAACCACTATGGCTTTCATGGGCGTTACCTCCGGCCGACGCGCCGGAGCAAGTCACGCGCCCGTGAGATGAACTGCTTCAGCCTCTCGAAACGTCATCCTGCGCGTCTCGGAGTAGCCCGGAGGTGGCGCCAAGCATCGGGGAGTCCCAGGAACTGCGGGGCGATGCTTATGGCAGTCAGAAAACGTCGTGATCCGCGGGGCGCGCAGAGCGTAGCGGCGGGCCGGGGACGAGGACAGAAACATCCCCGTGTGGATAGCGGGCCTGGCCCCTTCGTTACCTTCAGCGGCCCTGTAGGGGGAGTGTCGACGTCGCGCCATCCTCCCCGTGTGCCTACGCCCGCTTGAGCTCTACTCCTGGCGTCACTCAACCCCTGCTCGGGTGATCTCCTGATCGCCGCGTAAATACTGGCGTCTTCGCCGAGCTCGAGCCCGGTACACAAACAGATGGTTGTGCGACACGCCGAGCAGTCCGATCAGGTACCCATCGGAGCAATTCGGGACGTCTACCTGTCTAGACAGGTTATGTTACTCGCGGGGACCTCGACGAGACAGCGGGGAGCGGCTATCTCTACGACGGCGGTCGAGGCGTTGCACGTCAGTCACTTCAGATCGACTAGTCGGTCATCATCGCCAGCCTTCCCTGCATCGTCGTCGGCTCCAGCGCACATACCTGGCAGAATGCCCGTTCTGCTCGTCGCAATGACGACGCGGACTAAGGCATACCGACGTTAGAGACGTCGGCTCGCCTAGCGGCGAGCAAACGGCGCGGCCATTGAGCCGCTCGTTTTCACTCTTGACATAAGCCAATCGCTTGGCGTATAGATAGCGCGTGACAACAACGTAGTCCCCAAACGCAGACGGGCCGCGCCAGCGCGCTAACGCTGACACGGCCCTAACCAGACCACCCCCAAGGAGGGCGAGTCATGGCTAAGGCGAATCGTACTCCGCGTAGTGCCCCGCGTCGTCATCCGTTCTACGTCGCACTCGTCGCGCTCGGCTGCACGTTCTGCGAGACGTGCCACGCGTACATGTATCCGGGCCACGTCGCGCACGTGACCGCGTTTGATCTCCACACGCGCGAGACGTTCCCGCCCGCGCCTGTCACGCTGACGGCCGAGTGGCCAGCCGCCGCGGCGGCGGCATAGGTGGCCACCATGGAGACCACCAGCCGCCCGGCAGCAAAAGACGTGTACGCCATCATCACGGAGCGAATCACGGCAGCCCTGGAACGCGGGACCGCGCCATGGCATCAGACATGGACCGCGGGGATGGCGCCGCAATCGCTCGTCACGCGGCACGCCTATCGCGGCGTGAACGTGTTCGTACTGTCCATGACCGCGCGCGCGGCGGGCTACGGCTCGCCGTACTGGGTCACCTACAACCAAGCGCGCAGCATGGGCGGCAACGTCAAGCGCGGCGAGCACGGGACTCCCGTCGTGTTCTGGAAATTCTTCGATGCGCCAGCCGTCGACAATACCGACGGCGACGAGCTCGAGATTACCGACACGCCACGGGCCCGTCGCCGCCCGCCACTCCTGCGGTACTACACCGTCTTCAACGTCGCGCAGACCGAGGGTATCGCCATCCCGACGCCGCTCAACGGCGCGCCCGTGGCCCCGATCGAGGCGGCCGAGCAGATCGTCGCCGGCATGCCGCGGGCCCCGCGTATCGTGGAATCGCTCGACGGCGGCGCGTACTACGCCCCGCGGCTGGATATGGTCCACATGCCGGCCCGGCCCCGGTTCAGTCGGTCAGAGGATTTCTACGCGGTCCTGTTCCACGAGCTCACGCATTCCACGGGCCACGCGTCGCGCCTGAATCGCTCGACGCTGAACGAAGCCGGCCGGTTTGGCGACGCGAATTACTCGCGCGAAGAGCTCGTGGCGGAAATGGGTGCCGCGTTCCTGTGCGGCGTGGCAGGCATCGAAAACGCGACGATCGACCAGAGTGCCGCGTATCTGAAGGGCTGGCTTCGGGCCCTGGCGTCGGATCCGCGCATGCTCGTCATCGCTGCGGCGCAGGCGCAGAAAGCGGCCGATTTCATCCTCGGCCGCGCCCAGGCCGACGTCACGATCAGCGAGCCGGCCGAAATACCGGCCGCGGCGTAGGGGTGGCCCATGGCACACCCCAATCCGGCCCATCATCGGTTCCACGCGATCGAGACGTATCGCTCTCGACCGCGGGCCACGCGGCGCGTCGCGCACCTGAACGCCGCCGGCTATCGCGCGTACATGGTCGTCTTTCGCCGGCTGGTCGTCGTGCATATCAGCGAGGGCAAGCGGCCGGATCTCTCCGGGCTCCCAAAGTCCGGGGGCGCGCGATGACGACCTTGGCGGACTTGATCGACGCGGCCGAACGGCTCCAACGGCTCGCGGCCGATGCTCGGGCGCAGTGCATCGCCGCCCGGGTCCGACTCGAGGAGCTCAGGCACCTGGACAGTGTCGAGCATGCGCAGATACTCACGGGGCTGGCCCGCCTCCGGGCCCAACTCCGGACGACGGAGGGGCGGCAATGACCAAGCTGACGCGTGCGGCCCTCTATGCTCGCGTTTCGACTACTGACCAAGCGCCGGAGAATCAACTCGCGGCCCTCCGCGCATTCGCTGCGGCTCGCGGCTGGCAAGTCGTCGAGCACGTCGACCACGGGATCTCCGGCGCCAAGGAGCGCCGCCCGGCTCTCGACGCCATGATGGCCGCGGCTCGAAAACGGAAGGTCGACGTCATTGCGTGCGTGCGACTCGACCGGCTCGCCCGGTCCACGCACCATCTGCTGACGATGGCCCGCGAGCTCGAGGCCCTCGGCGTGGATCTCGTGGCCACCGATCAGGCTGTCGATACCACCACACCGGCGGGTCGGCTGCTATTCACGGTTCTGGGCGCGATCGCAGAATTCGAGCGGGATCTCATTCGCGATCGCGTGATGGCGGGGCTCGAGCGTGCCCGACGGCGCGGCACCAAGAGCGGTCGGCCTATCGGTCGCCCACGCGTCAATCCTGTCGATGGCGACGACGTGCGTCGCCTGTTATCGGAGGGCCTCTCGCTACGGGCGATCGCGCGTAAACTCGGCGTGCATCCGCAGTATGTGCGTCGCGCGCTGGCCACCACGTGACTCAAACGAAGGAGACCACACTCGGCATGAGCAAGCGCCAACAGAAGTCCGATGATCTCAGCGCCGCCGCCGCCGCGATGGGCCGTAGAGGCGGTCGGTCGCGTAGCGACGCGAAGCGGCGTGCTGCGAAGGAAAACCTCAAGAAGGCGGCTGGCCTGGGCGGCTGGCCGAAGGGTCGGCCGCGCAAACCGAAGCCTGCTAACGATTAGGGTGACCAAGGG
>Ga0075426_10003073_pt1 | contig 11930 bp, 6 predicted proteins | sample SoiMethybrSBSTD5_FD_75304 | JGI IMG/M metagenome (GOLD analysis project Ga0075426, IMG submission 75304) | Bulk soil microbial communities from a Populus tree surrounding site in Tennessee, USA - Soil MetaG P. TD hybrid SBSTD5 | ecosystem: Environmental > Terrestrial > Soil > Tree plantation...
CGGTGGTCCTTGGACACTTGCTGCCAGTTCAGCCCGCCGTCGTCGGAGCGATACAGACCGCCTTCTTTGGCGTCCACGATCAAATAAATCCGTTTGCCATTGCTGGGCGCAAACGCAATTCCTATCCGTCCGAGGCCTTCCGCGGGCAATCCGCCTTTGACGGGCTGCCAATGGTCTCCGCCATCGTTCGAACGATACAGCCCGCTGCCCGGACCGTTCGACGGCGGATAAATGCTCCAGGGAGGTCTTCGGGTCTGCCACAATGCGGCGAAAATCGTCTTCGGATTTCCCGGCTCGAACCCCAGGTCAATCGCGCCGGTGTTTTCGTCATGGAACAGGACCTTCTGCCAGTGGGTGCCTCCATCTTTCGAACGAAAAACGCCGCGCTCTTGATTCGGTCCATAAGCGTGACCCAGCGCTGCCACAAAAACGCGGTTCGCGTCGTGAGGATCCACCAAGATTCTTCCAATCTGACGCGAATCGCTCAAGCCAATCTGCTTCCAAGTCTTCCCCGCATCCGTGGACTTGTACATCCCATTTCCGACGGAGATGGATGAGCGCATGTCGGCCTCGCCGGAACCTACGTAAATCACGTCAGCGTCCGAGGGCGCCACGGCCATCGCTCCAATGGATGCAACCGGTTGCGAATCAAAAATCGGCTTCCACGTCCGGCCCGCGTCGTCCGTCTTCCAAACTCCGCCGCCCACGCTCCCGAAATAATAAGTGTCCGGCTGACCGCGCACGCCGGTCACTGCCAGCACGCGGCCGCCCCGGAACGGCCCAATCGAGCGCCAACGCAACTCCTGGAAAAGCTTTGAGTCAATCTGCTTTGGTGTGTCAGGTGCAGCGACAAGCCGGACGGAAACAGCTGCAAGGAAAAAAAGAGACACGTGAGCAAAAACAATGTGGCGCAGTTTCAAAGTACTCTCCCCAAATTATTGAACGTGTTGAACGAGGGTCGAGTATATCTCACCGGCGCAGACCAAAGCCGCTAGTCAGCCGCCTTCGGATGCGTGGATTCTGGGAGATGGTTTGCATTGCGAAGTACTTTGTCAAGAAAATTAGCTTGTGCTGCAAGCTAACTTGCAGGTTTCCGCTCTGCGCGTTTTGTGCTGCAAGACCTTCCAATGAAGCGCTGCAAGGCCTTCAGAATGAAAGAGATACGTTTCTAAGCCGCCTACGCCATTTCCAGTTCTTCAGTGTCGCCCGCATCCACAGGCTTGGCATGCAGGATTTTCAGCTTTCCACTAACGTAGTAGACGACAAACCCCGCAAACATGATCACTGTGCCGAAGAGAAGCCCGTTCATGCCGAGCACTGTTTCGTGATTGCTCTCGACTACGGCGAGGAGAAGTAGCAGCAGGGGAAATACCCCGGTTAGGACAGCTCCTGTCAGGCCGCCTGGTACGCGAAATCCACGCTTCAGGTTAGGTTCCTTGATGCGCAAGACGACCAGCGTGACGAACTCCAGCATCAGGCTTGCGCCATAGAGCATGATGTCCAGGGTTACCAGCCGCTTAAAACGCAGCCCCAGGCAAAGCACCCAGCACAAAGCCAGCACGATGATTGCAACCCAAGGCACTTTTCTTCGGGAACTGGTCGTGGCAAACACCTTGGGCAGCATTCCGTCCTGCGCCATTGCGAGCGGCAAGCGCGAGTAACTCATCACCAGCGCGTTGAACATTCCGAACGCACTCATCATGCCGCCGAGTACCAGCAGAAAGCCGAGCCAGTTAAACCCGCGCCAGCTTCCCGCCGTTGCTCCCGCAACCGTTGCCCAGGAGCCTTCTCGCTCGAAAGCCGATGCAGGCACGCCTGCAATATACACGGCAACAAAGGGCAAAACATAAGTCAGCGCAACAACAATCACTGCGGTAATCATGGCTCGTGGATAGGTGCGCTGCGGCCGCTCGACTTCCTTCGCGATAGTGGACGCGTTGTCCCATCCCATGTAATTCCACATGGCCACGAGCACCCCTCCAAGCAGCCCCAACTCCGCAACTCCTGAGGCGAGATGCGTTCCGGCAAAGGTTCCAGCTTTGAACGGCGCTAACATGACTATCAACGCAAAGGGAACCGATAGAAGGAAAAACAGCCAAAGCGAAGTGATACCGACAACTCGGATTCCCAGCAAATTGATGATCGCGCAGCCTAGCACTACGAAGGCTCCGACCATGATTCCACGAGTGATCACCACATGAGGCAAGACTTGCCACCCGTCACCGCCGCCAAACCACGGCGCCACTTGGGTTAGGTAACCGACAAACAGCGTCGGATAAATCGCCATGTCAAAAATACTGGCGGCCAGCGACAGCCAGGCCTCCTGGAATCCCCAAAAGTTCCCCATGCCGCGTCGAACCCAGGCGTAATAGCCGCCCTCGGCGGGCAAAGCGCTCGAAAGTTCCCCGATCATGAACGCCGTCGGCAGGCTCCACAACACGGGCAGGAAGAGCAGGATCAAGATTCCGCGGCCGTAGCCGGCGCCATGAATGATTTCTTCGGTGCCGTAAGTCCCGCCGGACACCATAAAGAAAGTAGCCGCGACAAGGGGCCAGAGCGTGAGCTTCGCGACCGACTTTTTGGTTGTTGGAATTACTCGGGAAGGGAACTGTGCGGGAACAGATATCGAACTCAATTCTTACTCTCGTCCTCCTCAACGATCCTCGCTCTCGCGCTGCGGTGAAGCGAGTTCGCAGGTGAAGAATACAGGAGCCGTCTCCGCATGCAAGAGAAAAATGCAGGCGGACGAAATTTTTTTGCAATTCGCCACCCGGCCTTTCGTACTACTCGATGGTACGCACTCCCATCTGCTTTGGGTCTCCTCAGTCCGTCAGCCGCGCGTGTCGCCAGGAGGGCTCATGCTAGACTGCTCATTCACTTTTGCCTTTACCTTCATCCTTTTCCAAGGAGCATTCGAATGAGGCTGCTCGCGCGTACTGCGTCTCCTGCGTGTCTGCTTCTTGTTCTGTTGCCCGCGTCCGCCGTGTTCGCGCAGCAATCCTCTGGAGGTCTTCGCCCCATCACCATTGACGATTATTTTCAGATACGCCGGGTGAGCGACCCTCAACTTAGCCCGGACGGGCAGGTCGCTACCTACACAGTTGAGACGGCTTTGCTAAAGGAGGATAAGAACGAAGACCGCATTTGGATGGTTTCGACGAAGGGCGGCGATACCATCACGCTTACGGCTGCTGGAGTCTCTTCTTCGCATGCGCGCTGGAGCCCCGACGGCAAGTCCATCGCGTTCCTCTCCGCTCGCGAGGAAGGCAAGACGCAGGTCTGGCTGCTTCCCCGCGGCGGCGGGGAGGCGGAGCGACTTACCAACACGCCACAGAACGTAGAAGACTTCGTTTGGTCGCCAGATAGTGGGCGTCTGGTGCTCGTGCTACGGGATCCCAGTCCTGAGGAACTTGAGGCCGCCAAGAAAAAGAAGGACAAGACCGCCGGGAAGGAAAAAACCAAGACACAAAAGCCTTGGGTGATTGACCGCTTGCAGTTCAAGATGGACGAAGTCGGCTACCTCGATCGCCGCCGTACCCACCTTTATGTGTTCGAGTTAGCAGCAAAAACGCTGACGCAGGTCACTTCGGGGGACTTCGACGATTCCGAGCCGGCTTGGTCGCCCGACGGCAAGCTCATCGCTTTCAGCAGCAATCGCTCCCAGCCGGACGCCGACGCGACCTATGACATCAACATTTGGGTCGTTGCGGCAGACAATACCGAAAAAGGCGCCCACCTTACTCAGGTCACCACGAACCCGGGGGCCGACACCACTCCCAGTTGGTCTCCTGATGGAAAATGGATCACCTACGTCACGCAGCTTGAGCCGCGCCTTTTCGATTACGCCACGCGGCACATCGCCATTTCGCCTGCCACCGGCGGAGCCGGCAAAGTCCTGACGCGCTTTCTAGATCGCAACTCCAGCGAACCTCGATTTACACCCGACGGAAAATCCGTGTATTTCATTGCCGACAATGACGGAACGCAGCAATTGTGTCAGTTGCCTGCGTCGCTAGCTCAAGGCTCCTTCCAGATGGGCAATTTTGTGTGCACTATTCACGATCGGCTCATGGTCAACGACTATGCTCTCGCCAGAACGGGAGACATCGTTGCCCAGATTGCCACGATTGACCGCCCTGACGAGCTTTTCACGATTCCCGGTGGCAAGCTCACTCAAATCACGCATACCAACGACGCGCTAATGGGCCAGCTCAAGCTTTCGCATGGCGAATATGTTCACTTCAAGAGCAAGGACGGCACGACTGTCGCGGGTTACCTATACAAGCCCCTCGATTACGTTCCCGGCAAAAAATATCCCACGATTCTTCGTCCTCACGGCGGCCCGGTCTGGGCCTATTACGCGGAATTCGACCACCTGCCTCAGCTTTACGCCGCCAACGGTTACGTTGTTCTTTTTCCCAACCCGCGCGGCTCGACTGGCTACGGCCAGAAGTACGCCCAAGCTATTTGGGCGGACTGGGGGAACAAGGATTTTCAGGACGATATGGCTATGGTGGATTACGCCATCGAGCAAGGCATTGCTGATCCGGCGAAGCTTGCCGTTGGCGGATGGTCCTACGGCGGCATCTCGACGGATTTTATCATTGCGCAGACGAATCGCTTCAAGGCCGCCATCTCAGGAGCGGGAGCAGCACTATTTGGAAGCATGTACGGCCACGACCAATACCAGCGCGACTACGAAGCTGAACTTGGTCATCCCTGGGAGAGCAAAGCTCTTTGGGAGAAAGTTTCGCCCTTCTACCGCGTGAACAGCATCACGACTCCTACGCTCTTTATGGGAGGGGAGATTGATTCGAACGTTCCGATCTTGGGCGGTGAGCAGATGTACCAAGCGCTTAAGCGCCTTGGCCGCACCACCGAACTTGTCGTCTACCCCGGCGAGTATCACGAGTTCAAAACGCCGTCTCACATCAGGGACCGCCTGGGGCGGTACCTCGCCTGGTACAACCACTACGTCAAGGGGGACGCGGCACCAGCGCGTCCGCCCGAACCTTCACCAGCGAAGGCCGAGAAGACCGCAGACTAAGGGGGGACCCCTTAAAGCCATCTCTCTTGGATTCCCCGGGTCGTAGAATCCCTTCGTGACATTTGGGCTTCTGCAACGTCCTATAATGCCGGGAGCCCCTATGTCCTCACTGTGGAAGGACGTTCGCTACAGCCTGCGTCAGCTTCGAAACAGTCCCGCGTTTACTCTCATTGCCATCCTGACACTCGCTTTGGGTATCGGCGCAAATACCGCGATTTTCCAGCTTATTGACGCCATTCGGCTGCGCTCGATCCCGGTCAAGAATCCAGAAGAGTTGGCCACCGTGCGTATTGCGGACCGCCACTGGGGCTCGGGCCAGTTCTCCAGCCAGTATTCCCAGCTAACCTTTCCGATGTGGGAGCAGATTCGTGACCGGCAGCAGGGATTTGCGCAAATTGCGGTTTGGAGCAACCAACTGTTCAATCTGGCGACCGGCGGCGAGGTCCATTACGCAAAGGCTTTGCGCGTCAGCGCGGACTTCTTTCATGTGCTGGGCGTTGAGCCGCTCATGGGCCGCCTGCTTGGGCCAGCCGATGACCAGCCGGGCTGCGGCATCGGCGGAGCGAACATCAGCTTTGCATTCTGGCAGCGCAATTTTGGCGGCGATCCCGGTATTGTGGGCAAGCGGCTCACGCTGGACGGAAATTCGTTTGAGATTGTTGGCGTAACTCCGCCGGGTTTTAACGGCATTTCCGTGGGGGACACGTTCGATATAGCGGTGCCGATTTGCATCGAGCCCATCGTCAGCCCGCGGAACAACCGGCTTACGATTCGCCATGCATGGTGGCTGGCTTCCATCGGACGCTTGAAGCCAGGCTGGACAATTGCTCGGGCTAATGTCCAGATGAACGCGGTCACATCCAGCATCCTGCAAGAAACGATTCCGCCGTTTTATGACTCCGAGAAAACAAAGAAGTATCTCGAATACAAATTGGGAGTGTTCTCAGCGAGCACAGGATTCTCGTCTTTGCGGCAAGACTCGGAGACACCGCTTTTTCTGCTGCTGGGGATTTCCGGACTGGTGCTGGTGATTGCGTGCGCGAATTTGGCCAACCTGATGCTGGCGCGCGCGGGGGCGCGGGAGCAGCAAATCACGATTCGCCTTGCTCTCGGCGCTACTCGAGGGCGGATGATTCGCGAACTGCTTTCGGAAAGCGTCGTTCTTGCAGCCGCAGGCTCGATTTGCGGACTGTTTCTTGCGTATGGCATCAGCCGGATGCTGGTGGCGTTCATCAGCACGGCGGATTCACAGATTTTTCTCAACTTGGGGATGGATTGGCGGGTGCTCGGATTTGCAACTGCACTTGCAGTTTTGACAACAATTCTGTTCGGGTTAGCTCCTGCATTTCGCGCGACGCAGGTAGAACCGGCCGCGCTGTTGCAGTCCGGCAGCCGGGGCATGACCGGAGGCCGCAAGCGTTTGGGCCTTAGGCGAATTCTGGTGGTTTCGCAAGTCGGACTTTCCGTGGTCCTTCTGATGGGTGCGCTGCTCTTTGCGCGAAGTTTGCGCAACCTGACTACGCTCAATATAGGCTTTCAGCAGAACGGCATTTTGGTTACGAGCGTTGATTTCAAACGCCTGCACCTTCCGGAGGCTAGCTACGTCGAGTACAAACGCCAGCTTGGCAAGTCCGTTCAGGCCATTCCGGGGGTGGAATCTGCGGCTAATGCGATCATGGTTCCGTTTGGCGGTGAAACCTGGAACAACGACGTTATTTTGGAAGGGTCGGATCAGGATGCGGGTGTCGCGTGGGAGAACTTTCTAGGTCCGGGCTATTTTCAAACGCTTGGGACGCCGCTCCTCGCGGGTCGCGATTTCGATGACCGGGATACAGCCAACTCTCCCAAGGTAGCCATCGTCAACCAGGCCTTCGTTCGAAAGATTCTCAAAGGCGCGGACCCCATAGGAAAGCGTTTTCGTATTCACGAAGCGCCTGGGAAGCCGCGTCCTTTCTATGAAATTGTTGGAGTCACGGGAGATAACAAGTTTCAAGACATACATGAAGAGTATCTCCCCTTCATGTATTTCCCGGCACCGCAGCAGGAGAAACCAGGCCCGGATGATCAAATCATCATTCGATCCTCCCTTCCGCTGGGTGGCCTGATGACTTCCATCATGCAAGCCATGAACGCGGTGAATCCGGGAATCGACCTGGAGTTCAAGGTATTCAAAACGCAGGTTCACAATTCGCTGGTGAATGATGAATTGATGGCTACGCTTTCCGGTTTCTTCGGTTTTTTGGCGGCGCTGCTGGCGGCAATCGGTCTATACGGAGTGATTTCGTATATGGTTCTTCAGCGCACGAAGGAGATTGGAATCCGCATGGCCATCGGCGCAAAGCGCGGGGACGTCATTGGGATGATCCTGAAGGAAGCGGGAATCCTGACGGTCGCAGGCTTAGTGATTGGTACCACGCTGGCCCTCGCTTGCGCGCAAGTTGTGAAGTCGCTGCTTTATGGGTTGAAGCCACGCGATCCGCTGACGATAGTTCTGGCGGTGGTCACGTTAGCGGTGGTCGCGGCGTTTGCCAGCTTCCTGCCGGCGTACCGCGCATCACGTCTCGATCCCTTGAAGGCGCTGCATTACGAGTAGCGGAGCACCGCTGCAGTCGGCGCTCAAGAGTTCCTTCAGCATTTTGTGAACGCGCCCTACATCCATCCTCTGCTACACTACGTGCCCGTCATAACCGCAAATTCACTTTCAGGAGTCTCTGCATGAAGTTTGCATCCCGGCTTGCCTTCGCGCTTTTTTTCTTCGTGCTTCCCATAGCTGCTCAAGACCAAACGCAAAAAGCTCCGCGTGCGATCACGATTGACGACTTTTTCGCGATTCGTGATGTCTCGCAGCCAGAGATCAGCCCGGATGGGCAATGGGTTGCGTACGCAGTGCGCACGCGCATGCTCAAAGAGGACAAAAACGAGCAGCGCCTCTGGATGATTTCAACGCATGGTGGTGACGCGCTTTCGTTGACGGCGGAGGGTGTCTCCTCGGGTCATGCGCGCTGGAGCCGTGATGGCAAATACATTTCATTTTTGTCCGCGCGTGATGGAGGAAAGTCGCAAGTATGGCTGCTCGATCGCCGGGGCGGAGAAGCCGTTCGCTTGACCGACATCGCGCAAGGCGTTGACGATTTCGAGTGGTCTCCCGACAGCACGCGGCTCGTTCTGATTCTTCGCGATCCCAAGCCGGAGGATCTTGAAGCAGCCAAGAACAAGGAAAAGCCTGCTCCGGCCACGCCGCCAAAACCCAAAACCCCGCCGCCCTTTGTCATTGACCGTCTCCAGTTCAAACGCGACACCGTCGGTTATTTGGACCGCCGCCGCACGCATCTCTACGTGTTCAACGTGTCCGCAAAAACGACGACGCAAATCACTTCTGGAGACTTTGACGACAGCGAGCCGGCTTGGTCACCAGACGGAAAATCGCTGGCTTTTGCGAGCAATCGCTCGTCGGATCCCGACGCTAATTATGAATCGCACATTTGGGTGGTCGCCGCCGACAACACCGATAGGGGCGCTCACCTCATTCAGGTTACTCCGAATCCCGGCCCGGACTCCGCGCCCGTCTGGTCCCCTGACGGCAAATGGATCGCCTATGTGACCGAGCTTGACCCACATCTTTTTTATTACAACACGCGTCATCTGGCCGTCGTTCCGTCAACGGGCGGGCAGGCAAATGTTCTCACACGGACGTTTGACCGTAGCGTTCACCGGCCACGGTTCTCCAACGATGGCAAGTACATTTACTTCACGGCCGAAGACGATGGTGTGCAGAATCTCTGCCGCATCCCGGTCGGTGGTGGCGAAATCACTCGCCCGACCGGTGGCCGCCTTGTTGTGGGTAGCTATTCTCTCGGCAAAGACGACTCGATTGCAGCGCAAATCACCACCATTGATCGCCCTGATGAGGTCTTCTTTCTTGGGAAAGACGCAAAAGAGCCTGTGCGCCTTACCAAGACGAACGATGCGCTGTTTGACCAGCTCCGTCTAGCGCAAGCGGATTACGTGCACTTCAAGAGCAAGGACGGAACGGCCGTCGCTGGCTATCTTTATAAACCGCTGGATTACACTCCCGGCAAGAAAGTCCCCACGCTGCTGAATCCTCATGGCGGTCCGGTGGGCCAATACACGGCTTCCTTCTATCACCTGGCGCAGCTTTATGCCGCAAGTGGCTACGCGGTTCTGCTTCCTAATCCGCGCGGGTCCTCCGGCTACGGGCAGAAGTTTTGCGCGGCGATTTATGCGGATTGGGGCAACAAAGACTACCAGGATGACGTGGCCATGGTGGACTACGCGGTTGCTCAAGGCATTGCGGATCCCGACAAGCTCGGTGTCGGCGGCTGGTCGTATGGAGGCATTTCGACCGATTTCATCATCGCGCAGACCAAGCGTTTCAAAGCCGCGATTTCTGGTGCCGGCGTAGCGCTGGTTACCAGCTTCTACGGCCACGACCACTATCAGCGCGATTACGACATTGAACTGGGCCATCCTTGGGACCATAAAGAGGTTTGGGACAGAATTTCGCCCTTCTACCGCGTGGCGGACATCACGACGCCGACGCTTTTCATGGGCGGCGATATCGATTGGAATGTACCGATTCTGGGAAGCGAGCAAATGTACCAGGCGATGAAGACGCTTGGCCGCACCACCGAACTCGTTGTTTACCCGGGCGAGTATCACGGCTTCACCGTGCCGTCGCACATCAAGGACCGCATGGAACGGTTTATGGCGTGGTACAACCACTACGTGAAGGGCGATTCCGCCCCAGCGACGCCAGCGCAGCCCGAGATCAAGACCGCCGGAGGTGAGTGATGCGTCGCAGTTGCACTGTCTTTTCGACGCTGCTGGCTGGGCTAGTGTTATGTCCTTCGCTGCGGGCTCAACAACCCTTCACTGTCGGCACAGCATCAGCGGCGCCCGGGCAAAAAGCGACGGGCTATCTGGAAGTGCCGGCTGCGGTGGACCCTGCAACGAATATTCCTGTCGTCGTGGTGAATGGAGCGAAGCCGGGCAAGATCCTCGCCCTGGTTTCCGGCGCGCACGGCACGGAATACGTTTCCATCATTGCGATAGAAAAACTTATCGCGCAAATCGACCCGGCACAACTCACCGGCACAGTCATCCTCGTCCCTCTGGTCAACATCCCATCATTCGAACAAAAAGTGCCGCACGTCAATCCCGTTGACAACAAAAGCATGAATCGCTTCTATCCGGGTAAAGCGGACGGCACGCAAACGGAGCGCGCATCGTTTCTCATCACAAAACAAGTTGTCGACCGCTGTGACTATCTCATTGACTATCACGGCGGCGACCTTGACGAGAGCCTTCGCCCTTACGCGTATTGGGGTCCGACAGGGCACGCGGAGCAGGACCGAATCTCCAAAGAAATGGTTCTGGCCTTCGGGCTCGACCACATCATTATTTGGAGCGAGCGGCCCACTGATCCGAATGCCACGCGCTATTTGGACAATACCGCCACGGTTCGCGGCAAGCCCTCGATTGTCGTCGAAGCCGGCCACGCCGGAACGGTCGAGACCGACGACGTTGCGTTGCTTGTCAACGGCACACTGAGCACCATGCGCGCGCTGAAAATGATCCCGGGCGAGCCACACATCATCGAAAACCCGGTTTGGATCGAAAAACTGTCCGATGTTCTCGCCGATGGTCCCGGGATTTGGTATCCGCTCGTGAAGCGCGGGACTTACGTTTCTGCGGGAATGAAGCTGGGCACCATCACCGACTATTTTGGCAAGATCATTGCCGAGCCGCGCGCGCCTGTCACAGGCGTAGTGCTCCACGTCAACGCTGTGCCTTCTTTGAAGAAAGGCGACAACATCGCCGACATCGGCGTCGTCACGGCCCACGCGCCCTAAACGCGCAAACGAAAACGGCGCTCGCACCCTCGCGAAACGCCGTTTGTTCCACTTCAAGAAATCGCTAGCCTAATTCTTGCTGGCTACCGCTTCCCGATGATCTTCCCGCGGGGTCATGGACACGACGATGTACTCGCGTTCCTTGTCATCGCCCCCCTCTGACACTCTCAAGATCAGCTTGTCCTTGTGGAGACGAAACTGAGCGGTCTCTCCAATGGGCAGCAGCACGGGATGCTTGTCATCATTCGGCCGGATGCGGTAAATCACTTTTTCGGCCTGAAGCACGTATTCCTGGCAGAGCACTTCCTTGGTTTTCTTGCTCTGCGAGTCGGTGCCCAGGATTTCTCCAGTCATAGACTTGCCGCCCTTTTCTTGCATGCCGCAGGGAGACGATTCCATCCGCAGCAACGTGCCTTTTTGATAGTCGTTGTGTTCTTTGGCGGAGCAAACCCCGGCAAGCAATAGACAGCCCGCAAGCGCGAACCACTTGGTGTTCATAGCTTGTCCCCTTTCCTCTCAAAATAAGGGGTGTGGGCGGGCCAGAAAATAGGCCGAAAGTCCCTGTGTGCTCAATCTATTAAGCTGCAAATTTGCAGTCGTCAGGGCGAATTTCGATTACTCTGGAAGGCGGAGGCACATACCTTGCTGACAGCAGCTTGGATCTTAGGGCTGTTAATCCTCTTACTAGTTAGCTTAGTCCTTTTATTTCTATGGAATCCACGGGTGGGTGAGTTGTTTCATCAGCATGTCCGGGATCGCCCCAGGCGGCGGTTGTTCCTTGCTGCTGTTGGATTCTTTTTGATGCTAGCGCTGGCGCGAGGGGCCGCTTATGCCGCCGGGCACAATATTGGTCCGTTTCATTACATTTATATCCGCGGGACGCACGTTCATCACCTCGTTTGGGGGATATTGCTTCTGCTCGTGGTTGGTTTTTGCTGGTTGATTGAAGTAGGCACGGGCGCGAAGGGGTCCTCGCTGTTCGCGAGCCGATTGATGTCGCTGCTTTATGG
>Ga0075426_10003076_pt1 | contig 11923 bp, 12 predicted proteins | sample SoiMethybrSBSTD5_FD_75304 | JGI IMG/M metagenome (GOLD analysis project Ga0075426, IMG submission 75304) | Bulk soil microbial communities from a Populus tree surrounding site in Tennessee, USA - Soil MetaG P. TD hybrid SBSTD5 | ecosystem: Environmental > Terrestrial > Soil > Tree plantation...
CAGATGGCGATGAGCGGCGACATCGGCGGTCAAACTGTGTTTCTCCTGGATGTTCACGCGGGGATCCGCCTTGCCGAGCGCATGCTGCGGCGTAATCGCGGAACGTCCGCCGATCTCGGCCGGCTCGAACAATCGGCGCTCAATGAAGCTGGAAATATTCTCGCCGGTGCTTACCTGACCGCGCTCAGTGATTTCCTTGGCATGCGCCTGCTGCTGTCGCCCCCGACGTTGATCCGCGGCGAATCGCGTGACGCTTTGAAAAGCGTCGGTGATCATGCGCCGCGCGTCGATTCTCCGATCCTTTGCGTGGAGACGGAGTTCTTCCTCGACGAGCCCGCGGAGAGCCTGCACGGCTTTTTCCTGCTCGTTCCCGATCCCAAGGCTTTCGACGCCATCTTCCGCGCGGTGCGCGTAGAGTAGTCTCATGAGCGCAGCGGCAACTGCCCGCCCAATGGCAGCCGCGCACGGCGGTGAGATCGACATCCTGCGTTCGTTTGCCCGCCGCATCGATCCATCGGACGCGGGGGCCTACAACAACCTCGGTGTTCTCTACTTCCGGAAGGGGCTCACCGACGAAGCCATCGTCGCGTTCTCGCGAGCGCTGGCGCTCGACGAGCGCATGCACGTCGCGCGTCGGAACCTCGAGATCGCCTACGGCGAGAGCGGGTTGCTCGAGCGTCGCCTGCAGGAGCTGGAAGAGCGGCTCCGCACCAACCCGGCCGACCTCGAAGCACTGGTGCAGAGCGGCATCGCGGAGAAGACGGCAGGACATCTCGAACGCGCGCACTCGCTCTTTCAGCGGGCGATCGATCTCGACCAGGACAGCTCGGTCCTTCACTTCCTGCTGGCGGAAACGCTTTACAACCGCGGTCTACACGAAGAAGCGCTGCGGTCGGTAAAGCAGTCGATCGAGCTCAATCCCGACAACCCCGATGCTCTGTATCTGATTGGCTTCATCCTCGGTGATCTTGGCCGCGCCGAGGAGGCAGCCGACGCCAGTCGTCGCGCTGTGCAGCTCAATCCGACCCTCGTGCGAGCGCAGGCGAACCTGTCGCTCGAGATGTATCGGCACGAAGTCACACCCAGCCAGGCCCACAAGACTTCAGCTGGCGCGCACATCACGCTCGGCCGTGCGCTGAGACAAAAGGGATACTTCCAGGAAGCACTGAAGGAATACGAGCGCGCGATCGAGGGCGGCGAGGCGAACGCCGAAGTGCTGCAGGCGATGCTCGAGCTCTATCTCCTCCAGCGGGACACGGGCGCCGCGATCGCAACCGCCGACCGCTTCGCTCGCGAGTTCTCGCCCAGTGCGAAGACCTGGAATGGCCGCGGCGTCGCGCTGCAGCTCGCCGGTCGCCACGCCGAAGCGGAGCAGAGCTACAATCGCGCGCTGGAAGTCGACTCGAGCTATCCGTACGCCCACAACAACCTCGGCGTATTGCTATGGCACAAGCACGACACGAAGGCTGCGATCAACTCATTCCGGCGCGCGATGCAGGCCCCCAATCCGCCGGTGGAAGCTCGACTCAACCTTGCCCTCGGCTTGTTCCGCAGGAAGCACATCGAGCTCGCGCTCGAAGCGTATCGGCAGGTACTCGCCGCGGCGCCGGAGCATCCGGTGGCGTGGAATGGTATCGGCCTGATCCTGGTCGAGCTCGAGAAGTACTCGGATGCACGCAATGCGTTCGCTCGCGCGATTCAGGCGAACCCCGATTTCGCGGAAGCGCATTACAACATGAGCTTCACGCTGTCGAACATGGGCGACTTCACGGCGGCGCTGCGCGAGACCAAACGAGCGCTGGAGCTCGATCCGATGTACACGCCGCAGAAGCTGGAGCTGGCGATCGAGCTGCCGCACGAGGAAATCCGACTCACCGTGGCCCCTCCGATCACGGAGAAAGACGAAAGCGTCGATCATGTCGAAGATTTCCACTTTAACCCAGCGATCATCGAGGAGCTCTTTGCCGAGAGGCGGTCGCGAAAGACGCCGTACGCCAGCCCGGAGGATCCGCTCGCAGGATTTGCGCTGGCGCGCGACCTCATTACGAAGGGGCTTTACGACAGAGCGCAGGGCGAGATCGCGCGCGTCCTCGCGCGTGGCGGCGACAAAGTTCTGGGTCTCGTGCTGGCGGGCGATGGATTTGCCGCTCAGGGGCTTCACGGTGAAGCGCTCGAGCGCTATCGGCGCGCGCTGGAGATGGACGAGAACAACTCTTACGCACGTCAGGGAATCGCACGCTCGCTCCTCGCGCTTGGCCGGCCGGATGAAGCGAGCCCGTATGCGGAAGCCCTCGTCGCGGCCGGCAGCACGGATGTCAATCTCCTGCTGCTTGCCGCGGAAGCACGCGTTGCATCGCTTGACAAGCCCGGAGCGCGCGACATTCTGATTGCGCTCCAGAACAGCGAGGGCAGAAACGCCAACGTTCTGAAGCGGGTGGGCGATCTCTACGCCGCAATGGACGATGTTCTCGAAGCGATCGCTGCCTATCGCGCCAGCCTCAGCATCGACGAGCGGCAGGTCGAAGGCCGCATTGCTCTCGGTCGCCTGCTCGCAAAATCCGGCGACGACACGAGCGCGATTCGCGAGCTCGAGGCGGTTCTCGTCACCGCGCCGAGCAACGACACCGCGGTCGTCGAGCTCGTCGGCCCGTATCGGCGCACCGGTCGCTCGCGCAGTGCTTTGCCGCGCATTGTCGCTTTGATTCGTCGCGATGTTTACCACTTCGCGGGTCTGATCGCTCTTGGCGAGATCCTTATCGATCTCGCGCGCGAGAGCGATGCGCTGCGAGCGTTCGAGCGCGTGCTTCGCTTCGATCCCAACCATTCAGAAGCAATGCGCTATCGCAGGCTATTGCTCAGGGGGCGGGTCTAGTGGCGATCGAAGGACCACTGCGCGAGCTGAGTATCCACGACGTCTTCCAGCTTCTCGATCTGAGCCGGAAGACGGGAACGCTGCGCGTGCATTCTCCCGAGAGGAACAACGAGGGAAGTGTCTATTTCGACGCCGGCACCATCGTGGCGGCAACGATGAAGAGCAACCCGCACCTGCTCGGCACCATTCTCGAGAGATCTGGCAAGGCGACGCCCGCCGATCTGGCGCGGGCGACGGCGATGCAGCGCGCCGGCGACAAGCGCCGCGTCGGAGAGATCCTGGTCGCGCAGGGCGTCGTGACGCCGCGCGACATCGATCGATTCATGCGATTGCAGATCGAGACCGTCGTGTTCGACCTGATGTCCTGGTCGGAAGGCTTCTTCTCGTTCACCGAGGAACCGCCGCGTCCGATCAGAAAGGACATCGCGGTACGGGTCAGCACCGAATCGCTGCTGATGGAAGGAGCGCGTCGCATCGACGAGTGGTCGCGAATGGCGGACAAGATTCCGGATTCGCGCGTGGTGCCGCGACTGGCGCCGCTCGACGACGGGCCGGAGTCGTTCATCGACCTCTTGCCCCGCGAGTGGGAGATACTCTCGATCATCGATGGCGAGCGGAGCCTTCACGAAATAGCGAAGCGTCTCGTTCTGCCCGAGTTCGAGGTCGCGAAAATCATATACGGTATGTTGAGCACCGGACTCATCGAGATCACTCCACAGGAACATGACGCCGCAGCCAATGTCTGAGACCGCGCGAATGCTGTTCGCTACAGCGATAGGCGAAGCCGAGCAAACCGCGCTGTTGCTCGACTCGTCGGGCGCGCCGCTGGCTGGCAGCTACATCGATCAGACAGGCCGTGACATCTCACGTGAGGTCGGCGCAGCGCTGAGTGGCGTCAGCAAGGAAGTCTCCCGTTCGATGCGCATGCTTTCGATCGGGAATTGGAGCGCTGTCGTAGTAGAGACGGACGCTGCGACCATTGCGCTCGCCCCGGCTACGGACGATGCGGTGGTGCTGCTCGCCTCGTCGTCGACCGTCCCGCTCGGGCTGGTGCGGCGCGTGTTGACGCGCTCCGTTGCGCTGGCGATCAACTGGATGCGCGACAGGATGGTTCGATGAAAGACGTCAGTCAGATCGTTGGCGGGCTATCTCGCGTGCCGGGCGTCACTGTCGCGATGATCGTCGGCGCAGTGGACGGGCTGATCGTCGAGGCGAGTCAGGTGCCCGGCGCGCAGACCGACGGTGACCGCAAGAAACACACTGCAGCGCTGGCTGCGTACCTCTATTCGAAAGTGACGCGCGCCTCCAATGCGGCTCGGCTTGGCGTTCCGGCTTTCATGCGGCTCGAGGCGGAGAAAGGGCACATCTGCGTCGTTGGCGCACGCGATTTAGTCCTGGTAACGATCGTCACACCAGATGCGAACCTGGGAAGAGTAAGACTCGAGATGATGACCGCGGCAAGAGAGGCAGCGTGAGCGATCCGACGGTAGCAGAAGCCTGGGTGGCGGCTCCTTTGCGCCGGTTAATGGAGGACGCGCGATTGATTTCAGGCGTGTTGCTCTATCCGAGCGGCCGGGCGGTTGGACAATTCGGCTTCAACAACGCTGCGGACGTGATGTCGATTTGCGCGCTCACGTCTGCGATCAACGCGTCGGCGCGCGAGCTCGGCCGCCAGCTGGATGGCAAGCCTTTCTACGAAATGCACCACGCCGGCGCTGAGCGTCAGGTTTTCATGGCTCGTGCCTCGGCCGGCGCGCAGGAATTTCTTTTTGTCGGAGTCTTCGACCGTGAGAGCTCGCTCGGGGTGGTCGAGATGTACTTCACGGAATTTCAGAAGGCGCTGGAAAAACTTCGTCCCGAGGCGCCAGTGACCACGCCCACGATCAAGCCTGGTGGCGACTTCGAGGGCGAGCTCAATCGCAGCCTCGACGCACTCTTCGGACCGGTAGGAAAACGCTAGAATGTCAGTCGTCAACTACGGCACGCGCGAAATCACGTGCAAGATCGTGTACTACGGTCCGGGAAGATCGGGCAAGACGACCAATCTCCAGCACGTTTACTCCAAGCTTCCCGAAGAGCGTAAAGGGAAGATGGTCTCGCTTGCGACCGAAACCGATCGAACGCTGTTCTTTGATTTTCTTCCACTCGACCTCGGCACCATTTCGGGATTCGACACGCGATTCCAGCTCTACACCGTGCCGGGTCAGGTTTATTACGCCGCGACGCGCAAACTCGTGCTGCAGGGAGTCGACGGCGTCGTGTTCGTCGCCGACAGCCAGTCCCGCCAAATGGCTGAGAATATCGAGAGTCTGCAGGACCTGCACGCCAATCTCGCCGAGGAAGGCTTCGATCCGCGCAGCATCCCGCTCGTCATGCAGTACAACAAGCGCGACCTGCCGAAATCCGAGATCAGCTCCATCGAGGATCTGGACGAGACGCTCAACTTCAGGGGCGTGCCGCATTTTTCCGCCACTGCCGTCAGCGGTGGAGGAGTTTTCGAGACACTGCGCAGTATCTCGACGCTGGTGCTATCGAGGTTGAGCGCACCTGCTGCCAAAGCCTGACCGTGGCCGAAAAGACGCGCGAGCTGGACGAAGGAGAGGGCGGAGAGTTCGCCGAGTTCCTGGCTGATGTCAGTCAGGAAATCGCACTGCGCGTCGAGTCATTGCAAACGCCGTCACAGGCTGCGGCCCCGGTAAAGAAAACGCCAGTCGGCGCGGACGGGGGTGTGATCATCGAGTGGCCCACCATCGCTGACCGCATGATCGAGGAAATGCGTTAATGGCGATTAAGGGCAGCCTCAAGGAAGCGAGTCTCCCGGACGTACTGCAGCTGCTGTCGATGGGAAAGAAGACGGGTTGTCTCGGTCTTTCGTTCCACGACAGCTTCGGCTCGATCTACTTCGACAACGGCCGCATTTGTCACGCGGCAATTGTAAATCGCCCGCTCGATACCGAGAATGCGGTTTACACGCTTTTCACCTGGACGAGCGGCACTTTCAATTTCGAGGCGAACGTCGAGCCCGAAGAAGGAGCCGAGCGGGTCTCGGTAGATCCGCAATCACTGCTGCTCGAAGGCGCGCGTCGTGTCGACGAGTGGTCACTGATCGAGAAGAAGCTTCCCAGCTTCGACGTCGTGTTCAGCCTCGACCGCTCGAAGCTGATGCTGAACCGCGATCCGTTGTCGCCGGAGCAGGAAGCGTTGCTGCCGTTGATCGACGGACACCGCGACGTCAACGGTCTGATCCGTGATTCCGGCCTTGGCGAGTTTGAAGTGGGCAAAGCGCTCTATGGCCTGCTCAACGCCAACTTTCTGCTGCCCGTCGGACGCAAACGCACCACACCCACTCTCCCTCGAAACGCGAGTCCGCTCGAACGCAGAGAGCTGGCGAGCGCGCTGTACCGCGCGGGCATGCACGACGAAGCATTGCGTGAGTTCAGGGCGCTCGTCGAGGAAGCCGCCGATCCAGTCGCGTCGTTCCACGTCGGTCTGATTGCGCTGCGCCAGAAAGAGTACTCGACTGCAGTGAACTCATTCATGACGGCGGCTCCGCATGCGCCGAGCAAGACGGCGCTGCTTCACAACCTCGCGCTCGCGTACGACGGTCTCGGTCAGCTGGAAAAGGCCAAGCTGGTGATCGAGCGAGCTCTCAGCGCCGGCGGCAGCTCCGAGCCGTTGATCCAGCTCGAAGGTGCAGTCGTCGCAATGAGACTCGGAGACTTTCAGACCGCGAAGGTTCGCTTGAGCGAAGCGCGCAGTCTGTGGACGACCAATCCGCCGCCCGCGATCTGGTTCCATTACGCGGCACAGGTTGCCGCGCTCACTGACGATCCGGACCGCGAGATGCTACTGTTGGCGGCGGCAACTGAGGCGCACCCCGAGTCGGCGGTGCTGCTGAACAATCTGGCCGCGGCGCACATCAGGCGGGAGAACTACGCTGCCGCGCGCGACGCTGCGGAGAAGGGAATCGCGATTGCCCCGGAGCTGCCACAGCTGCGTCGCAATTTGTCGGCGGCGCTGGAGGCGCTGTCGCACGCCGACCGCCAGGCAGCCAATCGATGAGCGCCGAGGCGATCAAGGCGGATGACGCCGGGTTCCGCACGCTGATGGAGAAGATCACGCGCGATAGTGGATTTCGATGCGCGAGCTACAAGGACAAATGTCTGCGCCGGCGCATCGCGGTCCGTATGCGGGCGAAAGGTGCTTTCACCCCGGACGAGTACGCCGGCGTTCTCGACACCGATCCGCGGGAGTACAAGCGGCTGCTGCGCTCGCTGACCGTGAACGTCACCAAGTTCTTCCGAAATCCGGAGACCTATGCCGCAATCGAAAAGCAGGTCATTCCGGAGCTGTGGAACTCGAGGCACGAAGAGATGCGCGTCTGGAGCGCGGGCTGCGCGTCGGGTGAAGAGCCCTACTCGGTGGCGATTCTGTTCGACAAGCATGCGCGCGAGACGCACAGCGAAGACCGACTTGAGAGCCTCGATCTGCTTGGCACGGATATCGACAGTGAGGTCCTTGGCGAAGCCGAGCGCGCCTTTTACGCGGAATCCTCGTTGGCTGAAACCCCGCTTGCGCTCCGCGATCGGTATTTTCCGCAGGTTGCCGGGCTGAGGACGATGCTGCCGGAGGTGAGGCAGCTGGTGCGTTTCGACAGCGATGATCTGCTCTCGTTCAAACCACCCGTCTCCGACGTCCATTTACTCCTCTGCCGCAACGTCATCATCTACTTCGAGCGTGAAGCGCAGGACAGGCTGTTCGCGGAATTCCACCGTGTGCTGGCGCCGGGCGGATTCATGGTGCTCGGTAAAGTCGAAACGTTGCTTGGTGACGCACGCGGGCTGTTCACGCCCGTGAACGCCCGCGAGCGGATTTTCCAGAAGGCATCGTGATCGAGCTCGCGCCAACCTCCGAAGCAACGACGGTACTCGTCGTCGACGATAGCGCGTTCATGCGAAAGCTGATCGCCGAGCTCGTCGAAGCCAGCGGCCCATTCCGTGTGATTGGCACCGCCTCTGATGGCGTCGAAGCGCTGCAGAAAGTGCGCATCCTCAAGCCGCAGATCGTCACGCTGGATATCGAGATGCCGCGGTTGAACGGGCTGCAAGCGCTCGAGCAAATCATGGCAGAGATGCCGCGGCCGGTGGTGATGCTCAGCGCAGCCGGCTCCGATCTCGGCAACGAGATGACGTTGCGCGCGCTCGAGCGTGGTGCGCTTGAATTCGTGCGCAAGCCTTCGGGACCGGTAAGCATCGATCTTTCGAAAGTGCGTGACCAGCTGCGGGCGGCACTCGAGGCAGCACGAGCAGTGAACATGCAGAGTGTCACGACAGCGCCACCATCGCCGGTAACGCCGGCGGCGATCCCCGAAGCGCCGTCGCCGGACGCAGCGACCCGGGTCGTCGCGATCGCAGCATCCACGGGCGGCCCGCGCGCACTCGCCGAAATCATTCCGCGACTTCCCGTTCAGCTGGGAGCAGCGGTGATCATTGTGCAGCACATGCCGCACGAATTCACCAGGCTGCTCGCGTCTCGACTCGACGCGATAAGCCAGCTGTGGGTTGGAGAAGCGATCACCGGCAAGACTCTTCGCGAGAATCGCGTATATGTCGCACCGGGCGGCCAGCACATGCGCATCCGCGGCGCTCCTGGAAACGCGACGATCGAGCTCGACAACACACCGCCAATGTGGGGCGTGCGCCCAGCCGCGGATCCGCTCTTTTTCTCTGTCGCTGAATGCTTCGGCAACGCTGCGGTTGGAATAGTGCTGACGGGAATGGGGCGCGACGGAGCGGAAGGTCTCAAACGCATCCGCGACGCCGGTGGAGCGGCAATCGTGCAGGACCGCGAGAGCTCAGTGATCTATGGAATGCCGCAGGCGGCTCTTGCCGCGGCGGGCGCAGATAGCGTCGCGACTATAGAAGAGATGGCGTCGACGATTGTGCAGCTGTTATCAACCAAAATGAGAAAAAAACAACATGCGTAGAATGCTGGTTACAGGAGCTGCCGGTTTCATTGGTAGCAACTTCGTTCAGTGGTGGCTCGAGCATCATCCGGGCGACATCGTCGTCGGGTTTGACGCGTTGACCTACGCTGGCAACCTGGCCAGCCTCGAGCCGGTAGCGAAGAACAAACAGTTCACTTTTGTCAAAGGCGACATTCGCGATGGCGAGGCCGTCCGCGAGATTCTAAAGCGCGACGGCATCGACACGATCGTGCATTTCGCCGCGGAATCGCACGTCGACCGTTCGATTCGTGGCCCGGATCCGTTCATCGAGACGAACGTCCTTGGCACCCACGAGCTGTTGAAGGCGGCGCGCGAGGTATGGGGGGAGGATTGGTCGGGGGGCGCCCGTCGCTTTCACCACATCTCTACCGACGAAGTCTACGGATCGCTGGCGCCGACGGGGGCACCTTTCACCGAAGACACACCTTACGCACCGAACTCACCGTACGCGGCGAGCAAGGCCGCCTCTGATCACCTGGTTCGCGCGTACCATCACACCTACGGCTTGCCGGTAACGGCAACCAACACCTCGAACAACTACGGGCCATACCATTTTCCGGAGAAGCTGATTCCGTTGGCGATTGTAAACGCGCTCGATGGAAAACAGATACCGGTCTACGGAGATGGGTTGCAGATCCGCGACTGGCTCTACGTGCGCGACCATTGCCGCGGTATCGAGCGAGTGCTGGAGAAGGGGCGTATCGGCGAAACTTATAATCTCGGCGGGAACGCGGAGCGCAGGAACATCGACGTCGTGAAGTCGATCTGTGCGCACATCAACAAGATCTTCGCGGGCGACCCCGGAATCCGCGAGCGATTCGCCAAGTGTCCGGCGGCAAGCGGAGGAGACTCGGCGGAGCTGATCAAATTCGTCAAGGATCGCCCCGGCCACGACAGGCGTTACGCGATCGATGCCATGAAGGCAACGCTCGAGACGGGGTATGGCCCGTCTGAATCCTTCGATACGGGTCTTCTCAAAACCATCAACTGGTATATCGCCAACGAGCCGTGGTGGCGCGCGGTTATGGACGGCAGCTATCGCGACTGGATCGAGCTGCATTACACCGAGAAGCCGCGCAGCGCCAGGAAGACGACGGCGTAGCGATTATTTCCTGCGGCGAAGGTCGCGCGTTTCGGGTTGACACGCATTTCATCCAGCCCTACACTACCTCGCTTATGGCCAAAAATGATTTGGGCTCCGGTCCACGCCTTGGCGAGGCCGGCTCGCGCAGGAGCTGGTTGTATTGGACAATTGCGACAGTTGTGTTGCTCGCCGGCTTCGCGGACCTAGCCAGAGGCGGCGAAACCCTGGCGCCAATCCTACTGGTTATCGGCTACTGCGTGCTTGTACCGCTGGCCATCCTCCGGTGACCGGATCGGCTCGTTTTCTGCACCGGGCGAGTAGCTCAGTTGGTTAGAGCGCCTGCCTTACACGCAGGAAGTCGGGGGTTCGAGTCCCTCCTCGCCCACTTAACCACGAGGACCCACAGATGAGAGGTGGGGTAAAGAATGTTTACTGATTGGGAGGTTACACCATTGAAGGCCCGTCTACGTCTTCCAAGTCTCGTTCTAGCCTTTGCCGTGATCGCTGTGTCGCCGCTCGTTGCCCAGAGCACAAAAACCGGCGACAGAGTCATGGTGCCGACGCTCCAGAGCGCGGATAAGGATCTCGGTGTCCAGGCAGCTGAGGCGATTCGAAATCAGCTAACCAAGCAAACCAACATTCGTGAGCTGGTGGTCGTTCCGAAAGCCGATATAAACAACAGCCTACAGTCTTCCGGATATTCCACGACTGAAGCGCTCGCACCCGGCGATGCCAAGGCTCTCGCCACGCTCGTTCGCGCTCCGCAGTATCTCGAAGGCAGCGTTACTAAGACCCCTCTTGGCTACAAGATCGAGTCGCGGCTGATCATTTCGCGCGACATGACGAAGGGCCAGGTTCTGCCCGTCGCACAAGCGCCGAAGCTGGACGATGCGGCGAGTCAGGTAGCGAAGTCGATCAAGGATGCACGCCGTCAGTTGCCCGACGAGGAGACCTGCCACAACAACTTCGCGCAGGGCAAGTATCAGGACGCCGTAAACGGCGCCCGTGCCGCGCTGGCGAAGAATCCAGGCGCCAACATTCTTGGCATGTGCCTGGCCGAATCCTACGACAGGCTACACCAGTCCGATTCCGCAATTGCGGTCGCTGAGAGAGTTCGCACCAGCGATCCTCGGAACATTCCGGCGCTGAGACTGCTGGCGACAACGTATCGGTCGCGGATCGATTCGCCGCGCCCCGGCGTATCGCCTGCTGAGTTGAGCGCTGATACCACCAAATTGCTGGCCTCCCTCGGCGCGATGGCAGCGGCGGATCCGACCAACCTCAAGCTGGTTCAGGACGTCATCAACACCTATCCACAGCTCGGTCGTCCAAAGGACGCGATTCCCCTTGTGAAGGACTTACTTCAGAACAATCCGGGCGATCCGGCGCTGCTCAATCTCGCGTGGCTGGTCTATTTGAATGCCGGCGACTACCAGAGTGCGGTCGATGTCGGTACAGAGATGACGCGCGTCGATACCGCGGCGGCAAGCGCGGACTACTATCGTCGTCTGGTGGCGGCATACGGCCAATTGAACCAGCCACAGAAAGCTTCCGAGGCGGCTGCGCTGGGAATGAAGAAGTTCCCGAATGATCCGACCCTCGCGCTCCTCACCGCGAACATGCTGTACAAGGGCGGCCAGCTGCAACTGGCGCTGGATGCGGTGAACAAGGTTCTGGCGGCGGATCCCAAGAACTCGAACGCATACTTCCTCAAGTCGCAGATTCAGGCGGGCTTGAATCAGAACGACGAGCTTGCACAAACGCTTCAAACTGCGAAGCAAAACGGAGTCGATCCAGGCGCGCTGTCGCAGTTGGCGCTGAAGGCTGGCAGCGATGCGTACAAGGCGGGACAGGCATCGAAGGATATCGCTGACTTCCAGCGCGCGATTCGATTCCTGCAGCTATCCGATCAGCTTCAGACCTCGGCTGACGCCAAGTTCCTGCTCGGCGCCAGCGCCTT
>Ga0075426_10003077_pt1 | contig 11922 bp, 11 predicted proteins | sample SoiMethybrSBSTD5_FD_75304 | JGI IMG/M metagenome (GOLD analysis project Ga0075426, IMG submission 75304) | Bulk soil microbial communities from a Populus tree surrounding site in Tennessee, USA - Soil MetaG P. TD hybrid SBSTD5 | ecosystem: Environmental > Terrestrial > Soil > Tree plantation...
CCAAAGTGCTCCGGCAGCCACATAGCGAGGAGCGCGATGCACCAGAGCGTCAGGAAAATAGCAACTCCGCCGAACCGCGGCACTGGACGCGAATGTACGTGACGATCCGATGCAGGTAACGACACCCAACCGTGTTTGACGGAAACATTGCGAACCAACCGCGTGAAACCGGCGGAAGCCAACAGCGCTATCAGGAAAACGAGAATTTGCATAGCCTTCTCTTCTTTATTTCTTTATCGGTTGAATCATTTTGGAAATCGGTACGTTTGGTGCGAACAAGGCTGGCGGTGCAAGGACTCTGAAAATCTCTTCAAGCGTTCTAGCGGGAATCATGGAACGCAGACTTCAGGCTTTGTGGCTGGGCCAGGTCCGCCAAATCAAACGCCGAACGGCCCCGCGCGTGGTTGCTCGACCGGAGCTCGGCCGTGTTGCACGGACTAATCCAGTTGCGGTCGATTTCTACCGCAATCGATCGTTGCAACAACTCTATGGACAGCACGAGTTTCAGCGCCGACTTGATTTTCACCACAATCCCGGTCACGCCCCGCAGCGGGCCTTCTTCGATCCTCGCGGTATTTCCAACGCGCAAGTAGGGCCACGGCATCGCCGAAAGGCCGCTCTTTTCAATTTGCCTGACCGCCGCGATCTCGTGCTCTTCGACGGGAATCGGCATCTTGCCAATTCCGGCGATCTGGATCACTCCTGGCGTCGTCAGCACCGGCAAACGGTCGTTCGGATTCATGCGGCAGAATAGATAGCCGGGGAACAACGGCACCTCAACGTCCTTCATCCGGTCCGACCATTTTCGCGTGGACTTGCTGATCGGCAGGAAGCATTCAAATCCGGCATTTTCCAACAACATTGTTGCGTACTTCTCTCTGCCCGACCTTGCGAGAATTGCAAACCATGGCCACTGTCGATATGTCATGCCCATAACGGCTCCCAGATACGCTACCGCCATTGGAGTCCCAATTCCCGGACCCCACTTTCGGTTAAAGGCATTTTTCCTTGAGCCTCGTCGTCAGGCCGGGCAGATGGTTCAGACGATGCGCGGAAATATGTCCACGCAAGCACGATATTCGACCCGAACCAGGTCTCCAATCCGGTGCATACCCTAATGCTCGATGAGGTCAACCCCCTAAGAACAAAGCTCTCAGACAGGCCGCATAAAGCTCTAGAAAATCAGTGGGTTACAAGCCCAATATCGTGGTTGTTAATTTTTGGTTGAGGGTACACAACAATAATATGAACACAAAGTTGAAAATCGAGGAGAAGAAACACATCGAAGCAGCGAGCGCGCTAAGAGAAAATTAAAATCGCCGAATGGAATTCGAAGGGAAACTGACGAGGGCCAGCGGAAAGATTTCCGCCTTGTGGAATCCTAAATAAAACTAAATTTTTGGGAGGCGCGGGTGGGAATCGAATCAAAGAAGAAAGTGAAGGACGCGCAAGTTGTTGATTCTGCGGTGAAGGAAAACGGACCAAAACCATGGAAACGCGAGGCCGACGTACACGCGAGGTACATGAAAAAGGAGAATGGAACAACCGTTGAGCGATTCTTGAGCGGGTGGCTTCTTAGTGGAACGCTCAATTTTGACGACGTGACTTCTGCCTACGCAGCGGAATCTGGCAAGGGCAAAAACGGACGAATGCCCCCCCGCTTTGGGACGGCCGTGCCGCTGAGCGGATAGTGGAAGTTATCCTGCGGAATGGGCGCCGGATTTAACAGGAAACGCAGAATGGGATTGCGAGGAAAAAGCGGCGGGCTATTTAGAAGTTTGTGCTGAGGATTGTTGCAGACTTGAGTGTGGAGGAAAAGGCTTCACGGGATGGACGTGCGAAAAGGTTCTAATCTGCACCGCGCCGTGCCACAACACTTTCAGAACCAAAACAATCTTGCAGTTGATTCTGCCAGTCTGACAGCACGACACCGAAAGTCTGGTTCAGACTGGAGTTGGATAGAACTGAATAAGCGGGGCGCACTGTCCGAGACGCAAATTCTTTTGTGGAAATAGGCATAACACGCCGCGCTATGATCCGTCGTCCCTGAGTAGCGGCAACGAGCCACTCCAGACTATGCGAACTGTTTTCGGCTTTCTCGAGTATCGTTTTGGCAAATTCATACCAGGTCGTTTGTCCTGCCGCGCTCATGTGGAAGGTGCCGCCTGCCTCGGAAAAGACGAACTCGCCGTTATTCCTTGCGCGGATTCCGGCCAAAATCTTGATCGTGGCCGCCGCCAGATCAGAAGCGCAGGTGGGAGCTCCAATCTGATCGCTCACAATTTTCAGTTCTTCCCGTTCCGTTGCAAGGCGCAAAATCGTCAGCAGAAAGTTGCGGCCACGCGTGGCATAGACCCAGGAAGTTCGGAAGATGAGGTAGTCCGAACCTGAATCGCGAATCGCCTGTTCACCGGCGAGTTTGGTTTTCCCGTAAACGTTAATAGGATTTGCAGAATCCATCTCTTCGTAGGGAGTTTGTTTCATCCCATCAAATACATAGTCGGTCGAGTAATGAACCAGGGCCGCGCCGATTTTCTTGGCTTCCTCGGCAATCAGCCCAGGGGCTTCTGCATTTACAGCTCGAACCATCGCTTCGTCTGTTTCTGCGCGATCTACTGCAGTATAAGCCGCTGCATTGATGATAAGCTGCGGCCGAACTTCTCTTACTGACCGGCGAATGTCTGTGGGATTTGAAAGATCCAATTCATCGTGGCCGAATGCAACCACTTCGCCCAGTTCGGGCAAGAGACGCAGAAGCTGGCCGCCAACTTGGCCATTCTTTCCGGTTAACAGGATTACTGGTTTCATCTCCCAGGGTGCCTCGGTAGATGTTCTGGCGGGACTTGCGCAAGGATTGGATACGTCGCGTCCTTTTCGGAAACAATCGGAGCGCTCACACCCCAGGATATTTTTAGGCTCGGATCATTCCAGGCGATGCCATATTCATCCTCTCGAACGTAGAAGTCGCTGCATTTGTAGAGAAATTGAACTGTATCCGTGAGGGCCAAGAAGCCATGCGCAAACCCACACGGAATATAGATTTGATTTTGCCCTTTCGCAGAAAGAAGCACACTTGTCCATTTGCCGAAATTAGGTGAGCCGACTCGAATATCGACTGCGACGTCCAGAGCTTCGCCTTCTATTACGCGGCAAAGTTTTGCCTGCGGATGACGTAGTTGGTAGTGAAGACCACGAAGCGTCCCCTTGGTGGAATGCGAATGGTTGTCTTGAACAAAAGCATCCGCTATCCCCAAGTCCGCGAATTTTTTTTTCTGATACGTTTCAAGGAAGAAGCCGCGCGTGTCGTGATGGATAATCGGCCGCAGCTCAAGTACACCGGGAAGGGATGTCTCGATTCGTTGCATTTTCTCCGATGCTCACTTGTTCGCACTTTGCGATAAAGTCTGACAGCTAATGGTTGTGCAATTCAATCAGAGGCCGTGGATCCAGATCGGGCAACAGCACGAAGAGAACTCTCGCGGTTTTCGTAGTATTTTTCGTAATACGACAGGTACTCGCGGCTGCGAACACCGGCAAGCCAATTCCCACTACTTTTATACCAATCTATAGTCCGGCCGAGGCCATCTTCCAGAGGGATGGCGGGGCGCCAGCCCAACTCGGTATCCATTTTCTTGCAGTTCAGAGCATAACGACGATCGTGACCCGGACGGTCCTGCACATAGGACACTAGCTCCTCGGACTTTCCAGTCAGTTTGAGGATGCGCCGGACCAGTGTCAGGTTTTCCTCTAGATCTAGTCCGCCAATGTTGTAAACCTCGCCGACTTCGCCCTTTTCCAATACTGAAAGGATCCCCCGACAATTGTCCTCGACGTGCAACCAATCCCGCTGCTGCTTGCCGTCTCCATAGACGGGAAGAACCTTGTCACTGAGCGCATTTGTGATCATGAGTGGGACAAGTTTTTCGGGAAACTGGTACGGGCCGTAGTTGTTTGAAGACCGCGTGATCAACGCGGGAAAGTTGTAAGTGCGGACGTACGATTGCACCAAAAGATCGGATGCCGCCTTCGACGCGGAGTACGGACTGCTCGGCCGCAGAGGAAAAGTCTCATCGGCAAAAACTTCCGGCGGGATATCGCCGTACACTTCGTCCGTTGAGACATGCACAAATCGAGACATCGCGGTCTTGCGCGCCACCTCGAGCAGAGTGAAAGTGCCGGTAACATTGGTCTGAATGACCGGGGCTGGCTCGTAGATACTTCGATCGACGTGAGATTCCGCGGCAAAGTGAACAACAGCATCGCAACCGCGCATTGCCGCTTCCACTGCAATGGCGTCGCAGATGTCTCCTTTCACGAACACATAATTGGCATTGTCCGCTACCGACTCAAGATTTGCGAGATTGCCAGCGTAAGTGAGTTTGTCATAGTTAACGACCGAAACGTCCCTTCTGTTTTCCAGGACGTGTCGAACAAAGTTCGAACCGATAAATCCGGCGCCGCCCGTGACAAAAATCTTCATCGAAATGCTCCCCAGATCATGACGATTCCCGTTTCGCAAACTGCTGTTGCCCAGCATTCCGCTGATATATTCTCTGCATTCTTCCTATTCAATTCGAACAGACAGTTTTCGTGAGCCTTATTCAGCCTAGCGCGCGGAAGCCGCGGCCAGTCTCTGTTCCTCGGCGAGCAACACTTTCTCGCGCACCATTTTCGCGGCGCGCCACAGCGATTCGAATGTTCCGGCGTCGGTCCAACCGCCCTCAATGATCTCGTGTTCCAGCCGACGTTCGCGAATGTAGGAATTGTTGACGTCGGTGATTTCAAATTCTCCGCGTCCCGACGGCTTCAGGGACCGGACGCGGTCGAACACCGTCCCGTCATAAAAATACACACCGATGACGGCGTACGGCGAAGAGGGCACCTTGGGTTTCTCTTCGATTCGTGTGATTCTTCCGCGTTCGAGAATTGGCACGCCAAATCGCTCCGGGTCAGGCACTTCCTTCAACAAGATGCGCGCGCCTTCTTTCTGCCGCTCAAAGTTTTCTCTCGATCTCCGAATGCTGTTCTCCAAGATGTTATCCCCAAGAACTACGCAGATTGGTTCGCCTGCCGCAAAAGGCTCAGCGAGCCGCAACGCGTCTGCGATTCCTCCTTCACCTTCTTGATAAGCAAAGTGCAATCGCTCCAGCCCAAAGTCTTTGCCGTTCCGCAACAACCGCAGGAAGTCTCCAGCATTATTGCCGCCGGTCACGAGCAGAATGTCGTGGATTCCAGCATCCACTAATGTCTGTAAAGGGTAATACACCATCGGCTTGTCGTATATCGGTAGCAAATGTTTGTTGGTTACCCTCGTCAACGGATGAAGTCGGCTCCCTGTTCCGCCTGCAAGTACAACACCCTTCATTTGAACCTCCTTGATTCGTTTCGGCGCGCCACGATCAACGCAAACTTCCAAGAGTCGCTTCGACTAGATTTCCACCTTGTGATGGCTTCAGAGCCCCGCCGGCCTTAGGTTCAGCGAAAGTCGTTGGAAGGAAATTTCACGAGAGCGTGCGACAAAATGAAGGACCAGCTAATCGTGACCGCCTGCTGCTCGAGACTGGCGCCCAGCAAGAAGCTCGTTACTTTTTTGCTGCGAATCGTGCTCTTGAAAAATATACTCGGGAACAATTTCCTTGATCTTGGCACGAATGGGAGCTGCGCCATCGATTGTCAATGAAGCCCGCAGTTCCTCAAGCTGGCGGCTTAGGCTAACCCAGTCGCTCAGCAATGCGCTTGTACGCTTGATCTTGTCGCATGACGTCGGCATTACTTTTTCCTGCTCGTAAAAAAGCTCTTCTTTCAACTTTTCTCCGTCGCGCAAACCGGTGAACCGGATTTCGACGTCATTTTCGGATTTACCGGAAAGCCGAATAAGGGTGCGCGCCAAGTCGACGATTCTCACTGGATCGCCCATGTCCAATACCAAAATGTCGCCGTGGGACCCGATTGCAAAACCCTGCAAGACCAGGGCCACTGCTTCCGGCGTGATCATGAAGAATCGTTTGATGTCCGGATGGGTGATCGTAAGCGGCTGATGGTTGCCAAGCTGCTGTTTTAAAACGGGAACCACGCTGCCGCTGGAGCCTAGTACATTCCCAAAGCGAACAGAAACACAACGCATGCCATTGAGCGGTTTGGCCGAGATGATTAACTCGCAGATTCGTTTAGTCGCGCCCATCACATTGGTGGGATTTACCGCTTTGTCTGACGAAATCAAAACGAAGCTCTTACAGCCTGCTTCGCCAGCCAAATTCAAGAGGCTCATGAATCCAAGAACGTTGTTCTTCACTGCTTCTTGAACGTTTGATTCCATCATTGGCACATGCTTGTATGCGGCGGCATGGAAAACGATTTCGGGGGAATATTCGGCCAACAAAGCTCGTATTCGTTCACTATCGCAGACGTCGGCAACGCGAAAGGCGAGTTGGGAGCCATTCTTATGGTCGAGGAGGCTCAAGCGAAGGAAATAGAGCCCTGTTTCACTCTGATCCAGACAGATAAGTTGAGAAGGCCCATAGTCTAAGACTTGACGACAAAGTTCAGACCCAATTGAACCGGCCGCTCCTGTAACAAGAACGCGTCGACCAGCAATTTGTTTCCGGACGGCTTCAAGATCTATCTGAATGGGGTCCCGTCCCAACAGATCTTCCAGACTGACTTCGCGGAATTGACTAATGCTTGCTTCGCCTCGAATTATGTCGCTCAGCGTAGGTACGGTCTTGAAAGGCAGCTTCGCCTTTTGGCAAGCGTCTGTAATTCGTTGCATCTGCTTGCCGGAAGCCGAAGGAATAGCAATTAAAATTTCTTCTGCAGGATTATCCTCAACGAGAATTTCTAGTTCCTCGATCGTACCCAAGACTGGAACACCTTGGAAGTGGACACCTATTTTGGACCGGTCATCATCGACGCAACCGATCGCCACATACCCGCTCTCGGGGCGCGCAAGTTCGCGAATGACCATCTGAGCAGCAAACCCGGCTCCAACGAGCATAACTCGTTTCGAGCGAGAAGAGTCACGCCGAACAGACTCTACCAGGACCCGTGAACCAAGCCGGGCACCCGCGAGAAAGCACGCCGTAAGAACAGCCTCCAAGAAGTAAACGGAGCGGGGGAAGCCACCCGCGCCGACGAGATAACGGTTTATCGCAAAAAAAGTGACAGATCCAACGCCCACTGACTTAAGGATGCTTACCGCATCACTCACACTCGCGAGATGCCACCAACCATGATTAAGCTTGAATAAGCGCAGAGTGATTAGCCGGACGAGTAAAAGCAAGAGGCCGGAAGTCAGCAAGATACGCCGATAGGGTAACGAAAAATCAAAACGCAGCAGCCATGCCGTTACGAGCGAGACTGTCACGAGCAGCGATTGCACAACAGAGATGAATACTGGTCGCTGGTGGAACAGCACTCGCGGCAACTTGACAAGGTACCTGTGTATCTTTGCCCTCAAGGCGTCTCCTTAATCATTGGAATATGCGCACAATCCAGCCTTGTTACAGCCTTTTCATGTTCTTTACGGGAGGTGCAGCTCCGACCGATTTGTCACCCAAGCTAGAGTGCGCTTCGGGTTTCAGTCTCTTCTGCAATTAGAAGAGAGGAGAATATGGTTTTCACGATGATGCGAATATCGTTCTGGGGCGTGATTCTTCCAAGGTAAGCTCTATTGCGAGCCAATTTGTCGGGCAGAATCTTTGTTCGATAGAACTGTTCGGGATCGCTTTGACCAGACAGGATCTCTTCTTCGTGGCGATAGGCGAGGCTTGCAGGGTCGGTAATGCCGGGCCGCACGGACAAGACCATCCGTTGTTCCGGCGTATAGTCCGCAACATAGACGGGTACTTCGGGTCTCGGACCAACGAGGCTCATGTCCCCGCGGACGACATTCCAAAGCTGGGGTAATTCGTCGACTTTGTAGCGCCGAAGAATCTTTCCGACAGGAGTCACTCTCGAGTCTCCCGCAACTGTAACCTGTAAATCTGTGTTCGAAACTTGCATCGTCATGGATCGAAATTTCAGAATTTGAAATGGACGTCCGCCTTGACCGATTCGAATTTGGCGATAAAGTGCCGGCCCGCGCGAGGTCAATCTTACGCAGCAAGCCACGAACACGAGCACCGGGGACAACACTATCAGGCCCGCGGTCGCCGCGAAAATATCCAAGGCTCGTTTGCCGTACCTTGCATAGAAGCCATTGGCGAACGATGGTTGTTGTCCCGAATCCAATTCCAAAATATCCCTGCCCTTATAGTGATCAAGCGCTTGGGTTGGCATGAGCTACAACGGCATGGGCGACCCGGAACTCCGCAGCCGTTTCCAGCACGACTCTGACGACGTAATTGATCTCTGCTTCCGTCATTCCGGGATAAATGGGAAGCGACAGGCACGAATCATATTCTTTTTCGGCGCGGGGGAAAGCGCCGGGTTGATAACCGTGGACGCGCTGATAGTATGGCTGCAAATGTAACGGAATGAAGTGGACGCTGCATCCGACGCCGCGCCGATGCAACGTCCGGATAAACCCGTTGCGATCTATATTCAATCGCTCTAACCGAAGGCGCACGACATAAAGATGCCAAGATGTCTTTCGATCCGGCAGAACTGTCGGGATTATGAGCGCATCGCATGAGGAGAAGGCAGCGGAGTACCGCCCCGCGATGCATTCCCTCGCTTGCCTCATCACATCGCACTTGGCCAATTGAACAAGTCCAATAGCCGATTGAAAATCGGTTAGGTTGTACTTGAATCCCGCTTCCAACACCTCATAAAACCAGGACCCATCTCCGCGGTAACGCTTCCAAGCGTCACGTTCAATACCGTGGAGACGCATGAGGCGCATGCGATCGGCAACTTCGGCGTTGTCCGTCGTTATCATTCCGCCTTCGCCCGTTGTCAGCGTCTTGGTCGCGTAAAAACTGAAGCATGTAAACTCACTGATTTGTCCCACCCGTCTTCCCCGGTACTCCGATGGCAGTGCGTGCGCGGCGTCTTCGACGATTCGAAGGCCACTCACTCGCGCCAGTTCATGGATTTCATCCATGTCGCAGGGCTGCCCCGCAAGATGTACAGGGATAATCGCTTTGGTCTTGGTTGTGATTCGTTTTACCGCATCTTCCACACTCATGTTCATCGAGACGGGGTCAATGTCAACCAGTACCGGGCGGGCTCCAAGGTATGTGACGGCCTCCGCGGTCGCCGTAAACGTCGTGGTCGGGAGCAGCACTTCGTCGCCGGCCCTTATTCCCGCTGCTTCCAGCGACAGATGCAACGCTGCCGTGCCCGTGCAGACCGCGATGGCGTGCTGTGCGCCAACGTACTCCGCAAACTCCTTCTCAAATTCAAACGTTTTCGGCCCCATCGTCATCCAGCCAGAGCGGATTACTTCACTCACGGCCTGCGCTTCTTCCTCACCCACGTGGGCACGATGAAACTGCACTTGCATTTCAGACATCTCCTTTAGATCTTCTTGATGATGCCTAGGTAGTGTGAACATAAGATCTTGGCCCGAGAAAGCAGCATATACACCAACGGCGAATAGCGCCCGACCAGCCGCCCTATGGGTGGTGCCAGTGTCACGCGACGAAGAGAAACCTGGCAGCCTGGGAAGAGATTGCGAATCTCGCTCCTGCGGATTCCCTTAACGTCCGAATTTCGCGGATTATCGAAGAAAAAATCGTACCAAATGGCCAAACTGCCTGGCCTAAGAACACGAAGCATCTCCCTCGCAATTTGTTGCCTTATTTTCGGATCAAGAACCGAACTAAAAACCACGGACTGCATGACAAGGTCGAACGACGCATCGGGAAAATCTAAAGCTGCCGCATTTCCCCATTCCAAGCTCACCCCGACAGGAGTTAGCTTTCGCGCTTGTTCAATCCTTTCCTGCAGCAGGTCAATCCCGAAGACGTTTTCCGGAAGCGCTCCCCACTGTAGAAACGCACGGAGCAAATAGCCCGACCCACACCCGATTTCGAGAATCCTCTTTCTTTCCAATGACTCAACACCATTGCTAGAAAGCATAGACAACAATTCACCGTCTCGATCCTGAACTGCACGAGCATGCGAAGGATTCAAGAAGGAGTATCTTCCCGGGGGGCCTTTTTGCCGGCGCGCGTAAGCTTCGCGGATCCGAGCCGCTTCCCGCTCGATGGAATCAATCTGGTCGACGGCGGGCGGAACTAACGCGGGCAAATCGGGCTTTGCTTTCAATCTGATGTCGCCCTATCTCATACGCGGATAAACTAAGAATTCGAACACGGACAGTATTACTTTAGTTTTTCTTGAATTGCCATGCCTGGCCGTAAGGGTTTGACAGAAGGCTGCCTAAATAGATAGCGAAGTCCGAAAAGTGTCCCAGCTCCGTAGGCCAAATGGAAACAGAATGTCCCCAGCGGCTGAACGAAGGCTACATCCCAGTTTCCTTTGCTAATTGCCTGCAGCGAAAAATAGAAACCCGTCAAAACATAAACGCATAATATTCCAAGCAAAAATGCCAGTGCTTTAGCGCTCACAAAACAAAATGGCAACAAAAGCAGAAGTAGCATCAGAAAAATTGCTGGCGCCAGGTGACGCGCTCCCATGGATCCTCTATTCTCGCGAAGCGTGAAAATGTGCCACTGGCTTGTCTTGAAAGTGTATTTCACCAGACTCGAGAAGTCTTTTACGGGGTGGTAGTAAGTCGTCAGCGCCGGTGTGAGGTAAATTCTCCCCCCCGCCTTTCGAATTCGCGCGTTTAGCTCGTTATCTTGATTTCGAACCAGCTTTTCGTTGTACATCCCCACCCGGTCAAAAATCTCCCTTCGAAACGCCCCGAAAGGAACAGTGTCAACAAAACCCTCTTCACGGCTCGTCCGAAACTTAGAATTACCTACGCCGAACGGACTGCTTAGCACTGCCGCCACAAGTCTCGCGCCAAAACTTTCGTCTGCCGCTACTGTCACCCACGGACCGCCTACATTGTCAGCCCCCGTTTCTTCAAGATACTTCACGCAGTTTGCCGCATAGTCCCGAGGGTACATATTGTGTCCATCGGCCCGAATGATCACTTCCCCTCGGGCGGCCCGAATTCCTATATTCATTGCCGTGGGCACAATACCGGCAGGATTGTCCAAGCAACGAATCTGCGGATTCCGCTCGCCTATCTCTCCGATGATTTCCCGCGTTCGATCCGACGATCGTCCATCCACAACGATGATGTCGAGCTCGCTTGCTGGGTAATTCTGCTCCACCAGCGATTGCAAGGAAGCACGAATGTACTCTTCCTCATTTCTCACGGGCATCACGAAAGACACTATCGTCATGACTTTGACCTAGTACGCTGACTCGCTAGGTACATCAAGAAGGATTCGGCTGTCAGGAACCAACTGGCTTCGCCGAACGAGACAAGTAGCGCGACGCAACATGCTGCATCGCTTTTTTTTGGCACTCGTACGTGAATCGGCTTAACACTTTTCCAGTGCTCTGGTGTTCTTTGTGCAGAACGCATAGAGCTGGGTCGTACACAACCGGCAAGCCCAGCGAGCGGCATATCTCCGCAACAGAAATTTCCTCACCGTACAAAAAGAGATTCCCGTCCAAAAATCCACCGGCCTCGAAGTATCTTCGCGAGAAAATGAAGAATGAGCCATGCGCCGCATAAATTGCTTCCTGCATTTCGTTGCCATCTGGAAGTGAGCTTCTTCGATGTGCTGCCATCCACGACCGCAACTCCGCCTTTCGGCGAGAAAGCCAATCCCAAATTGTGGCTGCCCCGTAATAGGAGCTCACGAATCGCAACTGGGCCCACCGCAACGCACCGGGCCGCTTCCTCATGAATGGGTTCTGGTCCACTCTGCCCGGTAGTGCCTGAATACGCGGCGCGATGACTCCTACCGCCCTCGGATCCTGGGAGAGAAGCTTCGAGAAGAACTCCTTGTCCTC
>Ga0075426_10003079_pt1 | contig 11916 bp, 9 predicted proteins | sample SoiMethybrSBSTD5_FD_75304 | JGI IMG/M metagenome (GOLD analysis project Ga0075426, IMG submission 75304) | Bulk soil microbial communities from a Populus tree surrounding site in Tennessee, USA - Soil MetaG P. TD hybrid SBSTD5 | ecosystem: Environmental > Terrestrial > Soil > Tree plantation...
CCTCGACGGCTACTGGTACCGGCCCCGGGTCGACCTCGAGCAGCTGTCGGAGCACGCCGACGGCATCATCGCCCTGTCCGGGTGCCTGTCCGGGCGCGTCTGCAAGGCCCTCGTGGAGGGCGACGACGGCCTCGCCCGGACGGAGCTCGAGCGGCTGGCCGACATCTTCGGCCGCGACGACGTCTACGTCGAGCTGCAGGACGGCGGCATCGACATCCAGACGCAGATCAACCCGCGCCTGGCCGCCCTCGCCCGCGACGCCGGCCTGCCGCTCGTCGGCACCGGCGACGTTCACTACCTGACGGCCGCCGACGCCATCCCGCACGAGGCGCTGCTCTGCATCCAGACGAACGACACGCTCGACAACCCCGACCGGTTCCGCTTCTCCAACCACGGCTTCTACCTGAAGAGCCCCGAGGAGATGTACGCGCTGATGGCGCAGCCGTGGGGCGAGGACATGCTCCGCCGCACCGTCGAGATCGCCGAGCGCTGCAACGCGCACATCGACCTCGACACGCTGCACCTGCCGAAGTTCGACGTGCCGGAGGGGAAGACCGCGCCGGCCTACCTGCGCGAGCTGGCCGAGGCGGGCCTGCGCGAGCGCTACGGCGCCGAGACGCCGGAGCTGCGCCGCCGACTCGAGTTCGAGCTGAAGACGATCGAGGAGATGGGCTTCCCGGACTACTTCCTGATCGTCTGGGACTTCATCCGCTTCGCCCGCGCGGACGGCATCTCGGTCGGCCCCGGCCGCGGCTCGGCCGCCGGCTCGCTGGTCGCCTACTGCCTGCGCATCACCGACCTCGACCCGATGCGCTACTCGCTCCTCTTCGAGCGCTTCCTGAATCCCGGCCGCAAGTCGCTCCCGGACGTCGACGTCGACTTCGCCGTGGCCGGCCGCGAGCGGGTCATCAACTACGTCGCCGAGAAGTACGGCCGCCGCAACGTCGCCCAGATCATCACCTTCGGCAAGATGCAGCCGAAGGCCGCGATCAAGGACGCCGGCCGGGTGATGGGCATCCCCTACGGCGTGGTCGACCGGATCGCCAAGCTCGTGCCCGAGGTGCCCAAGATCACCTTCGACGCGTGCATGAAGCCGGGCGCCGAGCTGCGCCGCTCCTACGACACCGACGACACCACGAAGAAGATCGTCGACATGGCGCTCCCGCTCGAGGGCGTCGTCCGCAACGACTCGATCCACGCCGCCGCCGTCGTGATCGGCGACCGGCCGCTGACCGAGTACCTGCCGCTGCAGCAGAAGGGCACAGACTCCGAGGTCGTGACCCAGTTCTCGATGGGCGACGTCGAGGCGCTCGGCCTGCTGAAGATGGACTTCCTGGGCCTGCGCAACCTCGACGTGATCGACCGCGCCATCGAGGTGATCGAGCAGTCCACCGGCGTGCGCCTCGACATGGACGCGCTGCCGCTCGACGACAAGAAGACCTACGAGATGATGGCCCGCGGCGACGCCACGGGCGTGTTCCAGTTCGAGTCGTCGGGCATGCGCGACGCCCTCCGCCAGGTGAAGCCCACCGAGTTCGAAGACCTGATCGCCCTGAACGCGCTCTACCGGCCGGGGCCGATGCAGTTCATCCCCGACTACGCCCGCAACAAGGCCGACCCGAGCCGCGTCAAGTACGAGGACGAGCGCCTGCGGACGCTGCTCGAGGGCACACACGGGATCTGCATCTACCAGGAGCAGTTCATGGAGATCGCCAAGGCGGTGGCCGGCTTCACGCCCGCCGAGGCGGACGATCTGCGCAAGGCGATCGGCAAGAAGGTCGCCTCGCTGATGGCGTCGCTCAAGGAGAAGTTCATCCAGGGCTGCGCCGCCAACGGCGCCTCCGAGGCGGTCGGCAGGTCGCTGTGGGCGAAGATCGAGGTGGCGGCCGACTACGCCTTCAACAAGGCGCACGCCGCCTGCTACGCGCTGATCGCCTACCGCACCGCCTATCTGCGCGCGAACTACCCGGCCGAGTACATGGCCGCGCTGATCTCGTCCGTCATGTCGACGAAGGACCGCGTCCCGTTCTACGTGACGGAGTGCGCCGACATGGGCCTCGAGGTGCTGCCGCCGGACGTGAACACGAGCCGCTCCGACTTCACGGTGGTCGACGGCAAGATCCGGTTCGGGCTCTCCGCCGTGAAGCGGGTCGGCGACGGCGCCGTCCGCGCGATCATCGCCGCCCGCGAGGACCGGCCGATCGAGTCGATCTGGGACTTCTGCGAGCGGGTCGACATGGCGGTGACCAACCGGGGCATGCTCGAGAGCCTGATCGCCTGCGGCGCGCTCGACTCCACCGGGGCCACCCGCCAGGGCATGATGGAGGTGCTCGAGCGGGCGCTCGCGAACGGCCAGAAGACGCAGGCTGACGCCATGGTCGGGCAGGGGTCGATCTTCGACCTCGAGGGCGAGGGCCTGAACGGGTCGGGGCCGGCCATGCGCAGCCACCCGCCGGTCGTGGGGGAGGAGTGGCCGCGCGACGAGCTGCTGCGGCGAGAGAAGGAGGTGCTCGGGCTGTACGTCTCGAGCCATCCCCTGGCGCCGCTGCGCGACCAGCTCGCCCGCAAGGTCGACGTCCCGCTGAAGGCGATCGAGGAGCTGCCGGACGGCAAGGTGATCACGGTCGGCGGCATCGTCTCCGGCCTGCGTCAGCTGCTGACCAAGAAGGGCGACCAGATGGCGGTCGCGGAGCTCGACGACGTGACCTCGACGGCCGAGGTGGTCGTGTTCGCGAGCACCTGGGAGCTGTGCCGTCCGACGCTTCGGCCCGACGCCGTCGTCCTCGTGAAGAGCCGCGTCGACCGCCGCTCCGAGGGCAAGGTGCAGCTGCTCGCGCTCGAGGTGATCCCGTTCGAGGCCGTGCCCGACCAGGAGGTCGTGCGGCTGCGGGTCGATGCCCGGGTCGTCGCCGCCGGGGTGATGGACGAGCTGAAGACGCTGATCGGCGAGTACCCCGGACTGGCACCGGTCGAGCTCGAGGTGCAGACATCGGCCGGGCCGAAGATGCTGCGGCTGGGACCCGGCTTCCGGGTGCGGCCCGACGGCGACTTCCTGGCCGAGGCCCGGGCCTTGCTGGGCGCGGCCGCGCTCGTCTGACCCGTGGCCGCGGAGGTGCTTGCGCTGCTCGACGGCGACATCGCCGTGCACATGACCGACGGCCTGGCGGACGTCTACGCCGAGGCATTCGCGTCCCCGCCGCACTGCGAACCGCCCGCGGCCGCCGACCGCTTCCGCGAGTCGCTCGCCCGGCACGCCGTGCTGCCGGGCTTCCGGGCGGCGGCCGCGTGGGCGTCCGGGGCCGACCTGGTCGGGTTCGGGTACGGCCACACCAGCCGTCCCGGCCAGTGGTGGCACGACCGCGTGGCGGACGCGCTCGCCCCGGAGGCCGCGGCGCGGTGGCTGGACGAGCCGTTCGTGGTCGTCGACCTGGCCGTGCGGCCACGCTGCCGGCGGCGGGGGATCGGCGGCCGCCTGCACGACCTCCTGCTGGAGCACCTGCCGCACGCCGCGGCGGTGCTCTCGACCCGCCAGGACGACGCCGGCGCGCAGCGGCTGTACCATGGTCGTGGCTGGCAGGAGATCGGGCGCGACCTCGCCTTCGTTCCGGGCGCCGATCCGTACGTGATCCTGGCCCGCCGACTGGCTGGGCATCCGGGCACCTTCCTAGAATGACCCGTTCATGATCGTCGCCGATCTCATGCTCGACCTGGACGTGTTCCAGGGGCCGTTCGACCTGCTGCTCGCGCTGGTGATGCGGGAGGAGATCGAGCTGGCGGAGCTGCCGATCGCCGAGGTGGTCGTCGCCTACGTCGAGCACGCCTACGACGACGGGGTGCTCGACCTCGAGTCGGCCAGCGAGTTCCTCGTCCTGATCGCCGCGCTGCTCGAGATCAAGGTGCGCCTGCTCTTCCCCGGCGAGGAGGACGAGGAGGAGCCGTTCACCGCCGAACAGGCCGAGGCCGAGCTGCTGGCGCGGCTGCTCCAGTACCGCCGGTTCGCCGCGGCCGCCCGCTGGCTGACCGACCGCGCCGCCGAGGAGGAGCGCGTCTTCCGGGCCGGCCCGGCGCCGCTGGCGCCGCGGCCACAGCCGGTCGTGGTGCCGTTCTCCGAGGACCCGTGGGCGCTGCACGCGGCGATCGGCCGCCTGCTCGAGCCGCCGCCGCAGATCGACCTCTCGGCCGTGCGCCGCCGGCTCGTCCCGGTCTCGCACTTCCTGGCGGAGTTCCGCAAGCTGCTGCGCGAGCGGCGCGCGTTCGCCTTCGACGAGGCCGTGGAGGGGCTCGACCGGCTGGGCCAGGCGGCCGCGTTCCTGGCCGTGCTCGAGCTCTACAAGAGCGGCGAGATCGTCCCCGAGCAGCCGGCGGTGTTCGGCCCGATCCGGATTACCCGCCGGGGCACGCCGAGCGGCGAGCGGGCGATCGCCTGATGGCGGAGCTGACGCACACCGTCGAGGCGCTGCTCTTCGTCGCCTCTGAGCCGCTCTCCGTGCGCGAGCTGGCGGCGCTCACCGAGGCGGCCCCGGCCCGGGTCGAACGCGCGCTCGACGCGCTCGGCGACCGCTACGGCGAGGGCCGCTCCGGCGTCGTCCTCGAGCGCGTGGCCGGCGGCTACGGCTTCCGCGCCTCGGCGGCCACCGCGACCGCCTGCGCCCGGCTCGTGAACCGCGCCCAGACGCGCCCGCTGAGCCAGGCGGCGACCGAGACCCTGGCCGTGGTCGCCTACCTGGGCCCGGTGTCGAGGCCCGAGATCGCCCGCATCCGCGGCGTCGCCGCCGACTCCGCCGTCGCCGGCCTGCTCGAGCGCGGCCTGATCGAGGAGTCGGGCCGCGGCGACACGCCGGGCCAGCCGGTGCTGTACAAGACCACGGGCCTCTTCGAGCGCGCCTTCGGCCTCGAGGAGGGGCTGGCGAGCCTTCCCGGCCTGGGCGACTTCGACCTGCCGGACGCCGATCACGAAGCGCTGCGGGCACGGCTGCACGTGGTGGCCGACCAGCGTGCCGGTCAGGCTTAACCGCTATCTCGCGTCCACGGGGGTTGGCTCACGGCGCGCGGCCGACGAGGTCATCCGCGCCGGGCGGGTCACGGTGAACGGCGCGGCCGCGGAGGTCGGGACGCTCGTCTCCGACGGCGACGACGTGCGCGTCGACGGGCGCCCGGTGCAGGTGCAGGCGACGATGGTCGTGCTGCTGCACAAGCCGGCCGGGGTCGTGACGACGGCGCACGACCCGCAGGGCCGGCCGACGGTCGTCGAGCTGGTGCCGGCGCCGGTGCGGCTCTTCCCGGTGGGCCGGCTCGACCGCGAGACGACCGGTCTGCTCCTGCTCACCAACGACGGCGCGCTGGCCGACCGGCTGATGCATCCGCGCCACGGCGTCCGCAAGACGTATGTGGCCCGGGTCGCCGCCGATCCGGGCGAGCCGGTGCTCGAGCGCCTGCGCCGCGGCGTCGAGCTGGACGACGGGCCGACGGCGCCCGCCGAGGTGCGCCTGGCCGGCCCGGGCCGGGTCGAGATCACGATCCACGAGGGCCGCAACCGGCAGGTGCGGCGGATGCTGGCCGCGGTCGGGCACCCGGCCCGCGGACTGCATCGCTCCGCCTACGGCGGCCTCGACCTGGGCGACCTCGCCCCAGGGGAGTGGCGCGAGCTGACCGACGCCGAGGTGGGGGCGTTGCGCGATGCATGACGCCGTCGTGGTCGGCGCGGGCATCTCCGGCCTCGTCGCCGCCCACCGCCTGCATGCGGAGGGGGCAGATGTGGTCGTGCTCGAGGGGTCGGGCCGGGTCGGCGGGCGGGTGTGGACGCCGACCGCGGCGGGCGTGCGGTTCGAGGCAGGGGGAGAGGCGGTCGACCTGGTGAACGAGACGCTGCGCACCGTGGCGGGCGAGGTCGGCGCCGAGCTCCGCGACTCCGAGGTCGGCTGGGGCGACCACGGGCCGGTGCCGGTCACCTGGCACGTCGGCGGCCGCACCTTCGCCCGCGCCGCGGGCGCCTACCTGCGCCTCGGCGACGAGCTGGATCGGCTGGGCGCCGAGGCCGCGCCCGCCGACGACAGCCTCACCGTCGCCGACTGGCTGGCCGCAGAGGGCGCGCCGGCCCACGAGCGGGCGGTGTGCGAGACGGCGATCGCGATCACGGCGGCGACGGTGCCGCTGCGGCTGATGTCGCTGCGGGCGCTGGCCGTGAAGCACGCGGCCCGAAGCGGCGCGGGCGATGGCTCCGAGCTGCGTTTCGCCGACGGCGCCGGCGGCTTCGCCGACCGGATCGCGGCCGGCCTGGGCGACCGGGTGCTGCTGGGCCGGCCCGCGGGCGCCGTCCGGGCGACCGCCGACGGGGTCGAGGTCGAGTCGCCGGGTGGCGGGCCGGTGCGGGCCGGCCGGGCGATCATCGCGGTGCCGCTGCATGCGCGCGCGCACATCCGCGGCCTGCGGGCGACGCCGGTCGGCCGCTACGGGGTCGCGGTGAAGTCGCTCTTCGTCCTCGACGCCGACCTCTCCGACGACGCGCCCGCTGCCGTGATCACCGACTCGGTGATCGGCTACACCTACCGGCACGGGCCGCGCACGCTGGGGAGCTTCGTCGGCTCGACTCCGGCGGCGTGGCTGCTGCGCCAGCCGCCGCCGATCGCCGACCGTGCGGTCGCCGAGGCCGTGCGCGCATGCTTCGGCGCGCGGCTGGAACGGGTCGTGCGCGTGTCCTACCGGCGCAGCTACCTGATCTTCGCCCCCGGCGAGCTGGACAGCTGGGGCAGCCGCCTGGGCGAGCCCGACGGCCGCGTCCACTACGCCGGCGCGGAGACCTCGGCGCTCCCGAGCTTCATGGAAGGTGCAGCCCGGGCGGGCGAGCGGGCGGCGGGCGAGGTGCTGACGGCGGGGTAGTCCTCCCGGCGCCGCCCGCGCCGGTGACGCGACTGCTCGACCGCCTCCGCGACGGCCCCGTGCGTGGCGGCAGGGCGAGCGGCAACCCCGGCTGGGAACGAGCGGTTGGCGGTGTCGGCATCTGTCATTTGCAGTTCCCCGACACTCTCGCAACACCCCGACACCCACCCGTCACATCTGCGTCGTCACACGGAACGCCGCTGGCTCAACCAGCGGCCCTAGGCAGACGCAGCAGCGAAGCCCATCCGCTCCTTGATGAGCGTGACGGTCGCACCCGAGACCTCACGCGCCCGCTCGGCCCCGGCGGCCAGCACGGCCTGCAGATGCGCAGGGTCGGCCCGCAGCTCGAGGTAGCGCTCGCGCACCGGGCGCAGGTACTCGACGACCGCGTCGGCGACGTCCGTCTTGAACTGGCCGTAGCCGGCGCCGTCGTAGGCGCCCTCGACCTCCTCGGCGGTTCGGCCGGTGGCGACGGCGGCGATCTCGATCAGGTTCGCGATCCCCTCCTTGCCGTCGCCGCGGCGCACCTCGCGGCCCGAGTCGGTGACGGCGGAGCGCACCTTCTTCGCCACGACGTCGGGCGGGTCGACGACGAGCACGGTGCCCTGCGGCGTCCCGCCGGTCGTCGACATCTTGCGGGTCGGCTCCTGCAGGTCCATGACCCGGCCGCCGGTGCTCGGGATGGCCGCCTCGGGCAGCCGCAGCGTCTCGCCGTAGCGGCTGTTGAAACGCTGGGCGATGTTGCGGGCGAGCTCGAGGTGCTGGCGCTGGTCGTCGCCGACGGGCACCCGGTCGGTGTCGTAGAGCAGGATGTCGGCCGCCTGCAGCACCGGATAGGTGAAGAGGTCGACCGAGACGGACTCGCGGCCCTCGCTCTTGTCCTTGAACTGCGTCATCCGCGACAGCTCGCCGAACGACGCCACGGCTCCGAGCAGCCACGCGCCCTCGCTGTGGGCGGGGACGTGGCTCTGCACGAAGAGCGTGCAGCGGTCGGGCTCGAGTCCCGCGGCGAGCAGGGTCGCGGCGGTGTCGAGCGTGTTCTCGGCGAGGGTTTCGCGGTCGTAGGCGACCGAGATCGAGTGCAGATCGACGACGCAGTAGAACGCCTCGCCCAGATCCTGGTCGGTGACGTAGTGGCGGATCGCCCCGATGTAGTTGCCGAGATGCTTCTGCCCGGTGGGCTGGATGCCGGAGAAGATGCGGGTCATGTGCGCGGCCACTGTAGCCAACGCCGGACGGGACTTCGCCGCCATGCGCATCGGTAGGATGCGGGCGAGAATGGCAGCCCCACCCGAAATCTGGTCACCCGCGTCGTGGCGGTCGATCCCGGCCGAGCAGCAGCCGGAATGGCCCGACCCCGACCACGCCCGCGACGTCCGCGAGCAGCTGCTGGGGATGCCGCCGCTCGTCTTCGCCGGCGAGGCCCGCAACCTGCAGGCGGCGCTGGCCGAGGTGGCCGCCGGCCGCGGCTTCCTGCTCCAGGCCGGTGACTGCGCCGAGTCGTTCGGCGACTTCTCCGCGGTGACGATCCGCGAGAAGCTGAAGATCATGCTCCAGATGGCGGCGGTGCTGACCTACGGCGCCATGCTGCCCGTCGTCAAGGTCGGCCGGATCGCGGGCCAGTTCGTGAAGCCGCGCTCCTCGCCGGTCGAGCTCGTCGACGGCATCGAGATCCCGAGCTTCCGCGGCCACATGGTGCACGACGACGCGCCCACCCTGGCCGCGCGCACGCCCGACCCGGAGCGCATGGTGCGGGGCTACCACCAGTCGGCGGCGACGCTCAACCTCCTGCGCGCGTTCACGAAGGGCGGCTTCGCCGACCTGACGAAGGTGCACCTGTGGAACCAGGAGTTCGTCGCGAGCTCACCCGAGGGCCGGCGGTACGAGCGCATCGCGGCCGAGATCGAGCGGGCGCTGGCCTTCATGGCGGCGTGCGGGATCGACCTCGAGCGCGAGCGGCGCCTGCACGAGGTGGACGTGTGGACGAGCCACGAGGGCCTGCTGCTCGACTACGAGGAGGCGCTCACCCGGCGCGACTCGCTCACGGGCCGCTGGTACGACTGCTCCGCCCACATGCTGTGGGTCGGCGAGCGCACCCGCGCCGCCGACGGCGCCCATGCCGAGTTCTTCGCCGGCGTCGGCAACCCGCTCGGGTGCAAGATCGGGCCGACCGCCACGCCGTCGGAGGTGCTCGACCTGTGCGCCCGGCTCGATCCCGACCGCACGCCGGGCCGGCTGACCCTGATCTGCCGGATGGGCGCAGACCGCGCCGCCGAGGCGCTGCCGCCGATCATCCGGGCCGTGACCGACGCCGGGCACCCGGTGGTGTGGGCGTGCGATCCGATGCACGCGAACGTGATCCGCATGCCCGACGGCGTGAAGACGCGCCGGTTCGAGGACATCATGGCCGAGATCGGGGGGTTCTTCGCCGCCTGCCGCGAGTGCGACGTGTGGCCGGGCGGGGTCCACCTCGAGTTCACCGGCGAGGACGTGACGGAGTGCCTGGGCGGGGCCGAGGCGGTGCTCGAGGATCACCTGAGCGTCCGCTACCACAGCCTGTGCGACCCGCGCCTGAACGCGCGCCAGTCGCTCGACCTGGCCTTCCGGCTGGCCGAGCTGATGCGCGGAGAGGCGGCGACCGCCCCGGCAGGAGTGACCTGATGCGGGTCGCCGTCGTCGGCCTCGGCCTGATCGGCGGCTCGGTCGGCCTCGCCGCCGCGGGGCGCGGAGACGAGGTGGTGGCGTTCGATCCCGATCCGGACGCCGCCGCGGCCGGGCTCGAGAGCGGCGCCGCGACCACCGTCGCCGACTCGCTCGAAGGCGCCGTCGCCGACGCCGACATCGCCGTCGTGTGCGGGCCCGTCGCCCGGCTGCCAGAGCTCGTTTCCCGTACGCTCGAGGCGACCGGCCCGGGCTGCGCCGTCTCCGACGTCGGCTCGACCAAGGCCCGGCTGATGGCGGCGGCCGGCCGCAGCGGCCGCTTCGTCGGCGGCCACCCGGTGTGCGGCTCGGAGGCCCGCGGCGTGCGCAACGCCCGCGCGGACATGTTCACCGGCGCGACCTGGTTCCTCACGCCCGCGGCCGAGACCGATCCCGAGTGCCACCGCCGTCTGCATGCCTTCGTCGCGGGGCTGGGCGCGCGTCCGGTGGCGATCGATCCCGACGCGCACGACCGGCTCGTCGCGCTCACGAGCCACCTGCCGCACGCGATCGCGAACGTGCTGATGAACCAGGCGGGCTCCGGCCGCGTCGACGGCCACGATCCGCTCGCCGCCGTCGGCGGCTCGTTCCGGGACATGACCAGGGTCGCGGGCGCGAACGCCCGCATCTGGGTGGACATCTTCCTCGACAACCGCGACGCCCTCCTCGACGGCCTGCGAGAGCACAGCCGCCGGATCGACGAGGTCACGCGCGCCCTCGAGCGCGAGGACGCCGGGTTCATCGCGCGCTGGGTGGCCGAGGCGTCCGGCAACCGCCGCCGCCTCCTGCAGGCGGCCTACCCGGCCGTCCCCGAGGAGCTCTACCGCGTGCGTGTGCACGTGCCCGACCGCCCCGGCGTGCTGTCGGGGATCACGCAGGCGCTCGGGGCCGAGGGGATCAACATCGAGGACTTCGAGCTGCACCACATGTCGGCCGACGTGGGCGGGACGGTGGTGGTGCTCGTGGCCGGCGCCGCCCAGGCCGAGCGGGCGGTCGAGCTGCTCGACGCGCAGGGCTACGGCGCGGTGGCGACGGCGGCGGTCGAGCCGTGAGCGCGGCCGGCGCACGTTTCCGGCCCGCGGGCGCGATCTCGGGGGAGCTGGCCGTCCCCGGCGACAAGTCGATCAGCCACCGGGCGGTGATGGTGGCATCGCTGTGCGACGGGCCGGTGACGGTGCACGGCTTCGGCGCCTCGGCCGACACGCTGGCGACCGTGGCGACGATGGGGGCGCTCGGCGTCGAGATCGAGCGGCCGGAGGACGACGTCCTGCACGTCCACGGCGTCGGCCTGCGCGGCCTGCGGGCGCCGGAGGGCCGGATCGACGTCGAGAACGCGGGCACGCTGATGCGGCTCCTGCCGGGCATCCTGGCCGGGCAGACGGGCGAGTTCGTGCTCGACGGCGACGCCAGCATCCGCCGCCGGCCGATGGGCCGCATCGCCGGCCCGCTCGCGGAGATGGGCGTCGCCCTGGAGACGACCGACGGCTGCCCGCCGGTGCGCATGAGCGTGAACGGGGAGGTCGCGCCGGTCACCTACCGGCTGCCGGTGGCGTCGGCCCAGGTGAAGTCGTGCGTGCTCCTCGCCGGCATGTTCGCAGAGCGGGGGATGACCGTCGTCGAAGAGCCGGTCCCCACCCGCGATCACACCGAGCGGATGCTGCGCGACGCGGGCGTCCCGATCGACCGCAAGCCCGGTCGGGTGGCCGTCTCCCCGGTGGCGCGGCTGCAGCTCGACGAGGTGCGCGTGCCGGGCGACTTCTCGTCGGCGGCGCCCTTCATCGTGGCCGCGACGGTGGTGCAGGGCTCGGGGCTGACGCTGCGCGGGATCGGCATCAACCCGACCCGCACCGGCCTGCTGACGGTGCTGGAGCGGATGGGCGCCCGGGTCGGGCTCTTCAACCGCCGCCTGGCCGGCGCCGAGCCGGTCGCCGACGTCGAGGTGCGGCCCGCCGAGCTGGTCGCGACCGACGTCGAGCCCGAGCTGGTGCCCGCGCTGATCGACGAGCTGCCCCTGGTGGCGCTTCTGGCCTGCTTCGCCCGCGGGGAGACCACCATCCGCGGCGCCGGCGAGCTGCGGGTGAAGGAGTCCGACCGGATCGCGACCGTGGTCGCCGCCCTGAACGCCGTCGGCGGCCACGTCGAGGCGCTCGAGGACGGCTTCCGCATCCGCGGCGTGCCCGCCCGCCTGCGCGGCGGCAACGTCGACGCCGCCGGCGACCACCGCGTCGCGATGCTGGGCGCGATTGCCGGGGTCTGCTCCCAGCAGGGCGTCGACGTACACGGCTCGGACGCCCTGGGCGTCAGCTTCCCCGACTTCCCCGAGCGCCTCGCCGGGGTGAC
>Ga0075426_10003083_pt1 | contig 11909 bp, 9 predicted proteins | sample SoiMethybrSBSTD5_FD_75304 | JGI IMG/M metagenome (GOLD analysis project Ga0075426, IMG submission 75304) | Bulk soil microbial communities from a Populus tree surrounding site in Tennessee, USA - Soil MetaG P. TD hybrid SBSTD5 | ecosystem: Environmental > Terrestrial > Soil > Tree plantation...
GAAAGACGTCAAATGCGTGCGCCGCCACCAGCCGCCCCAGCACCGGCCGGCTGTGCGATGAGAGCGCGAGGTGCCGGACCAACCCTCGCTCCTGGACCTTGCGTGCGGCGTCCAGAATATGCTCCGACACAGGCTTGTTCCACAGACCCAGGAGCAGAACGTCCGCGGAGTCCATTTGCAACTGGCGCAGAGCACGCTCGAGACTCCATCCAACCAGGGCGGCACTGCGCCGGCTGCCCCAGTATAAGTAGTTCACGCCATGCTCAAATGCGTGCTCCACGGCGCGAGCCGGTATGCCGTAGCTGGCGGCAACCCCGAGACGGCCCACACACAGGCCGGTCGAGCCAGGATTGTCCGGTCAAATGCCCGCTCGATGTCCGCCGGACTCACGCTACTAGCGTAGCTCAGGCGCGCTGATGTAACTTGACTACCAATATGCTTGCTCGAATGAAAACGATCGTGTTTGTGCTGGCTGCCGCAATGACCGTCCGGGCGGCTGATGATCTGGCCGAGAGAATCAAGCAGCGCAATGCCGCGTACGGCGCGGAGCTGGAACAATATTTTCGGGATTTTCTGGTGACGAAGTATCCCGAGCGCGCCGCGAAGGCCTGGCACCGTTCTTATGAGAGCCAGGACGCGTTTCTGCGCAGTATCGAGCCTAACCGCGAACGCTACCGGCGCATGTTTGCGCCGCCCGATCTGCAACCGTCGGGTCCGCTCGAGCGAAAGCCGCGTCCCGATATCCCGTGCGTGAAGGCGGAGTGGCTTACGCTGCCCCTCGGATTCATCAAAGCTGAGGCGTTGCTCGTCATTCCGGACAATGCGGCCAAGCCGGTCCCGCTCGTCATCGCGCAGCACGGCATCGATAGTTTCCCGGAGCGCGTATTCAGCGTCGCCGACGACAAGAACCTATATCACGATTACGGCCACGCGCTGGTCCGCGCGGGATTCGCGGTGCTCGCGCCGATCAACCTCAGCTACGTGCCCGACCGCAACCGCATCGAGCGGCTGGCGCGGCTCGCCGATACCACGCTACCGGGACTCGAATTGCGACGAATTCAACTGCTGCTCGATGAAGTGCTCAAGGACAAGCGCATCGACAAGGACCGCATCGGCATGTGGGGCATCAGCCTGGGCGGCATGGCCACGATGTTCTGGATGCCGCTCGAGCCGCGGATCAAGTGCGGTGTGGTGACAGCGTGGTTCAACCAGCGCCGCAACAAGATGGTGATACCGGACCCGCGCTACAGTTGCTTCCTCGAAACCGATGAAGACCACGCATTCTTCCGCGGCTGGCTGACGGAATTCACCGATAGCGACGCGGTGAGCCTGATTTGTCCGCGGCCTTTGTTGGTGCAGACCGGTAAAAAGGACGGCATCGCATGGTGGCCGCAGGTGATCGACGAGTTCGAGACGTCAAAAGAGCATTACCAGAAGCTCGGCATCGAAGACCGCATCGCGATGGATCTGCACGATGGTGGGCACGAAATCCGCGTGGAGTCAGGCGTGGAGTGGATGAAGAAGTGGCTGCAGTGATTTCGAAATGCGCCGCCGCACGAGTTGAAGCTTGTGCGCCGAACCGCCACAATAAATCCTAATGGCCGATCCGGCAGTTCTCGAACAGATGCGCGCCGACTGGAACGGCCGCGCCCGCGAGGATGCGCGCTACTACGTGGCGTTCGGCCGTCGCGGCCAGCAGGATGAGGAGTTCTTCGCCTCGGCCGCGGACGTGGTGCGGTCGCTCGAAGGTGAGCTCAAGCGCCTACCCCGTGAGATCCCGGCCCAGGCGCGGCGTGCGCTCGAGGTAGGTTGTGGCCCCGGCCGGCTGATGCGTCCCATGAGCCGCAACTTCGGCGAGATCCACGGCGTGGACGTTTCCGACGAAATGATCCGGCTCGCCCAGGAACGGTTCGGCGGGGCGAGCGGCATGCACCTGCACCTGACCAGCGGCGCCGACCTCTCGCCCCTGACCTCCGACTACTTCGATTTCGTCTACTCCTATGCCGTGTTCCAGCACATTCCCAGCCGCGAGGTGGTGCTCGCTTACTTCGATGAGATCCGGCGCGTGTTGAAGATCGGGGGCATCGCGCGCCTGCAGTTGAATGGGCTTCCGCCAGGCGGCAAAGCGCCCGACACCTGGGAGGGTGTGCGCCTTTCCCGCGAAGAAGTGGCGGATTACGCGCGCGATCACGGGTTCCAGCTTCTGGCTATCGAGGGCGCGGGCACGCAGTATCTATGGACCACCTGGCGCAAGCAGGCCGCCGGCTGGCGCGCGAGCCTCAGGAATGCAGGCGCCCCGGCCCACATCCAGCGCAGCGGAGAGGCGCACACCGGCGAGCCGGCCGTGCCTCAGTCCGGGCGTTTCTCATACGTATCGTTTTGGCTGGAGCGGCTTTCTCCGGATTGCGACCTGAACGACCTGCGCGTGACCTTTGATGGAACGGCCGGCACACCGTGCTATATCGGCCCCCCGGAATGGGGCAGCCTCAATCAACTCAACGTGCTGTTGCCACGCGGCGTGCGCACCGGGCTTGTGCCCGTGGAACTGCTGTGGCTGGGAAAGCCGCTGTGCGCTGCGGTATGGTTGCGCATCATTCCACCAGGTCCGGCGGTGCCGCGCATCCGCTCGGTGAACGATGCCTTGAACCTCATGGGTGGAACGCGGATCGAGAGCGGCATCATCAAGCTAGTGGTCGAAGACTTTGCCGATGCTGAGTCCGTAAACGCGCTCGTCGATGGCCAGCCGGCCGCGAAACTCGAATGGTTCCAGACCGACGCACTGACGGGCAGTTTCGAAATCAACCTGCATCTGCCGGCTGAACTGGCGCGCGGCAGCCATCAGATCGAATTGAGCCACGGATCGCGGCGTTTCCCTCCGATCGCGATCGAGGTGGTTTGATTGAGGCTGGCCGCGGCGTTCCTGGCGGCGGCGTCGCTGGCTGTTCCCGGTTCGGAATCGACGGGAGAAGCGACGATTCGCCGCGCGCTGCGGGCCGGAACGGGTGTAATCGAACTACCGGCCGGAGAGATTGAGATCTCTTCCGAATTGTCTATCGCAGCGGGCGCGCACGAGCGCGAAATCCGCGGCGCTCCCTCCGGCACGACACTGCGTGCCGCGCGCGGCTTTCGCGGGCGCGCAATTTTCGTCTGCGAATCGGCCAGCCATGTGCGATTTGCGAGCTTCACCATAGATGGCAATCGCGCCCAGATCGAGCCGCGCAGCGGGCTTCCGCCCTCCAATCAGCCGTTCGCGCAATTCACTCGAGGAAATGGAATCCTGGCGGACCATGCGGCTGCGCTCGCCGTCTCTGATGTGCGTTTTATCAACGTGCCAGGTTTTGCTATCCTGGCCAGCGCCTCGCGCGATGTCGAGATCGATCGCGTGGCGATTGCGGACAGCGGCTCCCGCAACGCCAGGGGCCGCAACAATACGACCGGCGGAATTCTGCTAGAGGAAGGCACAGAGCACTTTCGCATCACCCGGTGCGAGATACGCAACGTCCGCGGCAACGGCGTCTGGACGCACTCGCTTTACACGTCGCCGCGCAACAATGACGGCCGGATTGCGAGCAATCGGTTCGAACAAATCGGACGTGACGCCATTCAAGTGGGCCACGCGGCGCGCGTCCAGGTAGAGAACAACACCGGCCGGCTCATCGGCTTTCCCGAGGAGATCGTGGACGTGGAAGGTTTCGGCACACCGGTGGCGCTCGACACCGCCGGCAACACTGACCATTCCGCGTATGTGGGAAACCGGTTCGAAGAGGTGAACGGGCAGTGTATAGACCTCGACGGCTTTCATGACGGTGAAGTGCGCGGCAACGCGTGCATCAACCGTCAAGCCACCGGACGCTACCCCAACGGACATTACGGAATCGTGGTGGGCAACAACAATCCTGATATGCGCCCCGAGGGGATCGATATTGTCGACAACGAAATCGATGGCGCAATCTATGGCGGCATCTTCCTCATCGGCTCGCACAACCGCGTTCTGCGCAACCATCTGCGGCGCATCAATCTGGCCCACTGCGAAGGCAGCGCCACGAAACCCGCCTGCAACTACGCTCTCGACCAGCCCGATCTGCTACGTAGCGGCATCTATCTGGGGACCGGCGGGCCGCGTCCGGCGCCGGCGCGCGGCAATGTGATCGAAGATAACGAAATCTCAGGCTTCGGCATCAGTAAGCATTGCATCTCTGCCGCTCCGGGCATTTCGTTAAGCGCCAACACCATCACGCGGAACACCTGCAAGGACGATCCGGCGGAATGAGCACGGCCAAGTTAGCGCCGACAGAACTACCCCGCGCGCTCGGGTTGTTCGATGCGGCTTCCATCGTTGTGGGCATCGTGATCGGCGCCGGCATTTTCCTGGTTCCGCGTCTCATCGCGCAGGCCCTGCCTTCGCCGCCCATGATTCTGGGCGTGTGGATCACCAGCGGCGTTCTATGCTTTTTCGGCGGCCTGGCCTACGCCGAAATGGGCGCCTTGATGCCAGAGACCGGCGGGCATTACGTTTACCTGCGCGAGTGCTATGGTCCGCTCGCCGGGTTTCTCTGCGGCTGGACGTTCACGCTGGTGGTGCTTTCAGCGGCCATGGCGTGGCTCGCGATGAGTTTCGCCATCACGCTCGGATATTTTCTGCCGCTCGGCGCGCTGAGTTCGAAGCTGATCGCGCTGGCGCTGATCGTCACGCTCTCGGCGGTCAACTATCGCGGCATCCGGCTCGGCGCCAGGGTGCAGAACCTCCTCACCGTGCTCAAAGTTCTGGGACTCGCCATCGTCGCCGGCAGCGCTTTTCTTCCCGGCCGGGGAGCCGCAGCCGCGGATTGGTCCATTTCGCGCGCCGGGTTGTCGTGGACCGCCGTCGGCGTGGCCATGGTCCCCGTAGTGCTGTGCTACGACGGCTGGCCCAGCGTCAGTAACGTCGCGGGCGAGATCCGCAATCCGAAGCGGAACATTCCGCTGAGCCTGGCGATGGGCCTCGCGGCCGTCATCGTCATATACATGCTGGCCAACACCGCCTACCTGCGCGTGCTGCCTGTGACTCTAATTGCGGTAACCGATCGCGCGGGCGCGGCGCTGGCAGAACGGACTCTGGGCCGCGCTGGGGGCACCATCCTCTCACTCACCATCCTGCTTTCCATCGCCGGCGCCATCAACGGGTTCATCATTACCGCGCCGCGCCTCTGCTTCGCCATGGCGCGCGACGGCCTCATGTTCCGGAGATTTGCGGCGATTCACCCGCGCCATCAGACTCTGTCATTCGGTATCGCGGCGCAGGCCATCTGGACCGCGCTGCTGGTGCTTACCGGAACTTTCGAGACCCTGGTGCCTTATGCCATGATCGCTGCGTGGTTTTTCTACGGCCTGGCGGTCGCGGGCGTGGTAATCCTGCGCCGCAAGTATCCGGATCGCCCGCGGCCCTACCGCATGTGGGGCTACCCGCTGACGCCGTGGCTCTTCACCGCGGTGGCCGCGTGGTTCGTGGCTAACACCTGGATCACGCAGCCGTGGCCCTCAACGGTGGCGTTTCTGATCGTGTTGAGCGGCGTGCCCGTGTACTTCCTCTGGCGGCGCCGGCGCGCCTGAATCCCGGCGGCCTGTTCCGTCATCACAAAGCTATGTCCAGCGCCTTGGCATTCGTGTCTGATGGCAGTCCCCTGCCGGAGCCGGTTCCCGCGCCGCCGGAGGCTCACACTGACGGTGAACTGCTCGACGCCTACTCGCGCGCGGTTATTGGCGCCGCGGAAAGAGTCAGCCCCTCCGTCGTCAATATCGAAATGCGCCACCGTTTCCGCGGCCGGGAAGCGGGCGGCAGCGGATCGGGCTTCATCTTCACGCCTGACGGATTCATTCTGACCAACAGCCACGTCGTCCATGGCGCAGCGCATATCGATGTCGCGCTCTCCGATGGCCGGCGATCCCGCGCCGATCTCGTAGGCGACGATCCCGATACCGACCTGGCTGTCATCCGCATCGACGCGCCCAATCTTGCGCCCGTGGCGCTCGGGGATTCCCAGCAGATCAGGCCCGGCCAGCTCGTGGTCGCTATTGGCAATCCATATGGCTTCCAGTGCACCGTGACCTCGGGCGTCGTGAGCGCGCTCGGACGTTCGCTGCGCGCGCAGTCGGGCCGCCTGATCGACAACGTGATCCAGACTGATGCGGCCCTGAACCCCGGTAACTCCGGCGGGCCGCTGGTGACGTCGCGCGGCGAGGTGATCGGTGTGAACACGGCCGTAATTCGCGGCGCGCAGGGCATCTGCTTCGCGACCGCCATCAACACCGCCAAGTTTGTCGCCGCGAAACTCATCAAGGACGGCTTTATCCGCCGGGGTCATATCGGCGTCGTGGGCCAGGACGTGGCGCTGCCCCGCCGTGTGGTGCGGTTCCACAATTTGCCCGTGGACAGCGGCGTCCATGTCGAAGAGGTGCAGGAAGGGAGCCCCGCGGCCGTTGCCGGCCTGATTCGCGGCGATGTGATCATTGGTTTTGCCGGGCGTCCGGTGGCCGGAATCGACCCTCTGCACCGCTCACTGACGGAAACTGAAGTGGGGGTTCGCTGCGAGATAACCGTCATCCGTAGCGCGGAAAAACTTGTGCTCGGCATCACTCCGCAGGCCCGGCAAACCACGGGCTGAGCCCGGAACCGATATAATACAGCGAATGCTTCGAAAATGCGGCGCAGTAGCCGTCTGTGTCTTTCTTGCGCTCGCATTTTCCGCTTCCGCGTGGGTCGATAAAGCCGATAAAGACGTCGCTTCGGTTCTCGCGCGGCGCCACTACTGGGCCTTCCAGAAGCCCGTGAAAGCAGCCGTCCCGGATGCGCAGAGCGCTTGGGTCCGCAATCCCATCGACGCCTTCATCCTGGAAGCTCTGCATGAGAAAAAACTCACGCCATCCAAGCCACTCGACCGTGAACATCTGCTGCGCCGGGTGACCCTTGACCTCATCGGCTTGCCGCCGGAGCCGGGCGAGATCGACGCATTTCTCCGCGATAAGAGTCCCGACGCTTACGAGAAAGTGGTGGACCGTCTGTTGTCCTCGCCGCACTACGGCGAGCGCTGGGCGCTGCGCTGGCTCGATGTGGCCCGCTATGCCGATACCAACGGATATGAGGTTGATGCCGAGCGCCCCCAGGCGTGGCGTTACCGCGACTACGTCACCCACGCTTTCAACTCCGACAAACCCTACGATCGCTTCGTCAAGGAACAGATTGCCGGTGATGAGCTGTGGCCCGGCGATCGCGAAGCCCTCATCGCCACTGGCTTTCATCGCGCGGGACCGATTCACCTCGTGAGCGGGAATCAGGACGAAGAGGCCAACCGGCAGGAAGTGCTCACCGAAATGTCGGGAGCGATCGGCTCGGTGTTTCTGGGCCTGACGGTGGGCTGCGCGCGTTGCCACAACCACAAGTTCGATCCCATTCTGCAGTCCGATTACTATCGTCTGCAGGCTATCTTCGCGTCCACGGAATTCAAAGATGTCGATACGGCCGGCGCCACCGACAAAGCAGCCTACTACTGGGTGAAGAAAACGTACGAGGCTCGCCTCGAGCCGGTGAAGAAAGCCATCGAGGAGATCGAGAAACCCGCGCGCGCCATGCTGCACGAAAAGAAGCTGGCGCAGCTCGATCCCAAGCTGCGCGATGTGCTCGCAGTCCCCGAGGACAAGCGCACCGCGGAGCAGAAAGAGCTCGCCAAGAATGCGAAAGATCAGGTCGAGCCGCTGTGGAACGAGGTGGTCGATGCGCTCGCGCCGGCCGACCGTGAGAAACGCGCCGAACTGCGAAAGAAACTGCACGAGATCGAGTTGACCGAGCCTGATCCGCCGCCAGGGGCGTACGCCGTCGCCGATAGCGACAAGCCCGTGCCCGCCACTTACATACTCAAAGTCGGTGATGTGAAGCACAAGATGGGGCAAGTCGAGCCCGGACTGCTCACGGTGCTCAACTCGGACAACACCGAGATCCCCCACAGTTCCGCCGGACGCCGTGCCGTGCTGGCCAACTGGCTAGCCTCGCCGGAACATCCGCTCACCGCGCGCGTGATGGTCAACCGCATCTGGCAGTTCCGTATGGCCACGGGAATTGTCGCAACTCCGAATGATTTCGGCCTCCTGGGGCAGCGGCCCACGAACCAGAAGCTGCTCGACTGGCTGGCGGTCGAGTTCATGGAGCACAACTGGAGTGTCAAAACGATCGACCGCACGATCGTGCTCTCGAACACATATCAGCAGGCGACCGCGGACGATCCGGCAAAGGCCAAGGTCGATTCCGACAACAAGCTTTACTGGCGTATGAATCGCAAACGCCTCGAAGGCGAGATCATTCGCGACACTGTGCTGTCGGCATCGGGCGCTCTCAATCCGCGGCTCGGCGGCAAACCCGTTCGCGCGCCTATCGAGCAGGAAGTTTACGACTTGATTTTTACCGAGGGCGAGCGCGACGGCCTGTGGCTGCTTACGCCGGGTGAATTCGAGCAACACCGCCGCAGCTTGTATCTGCTCAACAAGCGCACGGTACGGCTCCCCATGATGACCGCGTTCGACCAGCCGGATACCATGACTTCGTGCCCGGTGCGGCCGGTGAGCACGCACGCGTTGCAGGCCCTGTCGCTATTCAATAGCGATTTCATGCGCGAGGAATCAAACCGGTTTGCCGCGCGGCTCGATCGCGAATGCGGTCGCGACCCGGCATTTCAGTTGCGGCGCGCCTACAAACTGGCTCTGGCGCGGGCTCCACAGCCTGCGGAGATGAAGATGGGCCAGCAGTTTCTGTCATCCGGCGGGACCCTGGCTGATTTTTGCCTGGCGTTGATGAATCGCAATGAGTTCGTCTATGTACCCTGAGGATCCGTCGCAACACATCCGTCCCGCGGTCACGCGCCGTGACGTCCTGACGCGCGCGGCCCACGGCTTCGGCGCGCTGGCTCTGCAGTATCTGCTGGAACGCGAGAGCTTCGGTAAGATGCGGATCAACCCGCTCGCGCCCAAGCCGCAGCACTTTCCGGCCAAAGCCAAATCGGTCATCTTTCTATTCATGGTCGGCGCGCCCAGCCATGTCGATACCTTCGATCCCAAGCCATCACTCAAGAAATACGAAGGCCAGCAGCTTCCCGAGAGCTTCGGCAAAGTGCCCAGCCAGTTTACCAACGGCGACACGCCGCTGCTGGCCTCGCCCTGGCAGTTCCGGAAATATGGCCAGTGCGGAATGGAAGTATCATCGCTGTTCCCTCACCTGGCCCAGTGCGTTGATGACATTTGCTTCGTGCGGTCGTTCTACACCGAAAGCGTGGTGCACGCGCCCGCCATGTACCAGGTCCACACTGGCCGCATCCTTATGGGTTATCCGAGCATGGGCTCCTGGATCACTTACGGCCTCGGCAGCGAGAGCGACAACCTGCCGGCTTACGTCGTGATGCCGCAGCCCGAGGGCACGCCGGAAGGCGGCACACCTTGCTGGGGCGCAGGATTCCTCCCCGCGGTATATCAAGGCACGCTATTGCGAAGCGGCCCAAACCCCATCTTGAATCTGAAACCTCCCGCCGGTATGACGCCCGAGCGCCAGCGCTCTACGCTCGACTTATTGCAAAAGATGAACGATCTCGATACTGCCGACGGCGACAACGAGATGGCGGCACGCATCAGTTCCTACGAACTGGCGTTCCGGATGCAGAGTCACGCGCCCGAAGCCGTGGATCTCGCGCAGGAGAGTGAAGCTACGCGGCGCATGTACGGACTCGACCAGAAGCATACCGCCGATTTCGGCACTCGCTGCCTGCTCGCGCGCCGTATGGTCGAGCGCGGCGTGCGCTTTGTGCAGCTTTACTCAGGCGGCGGCCCCATCATCATGCAATGGGACGCGCACAAAGACCTGGTCTTCAATCACGAAAAGATGTGCGGCCATACCGACCAGCCTATCGCCGCGCTCCTCGCAGACCTGAAGCAGCGCGGTCTCCTCGATTCCACGCTGGTCGTCTGGGGTAGCGAGTTTGGGCGCCTCCCCATGTCACAAAGCGGCAATGGGCGCGATCACAATCCGCACGGGTTTACCATGTGGTTCGCGGGCGGCGGCGTAAAAGGCGGGCGCGTGGTCGGCGAGACCGATGAATTCGGCTTGCGCGGCGTGGGCGATCGCTACCACATGCGTGACTTTCATGCGACCATCCTCCAGCTCATGGGCCTGGATCAAAACCAGCTGTGGTACTTACACAACGGACGCAATGAAAAACTCACCGACTTCGGCGGTAAGGTCATCGAGAAAGTCCTAGCCTAAGTCGCCTGCACTGACCACTAACCAAAGTTAGCAATCTGTCGCTAACTTATTTCTGACACCTAAAGAGATCGGAAAGTTTCCTTGCTAATTCCTTTGTCCAGCGTCACAATTATAGCCAAAGTTAGTTTAGGAAAAACCAATGTTCACCACTTTCAATACACTACCCGAACCCAAGACAATTCTTGTAGTTGACGACGACCTTTCCGTACTCAGCGTGATCAAGTGCATGCTGGAGTGCGGCGATTATAACGTCCTTATGGCGCATAGTGCGGAAACCGCCTTGCGCATGGTGGAGCGCGACGACCTGACCATTGATCTAATGCTGCTGGATGTGGTGATGCCGGATATCTCCGGCCCCGATCTGGCGGAACGCATCCTGGCCATCCGCCCCCACATGAGGGTGCTTTTCATGTCCGGCTGCACCGACTCGGAAGTGGTGCGCGTCAAGATTCTCGACCGTGCGCTCGGCTTCCTGCCCAAGCCGTTCACCTCGGACAGCCTGCTGGAGCGAGTCCAGAAGGTGCTCAACCCGGCGGTTCAGCGCGCTGTTGCCGGCGTCATGTCCTGGCGCTAGGCGGCAATCCGATTCCGCAGCACGCCGATGCCTTCGATGTCGACTTCTACTACGTCGCCTTCGTTCATGCGGTTCGTGTGACCGGGCGTGCCCGTGTAGATTACATCGCCAGGCATCAGCGTGACGCACTGGCTGATCCAGCTTACGATCGCGGGGCCATCGAAGATCAGGTCCGAAGTGTACTGCTTCTGCACCACGCTGCCGTTGAGGCGCGTCTGTAACAGTAGATTCCGGTAGTCGAGGCCGCGCGCGATCACCGGTCCGAGAGGCGCGAACGTGTCCGCTCCTTTCGCGCGCCACCACTGCAGGTCCTTTTGTGCGCCTCCCTGCCAGTCGCGCTCGCTCACATCATTGCCGCAAGTAACTCCGAAAATCGCAGCGCGCGCTTCGTCGGGGGACGCTCGCCGGACGCGTTGGCCAATCACCAGCACCATCTCTCCCTCGTAGTGCACGTTCTTCGCCGCCGGAGGAATTACGATCGCCTCCTCCGGATCCTGCAACGCCGTGACCGGCTTATAAAAGATTTCTGGATGCTCCGGCGGCTTGCGGTCGCCCAGGTGGCTTTTGTAATTCAGCCCGACCGCCAGGATCTTCGGCGGCTCGCACGGATACAGCAATTTCACATCCGCCAGCCGGTGCTTGACTCCGGTTTCTTTGTGTTCGCCGAACAGTTCGCCACGAAGTTCGCGAATAGTGTCGCCATCGAGAATCCCATAAGCGGTCGTCGAACCGGAGCGGTAACGTATATATCTGGTCACGGTATTTTTTCCTTGTGCGGCCAGCGCGCCTGCCGCCATTGTGTGGATAAGTTGCCTGCGGGTAGTACGCATCAGAGTGATTCTATCTCGCCGCGGCTGCCGCCATGTTCTGCTTCAAAAATTTCACGCCTTCAAACGCGATGGATTCCGGCGTGGGCGCGATATCGCGCCAGATGGAAGCCGCCGCCGACAGTTCACCCAGCGAAAATCCGAAGCTTTCGATCGTGAGCCAGCCATCATACCGGATGTCGCGCAGCGCCTGGAATACCTCTTGCCACTCCACGTGTCCTGAGCCCGGTAT
>Ga0075426_10003084_pt1 | contig 11905 bp, 12 predicted proteins | sample SoiMethybrSBSTD5_FD_75304 | JGI IMG/M metagenome (GOLD analysis project Ga0075426, IMG submission 75304) | Bulk soil microbial communities from a Populus tree surrounding site in Tennessee, USA - Soil MetaG P. TD hybrid SBSTD5 | ecosystem: Environmental > Terrestrial > Soil > Tree plantation...
CGCGATCTGGGACGAGCTCAACCGGGTGATCTCGAAGCTTCATCTGATCGACTACCGCGCGATCGGGCTGGAAGGATTCGGCAAGCCCGGCAACTACATCGAGCGCCAGGTCGCACGCTGGAGCAAGCAGTACCAGGCCTCGGAGACCGAGCCGATCCCGGCGATGCATGACCTCATCGCCTGGCTGCCGAAGAACATCCCGCCCGAGACCGGCACTACCGTCGTGCACGGCGACTATCGGCTCGACAACGTGATCTACCATCCGCGCGAGCCGCGCATCCTCGCGGTGCTCGACTGGGAGCTCTCGACGCTCGGCGATCCGCTCGCCGACTTCGCCTACCACTGCATGAGCTGGCACATTCCACCGGGACAGTTCCGCGGTATCGCCGGGCTCGATCTCGCCGCGCTCGGCATTCCTACCGAGGCGCAGTACATCGCGATGTATTGCGAGCGCACCGGGCGCGACGGCATCGACGCTTCGCATTGGGACTTCTATATGGCGTACAACTTGTTCCGCATCGCGGCGATCCTGCAGGGCATCGCCAAGCGGGTGGTCGACGGCACGGCCGCCTCCGATCACGCGCGCGACGCAGGCGCCCGCGCGCGCCCGATGGCCGAGCTCGGCTGGCGCCAAGTCGAGAAGATATTGAGGAGGGCAGCGTGAACTTCGACTACTCGCCCAAGGTGCAGGAGCTGCGCGAGCGCGTAGCCGCGTTCATGGCGGAGCACATCTACCCGAACGAGCGCAAATGGCATGAGCACACGCGCAGCAACAAGCGCTGGGAAGTCGTGCCGATCATCGAGGAGCTAAAGCCCAAGGCGCGTGCCGCCGGGCTATGGAACCTGTGGCGGCCGAAATCCCACGGCGGCACGCTCACCAACCTCGAATATGCACCGCTCTGCGAGATCATGGGCCGCGTCGAATGGGCGCCGGAGGTCTTCAACTGCTCAGCGCCCGACACCGGCAACATGGAGACGCTGCTCAAGTACGGCACGCCGGAACAGAACAAGCAATGGTGCGAGCCGCTCCTCGAAGGCAAGATCCGTTCGGCTTTTTTGATGACGGAGCCTAACGTCGCCTCCTCGGATGCGACGAACATCCAGACGCATATGCGCCGCGAGGGCAACGAGTACGTCATTAATGGCGTGAAGTGGTGGTCCAGCGGCGCGGGCGATCCGCGCTGCAAGATCTACATCGTGATGGGCAAGACCGATCCGGATAACCCGTCGCGGCACAGTCAGCAGTCAATGGTTCTGATTCCTGCGGAGACGCCGGGCGTGAAGATCCTGCGCCATCTGCCAGTGTTCGGCTATGACGATGCGCCGCACGGTCATATGGAAATTGAATTGAAGAATGTGCGCGTGCCGGCGTCCAACATCCTGCTCGGCGAGGGCCGGGGCTTCGAGATCGCGCAGGGCCGCCTCGGACCCGGTCGCATTCATCATTGCATGCGGCTCATCGGCCAGGCGGAGCGCGCGCTGGAGAAGATGTGCAAGCGCGCGAGCGAGCGCGTTGCGTTCGGGCGCCCGGTGGCCGACCAGGGTGTCACGCGCGAGCGAATCGCGCAGGCGCGCATCATGATCGACAGCGCGCGCTTCATGGTGCTGAACGCCGCGTGGAAGATGGATACGGTGGGAAACAAAGTCGCGAAGAAGGAAATCGCGATGATCAAGGTGCTGGCGCCGAACGTCGCGCTGCAGGTGATCGACTGGGCGATGCAGGTGCATGGCGGCGGCGGCGTCTCGGATGATTTCGGCCTCGCGTACGCCTATGCGCACGCGAGGACGCTGCGCTTCGCGGACGGGCCGGACGAGGTGCATCGCAACCAGATCGCAAAACTGGAACTGGGCGAGCAGACGTCCATCGCCGAGGCACTTGCCCACCGCCGGCACGGCTGACGCGCTCGTCCTCGGCGCCGGCATCGTCGGCATCTCGGTGGCGGTGCATCTGCAGAAGCGCGGACGCGCCACGGTGCTCGTCGACCGCCGTGGCGCCGCGGAAGAAACGTCTTTCGGCAACGCCGGCCTGGTACAGCGCGAGGGCGTGTACCCATACGGTTTCCCGCACGACTTTGGCGCGCTCTTTCGGTACGGCGTCAATCGCACCATCGACGCGCATTACCACCCGTCGGCGATCCCGAAGCTCGCGAGCTTCCTCTGGAAGTATTGGCACCACTCCAGGCCGGCACGCCATGCCGCCATCGCGCGCCTTTATGCGCAGCTCATCAACCATTGCCTCGAGGAGCACGAGGCATTGCTTGCGCAAAGCGGCGCGCGCGACCTGGTACGGCGCACGGGCTGGCTGAAGGCGTTTCGCACCGAGCGCGAGCGCGACAAGCGCTTCGCCGAAGCCGAGCGCTGGAAGCGCGACTTCGGGCTGAACTACCGCACGCTCGACCAGGCCGAGCTGCAGGCTCGAGAGCCGCATGTCGCCCCGGTTTTGGTCGGCGCGCTGCACTGGACCGATCCGCTCGCGGTTATCGACCCGCAGGCGCTCGCGCTCGCCTACCTCGGCCTCTTCGAGCGCCTGGGCGGCCGCTTCGTGCAGGGCAACGCTGCGACGCTGCAGGCACACGGTGGCGCTTGGCAGGTGCGCACGGTCGATGGCGAGGTCACGGCGCGCGACGCGGTGGTGGCGCTTGGCCCGTGGGCCGATGTGGTGACGCGCCGCCTCGGCTACGACCTGCCGCTCGCCGTAAAGCGCGGCTACCACATGCATTACCGCGCCGCCGGCCGCGCCATACTCAACCATCCGATCCTCGACGCCGAGCGCGGCTACTTCCTGGCGCCGATGCGCCGCGGCATCCGGCTCACGACCGGCGCCGAGTTCGCGCTGCGCGACGCCATCCGCACGCCGGTGCAGCTTGGCCGGGCGGAGCCGATTGCTCGCGACCTCTTCCCGCTCGCCGAGCGGCTCGACACCGAGCCGTGGATGGGCGCGCGGCCCTGCACGCCCGACATGATGCCGGTGATCGGTCCCGCGCCGCGCCACCCGGGTCTGTGGTTCGCCTTCGGGCATGCGCATCATGGCCTGACGCTGGGTCCTGTAACGGGGCGGCTCGTGGCCGAGCTCGTTTGCGGCGAGCGCCCGTTCGTCGATCCCCGCGCGTTTCGCGCCGACCGGTTCTGAACGGCGGATAATCGCGCCCGCAGTGATCATCGGCGTCCCGCAGGAAGTAAAGACGCACGAATACCGCGTCGGATTGACGCCCACTTCCGTTCGCGAGGTGGTGGCGCACGGCCATCAGGTAGTGGTCGAGGCGAACGCCGGCGCCGGCATCGGCGCCGCCGATGCCGCCTACGAGAAAGCCGGCGCGCGCATCGGCGATCCGTGGAAAGAGGCCGAGCTCATCGTCAAGGTGAAGGAGCCTCAGCCGGCGGAACGCAAGAAGATCACCGACCGGCATGTGCTCTTCACCTATCTGCACCTCGCTCCGGATCGCGCGCAGACGGACGATCTCATGCGCTCGGGCGCGATCTGCATCGCCTACGAGACGGTAACCGGCCGCGGCGGCGGCCTGCCGTTGCTCGCGCCGATGTCGGAAGTCGCCGGGCGCATGTCGGTGCAGGTGGGCGCGAGCTGCCTCGAGAAAGAGCGCGGCGGCATGGGGATTCTGTTGGGCGGCGTACCCGGCGTGCCGCCGGCGAAGATCACGATCCTCGGCGCGGGCGTCTCCGGCTCGAATGCCGCCCGCATCGCGGTGGGCTCGGGCGCGCGCGTGTACGTGCTCGATCGCTCGCTCGACGCGCTACGGCGAATCGAAGCGGAGTTCGGCGCGCGCGTCGTCACCGTGCACTCGAGCCGCGACACGGTGGAGCAGCACGTGCTCTCTGCCGATCTCGTCATCGGCGCCGTCCTCGTGCCCGGCGCCGCGGCGCCCAAGCTCGTCACGCGCCAGATGGTGAAGGCCATGAGGACCGGCTCCGTCGTCGTCGACATCGCCATCGACCAGGGTGGCTGCTTCGAGACCTCGAAGCCCACCACGCACGCCGATCCGACCTACGTGGTCGACGACGTGGTCCATTACTGCGTCACCAACATGCCGGGCGCGGTGCCGCGCACCTCGACCTACGCGCTCAACAACGCGACGCTTCCTTTCGTGCTGGCCCTCGCCGACAAGGGCTGGAAGCGCGCGCTCGCCGACGATGAAAATTTGAGGAACGGGTTGAACGTTGCGCGCGGCAAGGTGACGCACGCCGAGGTCGCGGCGGCCCTCAACCTGCCGCATTCACCCGCAGCAGATCTCCTGAAATAGCGGCGATCTCGGCGGCGCTGCGCACCTGGTAGGCCTGCAGCCCGGCGCGGCGCGCGCCCGCCACGTTTTCTTCCACGTCGTCGAAGAACACGAGCCGCGACGCCGGCGCGGCGATCTCTCTTGCCAGGTGCGCAAATGATTCCGGTTCGGGCTTGCGAGCGCCGAGCTCACACGAAGTGAAGAAATGGCGGAAATGCCGCAGCAGCGAGCCATAGTCCGCCGCGATGCGCGCCGCATGAGTCGGATTCGTGTTGGAGAAGACGTATAGAGGCCATTGCGCCGCGAGTCGCGAGATCAGCGGCTCGATCCCGGGCATGGGCTCACCGAGGATCGCATCCCAGCCGGCGAGGAATTGCTCGTCCGTCAGCGAAATATCGAGCGAGCGGCGAAGCGCAGCAAAGTACCCGTGGATGTCGATTTCGCCGCGTTCATGCGCGCAGTATGCGTCGTCGAACCGGAAGCGCGACTTAACCTTGCTCGCAGACACGCCTGCGGCGTCCGCCCAGGCAGCGAACGCGCGGCGGAAGTCGATGTCGACCAGCACATTGCCGAAATCGAACACGATCGCCTCGACGCTCAAGCGTGCAGCAGGTCGGAAAGCGTGCGCGCAGCCCGCTCGAGGTCGTACGCGGAATTGAGAATGTCCGGGCAGATGCGCAGGTATTCGCCGCGCGCATCGACCTTGATGCCTTTCTCTTCGGCCTGCTGGGCGATGCGCGCGGCATCGCGGTGTCGCACCGTTACGAACGCGCCATAGTCCTTGCCGACGCCGGAGGCCTGCGGCAGGAGGTCGCAGAGCTGCGTTTTCTGCTCGAGCGAGTATTGCCGCAGCCGCTCGACGCCAAGCTCGAGAGTTAATTCCAGGCCGGCGAGCGCCTGCGCGCACGGCAGCACGGGCGGCGTCGACTCGAGCCAGCCGTTGCCGCCCGAGGCGAACTCGGGCGGCTCGGGCCGCCAGTAATGGAAGGCGTCCTTCTTCGCAAACCAGCCGGTGTCGAGCGTGCGCGTGCTGTCGACGAGGCCCGGCCGCACGTACAGCCAGCAGGCGCCCGGTCCGCCGCGCAGGTACTTGTACGAGCCGCCGATCGCGAAATCCGCGCCGAGCTTGGTGAGATCGAGCGGCAGCACGCCGGCGTGGTGATACACGTCGAGCAGCACCAGCGCGCCGGCGGCATGCGCGTCGTGGATGAGCCGCGGCAGCTTGTCGACCACCTCGCCCGTGCGGAACATGACCGTGGAGAACACGACCAGGTCGGCGCGGGCGGGCGAGAGCTCGCGCCATGGCGTCATGCGCAGCTCGATGCGCCCGCGATCACGATAGACGCGCAGGATGAAGTCGATCGAATCGAATTCGCCGTCGGTCGTGGCGACGCGTGGCTTGCCGGGCAGCGCGTTCAGCACCGCTCGCAGGCCCTGGCCGGCGCTGGTCTTCGGAATGATGCAATCAGCGCGCGCCACTTTGAGGAGATTCGCGGTGAGCCGCCGGAACTTCTCGCGCGCCTCGAGCCACGCGGTCCAGGCACCGTCCATGTCGCGGTACCACGCGTCGAGCGTCGCTTTCACGTCCTCGGCCATGCGATCGGGCGGCCGGCCGAGCGAGTGGTTCGCCATGTAGATCTCCTCGCGCGCGAGCACGCGCGAGAATCGCGGCCAGATCGCCTTACGGAGCCAGCTTTCCTTGAGCGGCTCAGCCAAGGTGCGTGCGCACGTCGATCAGCTCCGGGAAGAGCGCGACCTCGAGTGACTTGCGCAGGAATGCGACACCGTCCGAGCCGCCCGTGCCGCGCTTGTAGCCGATCACTCGCTCGACCGTCTTCACGTGGCGGAAGCGCCAGAGCTGAAAGTTTTCTTCCACGTCGACCAGCTTCTCGCACATATCGTACGCGTCCCAGTGCTGCACCGGGTCGTCGTAGATGGTCTTGAAGACCGCCGTCACGCCGGGATGACGCTCATAGGGTTGCGACCAGTCGCGCTCGACCCGCTCCGCCGGCACCGGCATGCCTCGGCGCGCGAGATGGCGCAGGAACTCGTCGTAGAGACTGGGCGAGCGCAGCAGCTCTTCCAGGAACGAGCGCGAGCGCTCGTCCTGGCGGTAGAGCTCGAGGCGCCGAGCATTCTTGTTGCCGAGCAGGTATTCGATGGCGCGGAACTGGAACGACTGCAGCCCCGACGCGGGTCCCAGCACGTCGCGGAACTCCAGGTACTCCGAAGGCGTGAGCGTCTCGAGCACGGCCCACTGCTCGAAGAGCTGCCGCTGAATCTGCTTCACGCGTGCGAGGATCTTGAAGCAGGGCGCGAGGTTGTCGGCCCGCACGTGCCTGATCGCCGCCGCGAGCTCGTGAATCATGAGCTTCATCCAGAGCTCGGAGGTCTGGTGCTGGATGATGAAAAGCATCTCGTCGTGGTGCGACGAGCGCGGCCGTTGCGCCGAGAGCAGCACCTCGAGCGCGAGATAGCCGCCATACGACGCCTCGTTCGCGAGCTCGGTGATGATGCCGCGGTCTTCCGTGGACATGCTTCCTATAATGCCACCTCCCGTCGGCGGAGGATGTGATGCTCAAGCTCTGCGGCTTTCCCATCAGCAACTACTTCAACAAAGTACGCATCGCCATGCTCGAGAAGGGGCTCGAGTTCGAGCTCGATCCGAACTGCCGCCCCTCGCAGAACCCCGAATTCCTCGCGCGCAGCCCGATGGGCAAGGTGCCCTTCCTCGAGGTGGACGGCAAGGCGCTCACGGAGTCGCAGGCCATCTGCGACTACCTCGAGGAGGCGTATCCCGCCCGGCCGCTCTATCCGCGCGATCCGCTCGAGCGGGCGCGCGTGCGTGAGTTGATCACCTACCTCGAGCTCCACATCGAGCTCGTCGCGCGGCGCCTCTACCCGCAGCTGTTTTTCGGCCGGCCGGCCGATGAGACGCTGAAGCAGGCGGTCGAGAAAGAGCTGGCACGCGGCATCCGCGCGTTCCGGACGCGCGCGAAGTTCGCGCCGTATGTCGCTGGCGCTGAGCTCACGCTCGCCGATTGCGCCGCGTTCGTCCATCTGCCGCTCGTGTCGCTCGCGACCAAGCTCGCATACGGGGCCGACGTGTTCGGCGACTGGGCGCAGGTGAAGCCCTATATCCGCATGCTGGGCGAACGCCCAGCGTTCGCCACGGTGAACGAGGATCGTAAGGCTGCGCAAGCGGCGATGAAGGCGGCGTGATTCAACTGCAGGAGTACCTGCGCTACATCGTCACGCTGACCGCGGTCCTCGATCCGTTTCTCGCCATCCCCATCTTCATCAGTGTGACCGGCGCGCCCGAATACGGCGGCAGCCGTCGCCTCGCGCAGGTGGTGACGTTCACGGTGTTCTTCGTGCTCGCCGGTGCCGCGCTTTTCGGCGAGTCGCTTCTCAAGGCGGTGGGCGCGAGCCTTGCGGCGTTCCAGGTCGGCGGCGGCCTCGTGCTGCTACTCATGGCGCTCGCGATGCTGAATGCGAAGGTAGGTGAGATGCGCCAGACGCGCGAGGAGGCCGCGGAACTAGAGGCGGGCGAGGCTTCGGGCGTCGTACCGCTCGCGGTGCCGCTGCTCGCCGGGCCGGGCGCCATTAGCACGACAATCATCGCCGCGCAGGCGGGCGGCTGGGCGCACATCATCGCGCTCATCGCCTGCATCGCGCTCGTCTGCGCGCTTCTCTGGTCGCTGCTGCGCGTCGCGCCCTCGGTGGGCGAGCGCATGGGCACCACCGGCCTCAACGTCGCGACGCGCCTTCTCGGCCTCATCCTCGCCGCCATCGCCATCCAGACCATGGCCGAGGGGCTGAAGCGACTCTTTCCTACCCTCGCCCAATAAATGGGGTCAGATCACATTTTCTACAGCGCCATGGGATTGCGCGGCGCGCGCTCTTCCAGAATGTCTTCCATGCGTGCCCGAATCGCGCCCTTGATGCGCGGATGCGTGAGGACGTAGAAGCGCTCCTCCTTCACCGCCTGTACGACCGCACGCGCCACATCGTCCGCTGACAGCCGGCCGGAGGAAACCGCTTTGCGCAGCATCGCCTCGCGCGCCAATGTTTCTTTTGTCTTCACCGTCGGCTCGACGCCCGCCGGCCGATTGCGCTCGGAGTCGGCGATGCCGGTCGGCACGTACGCCGGGCAAAGCACCGACACGCCCACGGCGGCGCCGCGCTCGCGCAGATCGTGATAGAGCGTCTCGCTCAGCGCGACGACCGCGTGCTTGCTGACGTTGTACGCGGCGGTGCCCGGCGGACTAATTAGCCCGGCGACCGAGGCCGTGTTGACGACATGTCCGTCATTGCGCGCGAGCAGGCGCGGCACGAACGCGCGCACGCCGTGAATCACGCCCCACAGGTTCACGCCGAGGATCCATTGCCAGTCGCCATGGCTCATCTCCCACGCCGCGCCGAGGGGCGAGACGCCGGCGTTGTTGCACACGAGCTGCGCGCCACCGAGCTCGCGATCGATGAGCTCGGCGAAAGCCTCGACTTCGCGCGCGTTCGAGACGTCGAGTTTCATCGAGAGCGCGCTTACGCCGCGGCGTTCCACCTGTGCAAAGGTATCGCTCGTATCGGCGACATCGCCGAGCGCGACGTCCATGCCTTCGTCGGCGAACGCAAGCGCCATCGCGCGGCCGAGGCCACTCGCCGCGCCCGTGACCGCCGCCACCTTGCCTTTCAGCTCCTTCATGATTGCTCCAGCCAGTCGGCCGATTCGCGCCACAGGCTATCGCGAAAGCGCTCGCGGAAGAAGCCGAAGTGGCCGATGGCTTTCGCACCCACATCCCGCGGCGCGAGCCGCCGCGTCTGCCACGCCGCGTTGGGATAGAGCTCGGCGAGCGCCTCGACCGCCGAGAGCGGCGCGAAGGCATCGTCGCTGATCGCGTACGCGCGCACCGCCGAGCGCACGCGCGCGTACTGCGCGTCGGCGCCGAGGGCACCGACCAGGTAGCGCGGATGGCGGCACCAGCTCGCCCATTCGAGCGCGACGCCCCGTGGCAGGTCTTCGCCGAAGCCCAGGCGCGATCCCGGGAAATAGCCGAGCAGCTTCGCGACGCCCGGCAGCGCTATATGCGCCACCGGCCACATCCATAGTTTGCCGAGCGCCGGCCAGCGGCCCCAGTAGCCGCTTTGCGAGCCGACGAGGAGCGCGGCGCTGATGCGCTCCGGCGCGGGCAGCAGCCCGAGCGCCTGGCCGCCGAAGCTGTGGCCTACGACGCGGATTTCGCGCTCACCGAGGTAGCGAGATGCTGCCGCCGCATCGAGCAGCGCCCAATCGCGCATGCGGGCCGCTGAATGACGCAATTCCCCATTGCGAGAGCGCCCGATACCGCGATAGTCGAACGTGAGCACGCTAAAGCCGCGCTCTGCGAGATAGGCGGCGTACTTCGCGTAATAGCCCTGCGGCACGCCGGTCGCCGGCATGACGAGCGCGGCGCGCTCGCCCTCGCCGTAGCGCGTCGCGCCGATCGCGTGGCCGTCCGCGCGTGAAGCGTTATCTCCACGAGTTCCAGAGCAGCGACGCGCCGCCCATCAGGATCAGCCCCTCGAGGAAGAGCACGTGCAGATGCGCGTGCATGCGGTTCACGAGCCACGCGGCGATCGCGCTTCCGGGAATGGTGGCGACGCCGATCACGATGCCGGTGACGAACGTTTGCTCATTTAGCAGCGAGAAGCGCTGAAACAGGCCCGCCTTGCAAAGGTCGAGCGCCACGCTGATCAGCGCATCGGTCGCGAGCACCGCCTGCCCCGTCATGCCGGTGCCGAGAAGGAGCGAAACCATGATGACGCCGACGCCGCTCGTCACGCCGCTCGCGAGGCCGAAGACGCTCGAGCCGACCGCGAGCCCCGCGCGCCCGAGCGCGACGCGCCGGCGGTTGAGCGCGCGGCGCAGCGGCACCGAGAGCATGACGACGACACCGAGCACCGTGCCGATGGCGCGCGCATCGAGCACGCTGTAGATCCACGTTCCGAGGACCAGAAAGGGCAGCGAGCAAGCGAGCACCAGCGCGAGCGTGCGCCGCTCGAGGCTCGCGCGGTAGAACCAGAAGCGCCCGCCGTTGATGATCGCGCCCGCGACCGCCAGCACCGGAATCACGTTCTTCACGCCAATGAGTGGCGCGAGTCCCGCGGTCAGGATGATGCCGGTGCCGAATCCGCCGATGCCGCCGACCACCGCGCCCACGATGCCGAGCGCCGCGGCGATGGCGAGCGAGAACGGATCGAGCAGCAACTAGTCGCGCGGTACGGGTCGCGGCCGCCCGGCGCCGTCGATGGCGACGTAGGTGAGCGTCGCCTCGGTGACCTTCACCACCTTCGGATCGGACGGGCGGCGCTCCGCGTACACCTCGACCGTGACGGTGATCGAGGTCGTGCCGATGCGCTGCAGCTCGACATAGAAAGAAAGCAGGTCGCCGATCTGCACCGGCTGCTTGAACACGAACTCCTTGACCGCGACTGTGGCGACGCGGCCACGCGCGAGGCGGCTCGCCACCAGGCCGCCGGCGATGTCGACCTGCGCCATGATCCAGCCGCCAAAAATGTCGCCGTTCTGGTTCGCGTCCGCCGGCATCGGCATGACGCGCAGTGCCGGTTGCTTGTCGCGTGGCAGCGCGTCCGGCATCAGCGTGCGCCCGGTGCCTCGAACTTCGTCAACTCTACCCACTCGTCGCCCGATCCCATGCCGCGGCGGTCGAACGTCTGATGGCGCGATTGCACATAGCGGCCGACACTCGGCGCGTACCAGACGGTGTAGACGAAGCGCTGGATGCCGAGGTCATTGCGAAACACGGGGGTCTCGCCGGTGATATTGATGCGCACCGCATCGAAGACGCCGGCTGGCACGGTGACGCGCTCGCGCGTTACCGCCGTGACTTGCAACTGCCAGTCGCGCGCCGCCCCGCCAAATGGATAGGTTGCCGGTGCGCGTGGCGCGCTGGCCGTCGGCTCTGCCGTGTACGCGAGCAAGTAAGGCGACAGCTCGAGCAGGCGCTGGCCCGCAATGCGTCGCGGCAGAAAGCCGATGTCGTCAGCCTTGCTCGTAAGCCGGCGCTGCTGGTCGGCGGCGGAGAACACTTCGGTAATGGCCGCGCCGTCGCTTTGCGCGAGCTCGACCGCGAACGCGTGCGCGTCGGTTTTGAACAGCCGGTCTCTGATGCTATAGCTCCAGCGCGAGCCGACGGGCGGCAGCGAGCCGGCGCGCGAACCTGCTGTCGCCACGGCAGTCTGCTCCTGCACGCGCGCCAACGGCGCCGGCGCCGCCGGTGTTTCCGCGACCTTGGCACGCGCCGCCGCGGCGAGTGTGAGCGAGAACATCTTCGTCGCGAACTGGCCGGCGCAGTAATCGGCAGCCCTTTGCAACTCGCCTTTCAGCCAGGCGGCGCCGTTCGCCACGACCTCCTCATAGCTGGGCGCGGCATCGGCATTGTCGGCAAGCGGCAGCGCGCAGCCGCTCTCCGCCAGCACCTGGCCCTTCCTCGCGTCGAGCAGCCGCGCGCGTGCGCTGTACATGACGCGGTATTTGCTCCAGCTCGTCGGGAAGTAGACGAACCCCCAGTTGATGGTGCGCACGTCGAGCACCACGTCGGCGCCATTGGGCGTCTTGCTCACCTCTGTAGGCTCGTCGGTGCTGAGCCGCGTACGAAACGCCGTCGCCT
>Ga0075426_10003085_pt1 | contig 11904 bp, 10 predicted proteins | sample SoiMethybrSBSTD5_FD_75304 | JGI IMG/M metagenome (GOLD analysis project Ga0075426, IMG submission 75304) | Bulk soil microbial communities from a Populus tree surrounding site in Tennessee, USA - Soil MetaG P. TD hybrid SBSTD5 | ecosystem: Environmental > Terrestrial > Soil > Tree plantation...
CTCAGCTGGCAGGGGACGTGGAGCAGCGGAACCACGTACGCGCAAAACGATGCGGTGGAATTCAACGGCACCAGCTACATCGGCCTGCAGGCGGGAAATGTGAACCACCAGCCGGACACTAGTCCAACGTTTTGGAGCACTCTGGCGCAGATGGGAGCCGTGGGAGCGACGGGGTCCACCGGAGCAACGGGAGCTGCTGGACCAACCGGGGCTAGTGGAGCAACCGGACCGGCTGGACCAACCGGACCGACGGGCCCCGCCGGGCTTAGCTGGCAGGGGACGTGGAGCAGTGGAACTACGTACGCGCAGAACGATGCGGTGGAATTCAACGGCTCCAGCTACATCGGCCTGCAGGCGGGGAATGTGAACCACCAGCCGGACACTAGTCCAACCTTTTGGAGCCTTCTGGCCAGCGGCAATCAACCCTATTCGGCCGTTTCGCACCAGTGGATCAACGCCATCGCCGCGAACGGCGCGCCGTCTTCCACCCAACCAGCATTCTCAGATATTTCGGGAGGCGTAGCGGCCGCACAACTGCCAAACCCCGGCGCGGCAACACTGGGCGGCGTGAAGTCTCAGACCGCTGTCCCGCACCAATGGATCAACGCCATCAGCACCAGCGGTTCGCCGGCCACCGCCCAGCCTGCCGATGGGGACTTGAGCGTCACCGACGTAACCACCAACAATGTCTCTACTTCGGCGCACGGTTTTACGCCTAAGGCTCCGAACAGTACCACGCAATGGCTGCGCGGGGATGCGACATGGGCCAATGCCCCGGGACGGTTTACTTCGTTGACGGTGATTACTACAACCGGCGCATCCACCTACACAACGCCGGCCAACATCACGGCAATCCTGGTCGAATGTGTTGGAGGTGGCGGCGGAGGGGGTGGTGCGGCAGGCGCCGTACTCAGTGCGGGAGCCGGTGGAAGTGGAGGAGCCGGTTCCTATGCAAGAAAATACATCGCGTCTCCGGCTGCTTCGTATTCCATTTCGGTCGGGACTGGTGGATCGGGCGGCGCTGCCGGGGACAATGGCGGATCAGCCGGCGGCAACACAATTTTTGGCAGCACAGTGATAACTTGCAACGCGGGCTCGGGCGGTTCTGGCAGCGGTGCTGCAGGATTGGGGGCGTCTATCGTGGCAGGTGGGGCAGGCGGCGCAACCTCTACCGGAGGTGATTTGAATATTGGAGGCCAGGCAGGGGGCAACGGCGACAGGCTCTCTGGAACGGTGTCCGCTTCCCAGCCCGGAGGAAATTCCTATTTCGGAGGCGGCGCTCCAGGCATTCTGAACGCCGCTGGAGTTGCTGCGGCAAACTTTGGTGCCGGGGGCAGCGGGGCTTCTACGCAAGGTGCCACAAATCGCGCTGGAGGCAACGGTAGCCAAGGCGTGATCGTGGTTTCCGAGTTTCAATAGACCGCACAGTGCTTTTAACAACTCCAGGGGCACAGGCCGCGTGTTGCTGGGCGATTGGACCACTCTAAGTAATCGACTTCCAGTTCTCGCGAGCGGGGCATTTTTTCCGGCCGTGGACATTCAATATCGATTTCTCGGTTCACAAGACTGTCGTTCGCCAATAATCCGTCTGATCTCGATCTCACGCTGCGATCCGTTGATAACGATGGTGAAGACCACCGAGTTCCGCGATTTCGACGACCGCGCCATGGTTCATGATCTGGTCCCTCGACCGGACATTGTTTTCCAGCGCCAGATGAGGACGCGATCGATGGTAATAGTTGAAGTATGCGGCCAACGTTCTCTTCAGATGGCGAGCGTTCAGGATAATGAGGTGATTTAGGCACTCCCGTCGTATGGATCCGATCAAACGCTCCGCGCAGGCATTTTGCCAGCGGACGATCGTATCGGGCTGGACAAAAACCAGCGCATCCCACCCGCCGCTCCGTCAGCACCACTCGCGGGCAGAAGTGTTTGAGGACTTCTAGGGCCTCCTCCGCACTAGTGTAGCGGTTCGGACGTGAAATCCCGCACGTGGCATTACGAACATGACCCCCTTCAAATTAATCGGAGTGTCCTCTACAATGAGTAGGGCATCAGTGGACATTAGCGCAGCTCCTGCACGGTTAATTCACTCAGGCCTTATCGGTAGGTGTGTTAGCTGCTGCCAAATACAGTACGGCAACAAGCCCTGGCAAATTCGATCGCCCCTTAATGATATTTAGTCAAAGCATCATAAGTAGGGGACAAACGCTCACCGTTTAGCGTCGATATTGTTCATGTAACAGCAGTCTGATGCCTTGAAGTGTCTATTATAACTGTTGATAGTATTTTCTCGGTATCCACTGGAAGGGGTTTCGGGTTGACCGTTGAAGGCAGGATGCAACCTGTGCAAAGGGTTCTTCGACGGCGAGCGAGCAACGGGTGTAGGAAATTAAGGCGCACGGCGAAGCGCGCGGTCGGCGTTCTGGAAGTGGAAGACCGAAAAAGCTTGGGGGATTACAATAAGAAGCCAATCAACGTTGACTTAGCAGCGGGCGGGCATGTTAACCAAGTGGAACTATTAACCATGCTATCTCTATCCTAGAATGGTGCTACCATGCGCCGGCCTTCACTTGGTATCGTTGCTGACCTGAGGTCTGAATATGGCAGCTCACCTGTGCTTCTGCACCGGCTGCCAATCCGTCAAACGCTGTGGTCGACAGTCTCTAATAATATTTCGACTTTCCGCATCCGGGCAATGTTCGGCAGGCTTGACGAACCCCTGCTGCCCAACTCGAAGGTTGGCGTGGATTACATCATCCGCAAACTCCTGAAGACCAGAACTGTCCGCGAAGGCATCGGCCCTCACTTGTACATCCGAGGAATTAGATAGCAGTATTTCTGCACTGAAATGAAGGGATTTGTGAGTCAAGACAGCGGTTTGAACATTGGCGTTTCTCCATGCGAGCTCGATTCGCGTCGTACCACTGTGAAGATCGTCGTCTCTCTGCTACTACTGGCCGGCCTGATCAAAGGGGACCAAGCGGGCGAGGAAGGAAACCTTAAGGGCTTGAGCCTGGAACAACTGGGAAACATCGAGGTGACGACAGCGTCCAAACAGCCCGTTAAGGTCAGTCGGACTCCAGCGGCGATCTACGTGATCACTCAAGAGGATATTCGGCGGTCCGGTGCCACCAGCATCCCGGAGGTCCTCCGTTTAGCGCCGGGAGTTGAAGTTGCGCGTATTGACGCCGTCAAGTGGTCCATCGGCATACGCGGATTCGGAAGCCGGTTGAGTCGTGCGGTGCTCGTGGTCATCGACGGCCGGACCGTTTACTCGCCGTTATATGCCGGCGTTTATTGGGAAGTTCAGGACACGCTGATGGAGGATATAGACCGGATAGAAATCATCCGAGGTCCGGGCGCAACGATCTGGGGGCCGAACGCCGTTAATGGCGTGATCAATATTATTACCAAGAGCTCGAAAGACACCCACGGTGAGCTCGTCTCCGCCGGCGGTGGAAACGAGCAGCGCTTCCTCAATTTCCGGCATGGAGGCGGAAACGGTGCGGACTTTAATTATCGCGTTTATGGCAAAGCTTTCACACGAGGCCCCGAGTTCCATCCAGATCACAAGAACTTCGATGACTGGCAAATGGGACAGGGTGGTTTCCGGATGGACTGGGACCTGCAGGGTCGGGATACGGTAACTTTGCAAGGCGACATCTACAAGGGCGCAATCGGAGAGAGTATTTCGGTCGCAACGGAACCCACGGTCCGACCGACTATCGTCCAGCAGGATGGCCAGCTCTCGGGCGGCAATTTGCTCGGCCGCTGGGGCCATGTCCTAAAGGACGGGTCAGATCTACAGTTGCAAACCTACTATGATCGGACTAGCCGGCATGAGGCCAACTTGGCGGAGATACGCGACACGTTTGACATTGACTTTCTCCACCATAAGACCCTGGCGCGGCGACATGACTTGCTGTGGGGCGCAGGGGTTCGCTTCAGCGTTGGCAGTGTTCCGCCGGTGGTTCCCACCGTCGTGTTCACACCGGAGAATCGGACAGATAAGCTGTACAGCGCGTTCGTGCAGGATGAGATTCAGCTCCTCGGCGAGGAGAAGGGGCTATGGCTGACGATCGGCTCGAAGTTCGTGCGAACCGACTTCTCCGGCTTCGATGCCGAGCCGTCGGTGCGGCTGTTGTGGACGCCGAGTTCGCATCAGACTTGGTGGACGTCCGTCACGCGCGCGATACGCACGCCCTCCGATGTTGAGGAGACTCTTACAGCCAGCGGATTGGTGTCATCCAATCCGTTAACCATCATACGCATCGCGCCGAATGGAAAGTTTGTCCCCGAAACTATGCTGGGCTATGAAGCCGGATTCCGGCGTCTTCTCGCCTCGAAACTGTACGTGGACATTACGGCCTTTCATAACCGCTACAATAATCTGGAGAGTGTTGAGAGCGCCTTGCCGCTCTTTCAAACGTCCCCACCGCCACCGCAGTTTGTGATCCCGCTTTCTCTCGGTAACGGCTTACATGGCTCCACCTCCGGGTTCGAGATTGCGCCGGATTGGCGGCCGGTAACCTGGTGGCGACTAGACGGCTCGTATGCATATCTCCGTATGGACCTAAGAACAAAACCAGGTAGCCTGGACACTTCCACGGTGCAGTCCACGGAGGGATCGAGCCCCCATCATCAGGTGGTAGTCCAATCCTCCCTTGAGCTACCCAAAAGCCTAGAGTTTAGTCAAACCTATCGTTACGTGAGCGACCTTCCGACCCAATTGGTCGCGAGTTACGGGACAGCGGACGTCCGACTGAGCTGGCATCGCATCCCACACTTTGAGTTCTCTTTGGTCGGGCAAAACCTGCTGCAGCCGCACCATGCCGAGTACGGCGGAGACCCGATTACGCTGGTCGGGATCAAGCGTAACGTCTACGTGGCAATAACATGGCGAGAGTGAGCGGGATGCGCCACCCAGCTTGGCGCCGTTTATCCCGTCAGATTCACCTTGCCGCCATGACCTTTGGGGTGGCGCTATTCGGCACCTACAATCTGTCAGCGCAGGCCCAAAAAGTTACCGAGTATCAGGTGAAGGCTGCCTATCTGGCCAACTTTGGCAGATTCGCCGAATGGCCCGCTAGCGTCGCGGTTGACAAGAGCGAATCGTTCAATATATGTGTGCTGGGCCAAGATCCCTTTGGCGCAGATCTTGATGCCGCCGTCGCCGGCGAAACCATTGGCCATACCCATGTGCTGGCGAAGCGAATCTCAAGACCGCAGGACGCGGTAGATTGCCGTATCCTCTTCATCAGTTCCTCCGAGGCTAGTCAATGGAAAGAGATCCTGGTGGCTTTGAGGACATTGAGTGTTTTAACTGTCAGCGACATACCCCAGTTCACCCGGCGCGGCGGCATAATTCAGTTTCTGCTGGACGGGAACCGAGTGCGTTTCGATATCAATCTGGCCGCCACAGAGCGCGTCGGGGTGAAGCTGAGTTCTGAACTGCTGAAGTTGGCGGTCACCGTGAGCAGGAGTCAATAGCCGGAGACCGACTATATGCTCAAATTTCGAGACTACTCGATCAAGAAAAAGCTGACATTGATGAACATGGTGGTCAGCGCCGCCACTCTGCTATTGGCGTGCACGGCGTTTGGCGCTTACGAGCTGATTACCTTTCGGTCAGACGTGGTGCGTAGTGCGTCGATTCAGGCCCAGATCGTCGGAGCAAATAGCGCTTCCGCCTTGTTGTTCAATGATGCGAAGTCGGCCGTAAACACTCTTTCGGCATTGAAGGCTGCCCCCAACGTTCTGTCCGGTGGTATCTACACGCTCGCGGACGAGCCTTTTGCGGTGTATCAGCGGGACGCGCAAGAACACATCCCGCCGCTACCTCCGATGCCGGCGGGCCAAAGGGAGGAGCACTGGTTCGCCGGACGGCAACTGAAACTAATCCGCTCCGTCGTGTTTCAAGGGAAGCTGATCGGAACGGTTTACATCCTGTGTGATTTGCAAGAGATGTATGACCGTATAGTACGGTACGCGGGTATCGTTGCGGCCGTATTGTCTGTGTCGCTGATGGCGGCCTTTCTGTTATTAACGACGTTCCAGCGAGCCGCCACTCGGCCGATCCTGCAGTTGGCGGAGACCGCGAGGATCGTCTCCCGGGAGAAGAACTATTCGGTTCGCGCGCCCTCAACCGACAGCCATGACGAAGTGGGGCTTCTGATCGAAGCTTTTAATGAGATGCTGGTCCAGATCCAGAAGAGTGACGCGGCCCTGCAGACATCGCAGGAGGAGTTGGAGCAGCGTGTGGCACAGCGTACTGCGGAACTCGATGCTACCAACAAGGAATTGGAAGCATTTACTTATTCGGTGGCTCACGATCTGCGTGCCCCGCTCCGCCACATTCAAGGCTTTTCCAATCTGTTGATGGAGTCGTCCGGTCCACAACTGGAACCTGGGGCCCAGAAGCATCTGCAGCGCATCGATGAAGGGACCCAGCAAATGGGGCGATTGATCGACGATTTGTTGAGCCTCGCGCGCATCGGCCGCCAGGAGCCGCGCCTCCAGGCGACTGGCTTGAATTCGCTGGTACAAGAAGTTCTGCGAGATTTGAAGACCGAAACGGAAGGCCGTGACATTCAATGGCAGGTCGGTGATTTGCCGTTTGTTGACTGCGACCCTGGATTGATGAAGCAGGTCTTTTATAACCTGCTCTCGAACGCCGCCAAGTATACACGCCCACGCAAGCCGGCCGTGATTGACATTGGGCAGGTGTCAGTAGAAGGCCAGGTCGTGAACTTCGTACGGGACAACGGCGTGGGCTTCAACATGAAGTATGCCCCCAAGCTATTTGGTGTCTTTCAGCGTCTTCACCGCAAGGAGGACTTCGAAGGAACAGGCGTGGGGCTGGCCACCGTGCAACGAATCATTCACAAGCATGGCGGGCGCATCTGGGCTGAAGCGGAGATAGACAAAGGCGCTACGTTTTTTTTCAGCCTTGCGGCCCAGAAGAATGGATAGCAAACCGCCGCTGCCCATGAGGGAGAAAAAATAGTGACGACAATGCATCATGAAGAGATAGAAATTCTGTTGGTTGAGGACGATCCGCTCGATTTGGAAATGACCCTTCGCGCGCTCCAAGGCGACCACGTGAACAACCGCATTGAAGTGGCTCGTGATGGCGAGGAAGCCCTGGATTTTCTGCTCCGCCGGGGACCTCACAGCGGCCGCTCGCCAGAATCACAGCCGAAGTTAGTCTTATTGGATCTAAAGTTACCCAAGATCGACGGACTGGAGGTGCTCCGGGAGATTAGAGCAATGCCGGAGACACGCACTATTCCAGTTGTCGTCCTAACGTCGTCCGCGGAACAACGGGATATCGTCGAGACATACAAACTTGGAGTTAACAGCTATATCCAAAAGCCCGTGGATTCCGCTCAGTTCCGGCAAACCGTTAAAGCGGCGGGATTCTACTGGTTGGTGGTGAACCGGCCACCGCTTGTGCAGGCTTAGAGCCGATGGCGTGTCGGACTGGAGGTCTTTATTCGTAGTGTTACGGTAGGTTACGATCACGAATTGGATGGACCGATCGTGATTCGAGACGTGTATGACGAGCGGGAACTGGCAAATGGCGCCCGGATTTGATGCTCGTCCCCTCATGTAAGGGGAGATCTGTGAACAGCCGGCGTGAACGTTTTTTCATCCAGCCTTTCACGAACGAACAAATACTATGAAATCGCCACTGCAAATCCTATCGTTGGAAGACGACCCGGCTGACGCGGACTTGATTCTGGCGACACTTGCCCAGGCGAACATCAAGTGTGAGGCGGTTCAGGTCGAAACGGGGCAAGACTTCGTTGCCGCCCTCGAACAAGGCGGCTTCGATTTGATCCTATCGGATCACTCATTGCCGACCTTCGACGGTGTTTCGGCACTGAAAATCGCTCTGGAAAAGGCGCCGGACGTGCCGTTCATTTTCGTTTCCGGTGCCATGGGTGAAGATCTGGCGATTGAGCTCATTAAGGGTGGCGCCACCGACTATGTTTTCAAGAACCGACTCTCCCGGCTGGCCCCAGCCGTCCGCCGAGCGATCGCGGAAGCTGAGGAGCGCACTGCCCGAAGGGAGGCGGAACGGTCGCGTTCCGAGGCTGAAAAAATACTCCGCGAAAGCGAGGAACGCTTCCGAGATCTGTTTGAGCAGGCGCCTGTTCCGTATTACGACGTTGATCACAGAGCCGTCATTCGAAGGTTCAACCGTGCCGGCTGCACTCTGTTAGGGTACGACGTGAATGATTTAGTGGGCAAGTTTGTATGGGATCTCGCGGCCCCGCAATTCCGAAAGGTAAGCCGGCAGGTCACAAATGCAATCTTGAACGGTAACGAGCCTACGGCACCATTTGAGCTTGAGATTATCTGTAAAGATGGGTCCCCAATCCCCGTGGCAGTGCACGCGACGCTCATTCGAGACACCTCGGGCCAGATTACGGGCCTTCGTTCCGCACTGCTTGACGTCAGGCAACGTAAGCTCGCTGAAACTGCGTCCAGGAAAGCCGAGCAGTACACCCTCGAATTACTGATTAAGCGTGACGAGCTTATCGAAGCTCTGGAGTCAGCCCGCCAGGCCAATCTGGTTAAGAGCCGCTTTCTAGCTAACATGTCACATGAGCTCCGCACGCCGCTGAACGGCATCATTGGGCTCTCCGAACTACTCCACGACGAACTACTGGGCGACCTGTCTCCGCAACAGAAAGAGTACATGGGCGACATTCTCGCGAGTGGGCACCATCTGCTCGATCTCGTAAATAATCTGCTCGATCTGGAGCGCGCCGAGCTCGGAAAGATAGAGTTATCGCTACAACTCGTAGATGTACCACAACTGTTAAAGGAAGTGTGCGACGTTTTGCGCACCGTCGCGGATGACAATGGTGTCAAAGTGTCTGTTACCGCCGATCCCGCACTTAGCGCCGTTACAACCGATCCCATTCGGCTGCGACAGATCGTTTATAACTATTTATCAAATGCAATCAAATTTTCGCCCTCTGAGAGCCTAGTGCAAGTGCGAGCCATTCCGGATGAGGGCGCAGGATTTCGCGTGGAGGTTTCCGATCATGGCCCCGGCATCAAGCCGGAAGAGCTTTCGTTGCTGTTTAACGATTTTCAGCGACTGGACCGTACCCAGAAACGCCCAGGACAAGGTGCCGGCCTCGGCCTTGCGTTGGTAAAGCGCATTGTGGAGGCGCAGGGTGGAAGTGTTGGCGCGGACAGTGTGTTCGGATCGGGAAGCATCTTCTATGCAGTGCTACCTGGGAGACACCCCAGTACGCCGCGGTAAAGTTTATTCAACCCCGGAGGAGTACGCTTGTCCTCCGAAAAAGCATTGGTGCGATGCGAAAAACGCACTTCGGTAACGCTTGTAACGTGCCATCCTGAGTGTTCATACCATGCTCATCGGTGTTCCGCGCCGTTGGGCACCGCTTTCGGATTTGGCTGCGCACGGGCCTGTGCTCGTGTGCGGAGCGCTGTTGGTGTGGCGATTTTCCCGTTGCCCGACACCTTGTCCCTTTCGGTGATTGTTCAGACCGGGCATGTCAACATAATCGGCTTGACCCTCGGGCGCTCGCACCAATCCGTAGGCTGTGCGCGCCCACCATTTGTGACCTCGGATAAAAACAATGCCTCCCAGCCCAAGGAACAGGGCAGTGGCTTCAGCTGGTTCAGGATTCTTTGGAACGCCGAAAGCGTACTCGACGGCGAGAGGGCGCGAAGTCAAGTTCGTGTGCTCTGGGTCCTTCTAGACAGTTCTGCGTCATACGATACAATTGGCTAGTCTGTAGACATGTCCCCTCCTTCAGCTCCTCAGGTCAAATGTGAAATGAGAACGCGGCTTTTTGGCGAATTTACCGACGCGATTCATCTTGCCATCAACACACAGCGCCACTACCTTGATTATCTGAATTCCGGGCAGTGGAACGCGTGGCGTATCGGCCAAGAGGTCGACAGCGAGGACGAGGCTCAGCTGGCCCGTGATGCGTGTCTGAAACCAATCAACGAACACGGATGTGGTACGGGAACCTGATGCGAAGCGTTCAGCAGCGAGCCGAGCAGACACCGCGGCATAGCGACGAGATCCTGCGGCTCGTCATCGACGCAATCCCCACGATGGCATGGACCGTGCGGCCGGACGGGGTTGTTGACTTCGTTAATCAGCGCTGGCTTGACTATACGGGTCTCACTTTCGAGGAGGAAATTGAAGAGCCGACGCGCGCAATGCATCCCGAAGATCTTCAAAAAGCCGTGGAAAAATGGGCCGCGAACATGGCCGCTGGAGAATCGTTCGAGGATGAAATGCGGTTGCGGCAGGCTGACGGGGAGTATCGCTGGTTTCTGATTCGCACGGTGCCGCTGCGCGACGAGCGCGGAAACATCGTGAAATGGTATGGAACCAGTATAGACATTGAGGACCGAAAGCGGGCGGAGGATGACCTAAAGAGGCAGAAGGAAATTCTGCAAAAGATATTTGATAGCGTTCCAGCCATGATCGGATTTGTCGGGCCAGACGGCAAGATCAAGCTCGCCAACCGGGAATGGGAGCGCACGTTGGGATGGACCCTGGAAGAAGTACTTGGACAAGACCTGGACGTTTTTGCCGAGTTATATCCCGATCCCAGTTACCGTCAGGAAATATTGAATTTCGTGTTCAGCTCAAATGGTGACTGGGACGATTTCAGAACCAGAGTAAGAGACGGGCGGGTAATCGACACGTCCTGGGCCAACGTTCACCTCTCCGATGGAACAACCATCGGCATTGGACGCGATATCACTGACTTTAAGCGGGCCGAAGAAGCGCTACAGAAATCGCGCGACCAGCTACGCGCCCTCGCGGCACGGGTCCAGAGTGTCCGAGAAGAGGAGAGGACCAGAGTGGCACGTGAGATCCATGACGAACTTGGCCAGGCTTTGACGGCCATCAAGATTGACCTGAGCTCTTTAAGTCACGGGCTGCCGGCAGATAAGAAACGACAGTCTGAATCGATCCTTAAACTCGTCGATGAGACGATTCAGGCCGTGCGCCGAATCTCCACGGAATTGAGGCCGGCGATTCTCGACGCCGTAGGTCTTGTGGCCGCCGTCGAATGGGCGGCCGGCGATTTCGCAACTCGCACCGGGACAAAGTGCCAATTGGACTTACCGCAGGATGATGTCGTCATCAGCAAAGATTGCGCTACGGCATTGTTTCGCATCTTCCAGGAGACCTTGACCAATATCGCGCGGCACGCGAACGCGACGGAGGCAAACGTGCGCCTCGCCGAGAACGACGGCAATCTGACCCTGGAAGTTCACGATAATGGCGGAGGGGTTAGCGAAGAACAACTTACCGCAGGCAGCTCGCTTGGAATCCTTGGGATGCGAGAGCGAGCTCGGCTGCTCGGAGGCGAGGTCACCATTGCCGGCACTCTCGGAGCGGGCACAACCGTGAGAGTCCGGATTCCTGAGACCCATCCCACGCCGCCGAAGGACGACAAGTGATCAGGATCCTTATCGCCGATGACCATCCCATCGTGCGGAGGGGGCTGAAAGAGATTCTCGTGCGCGAACTCGAAGGCGCGACCTGTGGCGAAGCTGGTAATGCACAGCAGGTTCTTTCCGAGGTACAGAGCCATGACTGGGACCTGTTAATCCTGGACGTGACGATGCCAGGGCGCAGCGGCCTTGACGTTCTTCGGGACCTCAGGAAGCTGCGGCCCAAACTACCCGTGTTGGTCTTGAGCATGCATCCTGTAGACCAGTTGGGCAAGCGGTCACTAAGAGGTGGGGCTTCCGGTTACATGAATAAGGAAAGCGCGCCCGAAGAATTGATCGGGGCCGTCCGAAAAGTGCTTGAGGGCAGCGTGTACGTGAGTCCATTGTTGGCTCAGCGGTTGGCGTTGGATTTACGCGCAAATCCAGAAC
>Ga0075426_10003086_pt1 | contig 11902 bp, 8 predicted proteins | sample SoiMethybrSBSTD5_FD_75304 | JGI IMG/M metagenome (GOLD analysis project Ga0075426, IMG submission 75304) | Bulk soil microbial communities from a Populus tree surrounding site in Tennessee, USA - Soil MetaG P. TD hybrid SBSTD5 | ecosystem: Environmental > Terrestrial > Soil > Tree plantation...
GGTTCGGTTCCAGCTTCTTCACCACGTACAGACGCACCGATGGACGATCCGTCGGCTTGTGCTCGACGATCTTCCTTCCGAGGCCGACGCCGACAACGTTGTCCTCGGGATTCGACGTCGGCAATGGTGCGCGCCTGCGAACCGCGCGCGTCCCCAGCGTCGTCGCCATGGCGCGGCGCTTTGCCGCAAGAAGAGATTCTGGGATGTCGCGTCGAGGCATTCGAGGCTACCGAGACGATGCCTGACGCTACGCTTGTGCCGCCGCGCATACCCCACCTGCCTAGGTAGGAGTCGGTCGCCCGGGATTCGAATATCGTGGCCGGCGGCGGGTCGAGAAAGCGCCGCAGGCGCCCAGTCCGCCGGCAAGGGAGGCACATGTTCGGATCCGCGTTGCTCGACGTCGCTCTCGGGATGATCTTCGTGTATCTCCTGCTGAGCCTGATCTGCACGGCGGCGAACGAGGTCATCGAAGGCATCCTCAAGAACCGCGCCCTCGACCTCGAGCGGGGCTTGCGCGAGCTTCTCGATCCCAATGGGGCGATCACGCAGGACAGCATGGTCGCAAAGCTCTACAACCATCCGCTGGTCAACGGGCTCTACAAGGGGACCTACGCAGGGTTCGTGAGCCACATGGGCAACGCCGCTCCCGTGCGCTGGTTGCGGCGGGTCTTCGACAGCCCTGAATTGCCTTCGTACATTCCATCGCGCAACTTCGCGCTCGCACTGATGGACACCGTGCTGCCGGCAGCTGCGTCCGCCACCTCCGCGGGCGGCACCAAGACGGCGGCCACATCATCCGGCGCCGCTGGCGCCACCCCGCCCGCGGGGCAGGTACCTGCGACTGTGGTCGTGACAACCGCGCCCGTTGCCGCGCAAGCCGCGCCGGCCGCCAATCCGCTGCAACCGCTGCGAGATGCCTTGGGCAAGCTCACGACATCGCAGACGCAAAAGGCGCTCCTAGTCCTTTTGGACGCCGCGGGAAATGACGCGAACAAGGCGCGCGAGAACATCGAGACCTGGTTCAACAGCTCGATGGACCGCGTATCGGGCTGGTACAAGCGACGCGCGCAGACGATCATTCTCATCCTCGGATTCGCCATCGCCGTCGCGGTCAACGCGGACAGCCTGGTGTTGTTGAAGGAACTTTCCAAGGACAAGACGCTGCGCGAGGCCCTGGTTGCCAGCGCGGAGGGTTACGCGAAGGCCAATGCCGCGTTGCCTTCGGGCTCTTCGGACGGCATCGATCGCATTTCGCAGAATCTGGAGAAGATCAAGCAGCTCCAGCTACCCATCGGCTGGCTCGACGAAAGCGATGACCTGCTTCGGAAGTGGCCAGGTTGGTGCTTTCGCGGAGAAGGCGGCTGGTTTGAGCAGTTCTACCGGCACTGGCTGGGCTGGCTCATCACGGCGTTAGCCGTGTCGCTCGGCGCTCCGTTCTGGTTCGATCTCCTCAACAAGATCATCGTCGTGCGTTCGACGATCAAGCCTCACGAGAAGAGCCCGGAAGAGAAGCCGAAATAGAGCCGGGCAGCAACGTCGAGGGTCACGCCGCGTCGATTCGCTGACACGCCTGCAGCTCCGGAACCTGCTCGATCCCACTCGTGGTGTAGCGACTGGAGCGCGCAGCACGAATTCCGCTCCGGGCGTATCCTTCGCCCCTCGCTGCAACCCCGATCCATCCCGAGGGAGGCAACCATGAAGAAAACGCGCCTTTGCATCGCCGTCGCCGTCGCGCTGCTCGTCGGTGGCTGCGCCCAGATGAGCTCCATGACCGGATCGTCGCCCGGCAAGCGCGAGCTGGTCGTCGTCGGCAACGACGAGAAGGTCGCCTTCAGCGCCGCGGGCACGTTCGTCTTCAGCGCGCCCGGCAAGGACACGGTCTCCATCGTCGACATCGGCACCGATCCGCTCGCGCCGAGGATCGTCGTGAACCTGCCGCTCATGAATTCGGTCTTCGGGCCGCCGGTGAACCTGGCGATCACGCCCGACGAGCGCCTCGCGCTGGTCGCGAACTCCATGGATGCGCAGCAGGATGGCGCGGCCTGGAAGCTGGTGCCCGACAACAAGCTCTTCGTGATCGACCTTACCGTCAATCCTCCGGCGCTCATCGATACGGTCACCGTGGGCAAGCAGCCCTCGGGCATGTCGATCAACCGCGCGGGCAACCTCGCGCTGGTCACCAACCGCGCCGACAACTCCATCACCGTGCTGCGCATCGCCGGCAAGAAGGTGACGGTGGTGGATACGGTCGCGATCGGCGAGCAGGTCTCGCACGTGATGTTCACGCCCGACGGCAACCACGCGATCGCGAGCAAGTTCCCCGGCCACAAGCTCGCGTTCCTCGACGTGAGCGGCGAGAAGGTCGTCTACACCAAGAAGGACATCCCGGTGGGATTGTGGCCGTACAACTTCGACATCACGCCCGACGGCAAGCTCGCGCTCGCCGCCGACAACGGCAACGGCGGCCGCTCGGATGGCCACTTCGACACGGTCACCGTGATCGACCTGGAAGCGAATCCGCCGCGCGCGATCGACAAGGTCGTGATCGGCGACGCGCCCGAGGGATTCCTCATCAGCCCGACCGGCAAGATGGCGGTGGCGCTGCTCTTGAACGGCAACGACGGCCCGCACGACGCGTGGTTCTATCACCGTAACGGCAAGGCGGTGTCGCTCAAGATCGACGGCAAGAAGGTGACCAAGACCGGCGAGGTCGAGGTGCACGGGCTGCCCGAAGGCGCGGTGTTCAGCAACGACGGCCGCTACCTCTACGTCGGCAACTACATCGACCGCGACATCTCGATCCTGCGCGTCGACGGCGACCAGCTCGTCGACACCGGCAAGACGCTGAAGCTGCCGGGACAACCCGCGTCGATGCGCGCGCGTACGCGCTAGCGCGTTCGATCCTACATCCGCTGGTAGGGAATAGGCCGCGTTCCACGTTGTATATGGCCTGATCCCTGCCAGGGTGGCTGCGCGTCAGCACCATGGCTTCGAGGGCGCCTTTCCCCAGGGCGCCCTTTTTTTCTCGGGGAGATAGAATCCGGCAACCCACACTGGAGCCGTCGAATGCAGCTCGTCATCCGCGACCTTTCCAAGCGTTATGCGAACGGCGTCCAGGCGCTCGACCGGGTGTCGCTCACGATCGACCCGGGGATGTTCGGGCTGCTCGGGCCCAATGGCGCGGGCAAGTCCACGCTCATGCGAACGCTCGCGACGCTGCAGGAGGCCGATAGCGGCACGGCGACGCTCGACTCGATCGACGTATTGAAGGAGAAGGCGAAGGTCCGGTCGCTCCTCGGATACCTGCCGCAGGAGTTCGGCGTCTATCCGAAGGTCACGGCGGCGGAGATGCTCGACCACTTCGCGCGGCTGAAGGGCATCACGAGCGCGAAGGAGCGCAAGAGCGCCGTCGACGCGCTGCTCGAGCGCACGAATCTCGCCGCGGTTCGCAAGCAGCGGCTCGGCGGATTCTCGGGCGGCATGCGCCAGCGCTTCGGCATCGCGCAGGCGCTGATCGGAAATCCCAAGCTCCTCATCGTCGACGAGCCCACCGCAGGCCTCGATCCGGAAGAGCGCGTGCGCTTCCACAACCTGCTCGCCGACATCGGTCACGATGTCATCGTCATTCTCTCGACGCACATCGTCGACGACGTCGCCGACCTCTGCCCGAAATTCGCGGTGATCAGCAAGGGCAAGGTGCTTCTCACCGGCGAGCCGCGCGAGACGATCGCGCGCGTGAAAGGGCGCATCTGGCAGCGCAGCGTGGATCGCGATCAGGTTGCCGCGCTCACGGGATCGGGGATGCCGGTCGTCTCGACGCGATTGCAGGCGGGCAAGACTGTCGTGCGCGCGTACGGCGAAGCGTCGCCGGGCGCAGGCTTCGAGCCCGTGCCCGCGGATCTCGAGGACGTTTACTTCAGCACCGTCGCCGGGCATCTCGCTCCGGCGCCCGCCGCGGCCACGACCTGAGGCGCTGCATGCTCGCGATCGCCTGGTTCGAGTTCAAGACCAAGTTCAAGCGCATCTCGACGTACGTCTACTTCGCGATCTTCGCGTCCATCGCGGCGCTGTGGATGGCGGCCGCGGGCGGCGTGTTCGCCTCCGCCAACATCGTCTTCTCGAGCGACAAGGTTTTCATCAACTCGCCGTACGCGATCTCGCAGACGGTCTCCTTCCTCGGGATGCTCGGCATCGTGCTCGTGGCCGCCTTCATGGGACGCGCGGTGCAGCAGGACTTCGAGTACCAGACCTTCCATTTCTTCTTCACCAGCCCGATCAGCAAGCGCGACTACGTCTTCGGGCGTTATCTCGGCGCGCTCGCGATCCTGCTTTTCATCTTCCTCGGCGTCGCGCTCGGCATCCTGATCGGCGGATCGCTGCCGGCCGTCGATCGCGCGCGCGTCGGGCCGTGGTCCTTGCACGCGCTCATCAAGCCGTATGTCGTGATCCTCCTGCCGAACCTGATCTTCTTCGGCGCGGTGTTCTTCGGCCTCGCGGCATTCACGCGGCGGATGCTGCCCGTGTACGTCGCCGGCGTGATCGCGTTCATCGGCTATCTCGCGGCGGGCCCGCTGCTGCGCGACATCGAGAACAAGACGCTCGCCGCGCTCATCGATCCCATGGGAATTTCCGCGGCGGGATTGGTGACGCGCTACTGGAGCCCCTCGGAGAGGAATACGCAGCTCGTGCCGCTCGCCGGCGAGCTGCTCTGGAACCGCGCGCTCTGGCTTGCGGTGGGCCTCGCGGTTTTCGCGTTCTGCTATTGGCGCTTCCGCATGTCGTTCGCGACCGCGGAAAGGAAATCGCGAAAAATGGTGCCACGTACCATTTTCGGCGACGACAGCGAAAAAATGGTACGTGGCACCATTTTTTCGATTCCGGCGGTCACGGCCGACCTCCGCGCGTCCGCATACCTCAAGAGCCTGCCCGGGCTCGTCGCGCTGTACTACCGCGAGACGGTGAAGAACGTCTATTTCCTCGCGATCGTGCTCGCGGGAGCGCTCTTCATCTTCGCCAACGCGAAGACCGTGGGCTCGATCTACGGCACGAACACCTATCCGGTGACGTACCAGGTGCTCGACTTCGCATCGGGATCGTTCGGCATCTTCATGGTCATCGTCACCGCGCTCTACGCCGGAGAGCTCGTGTGGCGCGAGCGCGACGCGCAGATGGCGCTCATCGCCGACAGCGCGCCGACGCCGACGTGGCTGCCGTTCATCGGCAAGCTCCTCACGCTCATGCTCGTGCAGGCGTCGCTGCAGGTCGTCGTCATGGTCTGCGCGATCCTCGTGCAGCTCTTCAGCGGCTACACCAAGCTCGAGCTCGGCCAGTACCTGTATCGCCTTTTCGTGATGCAGCTCCCCGAGTTCTGGATGCTCGCGGCGCTCGCCTTCATGATCCACGTGGTCGTGAACCAGAAGTATCTCGGTCACTTCCTCGTCATCCTCTATTTCATCGGCGACGTGACCTCCGCGGGCTTCGGCTACGACCATCACCTCTACCGCTTCGCCGAGGTGCCGCGCGTCATCTATTCGGACATGAACCGCTACGGGCACTTCCTCGGTCCGGCGCGCTGGTTCCAGCTCTATTGGGCGGCGTTCTCGATCTTCCTCGTCGTGGTGGCGCGGCTATTCTGGGTGCGGGGCGCCGACACGAACTGGAAAGTGCGGCTGCGGCTCGCGAGGGCGCGCTGGACGCGGCCGGTCACGCTCACCGCGATCGCCTCGCTCGCCGTCTTCGCCGCGACCGGCGCGTGGATCTTCTACAACACGAACATCCTCAGCGTCTACCACACCGAGTTCGTGGAGCAGGAGCGTCACGCCGAGTACGAGAGGAAGTACAAGGCGGCGTTCGCCAATAAGCCGCAGCCGAAGATCACCGCCGTGCGCGTGACGACCGACATCTATCCGCACGAGCATCGCATCGCGTTCAAGGGCACGTTCACGCTCAAGAACAAGAGCCAGGTGCCGATTCCGGAGCTCTTCGTGAACGTGCAGCGCGGCGCCACGATCGACAAGCTCGCCGCCAGCATCCCGCTCAAGGTCGTCGAGGAACGGCGCGATCTCAACGTCATCCGGTATGCGCCCGAGCACGCGCTCGCGCCCGGCGAGACGATGACGCTCGATTTCGAGTTGCGTTACCCGAAACCCGGCTTCACCAACTCGGGCGCGCACACGATCGTCGTCGACAACGGCACGTTCGTGAACAGCTTCCAGCTGCCCGTGCTCGGCTACGAGGACCGCTTCGAGCTCACCGAGGATCGCGATCGCCGCAAGCACGACCTCTCCCCGCGCCAGCGCATGCGCGACATCGACGATCCCATCGGGCGCCAGCGCAACTACATCTCGGGCGACGCGGACTGGATCGACTTCGACGCGACCGTCGTGACCGACCCGGACCAGATCGCGCTCGCTCCCGGCTACCTGCAGCGCGAATGGACCGAGAACGGCCGGCGCTACTTCCACTACAAGATGGACGTGCCGATCCTCAACTTCTATTCGTTCCTCTCCGCGCGCTATGCGGTGAAGAAGGACGTGTGGACGTCCCACCCCGTCGAAGGACGGGGCCCAATCTCAGTCCCCATCGAGATCTACTACCACCCCGGCCACGAGTACGACCTCGACGCGATGATCGCGGGCGTGAAGGACAGCCTCGACTACTACACCACGAAGTTCAGCCCCTACCAGCATCACCAGGTCCGCATCCTCGAGTTCCCGCGCTACGCGACCTTTGCGCAATCCTTTCCGAACACGATTCCGTATTCGGAGGCGATCGGCTTCATCGCGAAGGTGAACCCGAAGGATCCGAAGGACGTCGACTATCCGTACTACGTCACCGCGCACGAGGTCGCGCACCAGTGGTGGGCGCACCAGGTGATCGGCGCGTACGTGCAGGGCGCGACGCTGATGTCGGAGACGCTCGCGCAGTATTCCGCGCTGATGGTGATGAAGAAGAAGTTCGGCGACGCGAAGATGAAGCGCTTCCTCAAGTACGAGCTCGATGCGTACCTCGTAGGGCGCGGCACCGAGCGCAAGAAGGAGCAGCCGCTCTATCGCAACGAGAACCAGCCGTACATCCACTATCGCAAGGGCTCGCTCGCGATGTATGCGCTGCAGGACGCGATCGGCGAGGACAACGTCGACCGCGCGCTCGCTTCCTACATCAAGAAGGTCGCGTTCCAGGAGCCGCCGTACACGATTTCGCGCGAGCTGCTCGCCGAGTTCCGCGCCGTGACGCCGCCGGAGTTCCAGTACCTGATCACCGACCTCTTCGAGACGATCACGCTATGGGAGAACCGCGCCATCTCCGCCGTATATAAGGAGAAGGGCAACGGGCACTATGAGGTGACGCTCAAGGTCTCGGCGAAGAAGCTGCGCGCCGACGAGGACGGCAAGCAGACCGAGATCCCGATGGACGACTTCGTCGACATCGGCGTCCTCGGCGCGGACGACGCGCCGCTCTACTTGAAGAAGCACCGCGTCAAGACCGGCGAGACGACGCTCACGATCGAAGTGACCGGCAAGCCGCTCAAGGCCGGCATCGACCCGGTGATCAAGCTGATCGACCGCCGCCCCGACGACAACGTCGTCCCCGTGACCACCGAATAACAAAAAATGGTGCCACGTACCAATTTCCTACTGACGCGGGTAGTGTTCGGGAAATTGGTACGTGGCACCATTTTCTGCCTATGAATCCATTCGACGATGTGGCGAAGGCGCTCGAGGCGCTGACGAGCGGGCTCGGCGGGATCGCGGTGCTGGTGGCGGGCATCGGGGCGCTCTCGATGGCGGTGATCGAAGCGGTGAAGGCGATGCTGCCCCTGCGCGCGAAATTCCATCACGACGAGATCGAGCGCTGGTTGAACGGCCAGCACGCGAGCGCCGACATGAAGCTCATGGGCGTGGGCTTCGACGAGCTGCCGTCCGCGGACAAGCCGAAGAGCGCCTTCACGGAGCTGCTGCACCTCGCGATCGGCGGCACGTCGTACCAGACCGCGCTCTTCGAGCAGCCGGTGGAAAAGATGTTCGGCCAGATCCAGGCGGCGGTGAACATCGCGATGGATTTCCCGGACACCGCGCCGAACCTGTACGAGTTCCTCACGCACGACGCCGGCACCGAGCGCAACGGCGCGATGCGTGTCGCGGCGAGGGGCGCGCGGGCGAACGACCAGGATCGATGGGCCGATTTCACCAAGCAGCTGAACGCGGGCCACGTCGATCTCAAGACGGACGATTCCACGAAGAAGCAGCAGTACCTCGAGGCGAACCAGGCGCGCCAGCGCCTCGACAACCTCGTGCGCCGCCGGCTCGACGCGTTGCAGACGCGCATCGGTTATCGCTGGGGCCGCTACAACCAGTTCGCCGCGTTCATCGTCGCCGTCGCCTTCTCCGTCGCCGCGCTCGTGCAGGTGCCGAAGCTCTCGGCGCTCTCGATCGCGGTGCTGTCCGTCGCCGCCGGCTTCCTCGCGCCACCCGCGAAAGACCTCGCCGCGGCGCTCAAGCAGATTCGCTATCGGTAAACGATGGCCGACGCTCTCCCGGCCGTCAGCTTCCGCGCCTCGGCAGTTGGCGGCGACGTCTCCGAGCCGCGCGTCTGTCCCACGAACGCGCTCGTATTGCGACGGCGCGTCATCCTCCTCATCCACGGTTTCAACGTCGACGAAGAGCACGGCCGCGCGGCCTACGAGCGATTCGTCGCGCGCCTGCGCGAGATGCTCGTCGTGCAGCGCGATGGCCCCGTTGCCGGCGATCGCCTCGTCGCGGTGTACTGGCCGGGCGACGCGGACTGGGGCTTCGCGAAGCCGCTCGCATACATGCGCAGCGTCCCGCGCGCGCGCGACATCGGCGCGCGCCTCGCGCAGCTGCTCGACGACGCCGCGGCGGCGAACGGATTGGTCGAAGTCGACATCGTCGCGCACTCGCTCGGCTGCCGCCTCGCCCTCGAGGCGCTCCTCGCGGTGCACGGCAATCCGCAATCGCGCGTGCACATCCGCCGCATCCAGCTCATGGCGGCAGCCGTGCCGACATTCATGCTCTTCGATCCCGACGACGCGCCGCGGCTGCGCGACGCGTTCGAGCAATCGCTCGAGATCGGCGCGAAGAGTCTCTACTCCGCCGCGGACGGCGTCCTGAGCTTCGCGTTCCCGCCCGGCCAGACCTTCGCAGGCGACGGCGAAGGTTTCCTCCCCACCGCGGTCGGCCACGCGAAATTCCCCGTGCAGTCCGAGCTCACGCGCATGGATCCGATCGAGATGCCCGACGCGGGCCACGGCTCGTACTGGAGCGGCGACTATCCGGACGAGTCGGCGACGGTGGCCTACATCGCGCACGACTTCCTGCAATTGCCCGATGCGCTCGAGCGCGCGACGCCGCAGCGCGCTTCTCCGCGGCGCGCGATCGCGGAAGCGCCAGCCATCGCGGCGCGCTCGACGCCCGACAGGACGATCGGGGAGTCCTGCTAGCTTCGCCCAAAACACGCTAGCATCGCGGGATGCATCGCCCGATGCGTGTCATCTCCGCGTTGCTGATCGTGCTCGCGACAGGCGCGTTCGCCATGGACCAGCAGGAAGCCATTCGTTACCGGGATCTCGCCGAGCAGGCGAGCGAGCAGCTTCGCGGGCCCGCGGGTCCCCAATGGATGACGCGTCTCGACAACGACTACGCGGGCATCCGGGAAGCGTTGGGCTGGTTCGTCGAGCACCGGCGCACTGAGGACGCATTGCGGCTTGCGAGCGCGCTCTCGCGCTATTGGCAGACACGGCGCGATCGCATGACCGATGGGCGCGAGTGGTTCGCCAAGGCGCTCGCGCTGCCGACACCGGAGAATGGGAGAGCCGCGCGCGGCCGCGCCCTGCGGCTCGCGGGACTCCTCGCTTTCCGCCAAGGAGACGCGCGCACGGCGCGGGCGCTCAACGAGGAAGGGCTTCGCATCTGGCGCGAGATCGGCGACAAGGAAGGAATCGCCGCCGCGCTCGCCGAGCTGGCGCGAATCGCGCTGCGCGCAGGCGAGCATGACGAGGTGCGCCGTTATGCCGAGGAGAGCATCGCCTTGTCGCGCGAGCTCGGTCGCAAGCGCGACACGATCGTGCCGCTCCATCTGCTCGCCGCGTCGGCGCGCATGCGAGGCGACTATCGACGCGCCTCCGAGCTTTATGCGCAGACCACGGCGCTCTATCGCGCGGCGGGCAACGAATTGGGCATCGCCGAAGAGCACTTCAACATGGGCTACGTCGCCCTGCGGCTTGGCGATGTGCCGCAGGCGGCCACGCACTTCAAGGACAGCATCGCGTTCTATCGCGCGCGCGGCAACCAGAGCATGATCGCCGCGTGCCTTGGCGGCCTCGGCGGGGTCGCTTTCGCGAGCGGCGAGGCCGAAAAAGCGGCGTGGCTGCTTGGCGGCGCCGAGGCGATCAATCGAAAGCTCGGCGTCATCCTCGATCCGGACGACAAGGTCGAGTTCGACCGTGACGTCGCCGCAACACGCGCCGCTCTCGCCAAGGAGCGATTCGATGCCGCCTGGGCTGCGGGCCAGGCGATGACCATCGACGAGGCCGTCGCGCTCGCGCTGCGGTAAGACGCCGGTGAGACGGGTCGTTTCCGCGATAGGTGCACTGCTTTCCACCTTCGCGTTCGCGCAGGACTGGCCGCAGCGGCCGATCCGGATCATCGTCCCATTCGCGGCCGCCTCCACACCCGACACGTTCGCGCGCGTCCTCGCCGAGCCGCTGCGCAAGCGCATCGGCCAGCCGGTGATCGTCGAGAACAAGCCCGGTGCGGGAGGGATGATCGGCACCGACGCGGTGGCGAAGGCCGCGCCCGACGGATACACCATCGGGGTCGGCATCGTCGGTCCGCTCGTGAACAACAAGCTCCTCTACAAGAAGATGCCGTACGATCCCGATCGCGACCTCGCGCCGATCACCGTCGCGGTGACGCAGCCGGGCATCCTCGTGGTACCGGCCGATCGCGGCATCGACAACGTGAGCGAGCTCGTCGCGTATCTCAGGGCGCATCCAGGAAAGGTGAGTTACGCGTCGATCGGCATCGGCTCGATCTCTCACCTCGCGATAGAGCTCGTCGTGACGATGAGCGGCACGCAGATCGTGCATGTTCCCTACGCCGGCTCGAGCCAGGCGGTTCTTGCGCTCGTCACGGGCGAAGTGGACATGGCGTGCATGCCTGCGCTCTCGGTGATGCCGCAGATCCGGGCCGGGAAGCTCCGCGCGATCGGTGTCTCGACCGGCAAGCGCTCGACGTTGCTGCCCGAGATTCCGACGCTCAAGGAACAGGGCCTTACGGACATCGATGCGGGCGCCTGGAATGGAATCATCGCGCCCGCCGCGACACCCAGGCCCATTCTCGATCGTCTCTATCGCGAGATCATCGCCGTCCTGGGAGAGCCTGCAGTCGTCGCCAATCTGCGGCGCCAAATGATCGAGGTGGTCGCGAGCACGCCGCAGGAATTCGCCCGCCAGTTGCGCGAGGACGAGGCGCGCTGGGCGCCGGTGATCCACAAGGCGAAAATCAGCCTCGATTAGGGGTGGGCGGACGAGAACTTCACGACATTCCGCATGTCCATGTGCCGATCCCATGGTCGCTGGTAGGGTGGGCCGCGGATAAACTCATCGCGATGAACGCCGCAGTGCTGCTCCGCTCCCTGGCCGCTGCCGCCGCGGCGCTGGCCGGCCTCGCCCACGGGGCGACGTTCTTCCAGATGTCGGGACAGAACGGCGATTACATCCTCGGCGGCCAGCAACGCTCGCTCTCGACGTCCGACGGCTCCTTCCGTGTCAACACGTTCGGAGCCAATGCCGTGCAGGTCATTTTCACGAACGCCTCGAACCCCGGCGGGTTCTGGAACCTCTCGTTCTCGAATGCGCCCGGTCAGCCGCTTGGCGCCGGCA